>ULTX01018848.1_pt1 | contig 40383 bp, 28 predicted proteins | sample 1958041 | NCBI WGS metagenome assembly ULTX01 (sample SAMEA4835747, study PRJEB28245) | human gut metagenome | biome: gut microbiome; material: fecal sample | place: Denmark | collected 2008
ACGTAAACACCACGGTACTCGGAGGTATTGCGGGCCTTGCAAAGAACGTTAATATTGAAAACTGCGAGTCTGCCGGCGTACTGAAGAATGGCAACAATCTCTGCGTTGGCGCTGTCGGAGGTTTTGTTGCCTATGCAAAGAAAGCCGTCGCTATAAGCGGGAATAGTTCATGTACAGCATCCTTTGAGATGAAGAAGTTGAGTGATAATTTCTTCTGGGGGCTTGCATTCGGAAACGTCACAGAGAACGCTGCCATTGACGGTGCGTCATTCAGCTGTTCGACGAATATCGATGGGGCTGAACTTGAACTTACCGCCGATAACTTCATGGACTATCTGTGCAATACAGCCAGCAAGGTACAGCCGACGGTGGGAAACTGCACTTGGAGCAAATAATTTGAACAACCCGGCCATCACGGCACGAATTTATGTGCGTGATGGCTGGACTTTCTGAAGAATAACTGATTATGGACAGATGTTGCGCAACTAAGAAATATGAGAAAAACAAACTGCTTCAGATTTTTTGGAAGGTTTCTAAACGTATTTGGGAAATTACAACTTTAGCAGTCTTTGTAGCCTCGGGAGTGGTCTCCTGCACCAAGACACCTCAGGAACAGAGAGTGCCTGACAGACCGGAGAAAACAACACCTTCTGAGTACATTTATGTGCAGGGGCGCTCGCTGATGAAACCGGACAAGACCATCTTTCTGATGAAAGGAGTCGATCTTGCTGGGTGGCTGAGTCCGGACGGGGCGCTGTTCGGATTTACGAAAACCCGGGCAGAGAGGGACCTGAACCTGATGTTCTGCCAGATTGCAGGACCCAAGAGAGCAGCAGCGTTCTGGAAGAGGCATAAGGACGGCTTCATTACGGAAGAGGACATACGCTACATCGCGAAATGTGGGGCGAACACCATCAGGGTCCCGTTCGACTGGCGGCTCTTTTCCTCCGACACGGACTTTATGGGACTGGCCGCAGAGCAGGACGGATTCACGCGGCTCGACAATCTCATGAAATGGTGCAGCGCGGCAGGGCTTTATGTGATTTTTGACATGAAGGCAGCCCCTGGTGGACAGACCGGCGACTGGAGCGACAACGGCTGTGGCTATCCATGGCTTCTCGGCGGAAAGGCCCAGCAGACGGAGATGACGAAAATCTGGGGCGAGATGGCCAAAAGATACAAGGCCGAAAAAAGCCTCCTGGGATATGAAATTATGGACTCCCCTCTCTGTGCCGATGCCAAGTTCAACGACCTTCTCTCCAAAGTTGAGCCGCTCTGCCGCAAGACCGTCAAGGCCATACGCGCAGCCGACAAGAATCACGTGATAATCCTCGACGCCGTCCGTGACGGACAGGACTTCAGTTGCTACAGCGACTTCGAGTTCGATGACAACATCCTCTACACCGGTCATGCCGACACCCCCTCAGCCTTTGATTCGGCTTTGGACGCAATCGTCCGTTTTCGCGAGTATAACACTGGACTTCCCGCACTGCTTTCGGGGGTCAATCCCGGTGCAGACGGCAGCCGGATGGCAAAGAAGATGAACGAGAATAATGTGGGATATACATTTACTCCCTACAAAAGTTATGAGGGCGACGGCTCGCTCCTTTCATTCGGACCCGTGACAGGATGGAACATCGTGACGAGGTTTGCGGATTCCAAAAGAACGACGTTCGACGACCTGCACGCCCTCGGAAATTTCAATGTTGGAGATGTTGCTGAATCCCTTGTGGACTTTTCCAACGCCTGTCGATTCTCCGAATGCAGGAAAAATAAGAGCGTCGAAGCCGCTTTCTGACGATGCCGACGAAAATATGATATATCCGTATAAAAAGAAAGAATCTCACAAATGAAACGAAAACTCGCACTCATCACTCTGATTTCCTCAGTATGCCTATTCCTCTTTACCACACAGACCGCATTCGCACAGGGAGGATTTCTCAAGGTTCAGGGAAAAGACATCGTGAAGCCCGATGGCACCAAATTCTTCATCAAGGGGACGAATCTCGGAAACTGGCTGAATCCGGAAGGGTATATGTTCGGATTTACGAAGACGAACTCCGCATCGATGATTGACCGCATGTTCAAGGAACTTGTCGGCGAAGAATACACGGCATCGTTCTGGAAGAAGTTTAAGGATAATTACATAACACGCGAGGACATCCGTTTCATCAAGAGCACTGGCGCGAACACTATCCGTCTTCCGTTGCACTACCGCCTTTTTACCGAAGAGGACTATATGGGTCTCACTTCGGAGCAGGACGGATTCAAGAGAATCGATAACGTGCTGGGCTGGTGCAACGAGTTCGGGCTCTACCTCATCCTCGACATGCACTGCGCTCCGGGAGGACAGGGCGGTGGAAATGTCGATGACAGCTTCGGCTATCCGTGGCTGTTCGAGGACTCCGAGTGTCAGGATGAGTTGGAGAAAATCTGGGTGAGCATCGCTGAGCGCTACAAGGATAACCCTCTCGTGCTCGGTTATGAGTTACTGAACGAGCCCATTGAGCATCGTCCGACGACGGATAGTTGGAATGTGCTCTACTACCCGAAGCTCGAACCGCTCTACAAGAGGCTCACGGCGGCCATCCGTGCCATCGACAAAAACCACATCATCATCCTCGGCGGAGCACGTGGCAACACTGAATTTTCGATGTTCACCGACTGGAAGTTTGATTCGAATCTCATGTACACCTGCCACTGCTATTTCAAGGACGCGCCCGAAAAGAGCGTGAAGTATCTCGTGGAGTTCCGCGACAGGACAGGGGTCCCGATGTTTGTGGGCGAGACGGGGCATCTGACGATGGAACAGCAGCTTGCGATGAGCAAATATTTTATTGCCAATAATTTGGGTTACACCTACTGGCCGTACAAGAAGATGAAGACAGGGGGCTCTTTCGTAAATTTCACACCGGCCGCAGGCTGGGACAGCATAGTCTCCTTCTCCGAAGCCGACCGCAGCAGCTACCCTGCCATCCGCAGCGCCCGTCCGGACCAGAGTATAGCGAAGAACGCAATGCAGTCCTTCCTTGAGCAATGCAAGTTCTCCAACTGCAAGGTGGACCAGAACTACATCAACACGACGCTGATGAAATAGCGCGGAAAATCCCTGCTATGCGCGACGCTATCCGCCTGCGCTACAGTCTATCACCATACATCTACACCTCCGCCCGCGAGGCCTTCGACACCGGCATTTCCATCTGCCGTCCGCTCTACTACGACCATCCGGAAGTTCCCGAGGCACTGTGGACCTACGACGGGGCGAACTTGACCATGAAGATATATCTCCCTGAATACGATATCAGTGAATGCCTCACGGTGGATTGCAGGTTTCCTGAGTTTTCTCCGGAAAAGATTGCTCTCCTGATTGGCGAATAAAGGCGCCTCCTCGACGTCTGCGATGCTCTCAACAGGGGCGATAAGGATTATGGGCGGCGGTTTCGGCGGCTGCACCATCAACCTCGTCAAAGAGTAACTCTACGGAGCTTTCATATCCGACCTATGTATCATAGGCTCTTCAACAGAATCGAAACTCACGTATGTATCTGCTTTGTGGCATACACAATTATGCTTGAGGAGGAACCCTAGGTGGCGCCCTATATTCATCCGACTATGCCGGCGAGGAGGGATGCAAAATCGTTTATGTCACCTTGGACACTGGCGCGTTCGAGCGCAGACATATATTTGTCTCGTATTTCTTTTTGAATGATAGTCCATCGATACCCTCCGGAGGCCAGCATTACGTTCATCATAAACCTTCCTATTCGTCCGTTTCCATCCATATACGGGTGTATGAAAGTGAAGATGAAATGACCAAGCACAGCCCTCACCCACGCATCTTCTTCACTTTTCAACAAGTCGAAAAGTACCGGCATCGCATCCCTGACGGCTTCGGGATTGAGAGGCGTATGCATTGAATTGCGAATATAGACCTGGGCGGTTCTATACCCTACGATATCTCCGGCCTTGATTATTCCGGCCATCACAGACGGAGCGAACATCTCCTGATACCATACGCGATGGTCTTTCTCTACAACCTCACCTGCATTCTTGCCATCGAGGATTGACAGCAGGCTTTTCTTGACTTCCTGAAATGCCTGCCAATATCCTCGTGCCGCAAGGGCGGCCTTATCTTCTTTGTCAGACGCATTCTCGTCCGGCTTCCAGTTGCCACTGCGGACTTTTTCAATCAGTTCTTCCGAAACCTTATAACCCTCAATGGATAAAGAATGATATGCATCTATCTTATATCGGTCCTTGACATCCTTCATATAGGCTTCGATATTGATTCCCGCAGGCACGGAAGGTTTTACGGTAAGCACCGCATCGCGCATACTTTTCCACATCAGGCGAATACGCGTGGCGTATGGAGACAGATCTCTGACAAACTCATACTTGTCGGAAAATGGATCTTCTTCACGAATGACATATCCGAAACGAACCATCGTGGATTTTATTTCATCGGCGATCGGTAGCATATTTACATTCCTGAATGCGCCTATCAATCTCCCGGCGCGTGATGAACGCCCTTTGTCAAGGAGATATGGAAGTACTTCCGATGAATCCCTTATTGCAGCAAGTGCTGTCCTGGCAGTAATGCTGCTGCGTTGGAAGAGAATCGGCGACGACATCACCAGGGCTTCGGGGAGGCTGTAAACATTCAGAGCATATCGGCTTTCCTTGACAACATTAGTAGCACAATCCGCTTTCAAAAAAAAGATGCTGCAGCCGAAAGGAAGAATCAGACTTGTGTTATTGCATCTCGGCGAGCGTATAGTCAATTGGGGAAGGACTGTCCAATTGCCGGTCTGAACATCCAATGAAACTTCGGCTGGCAGACACCACTCTTCTCCAAGTTTCTCCCGTATATACTCGGAAATGAACCTCCAGTATGAAATATACCAGGCCGTAGTGTCACCGGAAACAGCTGCCGGATCTGACTGAATATACCATCCCCCGACGACTTTCATCAGAAAGCCGTTTTTAACAAGACGCTCATAGTGGGTTCTGCTGATTTCCGAAGATCTGATTACAGGACTGTTCTTAGACTCTTGTAACTGTCTTAAGACGTCAAGAGACTGTGCAAGTTTTTCTGAAGGTATTGCCATATTCTTGGAATGTTACACGTTAATCCTTGCTGCAAAGATACACTTTAATTTTTGCTGCACAAACACAATGTGATGATACAGAACGGTGACTATTGTCGCTACCCTCCGGCAGGTATTTCGCAAATTTAACCACCTTTGCACGCCCGACCCTCAGGCAGGCGGCCAATATCATGTGATAATCAGAGCCCTTTTTATAGCCCCATCTTTTCTTTCATCGACCGCAGCAGGTCAAATGCTTGGAGGGGAGTCATCGAGTTGAGGTCGGCCTTGTCAAGGTCTTCCTTGAGGGAGGAAAGCAGCGGGTCTTCGAGCTGGAAGAAACTCAACTGAAGCGAGCCGTCGCTTTCGACGCGCCCCTCCTTGACATTGTGCGGTTTGACCGCTTTAACGACAGGAGCCTTGCCGTCGTTTGCCTCCAGTTCGGCTAACGTCCGTTCCGCTGACTCAATCACCTGCGGCGGCATACCTGCCATTCTCGCAACGTGCAGGCCGAAACTGTGCGCCACTCCGCCCTCGACCATCTTGCGCAGGAAAATGACCTGCTTGCCCACCTCCTTGACGGCGATGTGATAGTTGTGTATATGCGGATAGATGCCCTCCATATCGTTCAGTTCGTGATAGTGGGTCGCAAAAAGAGTCTTCGCCCCGTGGCCGTATTCGTGGATATATTCAACGATTCCGCGTGCTATGGACATTCCGTCGTAGGTCGATGTACCGCGCCCGATTTCATCGAGAAGCACGAGCGAGCGGGCGGACAGATTATGCAGAATCATCGAGGTCTCGAGCATTTCCACCATAAATGTGGATTCTCCCCGGGATATGTTGTCGGATGCGCCCACACGGGTGAATATCTTGTCGAACCACCCTATTTCAGCCTTCTTTGCCGGCACGAATGAGCCGATTTGCGCGAGCAGGACAATGAGCGCCGTCTGACGCAGAAGTGCCGATTTACCCGCCATATTCGGTCCCGTGAGAATGATAATCTGCTGCCCGTCGGAGTCGAGGTGTACGTCGTTGGGGACATATTCCTCGCCTGCCGGCATCATTGTCTCAATCACCGGATGCCTCCCCTCGATGATGTCGAGTTTCATTCCGTCGTTCATAATCGGACGGCAGTAGTGCCTTTCAATAGCGAGCTGCGCAAAACCGGCCAAAACATCGAGGCGGGCGATGATTCCGCAGTTCCGTTGAATCCGGACGATGTTGTTGCGAATTTGGTCAACGAGTGCGTTATATATCTGAGATTCAAGTATATATATCTTTTCCTCCGCCCCGAGAATCTTTTCTTCATATTCCTTGAGTTCCGGGGTTATGTATCTTTCGGCGTTGACGAGGGTCTGTTTACGCACCCATTCCTCCGGCACCTTGTCCTTGTGGACATTGCGTACTTCGAGGTAGTAGCCGAAAACGGAATTGTAGTTGATTTTAAGAGAGGATATGCCTGTGCGTTCGGTCTCACGCTGCTGTATTTCAAGAAGATAGTCTTTGCTGTGACGGGCGATGCGTCGGAGTTCGTCCAGTTCCGCATTCACCCCGGGAGCAATCACGTCGCCCTTTCCGAGCATCGCGGCTGCGTTCGGGTCGATGGTCTTCTCAAGTGCCTCAAACAGTTCTCCACAAGGGTCGAGGCTCACGGTGAGTTCTTTAAGCGGGGAGCATCCGGATTGTTCGCAGAGTTTTTTGATTGGCAGGATTTGGCTCAGCCCGCGTTTTACCATCAGTGCACCACGGGGCAGGATTTTTCCCGCAGCAGCCCGTGAAACACCTCTTTCCAAGTCGCCGACGTCCCCGATGAGTTCTTTCACTGTGTCGAGGCTTTCAGTGTTCTTCGTGAACCATTCCACGACATCGTGACGCTGTCTCAACTCTTCGATGTCCATAATCGGCAGCGCGAGCCAGTTGCGCAGCAGCCTTGACCCCATAGGACTGGAGGATTGGTCGACGACGTCGATGAGGCTGACTCCGTCCTTCCCGGCAGTGCTTCCGAAAATTTCGAGATTACGGTAGGTGAACTGATCCATCCATACGAACCTCTCACCGTCGATGCGGGAGATGGAGCAGATGTTGCTCAATCCGCTGTGCTGCGTCTGTTCAAGGTATATCAGCAGTGCTCCGGCCGATGTCACACCGAGCGCGAAATTGTCGACCGCAAAGCCCTTGAGCGAATCGACTTTCAGCTGTTTTTTAAGTTTCTCGACCGAGTTGTCATAAACGAAAGCCCACTCCTCAAGCGTGGAGATGTAGTATTTTCCGTTGGTTTTTTCCTTTATTCCCTTTTCGTAACCCTTCGGCACAAGCAATTCTTTCGGACCGAATGAGTCAAGCAGGTTCATCACATAGTCCAGCGACCCCTCCGCCACCTGAAACGTGCCTGTGGAAACATCCAGAAACGCCGCCCCGCATTTGTCCTTGTTGAAACATAGCCCGGCGATGAAGTTGTTCTCCTTCTGGTCGAGCAGCTGTTCGTTGAACGCCACTCCCGGAGTCACGACCTCGGTGATGCCCCTCTTGACTATATTTTTGGTGAGTTTCGGGTCTTCCAACTGGTCGCAGACGGCCACTTTGTAGCCTGCCCGTACGAGCCGGGGAAGGTAGGTGTCGATGGAGTGGTAGGGAAACCCGGCCATAGGAACCGAGTCAGGAGCCGAGTTGGAGCGCCGTGTCAGCACGATTCCCAGTATCTTGCTCGCCGTCAGCGCGTCGTCTCCGTAGGTCTCATAGAAATCTCCGCAACGGAAAAGCAGCAGAGCCTCAGGGTGTTGTGCCTTCACCGCAAAGAACTGCTTCATCATAGGCGTCAACCCCGAATTCTCCTTTGCCATATCATTTTCCTCCCAAATTTTGTTTCTTGATAATTTCCCAATGCCCGCCCTTTGCAGGCACGACTTTATTACCTATATATTCACCTACATTTAGGTTTTTTTCAAACTCGCTAAGTTAGTCACAAAACCCGAAAGCGGCAAAAATTATTTTTAGAGCGACTATATGAGCGACTATCGTGATTGCCATCATCTTTCCGAACCATTACCTTGCGAACTCACGCCGAAGCCACATTTCAAGAACAGGGTCGGGAATAATTACCTTGCGGTCTTCGACATCTATCAGTTCTCTTTTAGTGAGTGAACGCCGCACGGCACTGACATTTGCGGATGACCCCAGATCATACTTCGTAATAACATCCTTAGTCGAGAACTCTCCATGAATACCGGAAACAATCGCACGAAGGAAATTCATCTGATAAGCCGTAAGATTCTCTGTCTGCTTCTCGAATAACGGAGTATTCTGGTCTATCATATCCTGACGGGCCTCCTCAAAGTCGCTTTCCGTTGCTATACTGTCTGTATGAATCCAAGTCAGCCACGCTAGCTGCTGCACATACGACGAGTGATTATCGACTGTGAGACATATCTTTTCCGAGAGTTCACGGGATATCTCCTTTCCTGTCGATATGAACCGTCCTACGATGTAGTCAATCCATACGGATGTCGGCATTTTCTTTAGATATATTGAATCCCCAAATTTGTAAAACGGATAACTTCTCTTCTCAAACAGCTCGTTCATAAGGTGCTTCTTACTTCCGAACAGACAATATGAGACTGATTGTTGGTGTTGCCACACTGTCCTGAGTCTTTTCTGAAAAGTCTTTGAGTCGGCAAAATCCGCTATCTGCTGGAACTCATCGATGCAGACAACTATACTGATGCCCTTTTTTTTGGCGATTCTTTCGGGGAGTTGCAGAATTTCTGAGATATCTTCTCTCTTGTTGTTTAGTTCAAGCGAAATAGAGAAATCAGTCATCGGATCAGGCCCCATTGAAATCTTTGGGCTGATACGCGACAGAAAAATCTTGGCGTTCTCAACCCACTCCTCCCATTTAGAAGAAGTCTGCTTCAGTACAGATTCTGCAAGCACATCATAAAAGTCCTTTTCCGTGCGGCAGGAAAATATGTCAAAAAAAACAATCTTCAGTTTGTCCGATTCGGCAAGTCCGCAGACTTTCTTGACCAAAGATGTTTTTCCCCAACGGCGTGGAGAAATCAGGATTGTATTCACCCCATAGCGAAAATTTGCAAGAAGCCGCTCCGTTTCCTGCTCTCTGTCAGTAAAGTTTTCGCCAGCTGCGGCAACTCCGAAAACAAAAGGTTTCTCTGCCATAATTTATTGATTTATGGATACAAAGATATGTAATAATTCTATTAGTAACAACTTTCTTACTAATAAAGTTCTTACATCGATTCGGTTTTCAGAGTATGCTTTCTCATTCAAACTCATTCGAGGTGTTACTACCTGTGACTCATTATTGGGCCAAATTTAAAGTTGAACTTTAGATTTGGCTATATCAGATTCCGATAAATCTGTGTTTTTAGACCTTTAGTAATCGTTAAAAACACGAAGGAAAAAATAATTTGACAAAGTCAAAGGATTTTTTTGCATCTTTGCAGATGTTTTGGCGGTGCGGCAAGTGCCGCCGGGATAAAATTGAGAAATATTTAATAATATAGAGCTTAGCTCTTGTTCCCAATTATCGAAATCTGGTAAATTTCAAAGTGAAGAGGGAATAGGATGCGAAGGTTCACGCTTAGGCGTGAACTGTTCGTGCTTATCTTCACGTGGTTTACCAGAGCCTGATAATTTAAGCAAGAATGGTTTGCGCCTTTCTTATGCTTGTCGGACAATGGCTGGTTCTTGGATTTGAAGATCGCCCGATGAAAGCAGACCCACAGGAACTGATAGACCGCATTAGGAAAGACCCTTATTTGAACCGTGATGAAAAGTCGCAGCTGATTGATTCGTTGAGAAAGACGAAGCACTATGGTCTTGTGTGGGAGAAAAAGCCGGAGGAAGTTGAGGAGAATCAGCGGAATAGGATTCCAGTTCTGACGGAGGTTAGGGAACGGGCGATAGTGAGCGAAGCCGCGGATGCTCCGAACCATATTCTCATCGAGGGCGACAATCTCGACGCGCTCGTCGCTCTAACATATACCCACGAGGGCAAGATTGATGTAATCTACATCGATCCGCCGTATAACACTGGAAATAAGGATTTTATCTACAACGACTGCTTTGTCGACAAGGAAAGTCCATATAGGCACAGCTTGTGGCTTTCGTTCATGTCCCGTCGTCTCAAAATCGCGAAGCGTCTTCTTTCTGACAAAGGTGTCATATTCATATCAATAGATGACAATGAACAGGCACAACTGAAACTGTTGTGCGACGAAGTTTTCGGAGAACGGAGTTTTGTTTCTCAGATTATATGGAGAAAGAAAACAGGGGCACTTGATGCAAAAGGCATATCGACGACGACAGAATACATATTGACATATTGCAAGTCGGACTACTTTATAGACAATGTTTTTACAAAAGACTCCGGTGCATACGATGAAAAAAGGTTCAAGTATCAGGATGAATACTATGAAAGTCGAGGGCCATTTTATTTTGATACTCTTGATAGGGGTGGACTGAGATATAGTGACTCTTTGAACTATCCGATATTACTGCCTAATGGAAAGCAATTATATCCTCATGGGCGTGAAACATTTGTTAATGATGGCTGGACTTGGAAATGGGGAAAGGAAAAGGTTGAATGGGGATTAAAACATGGTTTTATTGATATACAGAAATCATCGAAGAATCCGTCTGGATATTCTATTCGATATAAAGTGTATATGAATGTTGACAATGAGGGTAATGCGATAAATAGGACGGCTCCTCATAAGAATTTGATAAATGACATTCTGAATGCTGATGCAGCCGCAGTTATAAAGAATATTTTTGGTGACAATATATTCAAATATTCCAAACCGATAGATCTGATTCTTCGGTTAATATCGTATGTAAACAATCTCAACGCCACCATTCTCGACTTCTTCGCCGGCTCGGGCACGACCCTCCACGCGACGATGGCCCTTAACGCCGAGGACGGCGGGCGCAGACAGTGCATACTCGTGACCAACAACGAGAACCGCATTTGCGAAGAGGTGACATATGTCCGTAACAAAAAGGTCATCGAAGGCTACGTTAATGCGAAGGGTGAAACTGTCAAGGGACTGACGACCAACAGTCTACGCTACTACAAGACTGACTTTATCGACCGGGATAAGACCGCACAGAACCGCCGTGCCCTCTCCGCGGCATCCGCCGATCTGCTCCGCATCCGCGAAGACTCCTATAATGAACTCGACCATTTCGGCAGCCTGAAGCTCAAGCCGTCCGTGGCGCGGTATTTCACGGGCAACGGCAGGCACATTCTCTTGATTCTCAATGAAAACGCAATTGAATATTTCGTAAATGAGATAAAAGATATGGGTATCCCCGCCAAGTTCAAGGTCTATGTGTTCTCGCCGGGAGACTACGCCTACGATGACGAGTTCACGGATGTCGCCGACAGGGTCGAGCTCTGCGCCGTTCCGTCTTCGGTTTACAATGCCTACGAGAAAGTGCTGCCGAAGAGGGTGCGTGATGTCGATGAGGAGGAATCTGATGACTTTGCCGAAAACGGCGGAGACGGGTTTCTTGGTGATGCGAGAAATTTCGAAGACCAAGGCGAGGAGAAGCCTGGGCAAAATGAAAATGATGTGGAGGAATAGGTTATGCTTAAACAGGTTAACTATCAGGACAGGGCCGTTGATGAACTTGTCGAGAAGGTCATAAGGCTTCTGAACGCTTCCGGACAGCGCAAGAGGCTGGTTTTCAAGGCCCCTACCGGCTCGGGAAAGACCGTGATGGCCTCCGGGATACTGGCGAGACTGGCGCAGGAGCTTCCGGAGAGGACGGACAGCCTCGTGAATCGGGTCGCTTTCATCTGGATTGCCCCGAACAAACTTCACGAGCAGAGTTATTTCAAGATGAAGAACTACTTCACCGAGTCGCGGCTGCTCAAGCCTGTGGTCTATGACGAACTTGACCAGTCGATTGACGGGTACATCCGCCCCGGGGAGATACTTTTCGTAAACTGGGAGAGCATCAACAAGGACAACGCCCTTATGATTCGGGAGACGGAACGCTCCGCATCGCTCTATGACATCACGGACAGGACGCAGCTCGACAACCGCATTCCTATTGTCGTGATTGTCGATGAGGAACATATGTTCAGCGGAAAGAACGCGAAGAAGTCCGAAAAGGTGCTTGCGCGCATAAACCCGAAACTTGAGATTCGCATCTCGGCGACCCCTATTTCGCAGGGTGACGAGATGGTGACCGTCTATAGGGAGGATGTCGTGAAGGAGGAGATGATAAAGGAAAGCATAGTCCTGAATCCGGCCTTGAACCCCGGCGACGATAGCCTTACGGAAACATTGATTCGTGAGGCGCTGGCGAAGAGGAATGAGATTGCTCAGGCCTATAATTCTCTGAACATCAACATAAATCCTCTGCTGCTCATTCAGCTTCCGAACGACACGAATGAGGCGAACACCGCGGAGGACACGAGGATAAAGGACGAGGTCGTAAAATATCTTTCAGCCAAAGAGGGCATTACCGTTCAGAACGGCCGTCTGGCGGTGTGGCTGTCGAAAGAAAAGGAGAATCTTCAGGGCATCGAAGACCTCGACAACCTGACAGAAGTCCTGCTGTTCAAGCAGGCAATAGCTCTCGGTTGGGATTGTCCACGCGCTGCGGTGCTGCTGATTTTCAGGAAGATGGAGAGTTTCACATTCACGATGCAGACCCTCGGGCGAATCCTGCGTATGCCGGAGCAGAAGTTCTACACGAACCCGTTGCTGAACAAGGGCTATGTCTATACGGATCTGAGTCGAAAGCAGGTGGAGATAGCCTCGGATGACATGGCGTACATCTCCCGTATGCGTGCGGAGCGCCGTCCGAAGCTCACGAATGTCGAACTGACATCGACCTACACGGAGAGAAAGAGTTCCGACCGCCGTCGTCTCGGCCCGAAGTTCCGGGGGATTCTGAAGGATGCGCTTGCGCGGCAGTGGAGTCTGACATATAACCCGACGCTGTTCAGTCTTTTCGAGGATGATAAAGAGCCGGCCGATGATGTGGAGGCGAAGAAGGCCGGCAACCGCGTGATTGCGGCAAGGACTGTAAAGATCGACGTGTCAAGCATATCCGTGGAGATACCTAAGGACCTTGTGATTGCGGACGAACTCGGGACTGTCGAGGTTACGAACCGTGTGAGGTTTGCGAGAACTTCCGCTGAACTAAGCCGTGTCTTTGACGACTACTGTCTCTCCCAGCTTTCCGGTTGGGAGAAATACTGGAGTCTGCCGACTTTCGAGAACGCCCTGATAGAATCCTTTGACGAACTCCTCGGAGTTGACGAACTTTCAACGAAGAAGATTGTCCTCTACCATCAGAACAGGCCGTTTTTCTCCGGCGTGATCGAGAATGCGCTCGTCGAATACGAGAAGACGATGAATATGCGCAGAAAGGCTTCTGAACGTGATTTTATCAGATACAAATGGGAAATCCCGGAAGAAAGAACATATAACGAGCAGTCCTGCCACGAGGAGAATGATGTTCATAATCATGCGCTTGAGCCGTTCGTGAAGGAAAACCGCGCCTCGGCTCCTGAAGAACGGTTCGTGAAGTTCCTTGAGGCCAACACGCAGTACATCGACTGGTGGTACAAGAACGGAGAGAGTGGAATGAGCGACTACGCCGTTCCTTACACGAAAGCCGGCGGCGAGAAAGGTCTGTTCTATGTCGATTTTATTGTCCGGATGAAAAACGGCGTTGTCTTTCTTCTTGACACCAAGACTAAGGATAGCCGCCCGGACGACCCCTATAAACATAACGGCCTGATTGACTACATCGCTTCCCAGTCCGGAAAGACTCTTCCCTTGAAAGGCGGTGTCCTCATCGAAAGCCGACCGGGCGTCTGGCGCTTCTGCCCACAGAAAGTCGAGAACACCAGCGACCTCGACTCCTGGCAGCAGTTCCTCCCGAGCGAATATGCGTAGTAATCAGATGCTGTTATTTCGGCACTGATTTGTCGGACAGGATCCTTTTCCCCTTTTCCGTCGTTATAAATTTCTGGTTTCTGCTTTTGGGTTTTTCGGGGACTGTCAATTCTATGAGCCCTGCCGAAATTCAGAATATTATTGACATTGTCGTTAATATTGTGCGCTTGCAGGTAAAATGAATGCGGCTGATGTTATTGACGAGGCCTCTCAGTCGAGTGCAAATGCCTATTTCTCAAAAAGGTCGTGCGTCGTGACTTCGTTCTGGACGATACTGCTGTATTCGTTGTGACGGAGACCGAAGGTGGTGACCATTACGAGGTGAAGCGTGCGCCTCAATTTTAACTGGGAGCGAAAAGACTCGATTTTGTTTTCCAGCGTTTCACGATATTTTCTCGAAATCGTGAAAGGACCATCCCACCACTTTATTTCGCAGATGTTTATCACCTTGTCCGCCCGCTTGATGATCATATCAATCTGGGCATCCTTTGAGCGCCAAGAGAAAGTTTCTGTGAGCATACCGAATATTCCGAGTTTCTTCTCAATTTGAAGATGATGCTGGATGCACAGCTGTTCGAATGCGATTCCTGCCCAGGTGCTGTGTGTCGGAGTTGCGGTCTGATATGCCCAGAAGTCTTTGTCGGAAGTTCCGTATTTCTTAATGAATTTGTAATAAAATAAGGTGTAGAAATCCGTCAGTTGATATATCGTATCATTTTCCTTTTTGCCGAACGCACGATATTTTCGGATGATGTCGCAGCTGTCAAGATCTGACAGAATCGTGCTCAGCCCCCCTCCATCAGGGAGTCCTGTCTGTTCAATAATCTCGTTTCTGGTCATACCATAATTTCGTTTGCTCAGAGTCTCAATGACCTTGAGATACGGCTCGCTGTTGTCAAACAGAGAAGCATAGAGATTCTGAAATTCTCCGTCAAGTTTCCCGTTTCTCTGGAAAAACATCCTATCGACATTCTGCGCGAGGCTAAGCCCCTTGTCAAGAAGGCTCAAGTAATATGGGATTCCTCCCATAATCATATAACATTCAGCGATGTCCTTCTCTTCATAGCGGAAACCTGCCTCAATAAGATAATCCCGGCATTCGGCGAGATTGAACTGGCGGAGGTATATCTTCGATGTCACGCGATTGTGCAGACCTCCCTTGTTTCTTAGGATATTCTTTGTTATCCATGATGTAGCAGAGCCACATACGATAAGCATCAAGTCTTCACGGGTACAGCCCCAATCGTTCCAGAAATGCTCTATTGCAGTGACGAGTTCGCTTCGAGGCGTGTACATCCATGGCAGTTCGTCAATGAATACTACTTTTTTTCCTATTTTGCCGGAGTTCTCAATCAGAGTCCTTAGGCTGCCGAAAGCCTCATTCCAGTTTTTTGGAATCGGACATAGTGGGGACCCTTGTCGCTTGAGCGCCTCGCCGAAGTTGCGCAGTTGCGTATTCTTGTCCTTTTTTGCCAATCCTGTTACCTTGAATGTAAAATTGTCCTTAAAGAATTGGTTTATGAGGAATGTCTTGCCGACGCGCCTCCTTCCATATACGACAACAAACTCGGGGGAATGAGCCTCATACAGTCTCCGAATCTGTTCCATCTCGCTGTATCGTCCGATTATCTTCATGGCTATAAATAGTTTGTCTGTATTCTTCGCCTGCAAATGTAATGAAAAATACTGACTTTCCGCGCGGTTTAGCAAGATAAACACTGCGGAAAGTCGATATTTTTTAGATCTTCCGCAGCATTATGAAAGACAAACCGCGCGGTAAGTCACTTTTTGTCGACTTTCGTAACTAAAAAGTCAGAAAAACCATAATCCGATAAATCAGAAAAATTTCATTAACAAATCGGGGATATGCTCGTCTTTTATGTGGCGCGTCAAAAAAGACACTGATTTTTTTATTATTTTTGAGTATGAAACGAATCGTAACTATCTTATTTATCGGATTGGGGCTGCTTATGACGGGTGCGGCGACTTCTTGTGCGAATGCCGGAGAAGCCCCGAAGTCCGAAGTCAAGAAACTTATCAAGGAATTTGATAAGAAAAAAGGCGTTGAATCCGTCAATTTGGGTTCTTTCGCTGTGGCGGTTATCAGAAAGGCGGCGAAGGCGGAAGTCTCGGATGACGATGAGGCTATGACGGCAGTCAGGGCTATGGACGAACTCAAGGGACTTACTTTTGTCGATATGGAAGACAGCAGCAGGGCTGTCAGAGACGAATTTCACCGGAAATTCACGGCACTTATGGGCGAGGAAAGGCTTCTGATGAGCGTCAAGGACGACGGCGAAGATGTGCTTTTCTACGGCACGAGTTCTCCTGACGGCAAGACTGTCGAAGACCTGATTATCTATATGCCGTCCGACGGCGACCTTATATGTCTCTGGGGCAGCATATCCACTGAATCACTGGCCGGACTTGCTGATTCGATAAAGGAATGAGTCGAGAGACCTTCATAAACGATTGGCTCCCACTGCGGAACGGGCTTTACAGGGTTGCCTGTAGGCTGCTCGGCTCTGCAGCTGAGGCCGAGGACGCCGTGCAGGACCTCTATCTTAAGCTCTGGCAGACCTCCGGATCGCTCGGCGGGGTGCGGAATCCAAAGGCATATTGCCTGACGTTGCTCCGGAACAGCTGTCTGGATAGGCTAAAGAGCAAGCGGATGAGTGGGCGATCTTCCATGGACGGGGTGGAGCCAGAACAGCCACCGGAGGACGGACAGATTGCCGCACGGCAGAAGATGCAGGCTGTGCTTGAGGCTGTCGAGAGCCTTCCGGAGCGTGAACGGACAGTCTTGAAAATGAGAATCATTGACGACCTGTCATACGAACAGATACAAAAACGGACAGGCATTCCCTACCTGAGTCTGAGGGTTCTGCTCAGCGGGGCAAGGAAAAAACTGAAGAAAATTGCTGATGAATATGAAAAGGATTGAAGACATTGAGAAACTGACATTGGAGGATTTGGAGCGTCTATCTGACGACGAGAGCGTCGCTGTGCCGGAGAGCCTTGGCAAGGGTATTGAAAACCGGATTCTTGCCTCGGAAATTCTACGTCACGACTCTCCTCGCCCATCTATGCGGCTTTGGAAAAGGATTGTACCTGTCTTTGCTGCCGCAGCGGTCATAGCCGTCGTCGCCATCGGTCTCGGGCTTCATCGCTCATCCGTAACCCCGGTCGACACGTTCGACTCTCCGGAAGAGGCCTACGCCCAGGTGGAAAGGACATTTGCAATGATCGGCAGCAAGGTGGGCAAAGGAAAGAGCATCGCCGATGCGGCTCTTCCCAATATGCAGAAGACGTCAAAGCTCATCGGGCATAAACCTTCAATACCACCATCATCTTCCGAAGGAAACTTATACTCAGAATAACCAGGCAACTTGGTGGACTAATTGAATTACATAGGCATAAATAACGATATTTTTTAAAACAGAGAAACATGAAAAGAATAGCAACAATAATCGCGGCAATGCTCGTGTGCGCCGCATCATTCGCCCAGAGCGGCAAGGACATCTACAACAAGTTTTCGGACAAGCCGAAGGTCAGCGCGGTCTATATCTCCCCGTCGATGTTCCGCCTCATGGGTAAGCTTCCTGAAATCGATATGCCGGAAGATGACATAGACATCGCACCGGTTGTCAAGGAACTCAGCGGCATGTACATCATTGACAGCGAGAGCAAAAAGGTTAATGCCGCACTCAAGACCGAGGTTGACAAACTCCTCAAGTCCGGAAAGTTTGAACTTCTGCTTGAGGCCAGAGAGGACGGCGAACTTGTCCGGATTTACACCAGCGGCGACGAACAGACTGTAACCAGTTTCGTGATGACTTCAGTCGAAAAGGACGAATCCGTATTCGTCTGCCTCGAAGGACGCATCGGACGTGCCGACCTTGAAAAACTCATCGCCTCGTCGGTGAAATAACATTCACTTGAGTTTGGCGGCGAGTTTTTCTGCGAGACTGAGGAACGCTACGGATTCCGGGCCGGCGCCAAGGGCTGCCGGGGTGCCGTTGTCGCCGTCTTCGCGGATGCTCTGGACGAGCGGAATCTGACCGAGGAGGTCGATGTCGTATTTTTCTGCCATTGTCTTGCCTCCGTCCTTGCCGAAAATGTAGTACTTGTTCTGCGGGAGTTCTGCTGGAGTAAACCAGGCCATATGCTCGATAAGACCGAAAATCGGTTTGTTTATGCTGCCGTTGCGGAACATATTGACTCCCTTCTCAACATCGGCGAGTGCCACCGCCTGAGGCGTACTGACTATTACGGCTCCGCTCAGTGGGATGTCGTGGACGAGGCTGATGTGGATGTCGCCCGTTCCCGGGGGCATGTCGATGAGAAGAAAGTCAAGCTCTCCCCAGCGGACCTGCAGAATCATCTGCTTGAGCGCGTTGCATGCCATCGGGCCTCGCCAGATGAGCGCCTGTTCGGGACTTGCGAAATAGCCGATGGACATCCATTTCACGCCGTATTTCTCAATCGGCATAATCACGTCCTTCGGCTGCTCGCCGGGCTCTTTTCCCGGAATTTGGAATGAGCCCGGGACCTCGTTCTCGGTGTCGGTCATCTTCGGAACGGACGGTCCATAGACGTCCGCGTCCGCCAGCCCCACCTTGTAGCCGAGACGTGCGAGGGCTACCGCAAGGTTCACCGCGACGGTGGATTTTCCGACGCCGCCCTTGCCTGAAGCCACACCGATGATGTGTTTCACATTCGCGAGTTCCTCAAGGCCGAGGTCGAGTCCCGGTTTCTTCTTCGGTTTCGGTTCCTCCTTGATGACAGTGATCACTTCTGCTTCTGAGCCCGCAGGGCAGTGGCGTATGATTGCCGCCTTGGTGCTGCCGATGAGATATTCAGCGAGCGGGTCTCGGTGTTTGCTGAAGCCGAGCGTTACGGTTACGCGCACTGCTTCACCCTCAAGCGGCTCCACGGCAACTTTTTCCACCATTCCCAGTTCAATGATGCTCTTGTCGCCTTTCGCCGGATGCTGCACATCCTTCAGATATTCAAGTATTTCCTGTTCTCTAATCATATTGTAACAACTTAGATTGGTAAAATTGCATAAAGTTTGCGATTGCAAGGCTTGCAGGAGGGATAAAACCGCAGCAACCTGATGGTTGTGAGGATTTTAGCACTCCTGCGTAACGCAGCAAGCGTACCCTTTAGGCGATTTTACTTTATAATGTCCATTTCGTCTATGAGATATCCAGCCCCGCCGAACTTATCAACGATGAACAGCACATAGCGTATGTCCACATTTATGCACCTCTGGAGATTCGGTTCGAACATAATGTCGGAACTCATGGACTCCCAGTTCCCGTCAAACGCGAGTCCTATGAGTTCTCCCTTCGCGTTCATAATAGGAGAGCCGGAGTTTCCTCCAGTGATGTCGTTGTTGCTCAAGAAGCAGGTGGCCATGCGTCCGTCCTTCATCGCGTACTGTCCGAAGTCCTGAGCATAATAGAGATACTTCAAATCCGCCGGCACTACGAACTCCCAGTTGTCCGGATCTTCCTTCTCCATCACTCCCGAGAGTGTTGTATAGTACTTATACTCAACGGCATCTGCAGGTGAGTATCCCATCACATTGCCGTAGGTAAGCCTCATCGTGAAGTTCGCGTCAGGGTAGGACGGCTGTCCTTTTTTCCATTCCAGACGGCCTGCGGTGTAGGCTTTCTTGCCTTCGGCAATCTGTGCGCGCGACTTGCTCAGTTCGTTGTTGTTTTGGAAATATTTCAGCACAAACTCCTGATAGAGTTTGAATGCAGGGTCCTCGCGAAGGGAAAGGATGCCGTTTTCCGATGCTGCGGCCTTCCTGATGGCCTCCACTGCCTTTTCCTCGGATGTGAATGCGCTCTGCGTGAAAAGCGTATCGACATATCCCTTGAGACGTTCTTCGTTGAAGTCGGAGATAATCCAGTTTTCCTTGTCCACTCTCTGGTGGTAGAGACGCAGAAGGGCCTCGGTTATTTTCCTGTCTGTCGGGAGAGAGTAGTCCTTGTAGAACTCGTCCATCTGGTCCATTGCCTCTCCGAGCGCGAGAGTGCTGTCTGAAGTCTCCTTCATTGTCGAGAAGTATGCGGCGAAAGCTGATGCGGCAATGTTGCTGATTTCACTGCGGTAGACGGTCTCCATAAGCCAAGTGGACAGCAGGCTCGCATCCCTTGCCGCGCCAACCGCAGACGCAATCTCATCAAGTGACTTTCCATATTTTTCCGTGCGCCCGCTATCTGCAGCAACCCACTCGCGGAACGCATCTTCTTCTGTCATAGTCCTTCCAATGACGTTAAGTTTGTCGAAAGCGAGCTTCATTCCTTTCCATTTCTTCCAGCCGTTCGATGAGCTGCTGTACTTGCTCGCATACTGAATCTTCACCTTCGGATCCGCGAGCATATCCTCCATCATGAGGTCCTGACGCAGAGTTCTTGCCTCGATGCGGATGTCGTTCTCTGCAAGCATCTCTTTCAACTCATCTGAGGTGGCAAAGCGGTTCGTGCGTCCCGGGTAGCCCATAATCATCGTGAAGTCGCCTTCTTTCACGCCCTTGAGCGAGATTTTCAGGTGGTTCTTCGGCTTGAGCGGAACGTTCTCGACACTATAATCCGCCGGCTCGTTGTCCGCTCCGGCATAGACACGGAACATCGAAAAGTCGCAGGTGTGACGCGGCCACATCCAGTTGTCAGTGTCGGCCCCGAACTTTCCGATTGAGGAAGGCGGTGCTCCGACAAAACGGACGTCGCGGTAAACCTTGTAAGCGATGAGGTAGAAGAGGTTTTCGTTGTAATATGGGACAACCGTTGAGGTGCAGTGCGCGTGTTCCTTGTCGGATGATTTCACCAGTTCCTCCTTCTTGTCGGCCACGGCCTTGGCAACGAGAGCGTCAACGTTCGCGCTGTCTCTGTAGGTCTCGCGTGCCTGAGCCTCTGTCGTCGAAATGATGTCCGTAACGTCTGTCACAGACTCAAGAAACTTGACAGTCAGCCCCTCGCATGGAAGCTCTTCGCTGCGGTTCATCGCCCAGAACCCGTCCTGAAGGTAGTTGTGTTCCACGCTGCTGAGTGCCTGAATGTTAGAGTATCCGCAGTGGTGGTTCGTTACGAGAAGTCCTTCATCGGAGATGATTTCTCCGGTGCAACCGCCCCCGAACTGTACGATTGCGTCTTTAAGAGAAACTCCGTCTGCGTTATAAATCTGCTTTGGAGACAATTTGCAGCCGTGTTTCTTCATGTCCTTTGCATTCATCTTTTCGAGCAGCGGCAGCAGCCACATGCCCTCGTCCGCCGTCGCCGTAAGTGCGGGCCCCATCATAACGGCCAACGCCGCAAAGGCCGAAATAAAATACTTTTTCATATTATCCATTTTTAATTATTCAAAACCAAGAGGTAACAGTTCCGCAAAAATAAAACCACTCATAACATATAAATATAAATAAGAGTCAAAGTCGTTACGAATCGCAGAGGCAAAGGGGATGAAGAAAAGGATGAGATGCAAGGCGGATGGTGAAGATGAATACCGCAGCAACCTTTCGGTTGTGAGGATTTCATCAAACCATCCAACGAAGCAGATCGCTTTTTCTTCGCCCCGCTAGTCAAAATAATGTATTTTCCAACTCCTTTACATGAAAAGTCTTGCGATGATATGGCGTATATCCATATTTTCGTATCGCCTCAATATGCTCGTGCGTAGGATAACCCATATTCCGTTCCCACCCATATTGGGGATATTCATTCGCAATCCTGCGCATATATTCGTCCCTCCATGTCTTCGCCAGAACCGACGCTGCCGCAATCGACGCGAAACGTCCGTCTCCCTTCACGAAAGTCCGCCATTTCATGTCTCTCCACAAAGGAACATATTCCTTCAGAGTCCCGCCCTCAAATGGGGTTTCAAGCGCGGCTTCCGGAAGCCTGTCAATAGGACGGAACTTATTGCCGTCAATAATCAGTGACTCAGGACGCTGATCCAGCCGGACCGTTGCACGCCACATCCCGACAATCGACGCATTCAGAATGTTGATTCTGTCAATCTCCTCAGCACTGACACATTCAACCGCCCAAGCGACAGCCTCCTTCTCGATAAGGGGACGCAACTCGTCTCGCTCCCTCTCGCTCATCTGCTTCGAGTCGTTGAGCAAAGGATGGCTGAAATCCGGCGGAAGAATCACAGATGCAGCAAAGACCGGTCCGGCGAGCGGACCTCTTCCCGCCTCGTCACAACCGGCCTCAATCACATTCTCGTCCGCCCTCACGGGTAAGCATTTATTGTTCACTGAAAGTGGATTTTAAATGCAATTCATCCAACTGCACCTGATCAATCTGCGACGGCGAATCAATCATCACATCACGCCCCTGATTGTTCTTCGGGAATGCGATGTAGTCGCGGATTGTCTCCTGGCCGCCGAAAAGTGCGCACACACGGTCGAAACCGAATGCGAGGCCTCCGTGAGGCGGTGCTCCGAACTTGAAGGCGTTGATGATGAAGCCGAACTTGTAGTCCGCGTCCTCTTTGCTTATGCCGAGAACCTCGAACATCCTCTCCTGAACATCAGCCTCGTGGATACGGATTGAACCGCCACCGAGTTCTGTACCATTGAGGACAAAGTCGTATGCGTTTGCGCAGACCTTTTCAAGGTCTTCTTTCTTGTTGCTGTAGAACCAGTCGAGATGTTCCGGCTTCGGTGCGGTGAACGGATGGTGCATCGCATAGAAGCGGTTGGTCTCGTCGTCCCATTCGAGGAGCGGGAAATCCACCACCCAAAGCGGTGCGAAATTGTGCGGGTCGCGAAGACCGAGCCTGTTGCCCATTTCTATACGCAGTACTCCGAGCTGTGTCTGTGTCTTTCTCTTCGGGCCGCAGAGCACGAGAATGAGGTCTCCGGTCTCGGCTTTGAGCCTTTCTGCGATGCCTTTCAAGTCATCGGCAGTGAAGAACTTGTCGATAGAAGATTTGAGCGTTCCGTCGGCGTTGAGTTTGATGTAGACAAGTCCCTTCGCACCCAGCTGAGGCCTTTTGACCCACTCGGTGAGTTCGTCGAGCTGCTTGCGGGTGTATTCCGCGCATCCCTTCACCGCAATCGCTCCTACATACTCCACGCTGTCGAACACAGAGAAGTCGTGTCCCTTCGCGAGGTCAGTGATTTCGTGGAGTTTCATGTCGTAGCGGATGTCCGGCTTGTCGGAGCCATAGTTGTCCATCGCGTCGTACCAGCTCATCCGTGGAATCGGATTCGGGATGGTCACGTCAAGAACGTTCTTGAAAAGCGTCCTCATCATTCCTTCGAATGTATTAAGCACATCCTCCTGTTCCACAAACGACATCTCGCAGTCAATCTGCGTAAACTCCGGCTGACGGTCGGCCCTGAGGTCCTCGTCGCGGAAACAGCGCACAATCTGGAAGTAGCGGTCGTAGCCGGCAACCATCAGAAGCTGCTTGAAGGTCTGTGGAGACTGCGGTAGCGCGTAGAACTGTCCAGGATTCATTCGTGAAGGAACCACGAAGTCGCGTGCGCCCTCCGGAGTGGATTTTATGAGATACGGAGTCTCGATTTCGAGGAAATTCTGAGCGTCCAGATAGTTACGGACCTCATGTGCAATCCTGTGGCGGAGTTCAAGTGCCTTGCGAAGCGGGTTACGGCGAAGGTCGAGATAGCGGTATTTCGCGCGAAGTTCCTCGCCACCGTCGCTGACGTCCTCAATTGTGAAAGGAGGGGTCTGTGCCTTGTTGAGCACCTTGATTTCAGAGAGTTCAATCTCGATGTCGCCCGTCGGCATCTTAGAGTTTTTGCTCGCCCTCTCGACAACCTTTCCTGTTGCCTGAATCACATATTCGCGTCCGAGCGAGCCGGCGGTCTGCGTAAGTTCCTCTCCGGCGGTTGCGTCAACCACCAGCTGTGTGATGCCATATCTGTCACGGAGGTCAATGAAAGTCATCCCCCCGAGCTTACGGCATTTCTGCACCCATCCGGCCAAAGTCACCGTCTTTCCAGCATCGGCAAGCCTCAGCTCACCGCAAGTCTTTGTTCTATACATATTTTGTGAGTTTATATATTCTCAACTAATCCTCAAAAAACTGAAGCAAATCAAGTTCAATCATTCCCCGATGCTTCATAACACAAAAAATCCCACAAAATTAATAAATATTATCTTTCGTGGGATTAATAATTCATTGAAATATGTTGCGGAAAGGTATTTCAGCATCTTGTGCCTCTATGCCGGCATCAAGGAGCTTTAACAACCATTCATTTTTATTCCACTCCGGCCTGGTGGATTCGGATAGTCTTTCCGGTGAGTGGCGTTATCACATGAACCTTCAGGTATCGTGATTTCCCAGAGTCATTCTTCTCTGCGTCGAATTTTATCAACTTCGAACCATCTGTCTCAGTCACGGTTCCCTTCAACCATCTGCATTCGATTGCTATACATTGGTGATTTTCGTCATACACTCGTTTAATATCATCTTTTTGTATGATATTGTTGTCCATATCCCTAACCGTCTCAAATGATACTTCAAAGTTGCTCTCTATTACAATTGTACCACCATCCGCAGGGAAATAGATTTCATCCTGAGAGAGTTTTATCATATCATTTGGACCCGGTCCTTTGGCGCAGGAGAGTAGAGTCAAAAGACATGTCACGATTGTTATCATTTGTATGATAACTCGATAAACTCGATTCTTCATAAACTTAATGGACCATATATGTTATTATACTAAAATCCCAGTCGTAGTCTTTTTTAGCCACACTATCACTTGTCGTGCCGGGATCTTCTGCTGCGACATATTCTCTGGCGTCAACATGATTTGATGGAGTAAGTACGGGAGTGAGACGCTTTCGTGTCAATGGCTAAATAGATGCAAATAAAATAATTATGTTGCATCTGTTTATAGCCCTGTGGTCCACATTTGCTTCAGGAAATCAAATAAACAGATGCACTCTATATTGCCAATGCGACGGTTTATCGGGTCGAGGCTTACTATTATGGAGCGACATCCCGGGTACTCTTCTGCAAATGCCTTGAGTCCTTTTAAATGTCGCGGCAACACTTCTTCAACAGACTTGATTTCTATGGCCACACGAGCATCCCCGATAACAGCGTCAACCTCCATACCCGTGTATGTACGCCAATATGACAGACGCTCGTCGCTGTCTTTGTACGACAACCAAGCCCGCAGTTCTTGAATGACAAAGTGTTCAAATGCGTGCCCGTAATCTGTCGTGCCGCGTGTCAATTCTTTGCGGTGAAGCAAGTGATTGACAACTCCTATGTCGAAATAATAAAATCTCGGAGCCTGTACTAATCTGCGTTTGATGACCTTGTTGTAAGCCGGCACTTTGAATCCGATGAGTGTGTCTTCAAGAATCTCGAAATAACTCGCCACGGTGTTGGCACTCACTCCGCAGTCTTGAGCGATGTTGTTGTTATTCAAAATCTCACCGTTTGTAAGTGCCGCGACTTCGAGAAATCGTTGGAAGGAACTCAGATTACGCACGAGCGCTTCCTCTTTTATCTCTTCCTTCAGATACACATCAATATATGCGGAAAGTCTCCGTTCAGGATTTTTTGCAAGGTAGTGTGCCGGCAGCATTCCGTGTGTCAGAGCTTTTGTCAAATCAAAGTCGGGGATTTCTGCGCTGACGAGAGGAAAAAGGTGGACCGGATAGGCTCTACCTCCAAGTGTGTTATATCCTTTCCGTTTTAGTTTGCGAGCACTTGAACCGCAAAGAATGAACACGAGCTCTTTTTCTGAAATCAACCGATGGACTTCATTTAGAAGTTCGGGAACTTCCGGGATTTCATCAATAATAATCAGCGTTCCTTTTTCCTTGTCATAGAGCATTTCATAGAGCAATGACGGCTTCCGTGAGAAACGGGACTTGAGCTCCGTGTTCAACAGGTCAATGTATATGCTACCCGGGAACTTGTTACGAAGAAATGTGCTTTTTCCTGTCTGGCGTGCGCCGAACAAGAAAATACTATCTTCCGGATGACTGTCAATTGGGCATAATCGGTCAAACATATCTGATTGTTTTTATTGAATATTCTCAGTAGTATTGAGGAAAATGATGTATTTTTCTCAGTGGCGTTGAGGATAATACAGGAATTTTCTCAATTGCAAATATAATGAAAATGTGAGAAAATCCACAAAATGACCGAAAATCCATTACCTGATGGCTATGAGAACAGCTTTGTCAGGGCGATGAAATCCTCAACGCTGAGGCGTTCGGGACGGAGTTCGAAAACAGGGTTGGAGAGGAATTCGGCGCTTTGCTCCGGAGTCCAAGCTTCGCGGGCTGCCTTGTCGGCTATGAGTGGTTTGAGACTGTTGCGCAAGGTCTTGCGACGCTGGTTGAAACCGGTTTTGACTATGGTCTTGAAGAGTTTCTCGTCGCAACCGAGTTCTGTGCGGGAATTGCGTCTCAGGCGGATTACTGCCGATTTGACCTTCGGCGGAGGATTGAACGCCCCTTCGCCCACCGTGAAAAGGTATTCGATGTCGTACCAGGCCTGGAGAAGCACCGAAAGGATGCCGTAGGTTTTGCTGCCCGGTTGCTCGGCTATGCGCTCCGCCACCTCCTTCTGAATCATACAAACCACCTGTGGGATGCTGTCCTTATGGTCGATGATGCGGAAGAAAATTTGTGAGGAGATGTTGTAGGGGAAGTTTCCTATGACCGCGAATGTGCCGGGGAAAAAGTATTTGAGGTCCATCTTCAGAAAATCGCCCTCGATGACTCTTCCGGGAGCCTTCGGAAAATGTGTGAGCAAGTAATCGACCGATTCCCGGTCAATCTCAATCATCCTGAGGTCAATATCCTCGCGTCCAAGCAGATACTGGCTCAGCACTCCCATTCCAGGCCCGATTTCAAGCACCGGCATAGCTGCGGTGGCACTGTCTGCAGGTTCCGCGCCCGCCTCAGGAACCGCCCCGCCTACAGTCTCCGATTCCACAACAAGAGCGTCCGCAATCTTCTGCGCGACGCTCAAGTCTGTGAGAAAGTGCTGGCCCAGTGCCTTCTTCGGCCGTACCAGGTCACTTCTGTGTTCAAAAATCCTCTTCATTATCAATGAGTTGTCAGTAATCTGACTCAGTTCTTCATAAGAAACACCGTTATGGCTGCGATAGGCTCTATAAAGACGTGAGGCAAGAGACACGACGCGATTTTTTCATGAGCGGAGTGCTCCTGCCTCACGGCATAAAGCCGTTGGTCTCTGAAATTATTCTTGAAAATATTTTGAAAGTTCCTCTTCAATGCCCTCACCCCTCAAATCTCTCTTAAGAATGGTGCCGTCAGGACCGAAAAGCATAATCTGAGGAATACCGCTGATTCCGTAAAGCTCGGTCGGGATATGTTGCGCATTGATGATTTGATTCCAAACCACACCGTGCTCCGCAGCTGCCGCCTTAGTGTCTTCAGGTCTGTCCCAAACTGCTACAGACAAAACCACCAATCCTTTAGGGCCGTAAGTCTCGTAAGCCTTGCGAATGTTAGGAATCTCCATTTTACAAGGGCCGCACCAGCTTGCCCAGAAATCTACAAGAACATATTGTCCTTTACCCACAAAATCAGAGAAAGAAACAGTCTTTCCGTCAGAATCTTCAATCGTGAAGTCAGTGAACATCTTGCCCTCTTCGGTGAGCAGTCCCTTCTGCGCAGCCTCGACCATCTTCACAACGTTCTCGTTCATCTGAAGGGAGTCGGCAAGCTGAGCCGCATAGTCAATCACCTCCTGATTGGTGATCTCCGGAAATATGTTCTGGAGAGCCATAACGGCAATCCTGTTGCTCTTGTTCTTATCGAAAGCCACCTTGTTGAGGTCGACGTACTTCTTGTGAGTCTCCTCATAAAGCGGCTCAATCTTCTCGTTCTTTTGCTCGTCGGTGAGGGTTGAGTCCGCATAAATCTCTCCAGCAGCAGTATTATAACCGTCAATGATGGCCTTAACCTCAGCTTTAAAAGCAGTTTCTTTTTCCTCCTGCGACTTGCAGGAAACCGCAAGGGCAGCCGCCATAGCCACCACAGCAATAAATCTAACTTTTCTCATATTTTCAATATATTTAGTCACGAATCTGCAAATATAATCATTTGTATTTAAATAATACTTTACTGAATTTGTGACCATACTTGCAGTGTCGTTGACGATTTTTTGCAAATATCGTCAACAGCGTTGCAAAATTTCATAAGCAATATCAAGCGTAAACTCTACCAGAAGTCCAACAAAAAGAGTCGGATTCATAAGAACCCGACTCAAAAACTAAAATTTTTAAAAATCCAATCAAACCGCCCAATAACGAACCGAGAAAGTTCGCTGGGAAGGCGGGGATGCTACTCTTCTTGTTCAGACTCCTGATAAGCCTTCAGCAACTTCTCCTGCACCTCCCCAGGAACAGGCTGGTAATCAGCAAACTCCATACTGAAAGTAGCCGCGCCTGAAGTCAAAGAGCTGAGTGTGGTCGAATACTTATACATCTCTGCAAGCGGAACACGAGCCTTGAGGACTGAGAATCCCTTGTCCGTATCCATGCCCTCGATGAGAGCACGTCTGTTCTGGAGGTCAGACATACAAGCGCCCATATAATCGCCAGGAGTGAGCACCTCAACATTGTAGATCGGCTCCATAATCTTCGGACCTGCGTTGCGGAACGCCTCTTTGAAAGCATTGCGTGCTGCGAGAACGAAAGAAATTTCATTGGAGTCTACCGGGTGCATCTTTCCGTCATAGACATAAACCCTGATGTCACGTGCAAGCGAACCTGTAAGCGGACCTTCGCTCATCTTGTCGTTGATACCCTTGAGAATCGCAGGCATAAAGCGGGCGTCAATCGCACCACCGACAACGCAGTTCACAAACTCGAGCTTGCCGCCCCAAGGAAGGTCAAACTCCTCCTTGCCCTTGACGTTGAGCACCATCTCACGTCCGTCAACCTTGAACTTGTTGGTCATCTCCTGACCCTCCACGATTGGGCAGATGAGCAGATGAACCTCACCGAACTGGCCTGCTCCACCGGACTGTTTCTTGTGGCGGTAAGAAGCGGCCGCAACCTTAGTGATGGTCTCGCGGTAGGAAATCCTCGGCGCAAACATCTCGATTTCAATCTTGTTCTCATTGCGGAGTCTCCACTTGACGATGTTGATGTGCTGCTCGCCCTGTCCCTTGAGGATGGTCTGCTTCATCTCCTTTGAATACTCGACGATGATTGTCGGGTCCTCTGCGGAAATCTTGCCCAGAGCCTCGTTCATCTTTTCGTCGTCCTTCTGCTCGACAGGCTTGATGGCTGTGCGGTAGCGTGACTTAGGGAAGCGGATGTGCTCATAGACAAGTTCCGAACCCGGTTGTGCGAGAGTCACGTCTGTCTTTGCCGCACGGAGTTTCACAGTACATCCGAGGTCGCCGGCCACCATCTCGCTGACCTTCTCCTTCTTCTTTCCGGCAACGGCATAAATGGCAGTAATTCTTTCTTTCTCACCATTCTCAGGATTTTCGAGGTCCTGACCTTCGGTGAGTTTTCCGCTCATAACCTTGAAATATGCGACCTCACCGAGATGCTGCTCGACTGCGGTCTTATATATAAAGAGTGATGTAGGAGCGTCTACCTTGCACTCAACTTCTTTCCCGTCTTTTGTGTGTTCTATGTGTTCCGATGGAGCCGCAGCCACCTTGATGGTGAACTCCATAAGTCTCTTGACTCCAATGTCCTTCTTTGCTGAAAGGCAGAAGATCGGCATAATCGCCAACTGGCGGATTCCTATTCCAAGACCCTTGCGAATCTCGTCTTCAGTCAGAACGCCTGTCTCGAAATATTTTTCCATCAGTCCGTCGTCGAACTCGGCAGCCCTTTCGATAAGCTGTCCCCTGAGTTCCTCAGCCTGCTCCTGCAACTCTGCCGGAATCTCAAGGTCTTCACGTGTACCGTTATCATCCTTGAAGTGATAGTACTTCATCTTGAGAACATCGACAAAACCGTCAAATCCTATTCCTACATTGACAGGAAATTGAACGATGACAGGTTTCTGTCCGAACGCCTCCTTAAGGCCGTCGAGAGTGTTCTCCCAGTTTGCCTTTTCCCCGTCAAGCTGGTTGATGCCGAGGATGACAGGCATGTTGTAATTGTCCGCGTAGCGTGCGAAAATCTCTGTTCCAACCTCTACTCCCTGCTGGGCGTTGGTGACGAGAATCGCCGTGTCGCACACTTTGAATGCTGAAACTGCCCCGCCTACGAAGTCGTCAGCGCCCGGAGCGTCGATGATGTTGAACTTAGTGTCCATGAACTCTGCGTAGAGCGGAGTCGCGTAGATTGACCTCTGGTTGAGCTGCTCGATTTCCGAGTTGTCGGAAACAGTGTTCTTCGCTTCAACCGAGCCACGTCTGTCGATGACTTTGCCCTCGTAGAGCATGGCTTCAGATAACGTGGTCTTACCAGATCGGGTGCTACCGATCAAGACCACATTGCGGATGTCTTTTGTGGAATAAGTTTTCATCTTTGAAGTGTTATTAGTGTGTTATTCTATATTTCCTTGTTGCAATAAGGGCGACAAGTGTTGCAAATTTAGAAAATTTATACACAAAAACAAGCGGAAGGCCAACATTCCTTTGTGTTATGAAAAAAAATGAATAGTTTTGACAATATTTTTTACTTGACTCGAGTATAGATTATAGATATTGAAAAATCCAGATACTATGAAAACATATAGAGTTTTTGCCATCTTGGCGATGGCGTTATTGCTGTGTGCCCCATGCGCCTCGGGGCAGTCTTTTAAGGATGGTCTGAAGCAGATCGGTAAGCGGATTGGCAAACAGGTCGAGCGGAGAGTGGAGCAGAGAGTTGTCAATGAAGCCACTAAACAGGTGGATAAGCAGGTTGATAACGTGTTCGATGCGGTGTCGGGAAAAAATTCCGACAAGAAATCTGACAGGTCGTCCGACAAAAAGACTGAAAGGCAGACGGAGCAGACGACGGTGACAAAACCTGCCGCCAGAACGTCTGAGAAAAAGTCCGCAACAAGACAGGCAGCGGGTAAGAGCGCCCGCGACAGGCAGTTGGAGCAGCAGTACGAGGCTATGCTCGGCCCGGATGTCGGCAAGGAAGAAGAGACTCCTGTGACCCCGGGCGTAAAGCTCCCGAAGGAGCACACTGCACTCTTCGCCCCTCTCGGCTACCCCGCGGATGCTTCATGGGGAGTGAAGGCGGTAAAGCCGGTGATACCTCCGACGGCTGCAACGAAACAGGTCGATTGGGTTGATAAGCAGCCGAATATATTTCAGCTTGACAATCAGAGTGCCGTAGATGAATTCCTTCTGCTAGACCAGTGCAAAGAAGATGGTTACATAGAGGCGCTCACACCGGCCGACCATCGCTACTACGACATCAAAGGCGAAGTCTTTGCCCGTGCCGAAGAATTGAATGCTATGGTGAGATACTATGATGAACTCCTCGATGAGTACGACAGTGAAGACCCACAGTGGGTCATAGAAAACATTGAAACCAAACTGGCTGACCTGCTTGGAGGTGATCTGTACAAGAGAACCATACGTTCCTCGATTGCGCCTTTCTTTGCTCTGAAAGGTGCGATCGATGAGGATACCAAGGCATATTTCGCCGCTCACGGTGGCTACGAGAATGCGGTCAACAAGAATCTGACAGTCTGGGATCCTCAGCCTGACAAAAAGGGCGTCACCACCTCTATTCCGGGACAGACAGGGTTCGTGGTCAGCGAGGTCAGTGCCGGAGCGACGGTTGACGTCGACGGTGTGCAGTATGTCCTTCATGACAGGAACAATCGCTGGGCTTTTGCCTCCGAGGTTTCCAAAACAGCCGTCGCCGGTAAGGACATGGTGATTCCTGACTATATATATTATGACGGGAAGAAGTTTCCGGTGGAGAGCATGCGCGGAGGGCTTTTCAGCGCCTCTACTATAAAGTCCGTGAAGCTTCCGAACACATTGACGGAGATTTCCAACGCTGCGTTCCGCGGCACTCCGATAACGGAAATCACCATCCCGGCTTCAGTGAAGAAACTTCAGGGGTCCGTTTTTCAGGGCTGCACCAAATTGGCGAAAGTCACTTTCGAGGGAGACTATATGGAAGAGTTCAGTGGCAGTTTCCAGAACTGCACGAGCCTTCGTAGCGTGGTCTGCCCGCGCCGCGTTGACATGATTAGTTACGATATGTTCACGGGCTGCTCTAATTTGACGGAAGTCGTGCTGCCCGAGAATCTGACAGAAATCCCATCGTCAATGTTCGACGGATGCAAGAAACTTACTAAGATTGATGTTCCTCACACCGTCACTAAAGTCGGCATGAGCGCATTCGCGAACTGCGGGGTGACGGAATTGGACCTTCGCAATGTCACGGAGTTCGAGGGTTTTTGTTTCAATGGATGCAAGGCTCTGAAGAAAGTGATACTCAGTTCTACGCTGAAGGATAATTTCCTTACGGAAACATACACAGAGTTTATGGAGTGTCCTTTGTTGCAGGTTAAATGGGAGAATAATCAGTATATTATCCCTTCCGGCTTTATATTCGTGCCATAGTTTTTAATATCTTTTGGGTCTAGATTTGAAATAATGAATATTTATAAAAAATTATTTGCTGTTGCTGTTTTTGCGGCGACTGTGGTTGGGATGTCGCAGGAAGTTGCGGCACAGAATAAACCGGTGATTAAATCCGTTGATTTCACGCTGCCGATTCCGAAGCCGGGGCAGTCGCTCTTTGATGCCAGGGAGTTTCAGTTCACTTCCGCAAAAACCGAATACGGCGACCTTGCTCCGAGCGGAGAGATAGCCGTGTTTGACCTCGATTGGATTGGCGATTTCAACACGAACGACGACGGGGATATGTTTTTCCGTGACGGATTCAACTACAAGGTGCGTCTCAAATTTATGGTGAACCCTAACGGAAAATATACCACGGACTATGTTTTCACAGGGAAGGATTATTACATCGACGGCACGCGAATCAAAGTGACAGTCAACGGAATGGACGTCAAGGTTCTTAACAGCGTCCCGTATTTCATCAACACCGAGTTCACAGTGAAGGTAGGTGACGGCGGCGCCGGTTCGGAAAGAGCAAATGCGCAGCGGCAGAAATCCGACTACGAGTTGAACAAAAACTCCTACAGAGCCTCCCTGCAGGCCTATTCGATTGCCGAGGCGGACGAGGCTTGCCCGGACACAAATCCGATAGACCTGATTGTCATCACCGACAGCTACAAACCCTCATTCTATGCCGGTATGCCGGGACACACCGACTTTCTTCATCAAGACTGTATGCGTGTGACCCGAATCCTTGTCGACACCGAAGACTGCTATGTCGCCTCTCAGGTCAACAACACCGTTATGGGTCCATACAATATAAAGGAGGTATGGCTCAGCGACAAAGTGGATGCGAATAAGTTTTTGACGGGAATATGTCAGGCGATGCAAGGAGGAAGAGACGACAGGACAGGGATTTATTATGCAAATTTCAGTATGCTCTTTCACTCGAAGCGTGCCACGCTGTTTATCCCGGAGGCCGCTGCTCCTGCTATTAAGGCCCGTGTCAGCAGGCAAACCTGGATGAGTAAAATTCTTTTCACGATAAGGACTTACAAAGGAGATGTCTATTCCGCAGAGAAGGCGGGTGCAGCGGCTACAAAGCCTTTCTGCACCGAGCACGTCTTCACGGACAAAGTCGTGGCGGCGGACAAAATCTGCAGATACGCCGACTGTAAGGTAGGCAACCGTTATTATTATTCTTGCAAGATTTGCGGAAAGTGTGAGCACAACGATAAGCATATCTTCGGGGACAGCGGTCCTCTGACAGGTGCTCCGGAGCTTTTGGCTCACTCCTATGAACAACCTCTCGCCAACGACCAGGCATACGTCGGGGTGAATGCGTCCGGTCATCACGTGTGGTGGTATAGTTGCGTCTGGTGCGGACATTCAGATGGCTATGACCATCGTCACGTCACGAAATTGGAATGGAAGTCCAGCGGAAGCGAGGCTAATTACGCCCAGTTCTGCCAGGCGATGAAGAGTATTGCCGAAGGCCAGGAGGAAGAAGCGCGTCTGGTGACGACAGCCCTTCCGGGAATGTTCATCCTTCCATACAAATCCGAGGCTAAGATGAGCAAGGAGTTCCAGAGTGTCGTGAACTTCGCACTCAATGATAACTTGCTGGACGACAATGTCCTCGGGAATGACTACACCGGTCCAATCAATCACTTCCAGCTGCGCTCTCTGGCAGTGCGCCTCGCCGAAGAAATGCTCAGGGGAGAAATCAAAGTGAACAAGAAACTGCGTGCACGCTACGTTGATGACTTCTCCGCAAAAGCGGCCACAATAGGGCTTCTTGACGGGTATTTCAGCGGGAATGATGCTCCTCAGGACACGGCTCCCGCAACACGCCAGGAAGTGGTAACGATGATTTACAAAGTTCTGCGCTTTATCGAAAGCCAGAAAGTTTATTCCTACACAGAGTATGACTCCAAGCTTGATTCCTACAGCGACCGGGGCAGCATCGCTCCGTGGGCGGAAGAGGCTGTGGCATTTATGGATGCGCTTGCTCTTGTGAAGCCTGCATCTGCATCGTCATTTGCTCCGAATGAGGTCCTCACCATCGAACAGGCGATTGAGGTGGCAGAAAAGAGCACTCACGCACAGCAGCTTGGCTGGTATCAGGCGAGGTCGTGGGGAGAAAACGGCGGGCGTTCCTATTCCGGAAGTCTCTGTAATATCCCATACGCAGGAGGCGGCTGTCATTTCATTTCTCCGGGCGAGCGAATCTGGGTCGTAGGGCCGCGCCTCGGAGGAATGTGGAAATTCCTCCCGACAATCGACTGCTACACAGGTCAGTTGCTCTATGTGGATGCCGAGTGGTTCCGCCCTGTGCGTCCGCAGGTCTTCACCAAGAAAGGCACCATAGTCAAGAGTATCCAGTTCAGGGACTACATGGACGGAGTCTATATGTGGGACTACGGTTTCTGAGGGGCCGACTAAAAAGTCCCGAAGGGACCGCGCCGGGGCGCGAGATACCGTTTATTGGGACTTCTCAACATGGGTGTTTCTGTAAGCTCCCGGGCTCATCCCGATGGACTCTTGGAAAACTGTGCAGTAATACTCTGAAGTCTTGAAGCCGCAATCGAGAGCGATGTTCTTGATTGGGAGGGCGGTGTTACGCAGGAAATACATTGACGAATGGATGCGGAGCTGCTGGAGATACTGCGCGGGCGGCATCCCGGTGTTCTTTCTGAAAGTCCTCCGCAACCAGGTGTAACTCATTCCGAGCTCCTTGGCAAGCGCTTGTATGTCAATCTGTTCCGAAAGGTGGTTGGTCATATACTGCTTCACCGAGTTGATTGCCTGCACCATCTTGTCGTCCGCCTTGTTCCGCGTCGAAAGGTTGTAGTTTATCAGCGCGAGCATGTGCATTACGATGGATTCCAGTATCGTCATCGTCTGCCCGCACTGGCGTTCCGCATAGAACAGTGCCTGCTCGAAGAGATCGACGAGCGTTGCCGAAAGCCCCACCTCAATCGGTCCCCTCATGTCGGGGAAAAACTTGTCGACCGCCTCGCGAAAAGTCGGCCCGTTGAACCCTATGTAATACTCCGTCCATCCCGTGTCCCTGTTCGGACGGTAGGAGTGCCAGTATCCGGGGCGCAGCAGGAAAAGTGTTCCAGGAGTTATGACGCGGCTTCCTGAATGGTCGTTGAATATACCCGTTCCGGCCGTAATGTAGACAAGTTGGAACTCCGCCAACCGTCGTCCGGCGTCCATGTCAAAACTATAGCGTTTGGGGATTACTCTCACCGGGTAGTCCTGTCTCGGTGCGGCTTCCTGATACCCGATGGTCGAAATCAGGTTGTCCGCGTCGTTCGCGATTGTCTCCAGCGAGAGCATAAAGAAGCGGCTTGTGTGCCGGTTTTCATATTGAATCATTTTCTTGTCTTTTTAGTATCTTTCTGTGTCAGAAAACCAATTTGATAATGCCCTCTGACTATGCCAATTCAGTGAAATAATATGTAAATTTGTTAAAGGCCGAGGGAAAACATATTCTCTGCAAATGCTTCTGAATATTACTTTTTCCCAAATCGGAAGTTCCGTTTGCGAAAACGTTTTTTTCTTCCGAAAGCCTTGCTTAAAGTTAGATAAAAAATGTGATTTTTGACCTTGAAGTGTCAAAAAACGTAATTGATAACAAACATAACTAATACCAGACATGCAAACGAGAAACAGAATCGCTGCAATTCTTGCTGCCACCCTCGCGTTCGTCGCCTGCGGAAAAGGGCCCAAGACTCCGGACTACTACGTCTGTGCCTACATCTGGCCGTCGTGCCACGACGACTCCCTCGCCCACGAACTCATCTGGCCTGGCGGTCAGGGCGAATGGGAAATCATCAACGCCGGCACACCACGCTTCCCGGGGCACTACCAGCCGCGTGAACCCCTGTGGAAAGGCGACCAAGACGATGATCCCGCGGTTGTTGAGAAATGGATAAACACAGCTCTCAAATATGGGGTGAACACCTTTATATATGACTGGTACTGGTTCCACAACTATCCGTTCCTCGAAGAAGCCCTCGACAACGGTTTCCTCAAGGCACCGTCAAACGAGAAGATGAACTTCTATATAATGTACGCGAACCACGAGGTTACGAACTATTGGAACCCTCACATCAATCAGGACACAAAGACCCTCACTTTCGACCCACGCATTGATTGGGACCAGTGGAAGGTGATTGTCGATAGGGTTATAAAACGGTATTTTCATCGTCCGAACTATGTCAAGATTGACGGATGTCCTGTGTTCAGCATGTGGGACTTCGACTTTTTCACCGAAAGTTTTGGCTCCCTTGAGGAGGCAGGCAAGGCTATGGACTACTTCCGCGCCAAAGTGAAGGAAGCCGGTTTCCCGGATCTGCATCTTCAGAAATGCAACGGAATCTGGCCGCGCTCAAAGGAAGAGACAGCGAGGATAAAGGCTCAGATAAAGAGATTCGGCATCAGTTCCACTGCTGCCTATAACATGGGAGGTCTGGAACCCGACTACATCCGCCATGGAATGAAGGCAATAGAATTCAGGGAGCGCTGGTATGAGGAATATGGCATTCCTCTTTTCCCTACCGTTTCGGTAGGCTGGGACGACACGCCGCGTTATCCGAACAAGGGCGAGAAGGACATGACTCGCTACAACCATTCTCCGGAAGCCTTCGCATCCTTCCTCCAGACAGCCAAGGAATGGGCCGACGATCATGCGGACACGCAGCCGAAGTTCGTGATGATAAATGCATGGAACGAATATGTTGAGGGTAGTTACCTCCTCCCCGACCGCTACTGGGGCTTCAGTTTCCTTGAGGCGGTGAAGGATGTGTTCGACGGAAAATATGACAAGCCCGAATAGGCGTTGGCAGAAACATAAACACTAATCCGATAATCATCAGTATAATGAAAAAGTTTTACTTCATTGTTCCAATGATTCTTGCGCTTATGCTCCAGTCCTGCACGAGTGACAAACTGGAACAGCAGGTTTCGTCTCTTGAAGGGCGTATTGCCGCTCTTGAGAGCGTCTATGGCGAAATTAATGACAATGCCACTGCCCTTAACGCTCTTTATCGAGAGAACCTGCTCATAATCAAGTATGAAGAGAGGACTGAGAATGGGAAAGAGGTCGGCTACGACCTCAGGCTCTCGGACGGAAGTACGCTCCACATCACCTACGGAAAGGAAATGGAGGGCCTTGCACCCATGGTCGGAGTCAATGACATGGGGCAGTGGGCTTTCTCTGTCGACGGTGGTGAAACATTCACTGAAATAAAGGGCGCGGCAAGCCCGTGGAGCAAGGACGGCAAGTCTCCTATTGTGAGCATCGATAAATATGGTTTTTGGCAGATTTCGCTCGATTCGGGAAAGACATGGCAGAGAATTGTCAATGCCGCCGGCGATCCGATAAGTGCCGTTGATGGAAAGTCGCTGGCGCCTTCGTCGTATTGCTTCTTCGACAGGGTGGCATACAACGAGGAAACCGGCAACATGGACATCACGCTTGTTACAGGGGAGAAATTCTCCGTTCCTTTGGTGGCCGAGGCTTCGATAACCTTGACATATTACGATGAGAAAGAGGGTGCTTGGGTTTACGGAAATCGTCTGAACGAGTTCCCGGCCGACATAAGGGGTATCTCCGATATGACTTTCCTCAATGTTCCGGACGGGTGGAACCTGTGGATGGAGAAGGATAAATTGGTTGTTGAGGCTCCTCAAGATGGAATCTCCGGCGACTATACCATCAATGTCCTCGCCTCCACCTATTCCTCCGAGGCAAAGACCTTCAGTTTCAAATTTAAATATGAAAAGGATCTCATCCTCTTCGACGACTTTCTCGGTGATGACATCGACTACCGTTGGTGGCTGCGCTACAAGAGAGGGGATGTTGCTGCGGACTGGTGCGCCTATCAGATGGGCGATCCGGCTCAGTCGGTTGTCGAGGATGGACTTCTCAAACTATATGCTCACATTAATGGTGATTCATTCAAGACAGGAGCCATTTGGACGAAGGGTAAGCTGACCTACAAACCTCCATTCCGCGTTGACTGCCGTGCACGTTTTACGCAGATGGGAACAGGAATATGGTATGCCATCTGGGCTGCTCCGGACGCCGGCTACCAATACGGCGAGATTGACATCTGTGAAAAGCTGAACTTCGGTACGGCAACCTATCACACCTGCCACACTCTATATACCCTCAATACAGCCGCGATAAACCAGAAAAAGGAGACCTATTTGAACGAGGCCGGAGAGATGGTGTCGAACTACAATCAGGGAATCGCGCAGGATGCGATGCTACCGGGTGCATTTAATGTCTTTTCTGTTGAAATTACTGACGATCAGATTGTCTGGTATGTCAATGGTACTCCGGTTCATGTCTATAAGCATTTCGTCCACTCGGCCGAGGATCCACTCTACTCACAACTGAAACCGCAGGAGCAGGAATATTATTTCCAGAACTGGACATTCATGGAGCAGGACTACAACACCCTTCTTGACATAGCCGTAGGAGGCGAGTTCGTGGGCGGCATCATCAAGAGGGACGAGTTCCCCGGTCAGTTTGACATTGATTGGATAAAAGTGAAACAGTTATAACACTAAAATAAAGATGAAGACTTACAGCAGATTTTTCATTGTTGCGGCCGCGTTTATGCTCTCGGCAGCCTGCAACAGTCTTGACGACCTTCAGGAAAGGGTTGACAGGATTGAGGGTAGGGTAACGGCTCTGGAGAAAGTCGCCGAAGCGGTTAATGGCAATATTCAGTCCCTTCAGGCCATAGCTGAGGGACAGGCAATCAACAAGGTCGAAGAGAAGGACGGGGCGTATATCCTCACGCTTTCCAACGGAACCACCCTCACGCTTCAGCAGGGCAGTATAGGCATGGGTAAAGCTCCGCTCATGTCAATCGACAAGGACGGCTATTGGATGGTTGACTATCAGGACGGCAAGGGTGCTGTGTATATCACCGACGACGAGGGTGAGAAGATTGTCGCTGTCGGACAAAACGGTGTCACTCCAATGTTTGGAGTCAGTGAAGACGGTTATTGGACAATAAGTTACAACGGGGGAGGCAGCTTCGCACCGGTCCTTGACACAAATGGAGATAAAGTTAAGGCAGTTGCTGGCAGCAGCACGGAAGATTCCTATTTCGCCGGTGTCGAATATACCGACGAGGCTCTCATACTGACTCTTAAGAACGGAGAACAATACAAGGTTCCTGTTGTCGGAGGTTTCCTTTGCAAAATCGATGGGGCTGATGACGAGGTTGTTTTCAGAGTCGGTGAGAAAAAGACATTTTCCGTAGAACAGAAGGGCATAGCCACGACAATCATAACCGCCCCTCAGGGCTGGGAGGCATATCTCACCAATTCCGTTCTTTCTATCCAGGCGCCGGCAGTCACAAAGGCCATACTTGCCGATACTCGGACGGATGTCTCGGTCGTTGCCATTTCAGCGGCCGGTCACCTCGCCATAGCCAAGGTCCGCGTAAAGCTTGACGGCTCGGTGTCTGTATAAGCCCCTGCCGCAAACATCGCTCTTGCCGAGGCCACTGTCAGATCTCTGAAGTTCAATGTGACGACAGAAAACGCAACCTCGTGGTACTGGATGCTCTGCAAGGCCGGGGATGCTGCTCCGGGGGCTGCGGACATCATTTCGCAAGGAACAAAGGGGACTGATGCCACTGTCCTTGTTGAAGGGCTGCTTGGACAGACGGACTATGTCTTGTATGTGCTTCCTTGCGGAGATGTGAACAACGGCCCAATTGCTGTGTTCAAGGCCACTACTGCCGACTACTCAAACCTGTTTGAGGCTTGGGAGGCCGGTG
>ULTX01083073.1_pt1 | contig 40308 bp, 33 predicted proteins | sample 1958041 | NCBI WGS metagenome assembly ULTX01 (sample SAMEA4835747, study PRJEB28245) | human gut metagenome | biome: gut microbiome; material: fecal sample | place: Denmark | collected 2008
GGGACGGTACAGGTGGAACTGGACATCAACGGCGTGCCCTGTTACGACATCCGCGAGGGCGTGGCTTGGGACAACATTCCCTTCACTCCTGCCTTGGAAGGATTGGCACGCCAGACCCGCGCCGTATGCTTCGGCTCGTTGGCACAGCGCAGCGTGGTTTCGCGCGAGACCATTAACCGCTTCCTCGACGCGATGCCCGACGGCGAAGGACAATACAAAATATTCGATATAAACTTGCGCCAAGGATTCTATACGAAGGAGATTCTCTGCAACTCGATGCGCAAGTGCAACATCCTGAAGATAAACGATGAAGAGCTGGTCACCGTGAGCCGGATGTTCGGCTATCCGGGCATCGACCTGCAAGACAAGTGCTGGATATTGCTGGCGAAGTACAACCTGCGGATGCTCATCCTCACTTGCGGCGTAAACGGCAGCTACGTCTTCACTCCGGGCGAAATCTCGTTTGTAGAGACCCCGAAGGTAGAGGTGGCGGACACGGTAGGCGCGGGCGATTCGTTCACCGCCGCCTTCGTAGCTTCTATCCTGAAAGGCAAGCCTGTCCCCGAAGCCCACAAGATAGCCGTAGCTACCTCGGCTTTCGTCTGCACGCAGAACGGCGCAATGCCCGTATTGCCCGCCCGGCTGACGGGAAGGAACACCACAGATTAAAATAATTTGATTCGTTGTAGGGGCGTATTGCATACGCCCGAAAACATCCACGCGGATAAGCGGGTGCATTCGGGCGTATGCGATACGCCCCTACAGTTAATTTGGTGAATTACTTCGGACTGTTTAATTGGAAGCCGTAAAGAAAAAGCGGGAAAAATTTGTGAATATGTATCTGATTAGTTACTTTTGTGGCATGGAAGGGAACAGGATATGTATAAGAAATGTCTATTGGACGGTAGAATTTGCGCAATTCTATAACGGGCTGTCGGATAAAGTCAAGATAAAATTCGATTATGTGCTTGAGATAGTTAAAACAGAACGTGTCATATCAACAAAATTCGTGAAACGTCTGGAAAATACGGACCTATATGAAATGCGCGTTTCCGTAGGCGGAAACGAATATCGGACGGTAATGTTTACGATGGACAATGACAATGTCATACTGGCAACAGAGATAACCCTGCTGAACGCATTTATGAAGAAGTCGTCCAAAGACTATAAGAAACAAATCAGTTTAGCGGAAAACATATTAAACAGAATCAGCTATGAGGAAGATTGATACAAGCAAACTGGTCGATGCCGAAACGGTATTGACCGACAAGTATGGCGCACCAGGCACCGAGAGCCGGAGCGAGTTCGAGGCAAAGGCCCGTGCGTATTATTACGGTGTCATTCTGCGCGACAGGCGCAAGGAGTTGAAGATGACCCAAAGCGAGCTTGCCGACAAGGTGGGCACTGCAAGAAGCTATATCGCCCGCGTGGAGCGGGGTGAAACGGATATGCAGCTTTCCAGTTTCCTGCGGATAGCCCAGGCGTTGCGGATAGACTTTTCCCCGGTCTTTATCTGATTTTTCGAAACACAGATTAAGAATTTTGATTCGTTGTAGGGGCGTATGCGATACGCCCCTACAGTTTTATAATTCTTCATTTTCCGAAGGCTCCGGCTCCGGCACGTCCGGTCCTTCTCCTCCGCTGGCGGTGCTGCCCGATACGCTGGCAAGCGAGCCTGTCAAGCCGTTCAGCTTGTCGATGAAGGCATTGATTTCGTCGGTGGGCTGCACGATGGCGTAGGCGTTCACCGTCTGCACGATTTCCTGGTAGAGGCGGTTCGCTTCGGCGGTGGCTTCGGCAGAACTGATGCTGCGCTGCTCCTGTTGCAGGCTCACCTCGTCGTTGCGGGCGTCGAAGGCTTCTTCGAAGGCGGCGTTTGCCTCGCGAAGGGCTTCCACTTCGGGCGAGAGGCCCAGCGTGGTGACGGCTGCGGCGTTGTCGGTCTCGGCAAGCATTGCCAACATTCCGCGGATTTCGGCGGTTTCCTTATTGTATTCGTGTCTGCCGATGCCGCGGTAGGGCGACATTTGCTGGTAGAGCAGTTCGGCGGCATGGCGGCGTTCGTCTACGGGCGATTTCAGGAGCGCGTTGATGACCGAGCTGATAGCGCCCGCCGCATTGTCGCGCGTCACGTCCGTCTCGCGCATCTGCGGGGTGGTGACGAAGGCGCGCCGGCGGTTGACGATAGACGCCAGCAGCTGGGTTGCCTCGGTGTAGGCAGGTGCCTTGTCGGTGATGTGGAGGGCTTCGGCGGTCGTGGCGGTGATGTATTTCACTACCGTGGTGTGGAAGTTGCTGCATGCGCCGATTGTCATCTGCGTCATGCCGAATGATTGGATTTGTTTTGCCATAATGATATGTTTTTTTGAAAGTTATTCGAGTTTGCTTTTCCCGCACCCCTTGTTTTTCCCGAAAAAGCGTTTGCCGGATGCGGCGTACCGGTGCGGCGTCGCTTCCGAGGGCTCTGGAGGCGTGGCGTACCGGTGCGGCATCATTTCCGAGGGCTTTGGAGGCGTGATGCACCGCTACGGCGGCATTCCGGAGGCTTCGGTTGGCGCGGCGTACCGTTACGGCAGCATTCCGGAGGGCTTGGCGGGCGTGATGCAGGGGTGCGTGGTTACGTATAATTGAGCCTTTTCAAGGCTCTATTGGAATCAGAAAAAACATCTTTCTCAAAATGCCATCCGGCTGATTTCGCCGTCCAGTCCTACTTCTTTTTCATCCAGCCGGACAACGCCGACCAAGCGTTGCACTCTTGGGTCCAACTCGGAGACGGGGCGGATTTTGCTCTTCGGATTTTTCTTCATCACCTGTTTCAGTAGGTTTTCCACCAGTTCCGACAGGTCGGTCCCTTTGGAGCGTGCGTAGTCGGAGGCTTGCTCCAAGACGCTGCTGTTGATTCTTAATGTGACATTTTGGTTCATCTGTTTTTCTTTTTGGGTTGGTTCACCCGCAAAGATAGCGATTTATTTTTATCTGCCATAGAGAGTCTCAGATAATCAATCAAATGATTTAAATCTGTGTAATCTGTGGTGGAAAATGCGGAGAAATGATTATCCTCGCCCCGGTAAAAAACTTAAATGAGGCTACGATGAAACACAACGCTATTTCTTTTCTGATTATATCGCTCTTCTTGCTCTTGCTGGCGGGATGCGCCGGGCAGCAACGGCGGTTCGTCATCGGCGTGTCGCAGTGCAGCGACGACGAGTGGCGGGCGCAGATGAACAAGGAAATCAGCCGCGAGGCGTTGTTTTATCCCGAAGCGGAGGTGGTGTTCCGCACGGCGAAGGACAACAACGAGCAGCAGATACACGACATCGAACTGATGATACGCAACCGGGTGGACTTGCTGGTGGTTTCGCCCAACGAGGCGGAGGTGTTGGCACCCGTTATCGAGAAGGCATACGGGCGGGGCATCCCGGTGATTCTGACCGACCGCAAGATTCATTCGGACAACTATACGGCTTACATCGGTGCCGACAATTACGCCATCGGGCACAGCGTGGGCGAATATATCGCCGCGCGCCTGCAAGGGAAAGGCAAGGTGGTAGAGGTAATGGGGCTTCGCGGCTCGACTCCGGCGGCGGAACGGCATCGGGGGATGATGGAGGTGCTGGAGAAATGTCCCGGTATCGAGGTTGTGGCTTCGGTAGACGCGGGCTGGCTGCGCAAGGAGGCGCGCGAGCGTTTCGACTCGATTCTTGCCGTTCATCCGGACATTGATATGGTGTATTGCCAGAACGACCGTATGGCGGCGGGTGCCTACGAGGCGGCGGTGAAATACGGGCGCGAGAAAGAGATGCTGTTTGTGGGCATTGACGCGCTGGCGGGCGAAGGCTATGGCATCGCGCAAGTGGCGAGCGGGCAACTGGACGCTACGTTTATTTATCCTACGGGAGGCGACCGGGTGATGCAGACGGCAATGGCGATTCTGACGGGAAAGCCTTTCGAGCGCGAAACATTTCTTTCGTCGGCTTTGGTCAATCACAACAATGCCCGCGTGATGATGTTGCAGAACGAGCAGATACATCAGTTGGATAACAAGATAGACCGCCTCGACCGGCAGATTAACCGCTATCTGACGCAATATGCTTCGCAACGCACGTTGCTGTACACCTGCATCGTGATATTGGCATTGTTCGGCATCGCCTTGTTTATGGCGGTGCGGGCATTTTGGGCGAAGAACCGCCTGAATGTGGAGCTTTCGGAGCAGAAGCGGCAATTGGAGGAGCAGCGCGACCAGCTGATAGACCTCTCGAAGCAACTGGAGGAGGCGACCCATGCGAAACTGGCTTTCTTTACCAACGTGTCGCACGACTTCCGCACGCCGCTTACGCTGATAGCCGACCCGGTGGAGCAATTAGAAACATCCAAGAACCTGGACGAGCACGAACGTTTCCTGCTCCGCATCATCCATAAGAACGTGACGGTATTGCTCCGTCTGGTCAATCAGATACTCGACTTCCGCAAGTTCGAGAGCGGGAAACTGATGATGTATCTCTCGGAGTTCGACATCGCGAAGGAAATCAGCGAGTGGACCGAAGCGTTCCGCACCTTGTCGTATAAGAAACACGTGCATTTCAATGTCTCTGTAGCTCCGTCGGACAAGGCATATACGATGATAGCCGATGCCGAAAAGCTGGAGCGCATCACGTACAACCTGCTTTCGAACGCCTTTAAGTTTACGCCCGAAAACGGTCGGGTAGACCTCGCCCTTTCGCAATTCGAGCGGGACGGAGCGCAGTGGCTGCGTTATCAGGTATCGGATACAGGTGTGGGCATTTCCGCCGAACACGTCAAACATATCTTCGAAAGCTTCTATCAGATAGACGTGCACTATGCCGGTTCGGGCATCGGGCTGGCGTTGGTGAAAGCCTTTGCCGAAATGCACAAAGGCACCGTCTCCGTGGATACCGCCAAGGGCAAAGGGACGATTTTCACTATCGAGATGCCGATGAAACAGGCGGGTACGCTTGCCGAAGGGGTGGAGAAGAATGCCATTATGGCGAACCTGAAAGAAGGGGCGGTGCTTTCTGCCGACCAGGAAACGGTGCAAACGGTATCGGAAGTGGCGGATGATAAGGATAAGGAGACGATTCTGGTGATAGACGACAATCAGGACGTGCGCGACTATGTGAAGATGCTGCTCGCCTCGCAATATACCGTCATCGAAGCCTCGAACGGGCAGGAAGGCTTGCAGCAGGCGATGAAATACGTGCCCGACGCCATTATCTGCGACGTGATGATGCCGGTGATGGACGGTATGGAGTGCTGCCGGCGGTTGAAGTCGGAAATGCAGACCTCGCATATTCCGGTGATGATGCTGACCGCTTACACGATGGATGAGCAGAAGATAAAAGGCTACGAATGCGGTGCCGACTCGTATATCTTGAAGCCGTTCAGTGCGCAATTGCTGCGTGCCCGTTTGCGCAACTTGATAGACAACCGCCACCGTTTGCAGAGTTTCTTTGCCGACCATGCCACGATAAAGAAAGAATCGGTCAGCGAAGTGGACAAAGGCTTTGTCGAAAAACTTCGTGCGTTGATAGAAAAGCATTTGGGCGATTCAGACCTCCGTGTAGACGATTTGGGCGAGAACCTCGGGCTGAGCCGCGTGCAGCTTTACCGCAAGGCAAAGGCATTGACGGGCTATTCGCCGAACGAGTTGCTCCGCATCGCGCGGCTCAAGCGTGCGGCATCCCTGTTAGCTTCTACCGATAAAACGATTGCTGAAATCACCTACGAGGTAGGCTTCAGTGCGCCTTCGTATTTCGCCAAGTGCTACAAAGACTATTTCGGCGAAAGCCCTACCGATTTCCTGAAACGGAAAGAAGGGAGTAAATGATGAATGAAGTATGAAGAATCGTATTCTTAGTTTTGTTCAATCGGAAGAAATCTCTATCTTTGGCGGCAAATAAAAAACGACAGTTAAGATGAAGTGGATAATAGGACTTGTATGTATGCTCTGCGGCTTGGGCTTGCAGGCACAAGATATAAAATCATTGTATATCGCTTTGCCCGATTCGCTTTCGCCTTTGTTGACGAAGGTGAACCGTGCGGATTTCTGTGATTTCCTTGCCAGCAATATGAAGGCGGAAGTGAAGAACCGTTTTGGCAACGTTTCGGAGATGCTGAAACTGACGGATGATTATTTATCGGTACGCATCAGTGAATCGAGTAGGGAAGAGATGAAACTCTTGCCATTGAATGATTCGGTGAAGGTTGTGTGCGTGGTGCGCACCTATTTAGGGCCTGTTGCCGATAGCAAGGTCTCTTTTTACGATACCGGTTGGAACGAACTTCCGGCAGACCGTTTTGTGGTTTTGCCTCAAGAAGACCGGTTCTATAAACAGCCTTTGGCAGAAACGGCGGCAGATTCGTTGCGCAACTTGCGTCTGTATGCCGATATGTATCTGAAAGAAGTGCGTTTGTCGGATAAAGACCGGAGCTTGACCGTTACTTATACGACGCCTGATTACGTAGATAAAGAGACGGCAGAAAAACTGAAGCCTTATTTGTTTGGAAAACCGCTTGTCTATGAATGGAACAACGGGAAATTTCAACCGATAGACAATAATGAATAGTCTATATATGTTTTAAAGCAGGTATTCGCCTGTTTTCTTTCTTTTTGGTATAAAAATACATGAAAAATAGTTAATCGCCTGTTTCCGGTTCAAGAAAAAAAGCTATATTTGGAACAGTTTTTTGAAAAATCGTAAGCATTCGTTTGAATGCGTGCATAAAATAGCATTAAGAAAGGCGTATAATGATTTTAAAATGTATTAGAACAGTAGCGGTAGCGGCATTGGCATTGGTCAGCGTAAACGTATCAGGGCAGGATTTGCTGGCACGTCAGGCTCCTATCGACAGAAAGCTGAAAGCTGTAGACTCGTTGGCGTTGATTCGCCAAATCAAGGCTGAGCAAGCCGTTTATCCTGCCTATAGTCTGTATCCGAATTGGCAAAACACCCGTGTGCATGCATACGGCAATACGGTACAAATCCCAGATACTTTCCGAATTGATCTTACCGGTTTCTGTATGCCCACTACGCATACGAAGATTACATCAAAGTGCGGTCCGCGCTGGCGTCGTATGCATAATGGGTTGGATATTAAGGTATATATCGGTGATACCATTCGGGCAGCTTTCGACGGAAAAGTACGTATGGTGAAGTATGAACGCCGTGGTTATGGAAAATATGTGGTGATTCGTCACGACAACGGTTTGGAGACCATTTACGGTCATCTTTCTAAGCAATTGGTGAAAGAAAACGAATATGTGAAGGCAGGTGATGTGATAGGCTTGGGAGGCAACACCGGACGCTCTACCGGTTCGCACCTGCATTTCGAGACCCGTTTCTTGGGTGAAGTGATTAATCCTGAATTTATGTTCGATTTCCCGAAACAGGATATTGTGGCAGATAGTTACTTGTTTATCCGCAATGCCAACCGTTATCCGTATCAGCGTACACGCGCCTTGGCAAACCTGAAGAGTGGGAAAAAGGCTACGGATTCGAATGCATCGGCATCCGAAGGCGGTGCTATCCGTTACCACAAGATTCGTAAGGGTGATACGTTGGGACGTATCTCGCGCATCTATCACGTCTCTATTGACCGCTTGTGTAAGATGAATGGCATCAAGCGTACCACTACGTTGCGTATCGGTCAGGTATTGCGTTGCTCGTAAGATTCTAATTGGCTATAATATAAACGCAGATTAGCGCAGATTCTCGCAGATATTTATAATTCTGATGTGGTTATAAATAAGGAGAATCCGCGTTAATCTGCGTTTCTTGTATTATCATTTCAATACGTTCTGCAAGCGAGTCAGGAACTCATCGGCTTCTGCCATGCTGAGGCAGAGAGGCGGAAGTAGACGGATAACGTTTGTGCCGCTTACGCCGGTGAATACTTTTTGTTCGAACAGCAATTTGCGGCGCAGTTCCTTTATCGGTTCTTCAAATTCCATACCAATCATCAAGCCACATCCGCGCACTTCCTTGATGCCTTTGAATTTCTTCAGTTCTTCTAATAGATGTGCGCCGACCTTGGCTGCATTTTCTACCAAATGCTCTTCTTTCATTACGTCCAATACGGCAATGGCTGCTGCACAAGCTAAGTGGTTGCCGCCAAAGGTTGTGCCGAGTTGTCCGTAAACGGGCTTGAATTTCGGGCTGATTAATACACCTCCCATCGGGAATCCGTTGCCGATACCTTTGGCTACGGTAATCATGTCGGGACGGATGCCGCTGTATTGGTGGGCAAAGAATTTTCCGCTCCGTCCATAGCCCGATTGGATTTCGTCCAATATCAGTACGGTATTGGTTTCATCGCAGGCTTGGCGCAAGGCTTGCATAAATGCGGTGTCTGGCACTTGAATGCCGCCCACTCCTTGAATGCCTTCGATAATCACGGCACATACATCTCCCTTAGCCAATTCGGCTTTCATCGCTTCCGTATCGTTCAGCGGGAGGTAAGTGACGTGCTGGTTGGCATTGATAGGCGCGATGATTTTCGGGTTATCGGTCACTTCCACTGCTAACGAGGTACGTCCGTGAAAGGCTTTGCAGAACGAAATGACGCGGGTGCGTCCGTTGTAGAACGAAGCTAATTTCAGAGCGTTTTCATTCGCTTCGGCTCCCGAATTGATTAAGAACAGCTGGTAATCGTCATAGCCGCACATTGCTCCCAAGCGGTCAGCCACTTCCTGTTGCAGTTTGTTGATAACCGAGTTTGAGTAGAATCCCAATGTAGCTACTTGCTTGCTGATGGTTTCTACATAGTGCGGGTGTGCATGGCCGATGGAGATAACGGCGTGTCCTCCGTAAAGGTCTAAGTATTCCTCGCCTTTATCGTCCCACACGTGGCATCCTTTTCCCTTGACAATGTTGATGTCGAATAAGGGATATACATCGAATAGTTTCATAATTCTTTTATAATAAAGTTTGGAACACAGAGTCACAGAGACACGGAGTTCTTTGTTCAAAATTAAATCTCTGTGTCTTTGTGTCTCTGTGTTCAATAAAAAACATTCTTCATTTAAAAAGCACTCGGCTTCAATCTCAGCCCTACCGTTTCTTCTAAGTTGAACATCAGGTTCATGTTGTGGACCGCCTGGCCGCTGGCACCTTTCAACAAGTTGTCGATGCAAGAAACGATGAGCAATTTATCTTCGTGTTTCTCTAAGTGAATCAGGCACTTGTTGGTGTTGACCACCTGTTTCAGGTCGATGCTCTTTTCTACGATATGCACAAACGAGTCTTCGGCATAATATTCTTCGTACATCTTTACGATTTCGGGCAGTTCCACCTTGGTCTTTACAATGGTCGTAGCAAAGATGCCTCGGGCGAAATCGCCTCGGTAGGGGATGAACGTAATATCCGCATCGAAACTGTTTTGCAATTGTTTTAGTGATTGGCGTATTTCCGGCAGATGTTGGTGCGTGAACGGTTTGTAAATGCTCAAGTTGTTATTGCGCCAACTGAAATGGGTCGTTGCTCCCGGTTTTACTCCGGCTCCTGTACTTCCCGTAATAGCATTCACCGTGATGTCTCCTTTCAGCATCAAGTGTTTGGCTAACGGGAGCAAGGCAAGCTGGATGCAGGTCGCAAAGCAGCCCGGATTGGCTATATGCTTGCTATGGCAAATCGTACGCCGGTTCAGTTCGGGCAAGCCATATACGAAGTCGTGGTCTTCACTGGCGATGCGATAGTCCATGGAGAGGTCGATAATCTTTAACTCTTCGGGCAGGTTATGGCTTTCCATGAATTTGCGTGTGTCGCCGTGTGCCGTACAGAAGAAAAGCACATCTATTTCGTCCAGCGGAAGTTCATCGGTGAACACAAGGTCGGTCTCTCCATACAATCCTTCGTGGACATCAGTTATTTTATTTCCGGCATTACTCGAACTGTTGATAAACCGGATTTGTACATCGGGGTGGTTAATCAACAGACGAATCAATTCGCCTGCCGTATAACCGGCTCCTCCTATTATTCCTACTTTAATCATGGGCGTGTGTTATTTCTCTTCGGGGATGATTATCCATAATAATAAATATACGATTACTCCGGCAAAGGCGGTGAATACCGTAAGTAAGGCATACGCAACCCGAATCAGTGTCGGGTCAAGTCCGAAATAATTAGCGATTCCGGCGCATACGCCAGCCAGCATTTTGTTGTTTTGCGGGCGGGTTAGTCTTTTTCCTTCCATAGTCGTGTTGTTTTTCTTGTTATATTTATGAATCTCCGCAAATTGCCAATGTAGGGGCGTATCGCATACGCCCTGCATACACCAACTTGTCCACGTGGATGTTTTCGGGCGTATGCGATACGCCCCTACAGTTAATTGGGCAAAATGGGGATATTCATATAATTTTATAATTGATTAGAAATGAAATACGAAAAATCATTTGTCATGCTGAACGTAGTGAAGCATCTCGGATGCATCTACGTGGGTGTGTACGAGATCCTTCACTACGTTCAGGATGACAATACATACATTATTCCAATTACATCATTTCGTCTTTATGGTTTGCATAATACGCTCTGAGCGGTGTAGACAATACCTTGATGAAACCTTTGGCGTCTTCTGCCGTCCATCCTTTCTGCATTTCGCCGTATTCGCCGAACTTGTTCTTTACCAGGTCGTCTTGCGATTCTACGCCTACGGTAGAGAAGCAATAGGGGTGGAGTTCGAGGATAGCCGTACCGTTTACGTTGCGTTGCGATTCGGTCAGCATGGCTTCGATGTCGCGCATCACCGGTTCTAAGTATTGGCTTTCGTGCAAGAACATGCCGTACCAGTTGGCTACTTGGTCTTTCCAATATTGTTGCCATTTGCTCAGCGTATATTTTTCCAAGAAGCGGTGTGCGCCGATAATCAGCATCGGGGCAGCGGCTTCAAATCCTACACGTCCTTTGATGCCGATAATGGTGTCTCCCACGTGCATATCCCGTCCGATGCCATAGGGTGCTCCGATTTCTTCCACCTTCTGAATGGCTTTGATTTTATCGTCGAACACTTCTCCGTTTACGGCATACAGTTCACCTTTTTTGAACTCTAACTTCAGTAGTTCGCTTCCTTCTTTGGTTACTTGTTTCAGGTATGCGCTTTCGGGCAAGCCTTGTGCGGAATCCAAGATTTCGCCTCCACAGATAGAAGTTCCCCAAATACCTACGTTATACGAATATTTCAGTTTGGTGAAGTCGGCTTCGAATCCGTGCTCTTTCAAGTAATTGATTTCATAGTCACGGCTCAATGCCATATCACGGGTCAAGGTGATGATTTCCACGCCCGGTGCCATTACCAAGAAAGTCATGTCGAAACGCACTTGGTCGTTTCCCGCGCCGGTAGAGCCGTGTGCAATGGCATGCGCTCCGATTTCATTGGCATAGCGTGCAATGGCAAGTGCCTGGAAAATACGTTCCGAGCTTACCGAGATAGGATAAGTCCCGTTACGCAATACGTTTCCGAATATCATGTATTTCAAGCTCTTGGCATAGTATTCTTGTGTTACATCGAGGGTGACGTATTTTACTGCCCCCAGCTTGTAAGCGTTTTCTTCATTCTTTTTCAGTTGTTCGGCACTGAATCCCCCTGTGTTGGCACAAGCGGCATATACTTCATATCCTTTTTCTTTTGCCAGATACATCACCGTGAACGAGGTATCCAGTCCGCCGCTGAAAGCAACGACTACTTTTTTCTTTTCTTCCATAAGGCTTATATGTTTATGTGGTTTAATTCATTGTATATAGTCAAACGCAGAGACGCAAAAGCGCAAAGTTTTTATTTTTAGAGAAAGCAAAGCGCACGGAGAGAAACATTTGGCTTTGTGTCCTTTGCTCTCTCTAAAATAGTTTCTTTGCGTCTTTGCGTCTCTGCGTTCGATAATGAGCACAGTCAGAAATTCGTTTCCTTATCGTCCGTATGCAATGCCGGGTCATAGAGCATGGCGGTACAGATGCAGAACTTCCGGTTTTTTGCCATCAGTATCTCGTGGTTGATGCACCCTTCGCATCCTTTCCAGAAGGCATCGTCATCGGTCAGTTCGTTGAAAGTCACCGGTACATATCCCAGTTCGGTATTCATTTTCATGACGGCTGCTCCCGAAGTAAGGCTGAATATCTTAGCTTTGGGCCAACGGAGGCGGGCAAGGGTGAACGAAGCGTGTTTGATTCGTTTGGCAAGTCCGCATCCACGGTATTTGGGGTGGACTATCAATCCCGAAGTGGCTACATATTCTTTATTTCCCCATGATTCGATGTAAGTGAAGCCTGCAAACTCATCTCCGCACAAGGCGATGATTGCTTTCCCTTCCTTCATCTTTGTTGCGACATATTCGTGAGTGCGTTCGGCAATTCCCGTGCCACGCACTTTGGCTGCTTCGCGTATGGTATCCAAGATTGTATCTACGTATGCCTCATGCGAAGCGTCTGCCACCATTACGTCTATTTGTTTCGAGTCCATTTTTTGGTTAGTTTTATATTCTATTATTGGTTGATATTTACTATAATGTGAGCCAGTGCCTGCTTTACGCTGGTGCGGGTGCTTCCCTCGCGCAATACCAGCATGATGGTGTCATCTCCGGCAATGGTTCCGATAATTTCGTGGAAATGATTGTTGTCGATATCGTAAGCCAGACTGCTGGCATATCCGGGCCGCGTCTTGATGACGGCGATGTTTCCCGAAAATTCAATGGATACGAAGCCGTTGTGACGAAGCATTTCCGATGCTTTTTGAGGCTCGGTCATGCGTTTGTACATCGTGTTGTTGGGCAAGACATACACATAGTTGCCGTTCATGCTGGCGGCTTTGGCTACTTTTAGTTGCTTCAGGTCGCGTGAAAGCGTGGCTTGAGTCAGCTGGAAACCTTCTTTTTCCAACTCTGCTAAAAGTTCTCCCTGATTCCCGATTTCCTTGCTGGAAATAATCATCTTAATGGAGTCGAGTCTGTTATTCTTACTTTTCATCGTGCATATTTATTCTTCAATCGGGTGCAAAGATACGTATATTATTGAAATAATATGCATATATATGACTGTTTTTTAGTAAAATCTTGCATATATTTTACCTCTTCATGCGTTTAGTTCTTCATTGAAAAGCCCCTTGCACTTGTAAACGAGTTCTGCCACATTCTTGGCATCCATTTTCTCAAGAAGTTTTTTACGGTGTGTCTGTACTGTATTTTGGCTGATATGCAAACGCTCGGCTATTTGGTTGGTGTTTAGTCCTTGATTGATAAGGGTGAGTGTTCTTTTCTCGGTTTCAGACAATTCGTATGAGTGTTTGGGGATTTCTCCGTCTCTTTTTTGGGCTAAGATGCTGAATGTCTGGCTGAAATACTTTTTCCCGTTTCGGATAGCATTGATAGCCGAATAAACGTTGTCCGTATCGGCTTGTTTGGATAAGGCGCCGAATATAAACGGATGTATATCCGCATCGCATAGCTTAATGGCTATCCAAGGCTCTTCGTGCATGGTGTATATCAAGATGCGGCATTGGGGCAGGGATTTGTGTATCGTTCGGATAAGGTCGAGGGCGGAAATCCCTGGAATCTCTAAATCGGTGATACACAGGTCGAATTTCATTTCCGCAAGGATGCTATTCAGTTCTTTTAATGTATTGGCTATGGTGCACGATACATCTTCGTGGGCATGGATAAGTTCTTTTAAGTAGTTGCTCACGATAGGGTGGTCATCAATGATGAGTATAGAGTAACGGTTATTGCTCATGGGGGTCAAGTTTAAAAGTAAGGATAAATCGGTTTCCTGTTTCATCGCTTTGCGTTTCAATTGTAGCCCGGATTGCTTTGGCACGGTCGTTTATGGTGCGGAGTCCGATGCCTTTTTCTTCCGTTGGCGAAGACGCTTTCGGTCGGGGTTGCCCGTTATCGGTAATCTGTAAAATGCAATTTCCGTTGGCATCCTTTTCCAGGCAGAGCGTGATGTGCGAGGCATGGGTATGCTTCACGATATTCATTGTAACCTCTTGCGCGATACGATATACTTCGCGGGCTATCCGGTCGGACAGTGTTTGAGGTTGGGCTGGGTTTGACGCCAAGCCGTTATAATCAATGCGGATGCCCGTATGTTCGCTTAGTTTTTGGGTGTAATGTTGCAGGATTTCGTTCAGGCTGAGCCGTTCAAATTCGGGCGGCATCAGTTCGTGCGAAATTGCCCGCACGTTTTCCCGCACTTGTTTGATAGATTCGGTCAGCACCTCATCCTTTTCCAGTCGTGCTTTCATTTCCAGGGCAAGGAGGTCATTGGCAATGCCGTCGTGGAGTTCTTTGGCGAAGTGCCGACATTCTTCTTCCAGCCCTTCGATGTAGCTTTTCACCGCTTCCAATTCTTTTTCCCGCTTCATCAGGAGCAGTTTCCGTTCGGCTGTTTTCCGCCTTTGGTGTTGGGTGAACAAGAGTACGCAGAGCACAGCCAGCCCTACGATGATAGCTATGGTTATTTTCAGCAATCCGGCTTCTTGCTCCAGCACCTTTTCGCGGAGCCGGATGATTTCCAGTTCCTTTTCTTGTGTTTCGTATTTCACTTTCACCTCTGCCATTTGTGAAGTGACTTCCCGCTTGGCAAGCGAGTCTGCCCACATCCGTGCGCTATCCATGTAGGCAAAGGCTTTTTGCGTATTCCCCAAATGGTGGTAGCAGACCGCCATTTTCTCGAAAAGCGATTTGCGTTCGCTTCCCGTGGGGTTGGTGTAGAGGTAGATAAAGTCTTTCAGGGCTTCGGCATACCGTTTCTGCTCGTAGTTCGCCAAGCCCCGTGTCTGGATGAATCCCACGGCGGACACGTTGTGAGGCGGAAGCTCTTTCAATAGCTTGTTCCCTATGCCTATATAATAATTAATGGAGTCGGTCTGCCCTTTGCGCTGGAAATAGCGGTACATGCCGGGGATGCAACGCACCTTCCATTCCGCGTTTCCGTCCGGTCCGCAAGCCAACCGCCATGCTTCTTTAATTGATGTGCCCGACTCCTCCATTTTCTCCATTTGCGCCTTGATGACCGACCTCACTTGCCATGTGGCGAATGTCGTAAGTACATCGTCGGTTTGCAACACATTCTGCAAGGCATTTTCGATGTGCTTTTCCGCGTCTTCATACCGTTGCAGGTTGAAGTAGAACACCGCCATATTCAGGTTGAGGTTTCCTATCCAACTTTTGTCTCCGTATGCTTGGGCTGCATCCAGTGCCTTGTTGTAAAAATACAGGGAAGAATCTTGCTGGTTAAAGCGGTGATAAAGCACCCCCAAGTCGTTGTACACACTGACATGCTTTTCCAAATCCTCTACTTCGGGCAGGTAAGGAAGCACGCTTTTCTTCATCTCCAGCGAGCGTTTCAGTTCGCCTACATAAAAGAACAACGTAGCCTGTTCGTTGAGCAGAATCGGGTAAACGGGTGATTCGGTGACCCCTTCCGTGGCAAAAGCCCGGTCGAAACAGAGTTGTGCCGAGTCGTATTCGCCTTCCTCCATGAGCGAAGCCGCCTGGTCGTAGAGGCGTGACAAAATCGTGTCGGTAGGTATATTCTCCGCCCTGCTTTCGGACACGAATACCGCGAAAGCGAAAATCAGAGCGAGGAGATGTCGATAATATGCGTACATAACGGTCTATTATGGTTAACTGAATGCAAAAATAATAACAAATTTGCGATTTTGTTCTACCTGCCCGCTTTTTTCTTTCATTTTTGTATAAAACCGGATAAGAACCCTGCCAGAACGTCAGAGAACTTCTGCCAAAAATGCATACGGCTTCATCGCCCTACGAAGCCGTATGTGTCCGCCAATGCATCCTGCTTCGTAGGGCGAAGAAGCTGAGTTTGTTGAGAGGGGGGATTTCCCCCATTTTTCGATTCCCACCAAATTTTTTTAGCCCAAATACTGGATTTCCACCAAATGTTTCGGCTTTTCCTTACAGATTCCGAAGGGAGATAAAAAATCATTTTTCTTGAAAAATCACTGTTTTGGGTGATAAATTGGTATTTGAAAAATGTTTTAATTTGCAAAAATGAATTTTGATTGAATAAACATTTTATTTAATTTAAAGGTAAGGTATTATGAATATTTTAATTATTTGCATTGTTATTGTTGCTGTTTATTACTTTTATAAAAGGCGCAAAAATAAAAAAAGTGAAGATGGGTATGTAGCGGCGAATGCCTCTTTAGGTCAGATCGTTCAATTTTCAGACCAACAACTTCAAGAAGCATCTAATAAAAGAACAGATGTTAAAGCTTTTGAGAAAATTAAAGAATTGGAAAAACAATATGGGGACTCACTTCGTGAAGGACTAAATGCGCTTTTTTCTAATTTGCTTCTTAAAGGGAACAGAACTTTAAGCGGTAAAACTTCACAATTAGGTCGTCAGGTTGCTGAAACGGTAGCCACGATTGATAATCGCTATATTATCTCCATTTTCAGAGGTAATCCAGATGCATATCAAGAATGGTGGCTTAATGCACTTGTGATTCTCAATGGCATAATTATTGACAATCAACAATCTCCTAAGCAAACAGCATTATGGATGGACATGACAAAGGATTTTAATGATGTAAATTCTATTCTTGAAAGAAATGATATTCTAAAAAAGATGAGCGAAGGCGAGATAGATGAACTTGAATCATTCATTGATGACCCTATTAAAAATATTCACCGAAATATAAAAATAAAATATCGTACAAGTTCAGTCGGGCTTTGGTATTATGAAATGCAAGGCGGATATAAATATTTTCGAACAGATTTAAGTCCGGATTTTCTTACAAGATTAGTGGAACTCTTTATTGCTTCAGTAGCTGTTTTACAGAATCCGAATGTTGCTTTATGGCGTTGTGATTTAGAGAAATATGGTTTGCCAGGCGTTGAAAAGATAGAGAGGGTGCTATAATGAAAGATAGTGCAAGAGACAAGTTAAAAACTCAATACGAAGAATATCGTAATGAATATGATGAAACTTCATGGAAAGCGGAAAAAGCAACTTCTGCTTGTAATGAAGCGAAAAATGAATATGATTTTCATACGCAAGAGGCTTCTGGTGCATGGGGGCAATCCGCTCCAAGTAATACCGAAGAAAAGCGGGCAGAACTTCGTGATAAATATAGAGACAAGGAAGCCGAGATGCGTGATGCCTTATATGAAAAAGAAATTGCCAAACAGCGTATGGAAGAAGCTCAAAAAGAGTTAGAGGATTATGATCAGGAAGTAGGATGTTAAAAATGTAGATAATATGGAAGAAAATGAAAGAAATGAAATCCAGCAAGAAGATTTGATAATTGAAGGTCCTATTGGAGGAATGGAAGAGGATAACTGTCAATCTGAGACAAAGCTTGAAACTAAATTGGAAGAAGCGGAGACTTCAGGGGTTGATTCTGAAACTGATGCCGATCCGATGATAGAATCTCAAGCAGTATCGCCAATTATTGAATCTGAAGTAGAGGAAAATGGTGAAGAAAGTGTGGCAGAGCCAGAACAAAAAGCGTTAGATTTGCTTAATGTAGAACAGATGCTTGTAGCTTTGAATAATAAATTTGAGCAAAAGATAGCTGTTGATGCTCATAAGAATGAGTTGTTTGATAAAATGTATGCAGAATTATCTGTTTATAAAAAAGATATTTATGCAAAATTGCTTTTGCCTTTCATAAACGAGACCGTTTTACTTATAGAAGATTATAAACGTCTCCTATCTCGAATAGATGAAAATACGCCTTCAAATAAAATCTTGGATTATCTTAGCAATGTGCCAAATGATTTGGAAGAGCTTCTTGAAAATAATGGTGTAGAGTGTTTTAATGATGAAAGTGAACGTTTTAATCCTAAGACGCAACGTGCTTTAGGTGTTGTAAAGACTGAAGAAATAGCGCAAGACAATGTCATCGCTGAACGTGTGCGTAAAGGATATTGGTGGCAAGGTAAAATCATTAGACCCGAAGGGGTAAAAGTTTATAAATATACATCCATATCAGAATGATAATAGTTTAATAATTAATTTATAGTTTATGGCAAAAATTTTTGGTATAGATTTAGGTACGACCTATAGTTGTATAGCTTATGTGAATGATTATGGCAAACCTGAAGTTGTTAATAATCAAGAGAGTTCGCCTGTGACTCCTTCTGTAGTGGCGTTTGAGGAAGGTGGTAATTATTCTGTTGGTGATTCTGCTAAAAATACATTGAGTACGGAACCGGAACATGTATGTTCTGTTGTTAAACGCCAAATGGGAAGACGCGATTACTCATTTGATGCTTTTGATAAGTCGTATACTCCAGAGGCCGTTTCGTCATTTATCCTTAAAAAATTGGCAAATGATGCAAGCGAGATTATTGGTGAAGAGGTAAAAAATGTAGTGATAACTTGTCCTGCATATTTTGGGCTTGATGAGCGCAAGGCTACAGAGCAAGCAGGTGTTATTGCAGGTTTGAATGTATTGGGTGTACTTAATGAACCTACAGCCGCTGCGATTTCTTATGGCTTACAGGTAAATACGCCTCAAACAGTAATGGTATATGATTTGGGTGGAGGTACATTTGATGTTACTATTTTAAAGGTTGCCAATGGAGCCATTGAAGTGGTAGCGACTGGAGGTGATCATCAATTAGGTGGAAAAGATTGGGATAACACCATACGTGAATATGTTATTTCTGAATATTGTAAGGAAACAGGACAGTCGAGTGATGAGCTTTATGATGATTTGGAAATAATGGGAGACCTTGAATTGAGATGTGAAACGGCAAAGAAAACATTGACGACCAAGGAAAAAGCTGTAATTAAACTCAATGGAAAGAAAATAGAAATTAGTCGGGATGCTTTTGAACAACAGACAAAGATTTTATTGGACAGCACCATTGATATGACACGTTTAACTCTTGGCAAAGCAGAAAAAAAAGGTTGTACTGTCATTGATAAGATTCTGATGGTAGGAGGTTCAACGAGAATGCCTCAGGTAGAAGCACGATTGCATGAAGAATTTCCAAATTTACCTATTGAATTCTGTGACCCAGACCAAAGTGTAGCAAAGGGGGCAGCTATTTATGGTATGAATATAGCTGCTTTTCCGCAAGCAGAGGAAACAGGGGAAGAAACATCACCGCTTACAAAGAAAGAGCAAGCTGAACTTCAAAAGAATCCTATATTCACCTTGGGTGGGAATGGTGATCAAAAAGGTCCGATTAAAATTGTGAATGTTATAAGTCAGAGTATAGCGGTAAGACTTATTTGTGCGGATAATGTTTCACGTATCGTAAATCAGATTTATAAGAATACTGCAATCCCTCTTCGTTATGAATTGCATGCAGGTACAAATGCAGCAAATCAAACTTCCGTTTTAGTTGAGATTTTCGAAAATGGCAGTGATGAAGAATATGTAGATGAAAGTAAATGCAAGCCTCTGGTTGAAGGCGAACTTGGCCCTCTTCCGCAAGGACTTCCAGCCAATGAACCGATTGATATCGTTTTTAATATTGATCAAAATGGATTGTTAAGCATTGATGTAGAGCATAAGCCAAGCAATGCAAAACGCCACATGGATATCAAGTTAGGTAATATGCTGAGCCAGGAAGAAATAGAAGAAGAAATAAAGAAAGTCAATGCATTGAAAATGCAATAATTGATAAAGAGAGCATGGAACGATTTATCGGAATAGATCTCGGAACGACGTATTCATCGATAGCTACTATCGATGAATATGGTCAGCCGGTAATTGTAAAAACAACGGATGGAGAATCACTTATCCCTTCTGCGGTTTATGTTGATTCTTCCGGTAATGAAACGGCAGGTACCGAAGCAAAGGAGATGATGCAGGCAGGAGTGGAAGATGTGGCCGTGTTTTTTAAACGCTATATGGGGAATAAAGACATGGTGTTTCATTATGCAGGCAAGCCATATACTCCTACAGATTTATCTACTGTTTTGTTGCGGAAGATAAAAGCGGAGGCAGAAGCGAGTCTTGGTAGTCCGGTGACGAAAGCTGTGATAACCGTTCCTGCTTATTTTAATGACATTCAGCGTAATGAAACAATGAAAGCCGGCAGGAACGCCGGCTTCCAAGTGTTACGTATTATTAATGAACCTACAGCAGCTGCCATTACGTATGGGGTCAAATTTCAACCGGGACAACGTGTGTTAGTTTACGATTTAGGTGGCGGCACATTTGATGTTACCGTACTTGAAATGACATTGAAAAGTATAAATGTATTGTCTACAGGTGGGGATCATGAGCTTGGAGGGAAAGACTGGGATGACCAACTTGTCAATTATGTCAGTGAGCAATTTAGACTTGAGCATGGGTTTGATTTGAGTGATTCCATAGAAGCTTATAATGACCTTGCATTCAATTGCGAGAAACTGAAAAAGCAATTATCCGCTAAGGAAAGTAGTTTCATTACTGTAAGATATGAAGGTGTACGAGGAAAATACAGTGTCAGCCGTGCATTATTTGAGCAACTTACCGAACATTTATTGCGTAGTACTAAGTTTATGGCAGAATTTGTACTTGAAGAGGCTGGATTGAAATGGAAAGATATAGACGGGGTATTGCTTGTAGGAGGAAGTACACGAATGCCTATGGTAGAGAACTGGGTGCGCGAGATGTCGGGTAAAGAACCATTACGTGGAGTGAATGTAGACGAAGCTGTGGCTCTTGGTGCTGCGATACAGGCAGGAATAGAAGTTTCACGCCAATTATATAGTTTAGGTGGAATGAACAAGCAACAATATCAATTGGCTTCATCAATGGATATTGTTGATGTGATGAGTCATTCATTAGGTACAATAGCTGTAAGTGAGGATGGGCAAAAATATATAAATTCGATAATCATCTCTAAAAATAAACCTATACCCATAACAGAGCGAAAGGAGTTTCTTCATCATACAAATCCGAATGGTGATAATACATTGGATGTGTATCTGACACAAGGTGAAAGTTCAGATATTAAAAACTGTATAGTAGTAGGTAAATATGTTCTTAGCGGCATTAAACATCAACCCAATGGAACAAAGATAGAGATACGTTACAGTTATGATTTGAATGGTATGGTTGTAGTAGAAGGCATACAACAAGAAACCGGAATAAGTTTGCATGTAGGCAAAGTTGATTTGGATGAGAATTTGGATTGGTTGTATGAGAAACCACGAGGAAAGCACAAACCTTTGTCGATTATTATTGCAATTGATTTATCTGGTAGTATGATTGGTTCACCTGTAGCTAAAGCTCGTGATGCAGCGCGAGAGTTTGTGATGCAGTTGTCTGCTGGAAATCCAAATCTTGAAAATATAGAAATCGGTCTTATGGGATTTGCGGATAAGGCTGAAATGGTATGTCGGAATTCAAATAATGTAAAAGAATTGCTCAAGACAATAAAAAAAATAGATGCAGGTTGGACTAAAAGTTATCCTAATGTAGGAGGTGGAAATGATAATAACCCGCTTGAGGATGCATATCGGAAGTTTAATGATGTTTTTAATAATAAATCAGATAAGAAAAAAATCCTTGTCGTACTTACGGATGGGGTATGGTCTAATTCGCAACGAGCCGTTAAATGGTCCGATCGTTATCGGGAAGAAAGTATGGATATTATAGCAGTGGGGTTCGGAGGTGCCGATGAAAAGTTTTTAAGGCGTATATCTACTTCCAGTGAGAATGCATTGTTGACTGACCTTGATCATCTTGTGGAGTCTTTTGGAAATATAGCTCAAGAGATAAGCCGTTCAGGAGGAACGAAACATTTAAGCTGGAAAAGGTAAAGGTATATAAATACTAAAAACAAGCAGAATTTATGGATGATTTTAATTTATATGAAGAATTAGCTCTTGATGTAACAATAACCGACTCTTCAATGGTGTTAAAAGCCATTGATGATAAGATAAAGTGGTATAATCAGCGTGTCAACAATCCTAAATATAGTGTTATTGGAGTAGCAAAGAAAAAACAGCTTACAGCACTTAAAAAACAGATAAACGAATCGCCTGTTGTTATTCAACAGCATGCGATGGCGTATGCTGAGATAGCAAAGAAGCGGGAGATAGAAGTACGTAAAAGATTGCAAGAAGAAGGTAGTCTTTATGTAGTGAACGGCTTGATTGCAGAGGCTAATTTGCGGCAGCTTGTGACAGATTTGAAAATGTCAGAAGATGAGATTTTACGTTTGTTGAACGCAAAAGTGAAAAAGCCTAAAACCTTTAAATATAAAGATGATGGCGTAAAAGAATTGGATTCTAAAAAGATGAAAACTTTGAATGAGCTTTTGTCTATATTAGGCAAGAAGAATCTATACGAATTTCTTGGAACTTCATCTTCTGCTAAATTAGCCGATTTGCAAGTTCGCTTAGCCAAAGTGAAAAAAGACGTAGATGATGATAGTAATAAAACAGACCCTAAGTTGAATGCAACAGATAAATTGGCTAAAGAGTGTACAGCTATATTTGCAAATGAAGAAGCTCGTAAAAGTTATGATAAGGCATGTGGCAATGCCGGTTTTGAGACAGTACGTACTGTTATCAATCAAATGAAAGCCGGGGTTAAAATCATTAGTCCTCAACAATATAAGCAAATGCTTGGCATCTGTACAAAAAATGGTGTTCCTTTTGACATTGCAGAATATTTGATATATGACACGGCAAAAAAAGCCGGATTAGAAATTGAAGAGGGAAATGTATCAGCAATGGCGGTATGTCGTTATTGTGGGGCACTGAATGATAAAACAGCGAAAACTTGCGGTACGTGTGGTATGCCTGTGAATGTTGTTTGTCCTAAATGTGGGCATTCTGCAGAATATGATGACTATCGTTGCAGCGAATGTGGCTTTTCATTAATTGATATGCAAGAGGCACCGCTTCATCTGAAGATAGCAGAGGCGGCTCTTGAAATGGGTGATGTGGAAGGGGCATGTCGTGAATTTGATGCAGCTGTAAAATTTTGGCCAACATGTCCGGATCTGAATGCGATAGGTACTAAAATTAAGGAATATAGTAATACACAACAGCATATCAGACAGGCAGTGACGAAATTGTGTGCAGAAAGAAAATACTGTACAGCAATGAAAGAAGGGGCTAAGTTGGCTGTAAATGACAGACTCCGCATAGAAGCAGAGAAAGCCATTGCAGATGCGGAACAGTTAGTAAAACAAGCAGAAGGTGCGACGGATGACAATGTTAAATTTGAAAATTATTTGAAAGCATTGAGCCTTTGCGCGGATTATCAGGCAGCTTTAGTCAAATTGAATGTGATGCCGTTACCCGTACCTACAGGTTTGACAGCTTTGGTGAAAGGTAATGTAGTAGCATTGTCTTGGACACGTTGTAAATCCTCATTTTTATCCTATTTAGTGGTACGGAAAGAAAACGCAAAATCTTCTTCTTTTAATGATGGAGTACAGTTGAATACAACGCAGGAAAATTATTATGATGATGTATCAGCCTTGCCTGAAAGAAGTTATTATTATACTGTTTATAGTAAGTTTGGTGATAGGGTATCAGCCGTGGGGGCAACAATTAGCCAGCCTGTTTTGAAAACATTAAATATCGAGCCACAGCATATTAAAGTGAATCCAAGTGAAACGCAATTGGAGTTCTCTTTCACTCCATCAAAGCGTTCATCGATAGAAATAACCCGTTTAAAGGGTGAAACTCATGTTATTACAGGAGGGGCATTTGTTGATAAAGGGCTTGTTACCGGACAGGCATATACTTATATTTTTGTAGCAATTTATACGGACTCAGCGGGTAATATTCATCGTTCGGAGGAAACTTCTATGCAGTTTACTCCAATGCCCAAACCGCAGCCTGTTGATATTGTCATAAAAGAGACGGAAGATAAGGCCATGATAAGTTGGGATAATCCCAAAGTAGGAAGGTTGGCGATATTTTATGCAGATGAGCCATTTAAATATAACAAGAATGATTTGCTTTCCATTGATACACTTAAAGCTGCACGATTAAATGTAACAGGAACAAGTTGCACTGTGAATAAGGATTTTAGCGGCGAACGTTTTTTTATGCCGGTAACGATTCAAGATACAATTGGAGTAGCAGGAACAATGGTTAGCATTGTATCCCTGCAGCTTGTTTCCGATTTATCCGTTTGTCTTATAGACAAGACCGTGCAAGCAAAATGGAAGTGGGATAATTGTGCGGCAATTCGTATTTCTTATTCAATCGATTCTCAAGCCAAGAAGGAAGTTGATTTGGAAAGGGATGCAATAAATAGTGCAACCTATGAGATTAAAGTTCCGGAAGGAAGTCGGTCCATATCCTTATCGGCTATGTCATTGGTAAAAACTTCCTCAAAAGTACTTTTAGGTCCTCCCATAACTAAAGTTTTGAATTTGAAGCCTTCTAAAGTGCAATTTGTTAGTGTGACTAATATGAGGCGAATGTTATTCTTGTCTTCAAATGAATATGAAATAACTTTTATATCGGATTCATTATTACCTTGCGATTTACATGTCTTAGCAAGTGAATCTACTCCACCAATGAATTTGGTTAATTATTCTCCGGTTGCTGTAATAAAGAATGATAATATAAAGATTGGTAAAGAAAATAAGATTCGATTTAACTATGCAAGACGTAATAATTCGGTTCCTCTTTTTTTCCGTTTGATAGCAGCTGATCGAACAATGGCAAATATAATAACAATAAGTTCTGAAATCCAACAAATAAAATAAGAAATGAGTAAAGTCGTATGTCCTTTTTGCTTTGAACAATTTGAACGTAGTGAAGTTGAGTTCCGTTGCGGTAATGTTGGTCGCTGTACACTTGATATTGATCCTGTGTTGAATAGTTTTTGGGGAGGAGATTCTGATAGAGTCGGTCTCCCGATTCGTCCAAAACGTTCTTTTTTTCGTTCTGTTATGGGGCAATGTCCTGATTTTGCAATCTGCCCTAAATGTGGAGAAAAATCATATTTAACCATTTGTCCCCATTGTCATAATCGTATTCCTAAAGAAATGGTGAAAAAAAAGGGATATATCATTTCTATTATTGGTGCACGTAGTAGTGGTAAGACAATTTATATAACTACCTTAATCAATGAATTGATGCGTCACGGATGTAATTTAGGTGATATGGGCATCACAGCTGCAAATGTTACAGATGATCCTAAGAATAATACCCAACAGCGTTATGAACGTGATTTTTTTGATGAGCTTTATCGTAAGAAAAAGTGTCCGGGTCAAACAGGAATTACGGATCGTAAGAGTCGTATTCCATTAATTTATGAATTGTCAAATCCTCAAAAGAAATCAGCATATTTGGTTTTTTATGATACAGCTGGAGAAAATTTTGTTGATATTAAATATATAGCAGAGAATGTGAAATTTTTGAAGGAGTCGGATGCGATAATATTTTTATTGGATACATTCGCAGTTCCTTATGTGCATGATAAATTAGGAATAAAAGAAGATATAAAAATACGTTATAATCTGATTATAGATAATTTGCTTACTTATTTTAAAGAGGGAGATCCGACCATTCGAGATGCTCATTTTCAGAAACCAATGGCTTTGGTCTTTAGTAAAATAGATGCGATATTAACGAATGAAGATAAATTTGAAGATACTTCAATTGCTGGAATGTCAATTTCCAATAACAGTAATTATTTAGACGGATCGCCTATCCTGCTTTCAGATTTTAATAGTATAAGTGCTTCTATTCAAGGTGCATTGTCTATGTGGGAAGAAAATAATTTTGTTATGACTATTAATAATCATTATAAGAACGCTAAATATTTTGGCATATCAGCACTTGGGGGACAACCAACTCAATCAAAAAACATATCAGAAGTTAAACCTTATCGTGTTTTAGACCCGTTAGTGTGGATATTACATGAATTAGGTTATTCATTACCGATAAAAAAACAATAATAACTATGGATACATTTAAATACGGACAAATTATTTGTTGTTCTTCAGAAAAATCACTTACTTCTGGTTTTTCTGGGTTTGGAGTAAGGGCAAAGAGTGCAAATATTGATTTGAATTTGGCTGATAATATTTTTTTGAAGTCATCGCTTTATTATGATATTCCTACGGATATGATGGTTACAGCTGACATTTTGCAAAATAACCCGCAATTGGATCGTATTTATCCTCATATTTATGTATTTCGCAGTATGCAATTGCCCGATGGCTCCATAAAATATTTGATAGCCCGGGTCATGTACGTGGGAGGTGATTATGGCTTTTTTACTGGTTTAGGTAATGCCAATCGTGTCGGTTCTAATTATATTGCACATATTTTGGTTTTTGACGAAGTCCCGCCAATGAAAGTGGTATCTGAAGTGCTTAGACAAAAGTTGTTTATTCCTGTTAACACAGAGTGTTCTTCAGCCAATCGTGAATTTTTAGACATCCTTATAGGCGAGCCTTATGAATTGCCCGAAGGGCAAATATCTGTAGATCGGGGTGGTTCGTTGATCGTAACACCGGTTATAGCCGACGTTATGAAAGCTTTGTTGCAGGCTTATAAGAATAATGTGGGAAATAAGGACATACGTAATGTGATTCTTAAATTAAAGCAAAATGATGTAGAACCGCTTCTTATGGCATTGGGAGATATGCCGGCTTCTCTTACAGAACAGTTTTTCTTTAAAACGAATGTAATAGGACGATCAAGTGTACCTTTAGATATGCGTATGATGATTATGAATGAGAAAGACACAACCGAAACACTTGATGCTTATCACATTACGGTGGATTTGCGGGGAGAAGTCCCCATTTGCCATAACGTAGAGGATAATTATTTATTTGACCGAATACAAGAGATGGCATTAACGGGAAATGCCGAGAGGATAAATCAAATTGCAGAACTTTATATGCAATTATGTACAAAGTCAGAGGTAAATTATGAACAAGCCTATCGTTTGTTAGTTCTTGCTTCTACACCAGAAATGTTGACCTTGCAGGAAGTTGGCAAATTGAATATAGAAATGATTTCCGCTTCTCCTCTTAATGAACGGGAAAAAACTTCCGTTTGGCAAAAAATCAATGCAATTATAAAAGATGCTTTTGCTTATCCTTGTAAATTGAGTGAGGTAAAAATCGCATTGGAAATAATTTGTCGAATAAACCGTATTGTACCTGATAAATTGCAATTAGATATAGAAGAAGCAGAAGTGCTGAAAGATTTGTTTTTCGCAACGGATAAGTATTTTCAAAAGATTATTGAACATAATCCAGAACGCCTTGACGCTGCGTTATTGTTGTTTTCTAAGACGGGTATTGAACTTCCATCAGAGGATAGTTTGTTTAAGTCATTGATGACATCGCCTTATGTTGATGAATGGAGGGCTTTAATGACATATTATTATAAAGATGACGAATTGATTGCTGATTCGATGAATGTGGCGGTAGGATGTATTATGGAATCAGCACTTAATAATAAGTATGAATTGGTTAATGCATTGTTTCCAGTGGATTCGAATGCAGAACGTTGGTTGAATTTGATAAATCATAATCCAGAATACATTTCTTTAGTGAAAGTTGATATTGACAATTTGTTAATACGTAAAATAGGTCAATTCCCACAACAAGTTATGGATAAAATATTTGCGCTTGATAAAGCGGTACTTTGTCAATTAGATTTAAAAGGTTTGTCAAATGCTTATGCAGATGCTTTGTTGCAATCTCCTCAAAGTATTGATTATAATGCATTGGAACGCATTGGCCTAAATTTGAAGGACAAAGGCATACAATCTGAAGCTATAAATAAACTATTGATTCTTCATAATGGAGCGCTTCTGAGTTCTCCGGTTTATGACGATATGAAATTAGCCCAAGTGATAGATGTAGACCAAGAATATATGTTGCGGTTGTATACAGGATGGATAAGGAATAATGCAGATAAAGCTGAGATTGTAGAATTTATTTCAAATTTCTCAAAATCAGCTGCTATAACAGCACAACTTCTTGATTTGTACTGGAAGTATGCGAAAGTGGCAAAAAAAGAAAAAATATTTCTTTGGATTGCAGATCGTGTTCGTTTACACCGCTATTCAATAAAAGATGTTATTAATAAAATGAGTGCAAGTGAAGCAAAAAGTATTCTTGAAAAAGAGTCAGGATTTGTAAAAAAAATGATGCGCAAGTTATTGGGAATCAAGATGTTTATGATTTTATCTATTGTTACAGTTTTGTGTATGACGTCTTGCGGAAATTTGGATGGAGGACAAACAGCTTATCATAATCCTTTTCGAATAGAGTATTACGGTGATCCTAAGGGTACTTCAGAAATACAAATTTCTGAATATAATAAAAACGGAGTCTTATTAAATATATATAGTAGAGGTTTTACGCCTAATGGAAATTTGCTATATAGTACAGCTTATAATTCGAAAGGCAGCATTGATTCTGTTCTTTACAGTTATGACAAAAATGAAAAGTTACTTGGCATTAAAGCCGCAAATATGTTCGTTAACAATATTCAGTATAACGACAACAACCAGCTTTGTAGTATAGAAAAAGTAATAAAGGACGAAGATGGAAGCACAACAAATGAGCTTGTAAGTTTTTCCTACAATTCCGACAACCTTCTTCAATCGATATCAGTTTCAAAGAATGGTGGAAATTCAACGGTTCAAACAGAGTATATTTATGCTTCAGGTAAATTGCGATGCATTAGAGAGTATGAAGGAAAGCAAATGAAAGAAACTAACTTTAGTTCGTCAAATGGGAAAATACTCTCTGTTTATACATATAGTTATCCACAAAAACAGCTTCGTTTTGTTCGAAATTATAAATATGGTGATGCAAAACAAGAAAAAGAATCTCAATATGCGCAATCTATTAAGTTGACTAATAGTAAAGGGTATAATCAAGGACGTTATGATAACGTATATAAAATTTATACATCAGAGGCTTTGGCACTTTATACAGCGGAAGTAGATAATAAGGAAAATTTAAAAAAAGAATTTGAGATAAAGAAAGAAATAGCAGCAATAGAAAAGCCTTCAAAATCTGGTAGTTTTTTTTCAAATTATTACTCTAATATAAAGTATCGCATTGCTGTAAATCGAGTGAAGACAGCTTCACCAGGAATGTGGTTATTGGTTGTAGTTTTTGTTTTGACAAGTATAGGGGCTTTCTTTTATTATAAATTAGTGGAAAACGCTAATTGGTTTCAGTCTTTTATCGGAGTACCGACTAGTACTGGAATGAGACGATTATGGATGTTTAATGGGGGACCTTACATAAATGTAGCATTGTATGTAGGGATTCTTTTAGCTTCATTTGTTTCAGCGGTGTTGGTCTTACTTGCTGTTGGGGGAATAACGTATGGCGTTTTATGGGTGGTTAAAATTTTAATAGTTATTTTGATTTGGGTCGGTTGGATTTCATTGATATTGGGACTGATTGTCTTATTTTTGGCAAAGGAAGGTATGGGGTGTCTTCCGATAATATTGGGAGGTGTCATTGTCTATTTTGAGGACACATTGCGTAATTTTGGAAATGCTATTGTTAATTGGGGCTTTAATTTTATGAACAAGCTTAATCTTTTTGATTGGGGAGTAAGTTTGTTCCGCAATTTTTGGGATGTTATATTAACGGCTTTTGCAATGCCATTGTTCGTTTTTATATTAATCGCTTTAAGTGTGATGGCATTAATATTCTTTTTAATGGGGGTAGAAGGGGGCATAATGAAAATTTACGGAATCAGAAGGCCATGTCCTGTATGTGGAAGTAAAAAAGAAAAAGAGTATTGGGCGGATGAAATGCATAAACATCCTGTTAAATTGCAACCTGGTATTTATGGTGTATTTTCCCACATAGACCCTGCAACAAAAGTAAAAATGCCAACCTTATTGATTGCGGGCAAAGATAAATTATTGCGTAAATGTCCGCAATGTGGTAGTTTTATACATGCAGGTGATACGACTTCTTATGGAACGGAAAGGCATATTGGCATTGTTGGGCATCGTAGTTCTGGAAAGACTTATTTAATTTATTCTATTTTAAATCAGATATTGGAACAGTATGGTCAGTTAGCCCGTCAAATAGATACAGATAATACTACTAATATAGAATCAAATTTTAAACGTATACAAATTAGAGATAAAATACAAACTGTAGTCCGTGACTCATATCGTGCGATTCAGATAATTATAGCACCAAAATTACGTCCGGTACCTTATCATTTGTTTTTTTATGATGTGGCGGGAGAAAAATTTAATCAGACTTCTACTGCATCGAAAACTGCTATGGATTTTTATCGTAACGTAAATCAGATTATATTTATAATAGATCCTTCTATGATAGATTATACGTTTAGTGCTTGTAGTGAAAAGATGAGCGGATGGCTTCAAGAGCATCCGTCTTTAGAAAAATATTCTATTGATGGGACATTTTCTACACTGAAGTCTATATTAGAAAGTGTAGGACGTCATCCCAAAGATATTGATTTTATGTTTGTATTAGTAAAAGCAGATACTGGATATATGGAATATTGTGGGTATGATATTGATGCAAAGGATGAAGTTATAAAAACATTCATGCAATCAGAACTTGGTTTGACTAATATTATCAATGCAGCACGTGGGGCTTTTCATAAGGTAGAATATGATTTGGTTAGCGTGAATTCTGAGTTTAAGATACGTATGGATGCCCTAACAGAAAGAGTGCTTCATAATTTAAATGTAAAATAAATATGGGAAATTTGATAGCAGCTATTTTAGGCGTTATGTTGAATTTGCTAATGGCACTTGTGTCTGGATTGTTTAAGATTTTCGGTACAGTCTTTTCATGGTTGTTCGGTAATATGAATAATGTGTCGAACCGAAATAAAATGAAAAAGTTACAGCAGTTATTGGATGATATTGTATTGTGCCAAAAGAAAAATACTCAATTGAAAGATGAAGCTTTTAAATTGATGAATATTGTTGAAGTTAGTTCACACGAATACCTTGAATTGAGTCAGTTGATAAATTATTGCAATGAACTTGATGATAATTTAAAAAATGATTATGAAGTGCTTTCTAATGATTTGAAGTCTGTTTCACCGGAGAATTTTTTGTTGATTGTAAATAAAAGTAAGGCTATAAGTAAGCGTATTGCATCTATTCATTATCCTATGGATGAAAACCGTTTACGTGAGATTTCAAGGAATAACATGTCAAAGAATCGGTTTATAGAAACTCTTATAAAGTATGCTAAAGTTGCAGATGTTAAGAAAAAGACAAAAGATAGTTGGACTTATTCTACTCCTAATGCGAATTATTTATTGGAATATGATGAACGGCATCAAAAAGTATCAATAACGGCATCACCTCACGAATCGGTTACTTTTATTGATAATCCGAAACATCCATGGCAATATGTAGAACCCAATACATTGGTTTATTTTAATAATCAAAGGAAGTTGGAGTATAAGATAATGCGTGATATTTCTGAAATAGATCATTATGATGTGTCAGAAATATTTGATTATATGCAGCGTATCATGCATAAACGTGAATTTAATTTTTATGCACATAAAACGAGTTTATCGTTGCGTGAAGTGGAAGAGTTGGAAGAAAATGTGTTTCCTGAATTAAAGTCGTTTGTACAAACAGCACCTCCTCCTGTTGAATATTTACCTGATGATCAGAAAATGCATGGTGGTAAGCAACGTTGGGCACAACTTGAAGATCTTAGACGAGCTGGAATGCTTGAGCCAGGTGGTTTTTTGATTGGTAAGATGGGGTACGGTGCTTTTGTTTATACAAAGCCTAATTATGACAGTCATATACTTACTGTGGCTTCTGTAGGAAGTGGTAAAGGGGTAGGAGTTGTTATTCCTAATTTGTTGCGTCATCAAGGTTCTACAGTAGTGCTTGATCCTAAAGGTGAAAATCTTATAACAACAGCTCGTAAACGTTCACAAATGGGAAATCAAGTCTTTTATTATGACCCGTGGGATGTGATAGGTTTTTATGATAAGAAGTTTTCACGCAGAGTTGTTCCTGAAGCGATAAAGGCTCAAATTAACCCTCTTGATTTCTTGTTACCTAATAGTCCAGATTTAGAAGATCATGCAAGAATGTTGGCTTCTTCGTTGATTTTACGGACAGATCAGAATGGTGCATTCTTTTATAATGGTGCAGAAAATCTTATAGCCAGATTAATCATATATATATGTACGGTGATACCGGTTGGCGATGAAGACCGTAATATGTTATATCTTCGGGATTTGCTTAATCTACCTCCCAAATATTTGTTGGAGAAAATTCTTATGCCAAGTTATAATGATTTGAAGACGAAAAGACAAACCCCACATCCGATGTTTTGTGATCTTATTGATTGGCTTCACACTAATATTGCGAGTAAAGCACGTTCTTTCAATGATATTTATTCTTTTGCTTTGCAGGCAACAGAGTTCTTATCGAGTCCTCGAGTTGGCGAATCTTTAGCTAGATCGAATATAAATATTTGTGAGTTAAAAATTTCCCCAATGTCACTTTATTTGGTTCTTGACATGGATAAGATATTGTTTGTAGGTGAAAATTATAAACCTCTTGTACGTCTTATTATTACTACTTGTATGCTTGGGGCATCGGTTAAAACAAATGCAAAACATAAATTATTATTTATGTTGGATGAAATCGCTCAATTGGGCAATCTTCAGTATTTGCCTAATTTAATGAGCATATATCGCTCGAAAGGAGTAGTTGTATGGACTATATGGCAAAATTTGGAACAAATTCGTTCTAATTATGAGAAGGATTGGGAAAGTATGATTGGTAATTGTGACGTACAGCAATATTTTGGAGTAAATGACCAATCTACGGCAGAAGTTGTAAGTAAAGCAGCAGGTAATACAACTGTATTTAAGGAGACTTATACAACAACTCAAGGAGAATCTCGTGGAGAAACAATAGCTAAAACATTCGGTAATTCAAGAAATGTCGGTTCTAGTTATTCTAAAGGAACAAGTAATAGTTATACGTATCAAGGTTTTAATTTTTCAAGTACATCGGGTGATTCAATGTCAAAAAGCGAGTCAATGGGATACAGTGATAGTTATTCTTTTTCTCGTTCGATTCAAATAAGCACTTCGCATAGTGAAGGAACTTCTCTTGCGAAAGAGGTTGTACCGTTAATTACTCCGTATGAGGTAACAACAGGCAGTTCATTTGGGGTTCAGTTTGTATTTTATAAAAATAGATGCCCGTTCCCTATATTGAGTGGAAAAATTAAATATTATGAAGATTTGGAATTTTATGGAGAAGCGTCTGAGAATTTGACTCGTTTATGTTAAACTTTTAAATTATAAAAATTATGGGAAGAAGAGAAGATTTAGCAAAAGAAAGAGATGCACGTCTTAGTGAAATGGATCATAGTTATCAACAACGTCAGTATGAAGTAGAGAATGAGAAAGAAAAAGTTAAAGCTCAAGCAGCAGAAAAGCAGGCTAAAGGGGAAGATGTTTCAGCAGAAGTAGATCAGTATAAGGAATATAATGCTCAACAAGATCGTAATTTTGATGATTATAAAGCTGATCGTGAACAGGTTTATTCGTATTATGAGAATGAAATGCAGTCTGCGGAGCAGGAAGAAGAAAATGAGTATTGATGATTATGAAGTGTTATTTATGTAATGCAATAATTTCCGGGCGTTATTATCGTGATGGACATGGTAATTGTATTTGTGCTTCACATTATGAGCAAAAAGAAGCGGTACAATGCTTCTCTTGTGGAGCGTTTACATATAATTCACCTGAATTTACATTGTTAGATGGACGTCATTTGTGTCCGGTATGTATGGCTCAGGGAGTAAACTCTGTGGAGCAAATACAGAGAATAAAAAAACAAATTCTTTATTTTTTTGCAAATGAAGATATCTTTTTTCATAATAGGACGTTAGATGATGTTAGTATTAATATCGTAGGAGTCACAGAAATCGCACGAATGCGTAATTCATCTATATCTTTGGCTAATAAAGGGGTTACGATAACGAAATCTATGTCATCTTTAATTGGTATGGCATTGGGGCAAAAGTCAAAGATGACGCATTCTGTTTATATCTTGGATCATTTGATAAAGATTGAATTTGCTGCGACTTTGGCACATGAATTTATGCATATTTGGCAAAATGACAATGGCGTGAAGTTAGAACCTAAAAAATGTGAAGGGCTGTGTAATTTAGGGTCATGGCTTATATACAATAAAATAACCTCGGCTAATACTCCTTATTTGCTTAAATCATTGATGGAGAATCCTGACCCAATATACGGGGATGGTTTTAGATATGTTTATAACCGTTATCAAGAATTGGGTACAGAAGGAATTCTCAACTTGGCAATTAAAGGGAATTTGTAAATAAAGCTGTATCTCTTAATGATTAAAATCTGAATATATGGGAAGAACATCGAAACTCAGCCGTAAATTTGATATGGTTCTCTTTGTTATTTTTGCGATGGGAATTTTTGTGATTATACTATCTGTAGGAGCTGAATATAGCTGGGATTGGTGGATAACGGTTATTTCTTTTGCGGCGTTATTGTTTATTGTTTGGGCTATGATGGGTACAGGTTATTATTATAATAAAACTATTGAATATCAAAAAGAAGACGGTCAGTTACAAAAACGTAAGATTAAGAATGAATACTCTTCTTTTTGCAGTTCAGAGCGTACAGTTACCATCACAAAATTTGAAAACCAGCAAATGGATGAAATTCGACAAAAGCTTTTGGAAATTCAGAATTTAGCTTTTGATATGGAGGTTAAAGCAAATAATAACTTCTCTCAATCATGTAGAAATCAGCTTTGGAGTATAAGACAATCTGCTTCTGAATTATTGAAAAGAATTTTAGAAATACAAGTTTTGGATAGAAAGCAGAAGTTTGGAGAAAAAATAAAAAATGTTCAATCGTGTGTTTTGAAACTTCAGGAATATATTAATAGTGAATGTGCAAAGGTTCAAAATACTCCTGCTTCTGATGTAAATCAGGAACTTTCTTCTAAAATTAATGACTTAATAAATAAAATTCAGTTGGTTTTGAACGATGCTTTATAGTGACACATAAGGTAAATGGAATCATATAAATAAGTTGAATCGTTAATTTTTATGGATACTTTTATTTTGACTCTTTTAACTTTACATCCCTTAAAACATGACAGCTATCGTTTTGTATTGCTGTTTTTATTCATCGTACTGTTCGCTATTTTATATCTGTATATTACATCCATTCGAAAAGGGCGTGACCTGAAACGGTTGGGAAGGCGATTGTATCTGTTGTTTTTCGTGATGATAGCCGTATCTGCCTGTTTGTTCGGATTGACATTCGGAACGACTTGGTTCCGTGAGGTGGAGTTTCCTTTTGGCACGTTCTCTACCGATATGGGGGATTGGGGTGATTTTGCCACTTGTATGACTGGGGTATTTGCTTTTATTTCGGTATTGTTGGCGTTTGAAGCATTCAAGGGGCAGGTGCTTGCTTTGAAGCGGAATTCATTTGACACACTTTTTTCGCAACTTTTTGCTCATCACATTAAATTGTATGAGAAGATTCAAGATGCGCATGTAAGTGAAGAAGAAAATATCTTTTTGTATTATTGCCGCGAGATAAAAGAATCGATCATCGATAAAAACGGATTGAATGCGTTGTGGAGGTCGTATGTGGATGAATACTCTAAAGGAAATAAAGTCAAGTACGAGAATCTGAAAAACTATTTCAAGTATATTTATCATGAAATAAATATCATTCGGGAATATGAAAAAGAGGGGATATTGACAAGGGGAATGGCAAAGAAATATGTACAACTCATTCAGGCTCAAATGAATAATTACGAGTTGTTGTGTTACTTGCTGAATCAGTTAGAGTATTATTACTTTGGTAAAAAGGGCAAAGTTGATCAGGAACATCAAGAGAAATATTACAAATACCTGAAGCGGAATGATTTCTTTAAGGACTTGGATGACAGCCGGAGTTTTGTCAGAGAGGTGGATATTCTTTTGAAAGCCGCTCATTTGGGCGACAAGGCTCCGTTATAAGTACGGCTAAATGAAAGACCGTGCGTTATAAAAACTTATCTGAAAAATCACTGTTTTGGGTGATAGGCAAATCTGGAGAAAGTCTTTATTTTTGCAATCCAAATGAAATATAGGCGTTGAATGTTAAAAATGAATGTATTCGTATGAAAAAGTTTTTTATGTATGTGGCTGGTTTTATGCTTCTGACGGCATTTCCGGCATGTAGTGATGACGATTCAGAACAAACCAATGAAAATCCGGTTTCGGAGGAACAACAGGCTATTGATGATATGGTGGAGGCTTTGGAAAGCCAGCCGGACTTGAGCGATTTTATGAATTGGCTTTCGGTAGTGGATATGAGCGGTGTGGACGGAGCGCAATTTACGGCTTTTGCACCGAAGAACGGCACAGGCAACGGTACGGAATTCAGCCGGGCGGAAACGTTGACGGAAGAAACTATCGGACGGCACGTGGTTGTAGGAAATTATTCCAAGGACCAACTGATTGAAGGATTGGTGCTGAAAAGCGTGAACGGAGAAAATGTGTATGTGACACGTGATGGGGATAATGTGCGGGTGAATGGCATTGTTATCGAAGGCGATGGAATTGCTGCCGGTCAAGGACGTGTGTTTACCGTGACTGAACCGTTGGAAGAACGGGCTGCCGCTTATTATGTGACTAAGATACAGGTAAATCTGCTTACGAAAGGAAACCCTGAACCGGCTCCATTGGAAGGGGTTACTATTACGGTGTATGATGAAAATGATGTCGTGATAGGTACTTGGCAAACCGGTGCAGACGGATTTGCTGTGGTAGAGCATGTACAGCCTACTATCTATTATACTGTAAGTAAAGAAGGGTATTTGGATACGGTAAATGGATTGAGAGTTTCCGGAGTGGATGAAAACGGTGAGTATATGTATGTTGATGCTAATGGGGATGGTGTGATAGACATGAATGATGTTATCACTGAAAAATATTCTTTGTATCACGGAGATACGGAAGTGGAAAGTGCGGCATGGCCCTGTTATATGGTTTCGGTAGAATAAAAATTCTATATTCCCAGTCTGTTGCTGAAACAGATTTTTAGTAATAGTTGTATTGGGTGTGTCTGGATGAGTGTTTCATTGGGGCACACCTTTTTTATTGATAATCTTGAGTAAAACGAAGAATAACGTTCGAATGCTTGCCTTAAATCCATTGTCATTTAAAAGGAATACAATATATTTGCAATAACATTAAAAACATAAGAAAACATGGGTTTATTATCAGCACTTTTCGGTGGGAACAAGCCGGAAGATAACCAACAGGAAAAACAAGAACAAAAAAACTTTGAGATTCTGAAATACGACGGCATACGTGCACGCAACATAAACCGTCTTGATTATGCCATACGGTGTTTTGAACAAGCCATTACGTTACGCAATGACCCCGAAACTTTACATTATCTGGCAGACGCATATATTAAGACACAGCGTTTGGATGAGGCACGCAATACGCTAAACAAACTGACAGAAGCGGCTCCCGATGACGTTTCTGCCCTGATTACTTTGGCACATACTTGCTATATGCAAGAAGACTATGAAAGCATGGACCGCGCTTGCCAACAAGCTATCAAAATTGATGAAAAAAATGCTTCTGCCTATTATCTAGCCTCTAAAGCCGCTCACGGACAAGGTAACGACTTGCAAGCCATTGTTATGGTGACCAAAGCCATTGCCTTAGATGAAAGTTTTGTTGCAGCCTACCGATTCCGTGCCGAGACATTATGGGGCATGAAACAAGCCAAAGAAGCACTAGAAGATATAGAACAAGTATTATCGATTAACCCTGAGGACGAAGATGCACTTTTGCTGAAAGGTACGATTTTTGCCGCACAGGGACAAACGGAAGATGCTTGTCTGTGCTTTGACAAGGTAATGGAAAATAATCCGTTCAACGAGAAAGCTTACATATTGAAAGGTGAATTGCTTGCCGGACAAAAAGAGTTTGACAAAGCCATAGAACTATATACAGAAGCTTTGGAACTGATGCCGGAGAATGCCGCTCTTTACCAAGAACGTGGACGCATCCGGCTCTTGAACGGAGACAAAGAAGGCTCGATAGAAGATATGAAAAAAGTTATTGAACTAAATCCCGAAAGCGAACAACAAATCAACGGGAAATTTGATAATCAAGGGAATATTGGCGGCGCGGACAATCCGGCAAGTATTTACTAAAAAGAATTTCTGCAAAATTTAGAAGAAAAAGTTCGTAAAATGTTTGTTTTTTAAAGAAAAGTATTACATTTGCACCCAAGAAACTAACAAAATAACAAATAAACGTATGAAAACATTTGCTACATACTTCTTCTTTTTCTTTTATTACTTTTACTTTAGCAATGAAGTGAAGCGGGAGTTTGTATGTGTACGTTAAACCAAAACAAACAAGAAAAAACGAAACTAATATGATACGAAATCCCGCTTCCAAACGAAGGCGGGATTTTTTATTTTAAAAGCATTTGGAAAATGAAAAGAATAGCCATACAAGGAGTGCCGGGCTCGTATCACGACATCGCAGCCCACAAATACTTTAAGGACGAAGACATCGAATTGATTTGCTGCAATACGTTCGAAGACGTGTTCGGCGAAATGAAACGCGATGATAATGTTTTGGGAGTGATAGCCATTGAAAATACGATTGCAGGCAGCTTGCTCCATAATTACGAATTATTGCGCGATAGCGGAGCCACTATTATCGGCGAACACAAATTGCGCATCAGCCATAGCATCATGTGCTTGCCCGGCGAAGATTGGAGTACCTTGACCGAAATTAATTCGCATCCTGTAGCTTTGGCACAATGCCGAGACTTCCTGCAACACCATCCGCACCTGAAAGTGGTGGAAACCGAAGATACTGCCGGAAGCGCGCGCGACATCAAAGAGAAAGGATTGAAAGGGCATGCCGCCATCTGCTCGAAATATGCAGCCGAACTCTATGGCATGAAAATCCTGCAAGAGGGAATCGAGACAAATAAACACAATTTCACCCGCTTTCTCGTGGTATGCGACCCATGGATAGCCGATGACCTACGCGAGCGTTCGAAGCTGAATAAGTCGAGCATCGTCTTCTCCCTTCCTCATAACGAGGGAAGTCTTTCGCAAGTATTGTCTATCTTTTCGTTCTATAAAATTAATCTGACCAAGATACAATCGTTGCCCATTATCGGACGTGAATGGGAATACATGTTCTACGTCGACGTGATGTTCACCGATTACCTGAGATACAAACAATCCATAGATGCCGTAACCCCGCTTACCAAAGCACTTAAAATATTAGGAGAATATGCAGAAGGAGAATCAACTTTATAACATCCAGCCCGCCGACCGGTTGGCGAATGTAAGCGAATATTACTTCAGCCGAAAGCTGAAAGAAGTGGCACGCATGAATGCCGAAGGAAAAGACGTTATCAGTTTAGGTATCGGAAGCCCTGATATGCCGCCCTCGGAAGAAACTATTAATGTATTGTGCGAGAATGCCAAGAAACCCGATGCGCATGGTTACCAGCCCACTGTGGGCATTCCCGAATTACGCCGCGCCATGGCAGACTGGTACAAACGCTGGTATAACGTAGACCTGAATCCCGATACGGAAATCCAACCACTTATCGGCTCGAAAGAAGGCATCCTGCACGTTACATTGGCTTTAGTGAATCCGGGCGATCAGGTATTGGTACCTAATCCGGGCTATCCCACATATACATCGCTCAATAAAATATTGGGAAGCGAAATCGTGAATTACAACTTACGCGAAGACAATCATTGGCAACCCGATTTCGATGAACTGGAACAAATGGACCTGAGCCGCGTGAAAATCATGTGGACCAACTATCCGAATATGCCTACCGGAGCCAATGCCACGCTGGAATTGTACCAAAAGCTAGTGGACTTTGCCCGCCGGCACAACATCGTGATAGTAAACGATAACCCGTACAGCTTCATCCTGAACCGCAAGCCCATCAGCATCCTAAATATCGAAGGAGCGAAAGAATGCTGCATCGAATTCAATTCGATGAGCAAGAGCCATAATATGCCGGGCTGGCGTGTGGGCATGATTGCCACGAATGCCACCTTTATCCAATGGATATTGAAGATAAAGAGCAACATCGACTCTGGCACATTCCGTCCTCTGCAACTTGCCGCCGCACAAGCCTATCAGAATAGTGCGGAATGGCATGAAGAAGCCAACTTTAATGTATATAGCCGACGCCGGAAATTAGCTGAGGAAATCATGCGCACCTTAGGATGTACGTTCGACCCTGAACAAGTAGGCATGTTCCTGTGGGGTAAGATACCCGACACGTATGCCGATGTGGAAGACCTGACCGAAAAGGT
>ULTX01014411.1_pt1 | contig 40220 bp, 37 predicted proteins | sample 1958041 | NCBI WGS metagenome assembly ULTX01 (sample SAMEA4835747, study PRJEB28245) | human gut metagenome | biome: gut microbiome; material: fecal sample | place: Denmark | collected 2008
TATATTCAAGAATGTAGGATCTTAAATAAAATATTAGGGAGGATAATATTATGAGAAAAAAGTACATCAAGGTTGAGAACATTCGTTTGTATTTGTTCTCCAATGCCGAGTTTATCAACTTCATGGAGCGTTTTATGGCACTTTTGCCTATCGAGAAAGACGAAGAATCGCAAGATGCCGCTCCGAAATTGTCTATCACGGCTGAACAGCTTGCCGAAGGAAAGGCTTACCTGGCAACGATGAAAGACTTGAACAAGAAATCGCGGATGAAGGCGGAAACGAAACCCAAAAAGGAGATCGACCGCCTGCGTGACCGGATGTTTTCTTTCATCATGGAACGGATCAAACTGTTCCTCGACTCGCCCGATGCCGAATTGAAGGCTGCTGCCGACAAGTTGTATCTTGTGGCAAGTCCGTACAAAGGTGCTGCCCGCTTGCCGTATAATCAGGAGACGGAAGTTCTATCCGGATTCTTGTTGGATATGAACAAATCGGAAAACTTGGACGCCGTGACTGCTTTGGGTATTGAGGAAGATTTGAACAGGTTACAATCTTATAACGACCAATTCATCGCTCTTGTGAAAGAAGCCGACATGACAGAATCAGTCCTGTCTTTCGACGAAAAGATGCGCGAACAGCGTAACCTGATGGGCGACTGGTATCAGGAAATGGCAGACAGTGCCTTTGCTACCAACTTCTTGAGTGAAACCGAAGAATCCCTTTACTTTATGAGCGGACTGAACGCCCTCATCAAGAGTGTGAAGAAATCATACAACCAACGTACCGCCAAGTCGGGCAAGGATGAAAATCCCGAAGAACAGCCGGCTGACGACGACAAAGGCGACGGCGGTTTGGAGTTTGTCCCGGTAGAGAAATAAATGAATGAAGCCAGGCACGGACTTTTCAGAATTTAGAAAATCCGTGCCTGATTTGTACCGGTACGTTCCCTCTATTTTAATGCAAAAATCCCATACCCCCAAAAGGCTGTCTCCATAGAAATAAAGGGACAGCCTTTTTGTTAGTGTTTATGTGTATGAAATTAAACGAGTAGCCATTAAAACCCTCTGGCAAATTTCTTCCAGAATGCATCGGCCATTTCTTCCCAACGCAGGATAGTAGCTCCGGCAAAGTCGGCTGTGTATTGGGTTAGATAAGCCCGTGCTGCTTCTTCTCCTTTTGTCTGGGATAAAGTCTGATAACGGTTTTCTACGAAAGGCATTTCCGACAGTCCTTTCTCTTCAAAGTGTGCAACGGCAGATAATACGGTTTCTTTAGTCGCTCCCCAGCGGACGGTTGCCAGTTTGTTGGCTGTCCGGTATTTCCAGACGATGGCATCTTCCCGATGGGCTGCCTGTCCGCAGACTGCAAAGCAAGCGGGTAATGATGTCGTTCCTGAGAAAACCGGAATACGTGGACTTTGCCCCGGATTATCGAAAGAGATCCAAGCTACGCCACCCACGGCATCCGGCAACCAGCTTCGTAATTGGATTACGGTCGAATAAGAGCATTGCGGAACAGCTACCAAACGATTCTTCTGTACGGTGTTAGGTTTGATTCCGTTCAGCATGGCGATCATATCCGATGTCATCCACGGATTGGCAGCCGGACTGATAATCGTATCGGTCAGACCGGTTTCTTTATTCTTGGTTGTTACTTTCAGGTTCTTGGTCACATCAAATTCCGAACCGGCATACGTTTCGCGGAGCAGAGCCATCACTTTCTGTACCGATACGGCAGAGTCCGGTTTAACGCTGATAGGCAGTTCTTCCGCATCATACGAAAGATGCAGCGAAGGAGCCAGGGCATTCAGGATATAATATTCACGCAGGCTGAATGATTTCTTTTCGCCAAAATAATTTCCACCGGCATAGGCTTCCCAGAAACGGAAAGGCTTCTTACCGTCCCAGAATCCTAATTTCTTGGCTACCTCAAATACATTCTCCGAGGCCATGTAATGATCGGTATCTTTCAGGTCGAGCGTAGAAATACGGGGTACATTGGCCGATACGCCCACATGATCATCCGGGATACGTACAGCCGCCCAAACGCCTCCAATCTGATCCGGCCCTTCTCCAAAGACTTCGAAGTGCCATACTTCGTTAGGATCGGCAATGGTAAGACATTCGCCCCAGTCGCCATAACCATATTTCTTGACCAGGTCACCCATCAGACGGATGGCTTCGCGTGCGGTAGTACAACGTTGCAAGGCAATCTTGGCCAGTTCTTCGATCATGAACATACCTTTCTCGTTGACCAGCTCTTTCCGGCCGGAGATCGTTGTTTCTCCAATACCTAACTGTTTCTCGTTGAGGCAAGGATAAGACGTATTCAGAAACTGATAGGTAGAACGGGCTTCCGGAATAGATCCTTTCAGGGTCATACCGGTACGGTCATCAGGAGTCGTTGTATGCATCCGTCCCGAATAGATGGCTACGGTCGTATCTTTTTCATACTGGGCCGCAGGAACTACTTCCATCCAGGTACGATAGTTGCCGTCGCACGTATGACTTGTCATGACCGAACCGTCGGTCGACGCCTTTTTACCCACCATGATACTTGTGCAACTTTCCGGATTCAACGGAGGAAACTGGGTTGCATATTCTTGAGCCAATAGAAAAGAGCAGCAGCAAATCAAGCTGATAGCTGTCAATACGTATTTCTTCATTCTGTTCTGTTATTAGATTTGTGCGGTAAAGATACGCTTTTTCAGGATAAGCCGGTATGTTCTGGAAGGGAAGAATAAAATAAAGGTTACCTTCCGATGCAGAAAGTAACCTTTATGAGTTGGTATGAATCGCTTATTTCTTTTTCCATTTTTTCTCTCCGAAAGAATGTTTACCCGGTTTCCCGTTGGCTCGTTCGAAGCGTTTTTGGGCGGTACTACGGCGTTTGCGTTCTTTTTCCTTTCCTTTTCCTTCCCCTTTTTCCTGCGCTTCTTCAACGATGACACGCCGGCCGTCAACTTCGAAGTTGTTCATACATTTTTCTACCCGGCGGGCTTCCTTTTCTTCTACTTCGAAGAATGAGAACTTCTCCATCAGGTCGATCCGGCCGATCCGGACTTTTCCCGGAACACATTTGTTGACCAGTTCGATCAGCTGGTTGGTATATAGACCGTCGGTCTTTCCGAAGTTGATGAAGAAGCGGACAAACCCTTCTTCGGCTTTCCGTTTTCTTCCGCCCTCGCGGTCTTTCCGACTGGATTTTTCATCGATGGTTTCGATCTCATCCGCATCTTTGTAATAATCGATCATGCGGTTGAACTCCAGTGAAACCATACGCTTGATGATGTCTTCCTTGTCGAGCCATTCCAGCTTGCGGTAGATCTGTGGCATCAGTTCGGCGATCTCTTCTTCGTTTACCTTTACTTTCTCGATCTGATCGACCAGGTTGAACAGTTGCTTGGCACAGATTTCCTTTCCTGAAGGCATCTCGCCTTTCTCGAACTTCTTGTTGATCACCCGCTCGATTTCCTTGATCTTCCCTTTCTCACGCACATGACAGATAGAGATGGAAATACCGGTTTTTCCGGCTCTTCCGGTACGTCCGCGGCGGTGTGTATACGATTCGATATCATCCGGTAAACCATAGTTAATCACATGGGTCAGATCATCTACATCCAGACCACGGGCAGCCACATCGGTGGCAACCAGCAACTGCAAATTCTTGATACGGAACTTCTGCATCACATAGTCGCGCTGTGCCTGACTCAGTTCGCCGTGCAGCGAATCGGCATTGTATCCGTCCTGGATCAGTTTATCTGCAATTTCCTGTGTTTCCTTACGTGTCCGGCAGAAAATGATGGCATAAATATTCGGATAGAAGTCGGCGATGCGTTTTAATGCCAGGTATTTATCCTGTGCACGTACCATGAAGTAGATATCACGAATGTTCTTGTTCCCTTCGTTCTTGTTCCCAATGACGATCTCTTTCGGATGATTCATGTACTGTTTGGTAATCGCTGCAATGCCTTGTGGCATGGTTGCCGAGAAGAGTAACATATTGCGGGAAACAGGTACCTCAGCTAGGATTGCATTGATACTGTCGGTAAATCCCATATTCAGCATTTCGTCGGCCTCGTCCATGATGACATTGCGGATATGACTCAGATCAACCGTCTTGCGGTTCATCAGGTCGAGTAATCGTCCCGGTGTCGCTACAACGACGTGAACACCACGTTTCAATGTCTTGATCTGGCTTTCAATGCTGGAACCTCCATAAACCGGCAATACGCGCAAATGATCTATATATTTGGAATAGTCATTCAAATCGTCGGCGATTTGCAAGCAGAGCTCCCGGGTCGGGCATAATACCAACGCCTGAGGTTGATAATCTTCTACCTCGATTTTCTGTAAGATAGGCAGACCAAAGGCAGCCGTTTTTCCGGTTCCTGTCTGTGCCAAAGCGATAACATCATTATCTTGTCCCAGTAAGTAAGGAATCACTTCCTCTTGTACGGGCATCGGGGAAACATACCCCAGTTCCTGAATTGCCTTTAATATAGGTGCGGCAACTCCTAATTCTTCAAATGTTTTCAAATTCTGTTTGTTAGATGATTATAAAAACGGATCGTTTTCAGCCTGCAAAGATAGATAATTATTATGAGTTCTGATCTATTTCAGCAGGAGATCTTTCAGACGGTCTCTGTTTTTACCGGATATTTTCAGTCCGGTTTCCCGGTAATTGTCAAATGATCCGTAACGGTTTTCGATTTCCTGGTAGGCGATGTTCAGGAACGATTCGTTGACAGAAAGCAAGACTGTCATCGTCTCTTGCGCATCCGTACTTAACGCTGAAACCGTTTTTGCCATGAAGCTGGGATCAATATACCGATTGGAACTCATATATTCCTGCGTGATCGATTCTTGCGGAATGTCTAGCATAGAGAAGAGTAGTGAGATGAAAAGGCCGACTCGGTCTTTGCCTAACTCTCCGGATATCAGGATCGGATAATTCTTCTTGTCAAGCAAGATGCGGAAAACGTCTCCTAGATCTTCTGTATTATTGGCGATGAAACGGATATAAGCATCTTCCATGAAGAGTGTTCCGTCCCGTTTGCGTACTTTGTTCTCCAGGATACGTTGGTTCATCTCCTCTTTGTTTCCACAGGGAATGGGGATATGGATAATCTGTGTGTTGGGGAAATAAATGGGTTGCTCTTTTACTTCGTGAGCCGTCCGCAGGTCAATGATGGTTTTTATACCTGCCTCAATGAGCCGGATGGAATCTTGTTCGGAGAAGTTGTGAATATTTCCCGAACGGTATAACTTGCCCCATCTGACTTGCCTTCCTTTCTTCGATTTATAACCACCGACGTCACGGAAATTCTGGATGTTATCCATAAACGTATAGCGGGCAGCTACGTCTTGAGGAGAATGATCGTTGAAGGTAATCCGGAAATATTTACGCTGGATATTATCGGAGGTGATATAACGGATAAATCCGTCTTCGATGGAAGTAGATGCGGCAGGATGGTTCATGTCGAATTTATCAGGAACATCCGACACATACAACTTCGCTATCCCTTTTATTACCGGATTCGTCTCCCATTTGATAATGTAATTGCCAATTTCATCCCGGACACACAACGCCCTCACGTCACACGATTCGGACTTGCATCCGAATAATGCCAGCAAACATGTCAGTATACCTAGAATCTGTTCTTTCATCACCATTCTCCCAACTTCTATCTATCTTTACAAAGATAGAAAATCCCCCCAATATCCCCAATTTCTTATGTTTATTTAAGTTTCACTTGGGATCCTCCATATTTGTTGGCAAAATCTGAGGAAATATAGTTGTCGTAACTTTGACAAACTTCGGCCGAGAAATCAATGCCACATTGGATGATTTTCTGCCATTTGTCTTTGTCCAATGTAGGCAGATCCTGTTTCCGTACCTGGTATTTCAGTAGTCCATAAATGATACCGGCATTGAAATTGTCACCGGCTCCAATGGTGCTGACGGGCTGAATGGACTGGGCATCGATATGAGACGTGAAACGGCTGGTTCGCAGATCCACTCCGTTGGCTCCACGGGTTGTCAGGAAGTTATCACAATAGAATTGAACATGATCCTGATAAACCCGATCCAGGTCTGTCAGTTTGAAGAGGTTGTAAAAGTCCTCATCCGATCCCCGTACGATATCGGCAAACTCGAAGTTCTCCAATACCGTAGGCATCACATGAATGGCTTCATGGGCATGCGCCTGCCGGAAGTTCGGGTCGTAATACAAGATTGCTCCGCGTTCTTTGGCATATTCAAGGAATTCATAGACCCGTTTCCGTAAAACGGGATTCAGGGAGTAATAGGAGCCGAAGATGAAGATATCGTCTTTCTCGATCGGAGGCAGAGGCACTTCCAGGCGTTGCTTCGGATAGTCTTTGTAGAAGGTATATTGAGCATCCTGGTTTTCATCCAGAAATGCCAGCGACAAAGGACTTTTTCCATCCGGGAAACGATCTACATACCGGGTAGAGATATGATTCTCCTGCATGAAATTCTGAATGATATCTCCTACTCTGTCATTCCCGATTTCACTGATGAAAAGAACATCTACACCTAATCGTCCTAATGAGACCAACCCGTTGAATACCGATCCGCCCGGTACAGCTGCATGGGGTTGGTTTCCCCGGAAAATAATATCCAGTATTGTTTCTCCAATTCCTATTACCTTTCTCATGTTTCCTCACTTGTTTTGCATTTGTTTCTCGTGGAAATCGAATTTACCCCTCGTTTGTTTTGCAAACGAATCCGCCGAGAAACGTATGAACTTGATTTATTCCTTTTTGCTTTGCTCACGGCTTTTTGATCCCAGGTAACCTCCATGATGACGTTTGGCATAGTCGGTGTTGGTGAAACCGATTTGCTTCATGGTGCTGACTACCAGAATATCACCGATGACGGTCATGACTGTCGTCGAGGTAGTCGGAGTCAGTCCTAACGGACATACTTCGGCTGGAGCTCCGGTTGGCAGACAGACTGTAGCTTCTTGTGCCAATTCACTTTCCGGGTTGCCTGTGATAACGATAAACTTCATATCCGGTACCAGTCCGCGGGTCAGAGAGACCAGCTCTACCAGTTCCCGTGTTTTGCCGGAGTTGGAAATCAATAACATGATATCGTTGGCTTGGACAATACCCAGATCGCCATGTTGGGCTTCGCTCGGATGCAGGAAAAATGCCGGTGTTCCTGTCGAACTGAAAGTCGTTGCGATGTTCATGGCAATTTGTCCGGCTTTGCCCATTCCGCTTGTTACCAGTTTACCTCCACGTGCGTGCACATACTCTACAATCAGATTGACGGCCTCCGCATAATTGGAAGACACGGGAATGTTGCGTACGGCATTCGCTTCTTTCTCTAAAATAGATGAGATTTCGTCTGTCATCATGATTTTTTACACTTGTTTGATCTACTGAAATACAAAAATACATCTTTTTCTGTAACTCCCAGCATTCGGCTTCTTTTTCCACGGATTTATCCTGCCGCGTACATGATGGCGGGAAGGAATCAGAACAAAGCTGATATGGCAAGACCTGTGCTTAAATAATTCAGACGTTTCCCGCTGTCAAAGTAAGGCAGGCTGGTATACACGTAATCCAGATAAAGCCGTAGTCCCATGGCTGGTGAAATCTGTGCCAGGATAGAGGTTGCTGCCGTTCCGGAAATTCCTTTGTGGAGAACATCGTGATTGTATAGTAGTTGGCAGTAGCCGACTTCAACTTTTGAGTTGAGGAAAATACGGGGTATGAGCCGGTAGGAATACCCGGGACCCATACTGAACGACGTAGCACCTACAATTCCTTGGCCTTGGGTTAGCTTGGCCGATAAAATAGCCGCTTGAAGATTTAGTCCCCAACCACTCTGCAGGTAATAGGCAGCCGAGATGGTTGTATTCAATCCCTGATACGACGTCAGTTCTTTTCCGTCCATGATTATTTGTCGGAGAAACAAGGAGCTGTAGCCCACGGAATATTCGATAAAGGAAGGAATACGGGTATAAGAGGCATCGTCGTCCAGTACGTCGAATAAAGGCTTCTTACGGAAAATCAGGTCGGATAAAAGATAGCCTACTTCCGTTGACATGATACCGATACCGGCTCCAGCCAACACATCCGACAGCCAATGGCGGTTGTTCATCATCCGTCCGGTTGCAACCAAGGTAGCAGCCGAATACGCACCGATACCAACCCATGGACTTAAATCCTTATACTCTTTGTATAACATGGTGGCGGCCATAAAAGCCGTTGCTGTATGACCTGATGGAAACGAGTTGTTCTTGCGTTGGTTGGGACGTTCCCGTTTGACTGTATATTTCAATCCGTTGACAACACCTGCCATCAAAGCGGCAGAGATCACATCGGCTGTCATCATCTCTCCCCAGGTACTTCTTCCTTTGACACCTGCCAGTTTCATTCCGAACATGGCTGCCATCGGGGCATATTGCAGGTAATCATCAAAGTGATTGGAGAAAGATGACATGTTTACCTGTCGAGTTTCTTGGATTCTCTTGTCGATGGAAGTAGCCAATGCACTGGCAAACAACAGCGGAACGCCTTGCTTGGTTATCTGGTAGGCCGACGTCCGCTGTAGTTTTTGAATTCTTGACAGGTTGTCCTGTATATCCAAGGTGTCGGAAGTAGGAGCCCATGTCGGACTCACCGTAACGAGCAGGCTGAATACAGCCCATAAAGCCCTCCATCTTATCGTCCGATTTCCTGTTGATGAAAGACAATTATTCTTCCTACGCTCTACTTGACACATATTAAGTTCGAATTTGCGCTTAGGTGTCAGAACCCGACGATTCCCGTTTATTTCCAATCGCCATTGTCTTTGATTAACTGAACCAACCGTTCAACGGCTTCTTCTTCGGGGATATTCTTGACAAGACATTCTTTCCCCTTGTACAAGCTGATCTGGTTACGTCCGGCTCCTACATACCCATAATCGGCATCGGCCATCTCTCCCGGTCCGTTGACAATACATCCCATGATGCCAATCTTCAACCCTTTCAGGTGCGAAGTCGCTTCTTTGATACGGGCAATGGTTGTTTGCAGGTCGTATAACGTACGTCCGCAGCTCGGACAGGAAATGTATTCTGTTTTACTGATACGGACTTTGGCCGCCTGTAGAATTCCAAACATGGTCTGATCAAGTATTTGGGCAGGAACCGCGTCATCATGCAACATGATACCGTTCCCGAAGCCATCAAGCAGTAGAGCACCCAAATCAGCTGCTGATTTCAGCTGGACAGACTCGATATCCGGTTCGTTGTATTCGCGGTGAAGGATAACCGGCACATCTACTCCAGCCTTCATCAGGCGGTGCATGGCTGCCCGTTGTTCTCCCAGACCGTTACGGCGGTGTGTACTCAATACGACTACAACCGTTTTGTCTTTTCTCAGAATCTCCAAGATATCATCCGTCAGATCCGGATAAGTCAGCCGGATAAACTTCAGCGGAGACTCGTAGTTTTTCATTTCTTCTGCTTCTGAAGCAATAAAGTAAGGGAATGCATTGGGACGTGGTTTCCAGAACTGGGCATCTACCAGCAGACGGAATGTGTCTGGTAAGTTTTCAGGATTCTCCTGACCGATGTAAATGAAATCGGGCATGGCTTCATAATTGAACTCAAAATCACCTTGTACCCGGTCGGAGATGACGACTGGCAGAAAATCAGAACCAATCTTTTCTACCCCACGCGTTTCCCGTTTCAGACAGGCTATCGGATCATAGCCGGGAGCCAGTTCTCCGACAATCGGCTGATGTCCCTGGCGTTCCTGAATGTAGTTGACCAGTTTTTGTGCTACGGGCATTTCAGCTTCCGGATCTTCCGTGAGCGATACCCGTACCGTGTCTCCGATACCGTCGGCCAGAAGTGCTCCGATACCTACGGCACTTTTGATACGGCCGTCTTCGCCGTCACCAGCTTCGGTTACTCCCAGATGGAGTGGATAACTCATGCCTTCCGCTTCCATGGTCTTCACCAACAGGCGGACAGTCTTGACCATGACTACCGGATTGGAGGCTTTGATCGAGATAACCACGTTCGGGAAGTCTTCATCGCGGCATATACGCAGGAACTCCATGCATGATTCTACCATTCCGTGTGGTGTATCACCATAACGGCTCATGATCCGGTCGGACAACGAACCATGGTTTACGCCAATACGGATCGCGGTGTGATGTTCTTTACAAATCTGGAGGAAAGGAACGAAACGGTCGCGGATCTTCTGCAGTTCGGCAGCATATTCCTCATCCGTATATTCCTGGTGGCTGAAGGTTTTTACTTTATCCACATAGTTTCCCGGATTGATACGTACTTTCTCTACCTCGACAGCCGCTGCATCTGCTGCTTTCGGGTTGAAATGGATATCGGCCACCAAAGGCGTCGTATATCCCTGCTCATTCAATAGACGGCGAATGACACCCAGGTTGTGCGCTTCACGTTCGCCCTGAGCCGTGAAACGGACATATTCTGCTCCGGCTTCGATCATCCGGATGGCTTGTTGTACGGCAGCATCCGTGTCCATGGTGGAAACATTGGCCATTGACTGGATACGAATCGGATAATCACCACCCATCGGGGTATTTCCGATCTGAACTACCGACGACTGACGACGGTTGTAATTGAAATAATCCATGTGTTCCTGATAAGGTAGAGACGCAAGGAGTTGCGTCTCTACTTGAAATTAATTGGTTTTGTATTTGAAAGATACTTTTGCCAAATCTTCGTTGGCCTTTACAATCTTCTTTTTCAAATCTTCCTTGTATTGGGCCAATTTTGTTTGTAATGCTTCATCGCCTACAGCCAGCATTTGTACGGCCAGGATACCGGCATTCAAGGCTCCGTTGATCCCTACGGTAGCAACCGGAATTCCCGGAGGCATCTGTACGATAGCCAATAGGGCATCCATACCGTCGAGCGTCGAATTGATAGGTACACCGATGACAGGAACAGTCGTCATGGAAGCAATGACACCACACAGGTGAGCAGCCATACCGGCAGCCGCGATGATGACACGGATACCTCTGTCCTTGGCTCCCTTGGCGAATTTTTCTACTTCTTCCGGTGTACGGTGGGCAGACAATGCATGCATCTCGAACGGGATTTCCATCTCATCGAGAAACTTGGCTGCCTTTTCCATAACGGGCAGATCCGAAGTACTGCCCATGATGATACTAACAACCGGCGTCATCTTATTTCGCGATTAATTGTTCATATTCAGCAGCCGACAATAATTCATCCAGTTCTGCTGCATCCGATACGTTTACTTTAATGATCCATCCTTTGCCATAAGCATCTTCGTTTACCAGCTGAGGAGCATCTTCCAATTCCGGATTTACTTCCAATACTTCACCCGTAACCGGCATGAACAGGTCAGATACCGTCTTAACGGCTTCGATCGTACCGAATACTTCTTCCTTGTTTACTGTTTCACCTTCTGTTGTGATATCTACATAAACGATTTCACCCAATTCGCTTTGTGCATAATCGGTAATGCCAACGTATGCTACGTCGCCATCAACGCGGATCCATTCATGATCCTTTGTGTACTTTACATCTGTAGGAAAATTCATATTTCAAGTGTTTTAAATGAAAAAATAGAAATAACTTAATAATGAAGATATATAAATACCTGTAAATCCTAATCCAAAACCTGCATAGACCTGTGCCGGCGTATGCCTTTGCAGAATCAGGCGGGACGTTCCCAAACAGCCGGCTATCAGAAACCCGATGATAAAACCTCTCCACGGGTTGAGTGCATAGATTTGGGCAATTCCCATGATACCTCCTATCAATCCGCCGATACCGATCATGTGGGCACTGATCTTCCATCTAAAATTAATTTCCATGGCGATCAGCATGACTGCTGCAGTACCGAACAGGATGACAACCAGCCAGAATGGCAATAGCATCCGTAACAGGAAAAAGGCACAGGCCACGATCGAAGCGACGTAGAGCAAATAAGGCAACGTGCGTACACGACGATTGGTCAGGGCATAATCACCTGCATTGCCATATTTGACCAGCAGGAAAATAAAAATAGCCGGGACGACTGCTGTCATCAGAAAGACCCCCGACAGGATCAGCAACTTCATCTGAAGCGGATAAACAGCCAGATACGTGCTGGCAAATGCCAACGCGACTCCGTAAGTGACCATCAGCAACGGATGAAAGGCGATCGACAATATATTTGCTATTAATCTCATAAATTGCTCCTTTAGATTTCTTTCCGAAGACGGGCTACCGGAATACCCAGTTGCTCGCGGTATTTGGCTACCGTACGGCGGGCAATGACATATCCCTTCTCTTTCAGGATAGCAGCCAGTTCCTCATCGGTCAATGGTTTCCGTTTGTCTTCGTTATCCACATGCTCCTTTACGATCTTCTTGACTTCGCGGGTTGAGATTTCTTCTCCGCTATCGGTCTGCATGGATTCAGAGAAGAAGTATTTCAGCGGATAAATACCGAAGTTGGTCTGTACGTATTTACTGTTGCTGACTCTCGAAATCGTAGAGATATCGTATCCGCTCCGTTCTGCCACATCTTTCAGGATCATCGGATGGAGTGACGATTCATCCCCCGTCAGGAAGAAGTCTTTCTGTAAGTAGATAATGGCTTCCATCGTGCGTTGTAAGGTCTCCTGACGCTGTTTGACCGCGTCGATGAACCATTGGGCCGAATCGAGTTTCTGCTTTACAAATTGTACGGCATTCCTCCGGTCGCTGGTCTGATTGGCCTTGTTGCTCGTATAGTCGTGAAACATATCGACATATTCCTGATTGATGCGTAAATCCGGAATACCCCGGTTGTTCATCGACAACGTGATCTCACCATTGTTCGAATCGACGATAAAATCCGGTATGATCTGGCTCATGGCTGTTTCCATCGTTCCTCCCCAGGCAATACCAGGCTTGGGATCTAGGAGCGTAATCTCACGGATACTCTTTTTCAGAGTCTCTTCCGAGATGTTCAGTCCGCGTAGTATTTTATCATAATGCTTCCGCGTAAATTCCTCGAAATAATCAGTCAGGATCCGGATGGCAATCCGTGTCTCCGGAGTCTGTTCTTTCTTCTGTAATTGAATCAGCAGGCATTCCTGCAGATTACGTGCTCCTACACCATAAGGCTCGAAATCCTGGATGATCTGCAGGATGGGATAAATATCTTTTTCCTCCACATCCAGACCTGCCTGGAAAACCAGGTCGTCTGCTATGGCTCCCAGATCACGGCGCAGATACCCGTCGTCGTCAATATTCCCGATGATGTATTCGGCTGTTTTCATTTCTTTTTCAGGAAGATTGCGTAAACGTAATTGCTGGATCAGGAATTCGTTCAACGACTCACTGACCGAAAACGGGATATCTTCTTTCTTTTCACTCCGTTCACGTATTTCCTGCAATTTATATTCCGGGATATCATCTTCCGACATATAATCACCCAATGACAGATCTAAGTCGGCGTCTGATTCTCCGCCTTCCGTATTGTCCCTGTCATCCGGATCGGTATGTTCTGCGGTATCAAAATCATCTTCCGGCACGTCCTTGCCTTCTTCCAAGGCAGGATTTTCTTCCAGCTCATGTTTGACTTTCTCTTCCAACTCAATAGCAGGAAGTTCCAGCAAGCGGATCAATTGAATCTGCTGGGGAGAAAGCTTCTGTTGAAGCTGTTGACGTAACTGTTGTTTTAACATATCAAATTATCGTTAGCCTGAATGATTATGCAAATATAGTTTTTTATAGACAAATCCTTTCGTCTTTTTCTTGAAATTTCTTGTATAGCCAGGATTCAATCTGTAAGTTTGCAATATGCGTTGCGGTTCATAATCTTAAAAACTAACATATATGTGGAAAACATTTTGCTTGTCCCTGTTAGTAGCAGGACTATTTTCATGCCAGGAGGGGAAACGCTACCAGTCGTTTAAGCCCGGTGAAATCTGGCTCGACAACACGGAGGTGCATATCAATGCCCATGGAGGAGGCATCCTGTACGATGGAGGCCGTTATTATTGGTTTGGTGAACATAAGACAGAGGGTGAGGCAGGCAACCGGGCCAATGTGGGGGTTCACTGCTATTCATCAGACGATTTGTACAACTGGATAGATGAGGGCATCGCTTTGGCGGTAGAACCCGAAGGTTCGGGTAGTCCGATCGAGAAAGGCTGTATCCTGGAGCGTCCGAAAGTTATCCATAATGCCAAGACCGGGAAATATGTGATGTGGTTCCATCTCGAACCGAAAGGGATGGGATACCGGGGTGCACAAAGCGGAGTGGCTGTCAGCGACCGGGTAACGGGTCCGTATCGCTTCTTGCATGCTGGGCGTATCAATGCCGGGAAATGGGCTGAAAATGCTTCAGACGAGCTGAAAAACGCTCCTGTGCCTGCGTTGGAAGATGCCTATTCCGGAGGAAGTCTGCCCGGACATCCTGATTCGTTGAATATCCACAAGCGTGACCTGGAAGGGGGACAGATGGCCCGTGATATGAATCTGTTTGTCGATGACGACGGTAAAGCCTATCACATTTATGCGTCGGAAGAGAACAGTACCTTGCAGATTGCTCAGCTGAATGATGACTATACCGATCACAATGGGGTGTATGTCCGTTGTTTTGCCGGCCGTTTCATGGAAGCTCCTGCCATGTTCAAGCATAACGGGAAATATTACCTGATGATGTCCGGCTGTACAGGCTGGGCTCCTAATGCAGCCCGTTCGGCGGTAGCCGATTCTATCCTGGGCGAATGGAAGGAACTGGGGAATCCGTGTATGGATGCCGATTCTGCTACGACCTATCATTCGCAGAGTACGTATATTCTTCCGATGCCCGGACATCCGGACAAGTTCATTTATATGGGCGACCGGTGGACTCCCGAGAATGCGATTGACGGTCGTTATATCTGGCTCCCGCTGGAATTTGAAGGCGAACGTTTCGTCATTCATTGGCAGGATGAATGGAAGATGTAAAGATAATGAAGAAAGGGGCGGTTCCTCCCGGAACTACCCCTTTTACATGATACAAGTTTTATTATGAGTTTGTGTGTGTCTTTTTATTCTGCTCCTTTGCAAGTGATGTCTGTTGCCAAGGTGATATAGTTCAGAACAGAAGTACCTTCTACCAATGCATCTTCCGTTTCAGCTGTTTCAGTTGTCAGACACATGCCTTTTCCGGCTACCAGTGCATTGTAGATAGAAGCTTGTGTACCGGCACGTAAGCGGATACCTTGTTTGCTGCCACCGTTACCGATCAATGTCAGGTTAGCCAATGTCGGATGAGCAACCGGAGTAGCGGCGAAGTTATCACCGTTGTTGTCACATTCCATCAAGCAGTCACAGTCATAACCCAGTGATTCTTCTGCTTCCTGATAAGCGATCATGAACTGACCGTTACCGTTCCATCCTTCTGTCCAGTCGAATGAGTCATCGCTGCAGCTTACGGCGATTACATTCTTTACGTTTACGCTACCGCCGAAGAATTCGAAACCATCATCAGATCCTTTGTATGCCTGGCAGTATTCGATGGTCGTACCATTACCCACGCCGTAGAATGTGAATCCGTTGGCTTCGTGTTCTGAGTCGAATGCATAACCGCTGTATTCGATACGCAGGTATTTCAATACACCTGAGTTGTCTGCATCATCGTTGCCACCATAAGTTGCGTCACCGATTTCAGATTTACCTGTACCACCTTCTACATTCGAATGTGCCTTACCGCAGATGTGGATACCACCCCAGGCTCCGGCTTCTTTCTTGGTAGCTGTCATGACGATTGGGTTTTCGGCTGTACCTTCAGCTACGATCTTGGCTCCTTGCTGGATCAGGATATAATCTACTTTGTCATCGTCGGCTTCTGCTACGATGGTAACGCCTTCCAGAATGGTCAGGGTAGCGCCTGTCTCTACGATATAGTCACCGCTTAACATATATTTCTTGTTGGCTTCCAATGTCTTGTCTTCCGACAGGGTACCGGTCAGGGTTTCTACGGCTTCCTGATCAGCCTTGTTGTCACCGCCTTCTTCGGTTGTCAGTGTCCATCCGGCTGTCCAGTTGTTGTCGGCTGAGACAGCTCCCTGATAAGCGGCTGCTGTAAAGAAGCTGTTTACGCTTGGCATATCCGCTCCGCCATCGATGGTTCCTACGAACAGGTTGCTGAAAGTATTGCTGAAATCGAAGTTGATGGTATTGTGATTTTCTTCAGCCTGGAATAATTCAGAAGAATAACCGGTTGCTTCACCGTCCGGGTTTTCTGTACCATCTGTATTGGGATTGTCTGTTGGATCGTCTTCGTCACATGATGTGAAAGCAATCATGGCTGAAATAGCTGCCATGGATAAGAATTTCAAATTAGATGTTTTCATACCTGAATTTTTTTTGAATATGTTATTAATATCTTACTAGTTAGCTGATTTGTCTTTATAAAGCGTAGCTGAATCCGATTTCGAATCCGGTACCGCGTTTGAACCGTTCCACTTCCAGGTTATCGCCGTTCTTTGTCTCCTGCTTGAATACGATGTCCTGGTTCAGCAGATCGCTTACTTCCAGTTTCAGACTGAAGTGATCGTTCAGTTTGTAGCTGGCTACGAAGTCGAGGGTATGTACCGGCAGCTGTTTCTCATCTCCCAGTCCGGAGATACCGACTGCGTGGATACGCGGACCCTGCAGGTTGTAAAGCAAGGTAGCTGTCAGCGGATTTTCGTTCTTGATCGTCGGTGAATAGGTGATATCGGCGTTCAGCAGGTAGGGTGAAGCTCCCTGGAGGGCACGTTGGTCGTTGGTATAGGCGCCTCCGTCTTCCGGCAGTTTCACGTTGGTGTACATAAACGAACCGTTCATGCCTACCCGGATATCCCGGATCAATTCACGTCTGAATTCGATTTCCACACCGGCTGCGATACCTGTGCTGGCATTTTGGAATGAGTGAACGGCTGCTCCTCCCGAGAGGGTCTGTGTCCGTTCGATCGGGTCTTGCAGTACCTTTCCATAGCCGGTTACGGCAATCATGTTGTTTACGTTGTTCGAGTCGAAGAACTCATACCGTAGATCCAGGTTGTAGTTGTATCCGTTTTTCAGATCGGCGTTACCACGGATTTGAGAAGAACCGTAGGATTCCTGATAAAGGAACGGGGCCATTTCGATGAACGACGGACGGGTTACGGTACGTGATACCGACAGACGCAGGCTGTTGGACGGGTCGAGGGTATATTTCATGTTCACGGCCGGGAACAGGTCATCCGAGTTCAACTCGTTCCGTTTGGCTTGTCCGCCGTCGGTAGCATAGTTTACCCATTGTTCGCTCCGTTCGTAACGTAATCCTACGTTCATCATGAAGTTTTCCATCGGATAGAATTCCGTTTCAGCAAAGGCGGCGTAGATCGTATGTCCTGCCTCGTACTGGTCTTTGGGTTGCTGGTCACGGTTGATGACGATTGTGCCGTTCTGCACGTTGTCATATCCCATGAAGTTGCTGGTGATATAGGTATCCGTAATTTCCGGATTGAGTTTGCTCAGGTTGTAATAGAAACGGGTTGAGTTGAAATCGCGCTGTTTGTCTTTATAGACAGCACCGAAGCGAAGGAAGTTCTTGTCGCTGAAGCGATAGATGGAACGGATGTCTCCTACCCACTCATCCTCGTTCAGGGCTCCGAAGTAACGCATGGTTTCCTGTCGGTTTAGTTTAAAGAGCTTCAGCTCGTCTCCGTCTTTCTCGAACATCAGCTGACGGCGGTCCGGTTCGTTGCTTCCGGTCTTGCTGTACGATCCGCTCCAGTTCAGTTTCCACTGGCTTCCGAACTCATGGTGTCCGTTGATCTGGTGGTTCTGCAAGGAGTAGATGTGGGTTGTATTGTTGTTGCCGATCAGGTTATGATCTTCGTAGTCGGTACCTTCCCGGCGCATATACGTATCTACAATGTTGCGGGAGTAGAAGAACGTATATCCGATCCGGTCGGCGGTACGTAAGGTATATGACAGATTGGCCAGAGCACCCAGCTTCAGCTCTTCTGCATAACTGTTATAATTGAATAGGTCTAGTGTACTACCTCCTGCCTCCAGTGTACGGAAGAAAGCATCCCGCATGGTCTGCTGTCCGTTGCTGGCAGAAAAAGAAGCCAGCAGGCTCAGGGTGATCTCCAGGTCCTGTGCCTTGGTTGCATCCACCGGTATTTCCTGTGTCTGATAGGATACATACGAAATGATCAGGGTATACACACTGCAAAAGTAGAGGTCCCCTGTTTCTTCAGCGTGTCAATCAGTTTATGATTGCTTTACATTCGTGTGTGAATCCTGTTTCAGATATTTCATTTTTGTTAATACAGCAAGGGGGAATTGTTAATTATTAATTCGTGCCGTTTTCATTTTCCTTCAAAAAAACTATTTTTGCACTTCATAAAAGAAAGATCGAATGAAAGTACAGATTATCAATAAATCGCATCACCCGCTGCCGGCTTATGCCACAACGCAGTCGGCCGGCATGGATATCCGTGCCAACCTCTCTGAACCGGTAGAGATCAAACCGCTTGAACGGAAGCTGATCCCGACAGGACTTTACATTGCCTTGCCCGACGGATACGAAGCACAGATGCGTCCGCGGAGTGGCCTGGCCATCAAGCATGGTATTACCTTATTAAATACACCGGGAACCATTGATGCCGATTACCGGGGAGAAATCGGGGTGATTCTGGTCAATCTCTCCAACGAACCTTTTGTCGTGAACGACGGAGAACGGATCTGCCAGATGGTCATTGCTGCCTATAAACAGGTGGAATGGGAAGCGGTCGAAGTGCTTGACGATACCGAACGGGGTGCCGGTGGTTTCGGTCACACAGGGAAAATCTGATCAATTGAAAGTTGAAAATTGAAAATTTTGGAGACGCGGCACGCTACGTCTCTCTATATATAGGTATTATGTTTAGACAATTATCTTATTGGTTATCGTTGTGGCTCCTGTTGCCTGCCGGACTTTGGGCTTCGGATGTCAAGACACCGGTTCAGGCATCGTTGAATCAGCTTTCTCCGGAGCAGCAGCGTAAGTTTGATTATTTCTATTACGAAGCAGCCAACCTGAAGAATGCGGGCAAGTATGATGCGGCCTACGACCTCTTCTCCTATTGCCTGTCTTTGGATACGGCTTCTTCTCCGGTCTTGTATGAGCTGGCGATGTTTCAGCTCCAGCGGAATCGTCCCGAGAAGGCGGTCGAGATGCTCAAGAGCGCCGTTGCCCATAGCGATGATAACTTCACCTACCGGATGACACTGGCGGGCTTATACCGGAATTTAGGCATGTATGGCGAAGCCTCTGATTCCTACGAAGAGCTGGTGAAACGGTATCCCGATAAAAGCGAACTGAATTATTACCTGGCGGATGCCCTGACGCAGGAAGGTGAGATCGGGGCGGCGATCGATGCATACAACGTGCTCGAGTCGACCATGGGAATGAATGAAACTCTTTCCCTGCAGAAGTTCAAGTTGTACCAGACCCTGAAACAGCCCGACAAGGCATTCGAGGAGATCGAGAAGCTGGCCAACAAGTATCCGATGAATGCCCGTTACCGTTTGCTGATGGGTGACCTTCACCTGGAGAACGAGGAGACGGAGAAGGCCCTGGCCTGCTATCAGCAAGCGCATGAGATTGATCCGGATGATCCGCGTTATATCGTCTCCATGGCGAATTATTACGATCAGACGGGGGATAAGGAAGCAGCCGAACAGGAAATACGGGATGCCCTGGTGAATGAGAAACTGGATGTGGAGACCAAGGTGGGGATTCTTTCCCGCTATGTACAGCGTCTGCAGCAGACCCAGCAGGGAATCGAGAATGCCAATTCTCTGTTCCAGACGTTGCTGGACCAGCATCCGGAGGATACCGAGCTGAAACTGATGTATGGCAGCCTGCTGATGGCTCAGCAAAAGGAGGAAGAGGCGAAGTTCCAGTTCCAGCTGGTGACGGAGATGGAACCTTCCAACGAAGGGGCGTGGCAGCAGTTGCTGAATATCTCCCTCAAGGGGGAGGATATTCCGGAGGTGATCCGTATCTGTACCCGTTGCAAAGAGCTGTTCCCGGAGGCTCCCGAATATTATTTCTACCTGGGTATCGGGTATTATATGCAGGAGAAATACCAGGAATCGCTGGATACGTATTATGCCGGACTGAAGATCATCCCCGAGGGGAACGGCGTGGTGAAGTCTAACTTCTACGGTCAGATCGGGGATCTCTATTACCAGATGGAGAAGATGGACGAGGCTTATAAAGCCTACGATGAGGCCCTGAAATACAACGAGAACAATGCTCCGGTATTGAACAACTACAGTTATTTCCTGACTCTCGACAAGAAGGATCTGAAGAAGGCGGAGCGTATGGCTGCCCAGTGTATCAAGCTGGAGCCCGACAATGCCACCTATCTGGATACCTATGCCTGGGTGTTCTTCGTGCAGGGTAATTATACGTTGGCCAAGATTTATATTGAGAATGCCTTGTCGAAAGACAAGACAAACAGTGCCGAGCTGGTGGATCACTACGGGGATATCCTGTATATGAGCGGTGAGAAAGACAAGGCGCTCGAACAGTGGAAGAAGGCGAAGGAGATGGGAAAGGATACCGATGTCCTCAAACAGAAGATCGCCAAAGGTATTTATATTGAAGATACAGAAAGCAAATGAGAAGAATAAACGGAATGGTCCTGGCCTGCCTCCTGCTGGTTGCCCTCTTGGGTTTCTACGGGTGTAAGTCGGCGAAGGTATCGGGCGACCAGGAGAAAGTCAATACCAAGGAGCTGAAAGCGTTTGTGGCGTCGATGCAGGAGCACGAACCGGCTTTCCGGACGTTCTCGGCACGTCTGAACGTCGATCTCCAGATGGGGGATAAAACGGTCGGCTCGCGGGTGGAATTCAAACTGGTCAAAGACAGTGGCCTCCAGTTGTCGGTCCAGCCTTTCCTGGGGATTGAAGTCTTCCGGATGGAACTGACTCCCGACAGTGTGAAGGTCATGGACCGGATGAACAAACGGTATATGGCTGAACGGTATGCGGCCCTGAAGGAAGAGTGGCCGATCGATTTCAACTTCTATAACCTCCAGGCCCTGTTCGTGCATCAGTTGTTCCTGCCGGGTGAGCAGGAGGTCGAAGGGGTGCATTACGATCAGTTCCACCTCGAACGGGAAGGGGCCATAACCCGCTTGCATGTCCGCGACCGGATGGACCTGCGTTATTGTTTTGAGGCGAATAGCGACGAACAGCTGCTCTCGACGCTGATTACCGAGGGGAACGGCCGGTATTCGCTGTTGTGGAAGTATCTCAGCCTGGAGTCTCAGCCGTCGGTATCGTGGCTGTTCCCGTTGCAGATGCAGGTAGCATTTCGGGATGAGGGGATCCGGAAGGGCGGAATGGATATCCGTTTCTCCCGTCTCCAGTGGAATAAGGCGTTAAATATGGATTTTTCGATTCCTGCCAAATACAAACGCATTACCTTTGCGGATGTTTTGAAAATGATCGGAGGTAATCAATAAGGGCGTAAATACGCAAGGAAAGAGTGACATGAGACTGATTCATCTATTGATATGTTTGTTGCTTGCCGGTTCGGTATGGGGCCAGCAGTCGGCTCGGGTACGCGAACTGGAGAAGCAGCGGAAAGAGACGCTGGAAGAGATCCGTAAGACCGGAGAGCTGCTGAAGCAGACACAGGCGACGGAGAAAGACGTAACCCGCCGCTTGAAGCTGATTTCCCAGCAGATCCTGTCGCGTAAGAAGGTGATCAGTCTGTTGAACCAGGAGATGGAGGCGATCAATATCCAGATTACCGACATGGGGAAACAGATCCGTGTCCTCGAGAACCAGTTGCAGCAGAAGAAGGAGAGCTATGGCAAGTCGGTACGCAGTATGTATCGCCGGCATGCCTCGCAAGATAAGCTGCTGTTTATCCTTTCGGCCGAAAGCTTCGGGCAGTCGCTCCGCCGGATGCGTTACCTCCGCGAATATGCCCAGTGGCAGAAACGGCAGGCTACCGATATCATCTCCCGTCAGTCGGAAATCAACCGTCAGCAGCTGGAGCTGAAGAAGACCCGCGAAGAGAAAACGCGTCTGTTGGCAAGCCGTGAAGAGGAACAGCAGAAACTGCAGGTCGAAGAAAAGAGCCAGAAGGATGAGATCGCCCAGCTGGGTAAGAAGAAGTCGCTGCTCCAGGCTCAGCTGAAGGAGAAGCAGAAACAGGCCAACCAGCTGAACCGGATGATTGAAAAGCAGATCGCCGAAGAGATCGCCCAGGCTGAGCGTGAACGGAAAGCCCGTGAGGCGGCTGTCCGGAAGAACAAGAAAGAAGGAACGACTACCACACCACTGGAAGAGCGGAAGGCGGATGTGAAGGGAGGATATGCCATGACGAAGGAGGAAAAGGCCCTGTCGAATTATTTCTCCGAGAATCGCGGACGTCTGCCCTACCCTGTCACCGGTAACACGCATCGCATCGTAGGTCAGTTCGGAGAGCATCAGCATGCCGCCCTCGAACATGTTCGTACCAACAACAACGGAATCGATATCCTGGCGGATACGGGTGCCGAGGCCCGTGCCGTCTTCAACGGTGTCGTTACCCGTGTCTTCACCATCCCCGGCTTCAACAATTCGGTGATTATCCGTCATGGTAATTACCTCACCGTCTATAGTAACCTGAACCGGGTTTATGTCAAGGCGGGAGACAAGGTTTCTACCCGTCAGGTCATCGGAAAGATCTTCCTCGATCCTTCCGACAATACCACCATCCTTCATTTCCAGCTCTGGAAGGAAAAGTCCAAGCAGAACCCGGAATCATGGCTAAGCAATTGACAATTGAGAATTGACAATTGACAATTATCTTTTCTCCCTCATTTATCCATGGCACTTGCCTTGCGACTGTAGAGGCGCAGCGTGCTGCGCCTCATAACGACGTTTCACACAACCAGATAACAATCAACAATATAACGAATATATTTATTGTATTATTTGTCGTTTTATCCTGTCGTGTTGGGAAATTATATTTTCCGTGTAATCCGTGAAATCCGTGCCTAATGAATTCTCAATTCTCAAGGATTTCCATTTATCCATGAAACCTACCTTGCGACAGTAGAGGCGCAGCGTGCTGCGCCTCATAACGACATTCCACACAACCAAATAATAATCAACAATATAACGAATATATTCAATTCGTTTCCCGTCGTTTTATCCTGTCGCATTGGGAAATTATATTTTCCGTGTAATCCGTGAAATCCGTGCCTAATTATGTGAAACCTGTGCCTAATGAATTGTCAATTCTCAAGGGTTCCCATTTATCCATGGTACCTACCTTGCGACAGTAGAGGCGCAGCGTGCTGCGCCTCATAACGACGTTTTACACAACCAGATAACAATCAACAATATAACGAATATATTTATTGTGTTATTTGTCGTTTTATCCTGTCGTGTTGGGAAATTATATTTTCCGTGAAATCCGTGAAATCCGTGCCTAATTATGTGAAACCTGTGTCAATTGAATGGTTAATTCTCAACGACGTTTCACACAACCAGATAACAATCAATAAAATAACGAATATATTCAATTCGTTTCCCGTCGTTTTTTCCTGTTGCGGTGGGATGGAGGCGCAGCACGCTGCGCCTCTACACGCATTATCCATTGTCCATCGTCCATTGTCCATTGAAAATTGTTCCTTCCCTTTTCTCCTATGTTAAAAAATCAAAACAAATCAAGTTTAAAAACTTTGTAATAACCCTTATGGAAATATATTGTTACCTTTGCCGTTGTATAAGAAAGAAATAAAAAAGGCGTTTCTCCACTTATACCGTGGAGGAATTTGCCTCTTGTAAAATGAAATCCTAATGATTCAAACAATTTGTATCTACTGTGCATCCAGCACACAGATTGATCCGGTCTACTTTGGCCACGCCCGCCTCTTGGGGAGACAATTGGCGGAGGCACATATCCGGATCGTGAACGGCGCAGGCAACATCGGCCTGATGGGCGCTGTCTCGGATGCCGCTCTCGAAGCAGGAGGCGAAGTCACCGGTGTGATTCCGCGTTTCATGGTAGAGCAGGGTTGGAATCATACAGGATTGACGGAAACGATCGTTGTCAACGATATGCACGAGCGGAAACAGACCATGGCCCGTCTTTCGGATGCGGTTATCGCCTTGCCGGGTGGCTATGGAACCCTCGAAGAGTTGCTTGAGATCATTACTTGGAAACAACTTGGCCTTTATCTTAATCCCATTGTCATTTTAAATACCAACGGATATTATGATCCGCTGTTGCAACTGTTCCGTCAGGCAGTTGATGAGCGTTTTATGCGTCCGTTGCATGCCGACTTGTGGGCGGTCGCCGATACGCCTGAAGAGGCTGTCCGGTTAGCGCAGACGCTTCCGGTATGGGATCAAGACATTCGTCGGGTAGCCAAGTATTGAGTTGACATCATCGGATAGCTAGAGAAACAACCTGCCGATGCCCGGGTGTAAACCTTTGGGGCGGTTGGGCTGTTAATCGTGTACCGGCATGGCTGGATTTTGAGTTTCATACGTTTGGCTGCGTATGGAAAAGCGTGGAAAATGATTTGTTCGTCGCCCCAGCGGATGGGACTGACGAACCTTGGTGTGGAAAGACGTTAACAAAAGCCGATGGTTAAATCGGTAGGTTTCAGTAGGTTAATGTATATGTGTCGAAACAGCAAACAAAAAACTCAAAGCACAAACCGGAGTTAAGTAAAAACATTCATATACTAAAAAAACGATTATCCTAATGAATCAATTTTTGATTAATTTATTTCGATTACGCCAACTAAAGTATGTAAACCGTTGGGTCATCTTTTGTTTGGATTTATTTATTGCTTGGGTAGCGAGCTTACTCACCCTGTTGTTGGTGAAGTTCGTCTATGAAGGGCTGACAGTGACGCCTCAGTTGTTGTGTACGCTTTCTATAGCGTCTATCGGCGCGGCAGCTATAGGCTTTGCCCTTCTGAAAACCTACAAGAACATCATTCGTTATTGGCATTTATTGAGATTGAATGCCTGACCTTCCTTTATTAATAAACCATCTTCTCTTTTCTTCCTCAAATCTTTGACGTATGAATCTAATAAATATTTCTTTTGCCTTTTTAGTCTCTATTTTACTTTCTAGAATGGTTATTCCTAAAATATTAGTAATAGCGTTTAGGAAAAAACTGTTTGATATGCCCGATGAACGTAAGGTTCATCAGGGAATAGTTCCTCGATTAGGTGGAATCTCGTTTTTCCCAATTATTTTGTTCTCTTTTATGCTGTTTGAATGTATGCAGAGTTTACAAAATGATAGGGATATGCTTATTTTTATCCATCATGATATTTTTATTCAACTGTGTTTTCTAATTTGTGGGTTGATTCTTTTATTTATGGTAGGTATTGCCGATGATTTGGTCGGAGTACGTTATCGGCAGAAATTTTTAGTCCAATTTTTAGCAGCAATTTTTTTCCCTTTAGGTGGTTTGTGGATCAATAATTTTTATGGATTGTTTGGCTTATATGAGCTTTCTCCTTGGTTTGGCATGCCGTTTACAGTGCTTATAGTGGTATTTATTACTAATTCAATCAATTTGATTGATGGAATAGATGGATTAGCATCCGGTTTAAGCATGGTAGCATGTCTGATTTTTGGCTGTTTATTTGTTCATAATCAGGTATATGTTTATGCAGCAATAGCCTTTATTCTATTGGGAGTACTATTACCATTCTTCTATTTTAATGTGTTTGGTGATGCCGCACATTGTCGGAAAATCTTTATGGGAGATACAGGTAGCTTGACATTAGGTTATCTGCTTGCTTTTTTGGCAATAAAAGGCAGTATGTTTGATCCGGAAATAAGTAGTATGGCAAAAAATGGTTTGATCGTAGCTTTTGCTCCTTTAATTATCCCCTGTTTTGATGTTTTGCGTGTAGTATTTTTAAGAGCTCGTAAGCATAAAAGTCTTTTTCTTCCGGATCGGAATCACATTCATCATAAATTTTTAAAGATGGGATTTAGTCATCGAAAGTCCATGATTTTGATTATATTTATGTCACTCGTTTTTAGTTGCTTTAACATTGTAGCAGCGCGTTTTTTGAATAATAATATTGTGTTGATTATAGATATAACTGTCTGGATTATACTTCATTTATGGTTTGATTATGTAATAAGATCAAGACAATCATTGACTTAAATAAATACCTAAGAAATCAACGTTCATTAATAACATGAACTATATTTTCCCCCTTCTTTCTCTCCTCGCCTGGTTGGGCGGCCGCTATGCCGATGGCATTATGATCTGGCTCTCCTTCCTGACCTTGGGGATTTGGGGAATACTGGCACTCAATGCCCTGCAGATGATTGTACAACTCTTTACCCGTCACCGTCGGAAAGCCTGGTTGCCCCTGTTGGCAATCCTGCTGCATACCGACTACCTGCTGGCTGTCTGGCAGCCTTCCTTCTTTGGAAGGAATACCCTGCCCGAAGGTGCTCAACCCTTGACGGTCATCTCTTATAACACGAGTCATTTTTATATTGACCAGGACTTCGTGTTGCGCGAAGCGGCTGCTTCATTAGCGGCCCAGCACCCCGATATCCTCTGTATGCAGGAAGCTCCCGACGAAGAATACTATCATCCCGATTCGATTCGGAAGGCATTCTGTTATCTGCCCTACACAGTCACATCGCACCGGTCAGACCATTTGCCGATAGCTATTTACAGCCGCTATCCCCTGATCCCGGTCGATACCCTCTATTACCGGAGTTCGTCTAATGTGTCACTCATTGCCGATGTGCAGCTGCCGGATACTCGGCTACGGATCATCAACAACCATTTGCAGACCACCAGTGTCAATGTACACCGGGGTCTCCTGCAGGAAAGTAGCAAGCCGTGTACGGTCCGGATCAAGGCAGCCATCCGGTTGATATGGGATATGAAAGAAAACTTCCGGAAGAGGGTAGCGCAGGCAGACTATATCGCCGAGGAGATCCGTCGTTCCCCCTACCCTGTCGTGGTATGTGGCGACTTCAACGATACCCCTGCCTCCTATACCTATCACCGGATGAAAGGCGCGTTGACCGATGGATTCCGCGATGCCGGTAAAGGCTATCAATACACCTTCCGTCAACTCAAACGCATCTGGCGGATCGATTATATCTTCTATTCCGACGAACTGAAAGGAATATCCTATGATTCCCCCGATACCCCCTACAGCGATCATAAGATGGTGGTATGGCAGGGATACAATAATAATTGATACTGCTTATTGGCTGTATAATTATTGCTATGTATTTTGCTATAGAGAATTTATTTTGTAACTATCATAGAATTAGTATACATAGAGTATGGTAGTTTGTGAATTTTTTCGGATGCATTGAGAATTATGAGTTTTAAATTAAAGTATCATTTAATATAATAAAATGTATGAAAATAGTTGCTATTATCCCTGCAAGATATAAAAGTACGCGATTTGAGGGTAAACCTCTTGCTGATATTTGTGGTCATCCAATGATTTGGTGGGTTTATAAACGTGTAAGCGAAGTAAAGAAATTTAATGATGTTTTTGTCGCAATTGATGATGAACGTATAAGATCTGTATGTGAGAAATTAGGAATTAAATATATAATGACTCGCAATGATCACCCTGAACATATTTCTCGTATTCATGAAGTTTCTGAAAGGATTCAAGCAGACTTATATGTTTGTATTAATGGAGATGAACCTCTTATCTCTCCCCAATGTATAGAACAGGCGGTTCCAGATAAAATAGCAGATGATTTTTTCTTTAGTGGAGCAATGAGAATCCTTACAGATCCGGCGGAAACTATTGATCCAGCAAATATAAAAATTGTTGTATCTGATACTGGAAGATGTGTGTATATTAGTCGGACTCCAGTTCCTTATCCCAAAGGGACCTTATTGTTTAAATATAATAAATATGTTGGAATTGAATGCTTTTCAAAAAAAGCTCTTGACTTTTTTGTCTCAACACCTCAAGGTAGTATAGAACGAATAGAGGATATAGATCATCTACGTTTTTTGGAGCACGGTAAAGAACTGAATTTTGTTTTAGTTGATTCTGAATCAATTTCTGTGGATACTCCTAAGGATTTAGAAAAAGTGGTTACTATTATTCAACACCAAAATATAAATTATTGATATAAAAATTATTGGTAATGAGTAAAATACAAATATTAGATTGTACCCTAAGAGATGGGGGATATGTTAATGATTTTACTTTTGGTAAGTACGGAATTAAAAAAATCATATCCCAATTAACAAATGCTGGAATTGATATTGTTGAGTGTGGATTCCTAGAAAATGGAAAGTATGATGAAAATGTCTCTATTTTCAATTCTGTGGACCAGATAGCTAATTTTCTGCCTCAAGACCATATGCATACAATGTTTGTGGCGATGGCTTGTTATGGAGAGTATGATCTAGACCAGCTTAATCCCTACGATGGCAAATCTATTGATGGAATACGTGTAACCTTTCATTATAATGAGGTAGAAGAAGCCCTTGAATATTGCCGTCAGATTATGGATAAAGGGTATAAAGTTTTTGTGCAGCCAGTAGGTACTTCTAGCTATACTGATGAGCAATTATTACAACTTATTAAGAAGGTAAATAAGCTTCAGCCATATGCATTTTATCTTGTTGATACATTAGGGCTAATGCAACAAAATGATGTATTACGCTTCTTTTATCTGATTGATCATAATTTAAGCAAGACTATTCGAATGGGATTCCATTCTCACAATAATCTACAACTTTCTTTTTCAAATTGTCAAGCGTTAGTCAATGTTGAAACTGATCGTAATATTTCACTTGATGCTTCTGTAAATGGGATGGGGCGTGGTGCAGGTAATCTCAATACAGAACTTATAGCTCAATATTTGAATGATCATCAAACTCGAAGATATGAGATTGAACGTATTTTGGAAATTGTAGATGAATTTATTATTAAAATTAAGGCAGAACATGAGTGGGGATATTCTGTACCTTACTATCTTGCTGCAGTAAATGGCTGCCATCCAAATTATGCATCATATCTTAGTGGTAAACAGACTTTAACAGTTCAAAGTATTGGTACAATTCTTCGTATGATTGAACCTGAGAAACGATCATTGTTCAATAAAGTTTTAGCTGAACAGAAATATTTAGAGTATCAATCAAATGAAATAGATGATTCTTTGTCTATCGCTAAGCTTGCAAATGCTATTAATGGGCGTAATGTAATGTTGATAGCTCCAGGGCCATCTCTTCATGACAATAAGGATAAAATATTAGAGGTAGTTAAGGATAATGAATGCCTTGTAATTGGAGTTACTTTTGTTCCTGATTTTATTGAAACTGATTTTATTTTTCTTAGTAATTTAAAACGTTATGAGACAACTTTCAATCCAACGAGAAAAGCTGTCAATCTTATTTATACCTCTAATATTCATGTTAAAGAGAAAGACAAATTAGTTGTAAATTATTCTTCATTGTTGAGTGAGGATGACATAATACGTGACAATACATCTGCAATGTTACTTAATTTATTGCAGAAATTAACACCATTAACTGTATATCTTGCTGGTCTTGATGGATATAATTTTAATGGTAATAACTATTATCATAGTAGATTGAAACTCTGTATGGATGCAGATGCAGTGAAAGCTATTAATGAATCTATGACAGGTAAAATACAATCTATGAAAACAAAATTACATATGGAATTTGTTACTCCTTCTATATACAATCTATAATATGGATATCTGCAGAAATATATATAATCATATAAATGAGCATCTTGATGAGATTTTGTCTTTAAGATCAACGGGTACATTAAAATCCGATAACTCTTTTGTATCAAAAGGTGATTTGCTGTGCGAACAGTTAGTATTTGATTGGTTAAAACATAATATGAATGATTACATTCTTATTTCAGAGGAATCTTATCAAGATATTTCTCGAATTAATGAGGTAGAATATGTTATTACAGTTGACCCAATTGATGGGACTGAAAATTTTATTTCCGGTTTAAAAGAATGGGGAATTGGTATAAGTGTATATCGAAGGGGAATACATTTTCAATCAATGATTGCATTACCTGAACTTAATATAACTCTTATGACCGGAGATAAAATTGAACGAATTTCAAGATCTCGATTATGTGGTTTACCTTCCTACATGAAACGTGAACATTTTGATTATCTTGATAAGGATTATGAATATCGCCAATTGGGTTGTTGTATGATGAATATGTATAATGTTATTAAGGGGTGCTTTGCAAAATTTATACACCTTACAGGCTGTTATTCATGGGATATATTACCAGGGATTAATCTAGCAATAGAACACGGTCTTGATGTTGTAATTGATGGTTGCAAATATAAAGGGGAGTTTCTAAAGCCAGGTATTAAATATCGGTTTGTTGTAAATAATAATTATGCTATAAACGAATAATATGAAAGTAGTATTATTAGCAGGCGGATTTGGTTCACGTATTTCTGAAGAAAGCGTATTTAAACCTAAGCCAATGATAGAAATTGGAGGTATGCCAATTCTTTGGCATATCATGAAGGAATATTCCTATTATGGTCATAATGAATTTATTATATGTGCTGGTTATAAGCAGGAATATATTAAAAGTTGGTTTGCCAATTATTTTCTGAATAACTCAGATATCAGTTTTGATTTCAGAAATGGAAAAAATGAACTGGAGGTACATCACAGTTATTTAGAGCCATGGAAAGTAACTGTTGTTGATACAGGCTATAATACTATGACAGGAGGACGTATTAAACGCATACAGGAATATATAGATGATAAACCTTTTTTTATGACTTATGGTGATGGTGTTTGCGATGTTAATATTAATAAATTGCTTGAATTTCATAAGGAACATGGAAAGATTGCTACTTTGACAGCTGTTAAACAAGTTCAGGAAAAAGGAGTACTGGAAATAGGTGGAGATCAAGCTGTAAAGGCCTTTAGGGAAAAAAATGCTAATGATGGTGCTCCGATTAATGCAGGTTATATGGTACTTGAATCTGCAATTTTTGACTATCTTACAGATGATAGTTGTGTATTCGAACGAGAACCTCTTCGAAAACTTGTGAATGAAGGTCAGTTAATGTCTTATATACATGAAGGTTTCTGGCAATGTATGGATAATGTCCGAGAGAAAGCGTTGCTTGAAAAGTTACTAGAAGCAAATAAAGCTCCATGGAAAAAATGGGATAGAGCTATTCCTAATAACCCTTATAAAGATTAATATGGAAAGTATTCTTGATTTCTATAAAGATAAACGTGTATTTGTTACTGGGCATACTGGTTTCAAAGGTTCATGGCTTTGTAAAATACTTGCTAATGCAGGAGCAGAGGTGACGGGTTATGCATTGAATCCACCGACGAATCCATCTCTTTTTGAGATTGCAGGTATTGCAAAAGATATTAATTCGATAATAGGAGATATCCGTGATTTAGAATCATTGAAGAAGGCTTTTAATGAGGCTCAACCGCAGATTGTATTCCATTTGGCTGCTCAACCCATTGTTCGAGATAGTTATAAGGATCCAGTATATACTTATGAAACTAATGTAATGGGAACTGTTAATATTTTAGAATGTGTGCGAAATTCGTCCAGTGTTCGTTCCGTACTTAATGTCACAACTGATAAAGTTTACCTGAACAAAGAATGGTCTTGGGGATATCGTGAAAATGAAGAACTTGATGGCTTTGACCCTTATTCAAATTCTAAGTCATGTTCAGAATTAGTGACACATTCATTTAAGAATAGTTTTTTCTCTGATGATGGAAATGTGGCTATTTCAACAGCTAGAGCTGGAAATGTAATAGGAGGTGGTGATTTTGCTAATGATCGCATTATACCTGATTGTGTTCGTGCAGCTATAAATAAAGAAGAAATAGTTGTTCGTAACCCTTTTTCAACTCGCCCTTATCAACATGTTTTAGAACCACTGTATGCTTATTTGATGATATCTGCGAAACAGTTTGGAAATCAAATGTTCGCAGGCTGCTATAATGTTGGTCCTGATGATGTTGATTGTTTTGAAACAGGTGCACTTGTCGACTTATTTGTGAAGATTTGGGGAGAAAATATGAAGTGGATAAATCGTCATGATGGAGGTCCTCATGAGGCTAATTTTTTGAAACTTGATTGTTCAAAGTTAAAGAATACTTTTGGCTGGAAACCTCGCTGGAATTTGGATATAGCTATTGCTAAAGTAGTGGAGTGGAGTAAATGTTGGATGGAAGGCGGGGATGTGAGAAGTTGCATGGATAAACAAATTAATGAATTCTTAGAAAAATGAAAAAAGTTATTATTACGGGTGCAGATGGCTTTGTTGGAAGTTATACTGTTAATTATTTCTTGATGCAAGGGGTTGAAGTTTTGGCTCTTGATATGTATGATGTACCAAAACGATTGACACCTGATGGTATAAATTTGAAGTATATGCAGTGTGATATAGCTGATACTCCGACTATGAAACAAAATATACAATCGGACTATTATGATACTTTTATTCATTTTGCGTGGGCTGGTTCTGCAGGTCCTGCACGTGTTGATTATAATTTGCAACTACAGAATGCTTTGAATACTGTAGAATGTATGAAGATCGCAAAAGAATTAGGATGTGTTCGTTTTGTATGTGCTGGTAGTATCATGGAGTATGAAGTTGAGGCAGCTATTCATGAACAAGGTAGTCGGCCAGGCATGGGATATATTTATGGCATGGGTAAACATATAGCTCATTGTCTGTGTAAATCTATTGCTGTAAATATTGGTATAGAATTAATATGGCCTATGATTACTAATGCTTATGGAATCGGAGAATTGTCACCACGTTTTGTAAATACGACATTACGTAAATGTATTAAAGGAGAGATGTTACAATTCACGGCTGCTACACAAAATTATGATTTTGTATATGTGTCAGATGTGGCTAAGGCTTTTTATTGTATAGCTAAAAATGGTAAACCTTTTTGTGAATATATGATTGGAAGTGGTCAAGCTCGTCCTCTTAAAGAATTTATTCTTGAAATGCAGCGGGAGTGTGCACCTGAGTTGGTTCCTCACTTTGGAGATATCCCATTTACAGGGACTAATCTGCCTCTTTCTATATTTGATACTTCCAATACAGAACAAGATACAGGTTTTAGACCTGAGATTAGTTTTGCTAAAGGAACTCGTATGACAATGGAATGGTTAAAGGAATATGAGCGCTATTAATAGAAATGTCTGTTTGGATCAACTTAAAGGGATAGCAGCTATATTTGTTGTTTTTATTCATGCAAAATTTCCATGTGAAATTGGTGAAGTTATAAGAGCTATTGCTAGGTTCGCAGTTCCATTGTTCTTTATGGTATCTGGATATTTTTTTTTGAAGGCAGATAAAAATAAAATGTATAGAACTATTCGACCTAAAATTCTTCATATACTAAAAATAGTATTAATTGCCTATTCTTTAAATTTAGTTAGAATTGTCTTGCAATTAATAGATAAAGGAGGGGGCATAAAAGAATGGTTTTTGTTGAATGTATTAACAAAACGACATCTATTAGAATTTATAATTTTCAATAATTCAGCGTTTGGAGGTGTTTTATGGTTTCTTTTCTCGTTGATTTATTGTTATTTATTTTATGGAATTTTAATAAATAGGGGGGGAATTAGGATATGTTCTGTCTATTGTATTTCTAATAATAGGATTATTATCTAATATTGCCATTAGTGTACATATTCCTTATGTTAGGTTTATTTTTTTAGGAATTCCATTTTTTACATTTGGAATGTATATAAAAGAAAATATTGATCGGATATTATCATTCAATTGCAACAAAATTGTGCTAATTATTCTCATATTACTTGGAATATTTTCAACTATTATAGCGATATATAATATCGCTTAAAATCAAAGAGCTATATTTAGGCTCTGTTATTTTAGCAACTGCTTTATTCGTTGTGGCTGTTAAATATCCTGCAGGTGTTAAGTCTAATTTTTTGTTTATAATAGGGAATAAGTATAGTATGGGAATATATATATTACATCCTTTAGCAATACATCTTATTAATGATATATTTTGTATTCAAGAAGGCGGATGGCTTTATCCTATTTGTGTGCTTTTAATTGCGTTGTTATTTGCAAATATATTTCGATTTGCTGTAAAATATTCTAATAATAAATGTGTTAATTTGTCATGATAAAAAAAATCAAATTTGAAAAAATAGATCTTGAGGGGGCATATTTAATACAACCTTTTTATGCTACAGACGAACGTGGAGGTTTCGTCAAGGATTATAATATTGATGTCTTCAAAAATAATGGTATAAATCATGAGTTAAAGGAGGTCTTTTATACTATTTCTAAGCGAGGTGTTATTCGAGCTTTGCACTTTCAGCTAGTAAAACAGCAAGCAAAACTTGTTCGCTGTATAAGTGGACACGTTTATGATGTGATAGTAGATCTTCGTCCTAATTCGCTTACATTTGGTCAGTGGAGAGGATTTGATTTAACTGGAGAGAATCAGTTAACACTTTATGTCCCTCAATATTTTGGCCATGGTTATTTAGTAATTGAGGATTCTGTAGTTTCATATAAATGTGCAGAAACATTTTATGCTGATGGAGATTCTGGTATAATGTTTAATGATCCAGATATTGCAATTGAATGGCCTTTAGAAAAGATTGGAGGTATGGAAAATATGATTATCTCAGAAAAAGATCGTTCATTAATGAGTTTTGCTGAATATAAAAAAGTTATCAAGTGAAATCTGTACTTTTTTTTATACCGACATTAGGAGGTGGTGGTGCTGAACGGGTATTAGTTAATCTTGTTAATAATTTGGATAAAAGAAAATATAAGATTACAGTTCAGACATTGTTCGATGTTGGTGTTAATAAGGGAATGCTTACAGCCAATGTAGAATACCGTTATAATTTTAAAAGAGTTATTCCTGGTAATACAAAATTATTCAAATTGTTTTCACCTAGGTTTCTTTACAATGTCCTGATAGGAAAGAGGTATGATATTGCAATTTCTTATTTGGAAGGTCCTACTGAACGTATAATTTCTGGTTGTCCATATTCTAAAACTAAATTAGTGAATTGGGTTCATGTAGAACAACATAATTCAAAACGTGCTGCTTATAGTTATAGGTCGCTTAAAGAGGCTCAAAACTGTTTGGATAGGTTTCAACGAACTATATGTGTAGCAGAAACTGTAAAGGAAGATATTTCAAATATTTTCGATTTTAAACATCCCTGTTGTGTGTTATATAATACAAATGAAAATGAAAAGATTATAGAACTAGCAAAGGAAGCTATACCTGAAAATATATATTCAAGAAACAGCATTAATATTGTTTCTGTTGGACGTTTAATTGAAGAAAAAGGTTTTGATAGATTGATAAAAGTTCATAAACGCTTGTTGCGTGAGGGATTTAAACATCATATTTATGTTATTGGTACTGGGAAATTAGAAGGTTGTCTAAAAAAGCAAACAGAAGAAATGGAAGTTATAGATACATTCCACTTTTTAGGTTTTCATACAAATCCATATAAATTTATATCTAAAGCAGATATGTTTATTTGTTCTTCGCGAAGGGAGGGATTTAGTACAGCTGTAACTGAAGCATTATTTTTAGGTCTTCCGGTTGTAAGTACTAATTGTAGTGGAGCACATGAGTTACTTGGTAGAAATAATGAGTATGGTATTGTGACGGAGAATAGTGAAGAGGGGGTTTACAATGGTTTAAAACAAATGCTTTCTAATACTGAACTTCTAAATTACTATCATAAACAGGCTATAATTAGATCTTCTAAATTCTCTAAATTAGAAACAGTAAAAGCAGTAGAAAATATGTTTGATACCTTGTGAATAATTAGTGTTATGATGAAAGTTTGTATTATAACAACAGTATATAACGCTGCCGAAGATTTGCCTCGTTTGTTAAATTCTATGATGGCGCAAAAAAGCAGTGAATTAGAATTCTTTTTGATAGATAATGGTAGTACTGATAATAGCAGATCCATCTGTGAGGAATATGCTAAATTAGATAATCGCTTCAAAATATTTATTATTAAAGAGAATGTAGGTTATATATGTGCCCGTAATATTGGTATAAAAGAAGTAACTGCTGATTATATTGGCTTTTGTGATTCTGATGACTTTTTAGTTGAAGGAGCATATGATCGTGCTATTGAAAAGATAAATGAGACCCATTGTGATCTTTATTTAACGTCATATAGAACAATTCAAGGGGAGAAAATAGTAGAAAATAAGTTACCATATGCAGTTGGATGTTATAAAGGAGTAGATATTAAAGAAAAAGTACTTCCGTTAGCTTTTGGACCATATAAAGAAAAAGCTATGCTCCATGGTTTTATGTGGAAAGAAATTTTTCGTCATGATTTGTTATTAACTAATAATTTGACATTTGATGCTGAATTAAAACCATATGAGGATCAGTTGTTAAATGTACAGGCTATTAGTTTGTGTAATAAAATTTTTGTTGATGATAACCCTATATATAATTATATAGTAAATCCTAAGTCTATTACTGCTCAAGATATAAAAGGTACTGATTTTTCTAAAGATTGGAATAGGATAGTGACTTTATATAATAAAAAAAACAACTATGTAAATGATCACAAAACTAAAACCTCTAATGCAAATGCTACGTTTAATTTTATATATGCGATGGTGTTGAAGATTATTAAATATGATTCAAATCCTAAACAAACATTATTGACTCTATTAGATGATGATTTTATAGGTAAAATACTAACCGATGTGAATATGAAAAAGAATAAATCTTTGGCATTTGTATTTTTTTGTTTGAAACATCATCATATTACTGCCTTATGTTATATAATTAAGAATATGCTTAAAGTAAAAAAATATGCCTAGTAAACAATTTTCTTTAAATACGTTGGCTATATGCTTTAACTTGATTATTCAGTTCACGATTAATTTTTTTCTAACATCATACCTTGTTCAAACTGTAGGTTCCACAGCATATGGTTTTTTTTCACTCGCTAACACTATTGTCAATTATGCTTTGATAATTTCTACGGCATTAAATTCTATGTCTGCTCGTTTTGTAGGTATAGCGTATCATAAAAAGGATTTTAAGGAAGCAATTGGATATTATTCTTCTGTATTATGTGGTGATATAGTTTTTGTATTCACATTAATAATTCCTTCGAGTATATTTATATGGAATATAGGGGATATTATAAATGTTCCAGAAGACTTGATAAGCGATGTAAAAGTATTGTTTTACTTAGTCTTTTTGAATATGTGTATTAATGTGGTATGTGCAGTGTTTTCAAGCGTTTTTGTGATAAAAAACCGTTTAGATATATCATCTTATATATCAATTATTTCTAATGTTTTAAAAGCAACTTTATTAATTGTTCTTTATGCATGTTTCCCTTCTTCTATTATATATTTAGGAGTTGCAGTTGTTTTAACTACAATTTTTTTAGTCTCTTGCAATTATTATTATAGTAAAAAAATGCTAGGCGAAGTGACTGACTTAATTTCAATTAGAGAAGCCAAATGGAGTCTAATGAAAGTCGTTATTACGTCTGGTATTTGGAATTCATTTAGTCAATTGAGTGTTTATTTGTTGCATGGACTTGACTTACTATTTTGTAATTTAATGGTCAGTGCTGTCTCAATGGGATATTTATCTATTGCTGGAACAATGCCAAATGCAGTAGCATCTTCGATTTCTGCCATGTCAAATGTTTTTACACCCAGATTCTTGGAATATTTTTCTAAGGATCTGAGTGTAAAGTTAGTCGATGAGGTAAAGAATAGTATAAAATTTATGACGGTAATTTCATGTATACCTCTTTGTTTTTTAGTTGGCTTTGGTCATACATTTTATAAACTTTGGGTTCCAAGTACTGATGTGGATTTAGTCTATTTGTTGAGCGTATGTGTAACATTACCTAATTTTACAGGAGCAGCTATTAATAGTACGAATTTTTTATATACAGTAACAAATAAAGTCAAATGGCCCTCAATTGTGTTATTTGTAAATGGATTATTAAATATTACAATTGTGTATTTTCTTTTGAAATTTACAACTATGGGTGTATTTGCTATTGTTATAGTAAGTGCTATATTAGGTTTAATTAGAAATGTTATTTTTAACGCGCCGTATGCTGCAATGTGTATCTCTCAGCCATATTATACTTTTTTACCTGACCTGTTTAAATCGTTTGTTAGTCTTTGTGTTGGATGCGCACTTTGTTACTATATTAATAGTATGGTTTATATATCTACTTGGTTCCAATTAATTGGTATCGGTGGTGCTACAACGATTGGGGTGGCATTCATTGTGACAGTATCTATATTGTCAAAAGAGCAAATACGTTTAATTATTAATAAATTAAAAAAATGAGCCTGTTTGATTATTTAAAATGGAGTCCATCATTGACAAAATTAGCTTATAATTTTTTGTATAGTTATTTGGCAGTAAAGGAGCGTAGAGCTAATAAGAATGAACTAGAGAAAATTAAAATACTAAAAAATATCCATAAAGGTAAACGCTGTTTTATCATTGGTACAGGTCCAAGCCTTCAAATAAAAGATTTAGAGGACTTAAAAAATGAATATACATTTGCTCCAAATCGTATTTTTGAACTGTTTGATAAAACAGATTGGAGGCCTACTTTTTATATGTGTCAAGATCATAAGCTTATCAAAACATTTAAAGATAGAATAAAGACTATTAAAGCTCAATATTGTTTTCTGCCTATTACCTATAAAAAAGAGTTTGAAGGTAGACATTATCGTTTTTTTGTATTAAAAGAACATTTATATTATCCAGGAGATGCCCAATTTAGTAAAGATGTTTCTCAATATTTAGGACAGGGATATACAGTGACTTATGGGGCTATTCAGTTGGCTATTTATATGGGTTTTTCAGAGATATATCTTTTAGGGGGGTTGAGCATAACTACAATCTTATTCGTGATGCAAAAGGTCGTCCGGTAAAAAAAAGTTTAGACAAAGTTAATTATACGGCTGGGATGGCCGAATTAATGCAAGATTTACCACGGATAGAAGAATCTACAATCGCTTATGAAACAGCTGAAAAAGTTTCACGTAAGTTAGGAGCTCACATATATAATGCCACTAGAGGTGGTAAGTTAGAAGCTTTTTCGCGTATTGATTTTGATTCAATAAAGAAAAAGTAATGGGAACTAATAGAATAGAATGGATAGATACAGCTAAAGGTTTAGGTTTATTGTTGGTCTTTATAGGGCATTTGAAAACTCCATATCTGGCAACATGGGTATATACGTTTCATATGCCATTATTCTTTTTTTTAAGTGGACTGGTTTATAAACATCATTGTTGGAATGATTTTATTGTTAAACGTTTCAAACGTTTGGTAATACCATATTTTGTATTAGGCAGCGGCATATTTATAATTTGGTGTATTATATATATGTGCCAAGGGGAAAATTTAGTGGAATATGTAGAATTGCTGAAAAATTTTTTATGTCAAAGAGGATTTTGGACAGTATGGTTTCTTGCTGCGTTATTTGTAGCATCAGTTTTACAGTGGATTATAGTTGTTATAACTAAAGATAATAGAAAAAATATTTTAATCCTATCGTCTTTTCTATGCTTATTGACTTTTGTTTATTATAGATTGGGAGGGAAAGTACTACCTTGGTGTATTGATGTTGCTTGTGTGGCTCAATTTTTCATGAATATAGGATATTTAAGTACAAGACACTACAGCTTAGTTGGAAAAGAGCTGAAAACTTCTTTGCTTATTATTGCTGTTTTATTTATTATTAATGCTCTGTCTGGCTTTGCGTGTATTCGCTTTTCTGGAGACTCTTTAGATATGTCAATAGGAATGTATGGTAATGAAATTTTATCCTTAATATCAGCTTTTTCAGGTATTGGAGCGACTATATGTTTCTCTAGATTATTTACAAATAGATTTATTACATATCTTGGCAAGAATTCAATGATATTATTTGCTTGGCATAGTAGAATTGTTATAGTGTTATGTGGATTTATGTATAAAAGTTTAGGATGGTTTCAACATTTTTCAATATTGGAGCAAATACTCTATACAATAATGACTCTTATGATAATTCTCATTGTTTTAATTCCAATAACAGAATTTGTAAAAACGACCAAATACAGAATTTATTTTGGTGTTTAACTAATTTATTATTATGAT
>ULTX01055068.1_pt1 | contig 40155 bp, 32 predicted proteins | sample 1958041 | NCBI WGS metagenome assembly ULTX01 (sample SAMEA4835747, study PRJEB28245) | human gut metagenome | biome: gut microbiome; material: fecal sample | place: Denmark | collected 2008
AGCGCAGACTGCGCCGTTCCAGTGCACTGACTGTTGCACTGCGAGTGCACTAACTGTTGCACTGTGAGTGCACTGACTACTGCACTAAGAGTGCATTAACTACTGCACTGCGAGTGCACTAACTGGTGCACTTACTGGGGATAACTGGGCATTTGACTTTTCCTGATTTAACTAGTCGCTTATGTTTTTTATAAGCTATAACAGTAGTCTGTTTTCGAAACTTATCCTGCTTAACTGTACAATTTTGTTAAAAGTCATTCTGATTCTGTTGTCAGTTTTTGACGTACTGAGTATGTAAGATGAGTTCTTATAAGCAAAATATAGCTTCATATCAATGATTTTGGTAATAATATCTGTAAATGATATACATGATGGATCATGCTGATAGAGTAATTTTGCAGAGATTCAAAGTTAAACGATTATTCTACGGTTATTCTATGAAATTTATGAAATTCGAATTAATAATTGCGTTATTGGTTTTAATCATGAATAGTTCAAGCATTATGGCACAGAAAAGTATGAAACAAACAGCTGGACGCGAACAGCTTGGAGATTTTGCTCCTAAATTTGCGGAACTTAATGATGATGTCCTTTTTGGTGAGGTATGGAGTCGTACAGACAAATTAGGACTGCGTGATCGCAGTATCGTTACTATTACTTCGCTCATTAGTCAAGGTATTACTGACAGTTCATTAGTGTATCATCTTCAGACAGCAAAGCAAAATGGAGTAACACGTACAGAGATTGCAGAGATTCTTACTCACATCAGTTTCTATGCCGGATGGCCCAAAGCATGGGCCGCATTTCGCTTGGCTAAAGATGTATGGGCTGAAGACATGGTTAGAGTGGATGATGATAAAGCTGCTTTTCAACGTGAAATGATTTTCCCTATTGGTGAGCCTAATACAGCTTATGCGGCTTATTTTATTGGAAATAGTTATCTGGCTTCCTTATCTAAGGAACAGGTCTTGGTGTCGAATGTGACTTTTGAACCCGGTTGTCGGAATAATTGGCATATTCATCGTGCGAAGTCTGGTGGAGGACAAATGCTGATTGGTGTAGCCGGGCGAGGCTGGTATCAGGAGGAAGGGAAGCCTGCTGTTGAAATACTTCCTGGTACTGTGATTCATATTCCTGCAAATATAAAACATTGGCATGGCGCCGCAGCAGATGGTTGGTTTGCTCATCTGGCTTTTGAGGTACCGGGTGAAGGAACTTCCAATGAGTGGTTGGAACCCGTTACGGATGAAGAATATGGTAAACTGAAGTAGTCATTGTACATAAAGGAATGAATAGTATGCCAATCAATCGGCTGATTTTGTGCTGATTATACATACAGTTTTCCGGATAACAATACTCTCTTCGTCTTAAAACCAATCTCTAAAAGCCGATACTCGGGCTTTGCTGATGATAACTTTTTCTTTTGTGGGAGGCGTGAGTTGTAAAACCATGCGTCCTCCGAACCACAGGCTTACACCAGTAATGGCTTTATGAGCTATGATGTATTGTCGATTGGCACGGAAGAACTGGCGAGGATTGAGTTGTTCGGCCAGTTCGTCGAGTGTTTGCTGGAAGTCAAAGGTGTCGGCTGATTGTGTAACAGCTTTGACAGCTCCTTCGTCAATGTAGAAATAACAAATTTGCTCAACGCTGACGGGTATAAAACGATCTCCTTTTATCGGAACTAAAAAATGTGTTTTATAGTTTTCTTCCTGCTTCAGAGCCCGCATTATGGCTTGGAGATCGGTGGCATTCGGCTGACTATTGGAACCTCCGAATATTTTTAGTTTATCGATGGCTTTTTGCAGATCGGTGCTGCTGATAGGTTTCAGAAGGTATGCTATGCTGTTTACACGAAACGCCTGAAGAGCATATTCATCGTAAGCTGTCGTAAAGATAATGGGGCAAGTAATATCTGTATGATCAAAAATGCCGAAAGCTGAACCGTCGGCCAGGTGGATATCCATAAAAACAAGTTCGGGCATAGGATGCGAAGCGAACCATTCCAACGTTCCTGTTACACTGTCTGTCTCGCCAATGATGTCAAACTGGATATCTACTTCTTTCATGGCCGCCTTTAAATTTCGAAGGGCGGCTTTTTCGTCTTCAATGATTAAGGTTTTCATATAAGGGGTAAGGTTACTTTAAAAGTCTTTTCATTTTCTTCAATGGTGATGTCTTGTCCGAAGAGTAGCCGGTAGCGTTTGGAAAGGTTGGCCAGTCCGATGCACGTACTGCTACTGTCTGACAGTTTAGGCTGTATGCGGTTGCTGACACAGAGTTTGTTATTTTCAGCATAGATACGTATGGTAAACGGATTCCGATTACTGATTTCATTGTGTTTCACAGCATTTTCAACCAATAATTGTATGGCCATTGGTGGAACCTGTCGCTGTGACAATTCTTGTGGGATATCAATATCAAATTTCAGATTATCTTCATAACGCATTTGTAGCAGATATATGTATGAACGCACGAAGCTCATTTCTTCGTTCAAAGTCACAGTATGCGACAGATTATCGTGTAGGGTATAGCGCATGACCCGTGATAGTTCCTGTAGATAGTTTTGTGCTTTGTTGGGAGATTCCCGTATAAGGGAGTACAGAGTGTTGAGTGAGTTGAACAGCATGTGTGGGTTGAGCTGACTTTTCAGGGCTTCATATTGGTTTACGAGATTCTCTGAGCGCAACTGTTCGTTTTCGAGCAGCATCCGCCGGCTACGTTGGTTCTGATGGTCTAAATAACAGGTTCCGGTGACGATGCAGGCTATCAGAATGTCCCTCAACGGGTGTAGGTAGTGATGCAAAGTGGCTGTAATGGCTGGGACATCGAAATGTTGATGGATGTAAACAAAGCCTTTACCTAACAAATTGCATGAGATCAGTGTGATGAAAAAGGTCACGACAACTTTTTTCCATCCTAAATCCGATACGGGGTTGTTCGGCATCATAATGCCGATATTCAAAAGAAATAGCAGCAGAATGGAGAGATAGGTAAACAGTATTTCGTAGCTGACATTCACCCAATGCACATCTGGGAACAGATGGCTGTCCGCTACAGGGTCGGACAGTGCGATCAGTTCGGGCAGGTGCATGAGGAACGCCACCAGAATGGAGATGGCGTTCAGCATCAGAATAAACCTCTTGTGGATGTGGAACAACTTCATGAGACAAAGTTAGTGCTTTTTATCTGTAATTTTAGCAGCGACATACATTCCGGGACGAAATTTTGAATATGCCTGCGTGATTCGTGCATAGACTTTGATAGAACGGTTGGCGTTATCCACCATTTGATCTACAGAAACGAGCTGGGCTGTAAATGTTGTGTCAGGCATGCCGTTCACTTTGAATGTAAAGTTAGTGCCTGGCTGTAGTTTATCCAGATCCTTTTCATAAGCAGTCAGCTGTAGCATGGAGGTGCTTTTATCTATAATGTCGCAGACAGGTTCACCTTCGGCATAATATTTTCCGGCGTTAATGTTCATGTTGGTTACGTATCCGTTGCGTGGTGCACGTATATCCATATAAGTACGTATGCCTTTTCGGTTCAGCATGGTAGTGTCTGTGCCCAATAGGGTAAGTTGGGCAGCGGCAGCTTCCATCCGGCTCTTCATGGAGAGGTAATCTGCTTTGCTTTGTTGCAAACGCTTCAATGAAGCCGATTCACCGGATACCAGCTTTTGCTGGCGTTCATATTCCGTTCTCAGAAATTCGGTTTGTGCTGCAGCATCAAGATAGGATTGCTGCAGCTCGATGAACGCCGGATTGGCTAAAGTTAAGATGATTTCTCCTTTGCGCACATATTCGCCGGGCAAGATATGGATATCTTTCACAGAACCACCCATGCTTAACGTGATGGTGATATGATTTTGTGGAGGCATTACAATAGTTCCATTGAACGATGGTGGGTTGGATACATTGGTTGCACCGCTTACACCATCTACTTCGGTTATTTGTGTACTGTCAGCTCCGGTTTGTTCCACTGCTTCTGCTGATTGAGCGGTGTCACTTTGCCGGTCGGAGGAGGTTGAGCATGATGCTGCCAGCAATGCAAGCATCAGATACATCATTCGTTGTTTCATCAGGTTCATTTTATTATTCATATTTCTTTGAGTTTTTGAGGTTGGTTATTAAAAAGATGGAGCATGCCATTACTCGGTATAAAGTTCCAGTTCGAGCAGGGTGACGTTGTAGGCATACACCGTTTCTATATATCCCCGTCTGATTTCACGGGCTGCATTGAGGCTCTGAATGAATTCGCTGATGTCAGTTTCGTTTGCCTGGAATTTTTTCAGGGCACTGTTTTGCAAGGCTTCCGCTTCCTTGATGGCGGCTTGCTGATAGTAGGTCAGCCTTTCTCGTTGGCGGGCAAGTTGGTTTTGCAGTTCAGTTACCTTATTTGATAGCTGGCGGCGATTGTCTTCAGCTTCCCAGTTCGCAATCTGTAGGTTAATACGTGCCTGCTTGGTACGGCTTTGCTGTGGAAAGAAGATAATAGGGAAGGATACCCCTACCATCCACGAGTTCAGTCCGGTAAGTGGAGCTATCTTCTGGCGTACATATCCGACGGACAGTTCCGGGAAGAAACGACTGCGCTCTATTTTCAGCAAATCTTTCTTTTCTTGTATCTGGGCATTAAAGTAGTTCAGATGATGAGACGAAAGTATGCGGCCTTCTGTTTGTATGGGCATAACAGTTAGCGACGTGTCAGCCGGTTGCAGTGGCTGATCACTGTAGCAGGCCCATGTAAACCGACGTTCGGCAAGCGTAAGTTCTTCTGATGCTTCCAACCAACGGGTATGCAAGTCGGTTGCCAGTGCCGTTATCATGTTTCGTTCGGCCAAGTCAATGTCGCCTTGCTGATAACGTTGCTCACCACTGTTTCTCAACTGTTCGGCCAATTCCTTCTGTCCACGATACATGGCATTGATATGGAAAGCATATTGGTAGAACGCCCATGCTCGTTTCACTTCTGCTGTTATTTCCTTTTTCACCATGTCTCGGTAATTTATACCTTTGTTGATTTGTGTATTGGTCAGGGCATTCTTGTAGAATGGAGTAAGCAAAGAACCGAGTGATTGTTCTACAGCCAGTTCGTTGTCGTTGCGGTTGGCACCATTCAGCTGCCCCCAAGAGTAGCTGAAAAATGTGCTTCCTCCGTCCCATACCTCTCCTCTCGAAGCCTGAGCCCTCTGTATTTCAGATTCAGCCATTTTCAGACGCGGATGATTGCTTAATGCTGTTTCAATGGCTTGTTCCAGTGTTACAGATTGTTGTGCCTGAGCTGTTGTCGTAAATAAGGCGAGAAGAACTATGGCTATCGTTGCCTTACGTATATTCAAGCGATTTCTTCTGCGCAATCTTCTGGCTGCAATGCTGTTTACCAATCGGTAGAATACGGGTATGATAATCAGTGTGAGTACGGTGGATACAATCAGGCCTCCTATTACTACGGTAGCCAGCGGACGTTGTACTTCGGCACCGGCTGAAGTAGCAATAGCCATGGGTACGAAACCTAACGATGCTACTAATCCGGTCAGAAAGACAGGACGCAACAGATGTGGGCAACCTTCGGAGATAATATGGTCGGTACACAAGTGATATTTATTCCGCTTGCGGATATCATTAAAGTGATTGATCATCAGAATACCGTTGAGCACAGCTACGCCGAAGAGGGCTATGAATCCTACGCCGGCCGAAATGCTGAATGGCAAACCACGCAACCATAGAGCCACGATACCTCCAATGAGCGAAAGGGGGACAGTAGAGAATACGACCAATGAATAGATGACACTGCGGAAGGCGAAGAACAACAGGAGCAGAATAAGCAACAGGGCGATGGGAATAACCACCGTCAGTGTACTGATGGCATTCTGCAGGTTTTCGAACTGACCTCCATATTCAAAATAATAGCCGGGTTTCAGTTTTACATTCTTGTCAAGCGATTCACTGATTTGGTTGACTACTTGCTGGATATCGGCATCGCGCACGTTCACACCAATAACCACACGCCGTTTCGTGGCATCACGGTTGATTTGAAGAGGACCGTTTACCAGTTCGATGCTGGCAACTTCGCTGACGGGAAGCTGAATGTTATCTTTGGTACGTACAAATAACTTGTCGATGTTCAAGTCGCTCACTTTCTCCTTGTCAAGGCGTACAACAAGATCGAAGCGTCGTTCATTCTCAAAAACGACTCCTGCCGTTTCGCCGGCATAGGCGGTACGGATGACCGTGTTCAGCTCTTCAATGTCGATACCATATTGGGCAATCTTGGCACGGTCAAAGCGGACAAGCAGTTGTGGCAGACCCATTGCTTGTTCTACCAATACATCTGCAGCCCCCGGTACTTGCTCAACATAACGGGCGGCTTCGCGGGCTTTGTTGTATAATTCAGTCATATCTTCTCCATAAAGTTTAATTGCGATATCGGCTTTGGCACCGGTCATCAATTCATTAAAGCGAAGTTGGATGGGTTGGCTGAAGTTGAATTCTGCTCCTTGGATCGAATCAAGGCACTGCTTCATCTTTTCTACCATTTCTGCGCGACTTGAGGCGGATGTCCATTCGCTGAACGGTTTCATAACAATCATGACGTCGGCATCTTCAACGGCCATCGGGTCAGTCGGCACTTCGGCAGTACCGATTTTGGCTACGACGTGTTTGATTTCGGGGAAGCGGCTCTTCAATCTTTTTTCTGCCTCAAGCGAAACCTCGATGCTTTTACTTAAAGAACTACCTGCCGGGAGAGTCATCTGCATGGCAAAGTCGCCTTCGTCCAAGGTCGGGATGAATTCTGCTCCCAGTTTTGTAAAGAGTAAAAGTGAAAGCAATAAAGCAACGAAAGAAACAGTGATGATGCCCCATACGTGAGCCAGGCAGAATCGGAGTACCCGATGATAGACCTTATTCAACCGTTCAAAGAATCGGTCGGCCAAGGTAGTTTTCACCGTTATATTGCGTTTCAGGAAAAGGGAGGCCATCATGGGTACATAAGTGATTGACAGGATCAGTGCACCTATGATACAGAATACCAATGTTTTTGCCATAGGAGTGAAGTATTTTCCTTCGATACCGGTCAGGGTCAGAATGGGGAAGAATACAATCAGGATAATGAGTACGGCAAAAGTAGCACTTCTTACAACACGTCCGGCTCCTTTCTCTACTTCGTGGTCCATTTCTTCACTGGTCAGAGTACGACCTCTCAGTTCACGGCCATAGATATGAGCCAAAATACCTTCCAGAATAACGATGGATCCGTCAACCACAATACCGAAGTCGATAGCACCCAAACTCATCAGATTGGCAGATACATTAAAAATACGCATCAGGATAAAGGCAAAGAGCATGGCTAAAGGGATGACTGATGCGACGATCAGTCCGGCTCGAACGTTGCCCAGGAAGATAATCAGCACCACAAATACGATGATAGCTCCTTCAACCAGATTTCGAATAACGGTAGAAATATTGCGGTTAACCAGTTCCGAACGATTCAAGTAGGGTTCTACAGTAACACCTTCGGGCAACATTTGTTGCACTTTGGCCACACGTTTTTCCAGTTCTTTGGTAACGACATTGGCATTTGCACCCTTCAGCATCATGGCAATACCACCTACACATTCGCCTTCGCCGTCTTTGGTCATGGCACCGAAACGCTTGGGGGCACCGAATTGTACGCGGCCGATGTCACCGATGTGTACAGGTATTCCACCGCGGTTGGTAATTACAATCTGTTCTACGTCATGCAGATCATTGATCATACCTTCAGAGCGGATGTAGTAGGCACGATTTACCTTTTCGATATAGCTTCCGCCTGTATTCTGGTTGTTACGACTCAGGGCTTCAAAGACTTCACCGATGGTGATATTCAGCGAATAAAGGGCATCGGGGTCAACGGCTACTTCGTATTGTTTCAGATAGCCGCCGAAGCTGTTGATTTCGACAATGCCGGGGATGCCTGAGAGTTGTCTTTTAACAATCCAGTCTTGTATGGTTCGCAGTCCCATGGCATCATAGCGGTCTTCATATCCGGGTGCCACTTTGAGGACATATTGATAGATTTCCCCTAAACCGGTGGTAATAGGCATCAGTTCAGGGGTTCCCAACTCTGGAGGAATTTCTCCTGAAACCATCTGAATTTGTTCGTTGACTAACTGCCGGGCATCTAACGTCGGAACGTTTTCCTTGAAAACAACGGTTACCAGTGAAAGTCCGAAGCGGGATACAGAACGTATTTCTTCGACGTTCATCACGTTGCTCATGGCAATTTCGATGGGAAAAGTTATAAGCTGTTCCACTTCCTGGGGAGCCAGCGTGGGCGACACAGTGACAATCTGCACCTGATTGTTGGTGATGTCTGGTACGGCATCGATGGGCAGTGTCAGCATGGAATATATGCCGCCCGCCAGAAGCAGTAATGTGGTCAGGACCACGAATAACTTCTTTCGGATTGAAAAATGTACGATTTTTGCAAACATAAATGATAGATACTAAATTTATAATGATTACAAAGTTAGTGTCTTTACATTTGCTATACTGTATATGGCTGTTGAAACGTTCAAAATGGGAGTTGAAGCATCCAATTTGGGAGGTGACTTTATTGACCTTATCAGCAAGACTTGCTTCATGGTGTGTGGAATGGGACACTCGTCGTTGAGTCGTTGTATAGGTTTGAGATAACAACATCCCCCATTGACCCATCTGAACTGCTCGAAGGTTTATGGGATATAAAGCTACAGAAGCAGTTTGAATAATGCCAATGGGGGACACTTGTTTAGTATGAAGGTGCAAGAGTATTAAAACAATACGCTTAATCCTACTGCATATGTATTCTTGAACGGGCTTTCATTCTTGGCCAGTAAATAGCTGAAATCCATTTGGATGTGCGATAAAAGACGGATACCGGCTCCGACTGTGGCATAACTGTTCAGGTTGCTGTACAGGTTAGTGTATGAATAACCACAACGGACGAACACAAAGCTGTTGTAGCTATATTCTGCTCCGGCTGATGCTCTCAGGGCTTGCTCGTCCAGACAGCGGTAGCCAATTTCGCCTCCTACGTTCACCTGATGCTTTTCAGCAACCGGTTTGTTCCACAGAATGCCTGCAGCTATTATGCCGGGTAACTTGTAGTCTCCTTCGTCAGAGACAACTCCTCCCCATCCGGTAGCTTTTAGTGCGACGTCCAGAAAGGAGGCATCCGCATCGAGTTGAAGACGATAGGTCGTACCTAAGTCAATACCTATGGCATTGGCAGATCCATCGTATCCCGGATTCCAATGGGCATAGTTGACAACGGCGGAAATACCCCATGCAGAAGACAGGCGGCGTGCATAGCCGGCATGGACAGACATGTACTGAGGTTTTAGCCGGTCACCGGTAATGTTGCCTTCATTGTCGGTGGGATACAGATTGTTCCCCCCTGGAGCATAGTAGCCAATGCCCAACAAAAGTTTGTTATCTGCATCCAGCGAATAGTAGGCTGCAGCATTGATGAGCAGGTTGTTCCGTTCCATATTGTTGGTTGAATTCTTGGCCCAGGGGCTGTACATGACTCCAGCTTCTACTTTTCGATCGGAGTAGGCAGTGGACGATGCATTTTCGTAGATGGAAAATGCGTTGGGGGCGCTGACGGCAGTGATGCCGCCCATACCAATGCTGCGGGTACTCTTGTATAATTCAGAAGTGGAAAATATGCCTTGAGCGTTGAGCAGAGAGGTACAAAGCAGACCGCCGGCCAAGCTGATGGTATGGATAAGATTTCTCATGTTCTGATGATTTTATTTCTTAATGAAGTTGCCTTTATAAAGGTTTCCTTGATGTTTGATTTCAATAATATAGCTACCCGCATTCAGGGAAGACACGTTCAGGCTTGTGGCTTTGTCGGTCGCAAACTCTGTTTGAGTTTCCCAAACGAGGGAACCTGTTGCGCTGAATATCCTGATTTGAGCACTTCCTGTGACGTTGGCATTGATGCGTATGTTCAGTATGTCACTTACGGGATTAGGATAGAGTGTGAGCGCAGTTGCTGGGTCGATTGGTCCGACTGTAACCTTGAACGAGGTTTCTACAGATTCGCCGGCAATATCTTTGGCCTGCACATTGACGGTGGACTGTCCGTTTTGTTTGGATTTCAGTGTCAGTATTCCGTCTTTGATTGTGGCAGTGGCTGCAACTCTACTGGTGGTGCATAGGTATTGCAGGGGCTCTTCGTTGGCGTCAGTGAAGTAACTGTCGAGGTTCACTGTAGCTGTTTGTCCCGAACTTGGTATGGTGACATCGGGCAGTTTGCTGTTGAGGACGGGAGCCACATTGGCCACTACCGTGAACGGTATCTTAAGTTCTGTCTGTGCTCCACGTTGGTCGGTTGCCACAAGCGATATGACGGAACTTCCTACATAGCCTTTCGAACGGTCATAGGTCAGTGTCACTCTTGTTCCCTGACGTTTTAAGCTCCAGGTGCCGGTAGCGTCGTTCAGGGCTACTTCCCACTCCTCGTCATCTTCATCTGTCACGTTGAACGTAAGAGTGTAGTCCTGCCAGTATTGTATCTTTATTTCGGCTGGCAGACTCGTTTCGGGGGTGATGACGGGCGGAATATTAGGTTCGGGTAGGGTAGCGAATGTACCTCCATTGGTGATGGAAGACACTTGGCGCCATTTGTCTATACCTATGATACCTACATAATAATCCAGATCGGAAGGTACGGGGAAGGTGGTCCACGTCACTTCATCTCCAACTTTAAGACCTGTTGTATTAATTAGGCTGGGACCTAAATATTCCACGTCAGCTATATCGCCTCGGTTGTTATACTCGATTGGCTTTAATCCTATATAGGCTTTGTACAGAGGAAGCGGGTTACCTTCGCAGTCGGCAGTTACTTTCCATTTCAAAGTCAGTGTAGTGGAAGTAGCTTCTACCAGCTGTATTTCGCCTACGGCAGCAGGAGCAGTATGGGTGGGGGGGACGCCTCCTATCAGAATGTCCACATTGTCCAGTGCTTTCGAGGCATCTATCAGGCCTACGCCCATAAGGCTTTTATAGTCGGCCATGTCAAGGCGAAATACGTACCCTGTCAGGCTGCTGTTGTCTGATTTTGTACCGTTGAAGTATTCGTCAATCGGATTGGTAGCTTCCAGTATGATGTCTTTCAATTCAGTGGCAGTAAGAATGCGTCCTTGCTGATAGGCGTATGATGCAGCCAGTGCAGCTACTCCTGATACGTGAGGACAGGCCATGGAGGTACCCGACATGAAGGCTAATACATAGTCTTCGGCAGATTCTCCGATGCAGGTGCTGATAATGCCGCTGTAGCCCCGGTCGTCAGGCATGAAGGTCATGTCGCCTCCGGGGGCAGACAGTTTCACCCAGTTGCCATGTCCGGTGCTGTATGAGGGATTGTAGTCGGCAGCGATGTTGGCTACACTGATAAAATCGGGATAGGCTGCAGGCCAGAATGGATCTTTTCCGTAGATGTGTCCATAGTTGCCGGCTGCAAAGACAACCAGTCCTCCGTCCAATGGTCCGGTTACGTTGCCTTTTTCATCTTTTCCTGCATAGTCGATGAAGTATTGATACGCTTCGCGTTCAGCCGAGATGCTTTCGTCAGTATCGTTCAACCAATCTGTGTATCCACTATAACCCCAGCTGTTCTGGCAAATGACGGCACCGTTGTCCGTAGCATACTTCACGGCTTCGGAAACGGCAAAGGGGTTGCTTGAATTGCTGGATGAAATGCAGCAGGTCATGATACGTACTCCTTCGCCTTTATCACCTCCTCCGGCTATACCGGCAACACCCATGTTGTTGTTGCGAACGGCAGCGATGGTGCCGGCTACATGAGTGCCGTGAGAACCGACCGGTATGTCAGGGTCGTCACTTGTGAAGTTCATTCCGTGTATATCGTCTATGTAGCCGTTTCCGTCATCATTAACGCCCGGCTCTCCGTTCAATTCGGCTTCGTTGATCCACATGTTTGCGGCCAGAACGGGGTGTTTGGCCTGTACTCCTTCGTCGAGGACGGCTACGATCACGTGAGGATCGCCGGTACAACGTTTCCATGCATCGGCAATATTGATGTCGGCACCGGCTTTTGCACCTTCTACCAATGTGCCATCGTTGCGGAGTGACCATTGCAGGTCAATGTATGTGTCGTTGGCTATCGGGGTTTCGCTGTTATCGGCGCGGGTGACCGGTTGGGCATTCTCGCGCAGGATGATTTTCTTATCTCCGTCGTTTACGACGAGTGGAAGTGCGAACTGTACGACAGACAGTTCTGTGATGTTCTTCAATTTATTCTCAATATCTTTGGGAGAGATGGAAGAGTCGAACGTGATCTTGTACCAGCGGTGCAAACCTGCGCGTCGGGTACGTTCTTCAAATTTGGTTACGGGGAAAAGGCGTTCGATGCCTGTACCTCCTACTTCATCCAAAAAATTATCAAAGCGACTGATGCCTGACCGTGTGGCTACACACATGCCCGGATTGGCATTCAGGGTGTTTTCTACTTCGTCGATGGCGTCGTCCTGGAATTTGACGAGAATGACGTTGGACAGTGCTTCGGGTGAGGAGTTGATTATTACCGGTCCTTCTTTCTGTGCGGACGAGGTTGAGAGGACGGATATGGAATTATCGTCCACACAGGCTGTCAGAAGAAAGAGACAGCAGGCTGTGGTTGCTACTTTAAGATTCATACGCTTGGTGTTTGAATATTCATGCGGACCGGTAACTGTTTTTGCAATTACCGGTCCGCAAGGACTACAATTCGCTTATTGTTGGGCGGTAAATGGTGTCATTTCGCCTTCGTATTCGATACTGATTTTATTTTCGTTATCGTCGAGTACATCAATAATGATAGAGTACTTATCGTCGGGCAATTGTTTCACTGATATCGTTCCACTCTTTATGGGTGCAAACTTAACGCCGTCTTCTGTGTTTTGTTCCCAATAACTGCCGCTGTTGCCCATGAAGGCGTCGTATGTTCCTTCCAAGGCTGTGAATGGATCAGCTGTCACGAATTGACTGGGGGCTATTTGATAGTCGCCTTCCGGCAGTTTGTCGCTTCCTTCATTGCTGGGTGCGAACAGGCGGAACGGTACTCGGTGGCCATAGCCCTGCAGTTGTCCGTTGGGGAGTACTTCTACGTTTTTGTCTATCAATTCGAGGTCCCAGGCAGTGATTCCTTCGCAGAAGGTGAAGATGTTGGTCATCAGCATAGTCCCGAATGTGCCTTTATCGAGGATAAGGTCATCGGTCAGGTCGGTGTAATAAGGAGGTGTACCCAGATTGCTCATTTTCAATTCGCCACTGAATTCATATACCAGCAGTGTACCATCTTTCTGTGTGACTTCGATATATAATTCGTAGTTGGATTCTCCATTATATTTCACTTCAACTTTACCACCGGTAATTTCGGTGTATTTGGTTGTGGCCATGCCATCTTCTACGACGTGATCTTCAAGACGTGAGCCTTCCGGCCAGGGATTGCCCAGCAGGTATTCGCCCATACCCATCGTCATCGGTTGCAGTTCAGTCAGTTTGCTTGCCGTGTAGGTACCCGGGGTAATGGCAGGATTAAAGAAGTCGTCCGAGTGTTCGGTGAACAGTTCCAGGTTGATGGACCGTCCCTGCGAGAGTTGGTCAGACCAGTATCCTCCCTTCCCGAAAGGGATCCATTCAAACTCCAAGTCGCTGCATTCTTCTGTGTACAGCTGTATGTTGAACCAGTCGCATCCGTTTGTCGAATACAGGAAATTGGGGGTGTAATAAGTAATCAGTCCTTCGGCTTTCAGCTTGATGGCTTCCGGTTTGGGCTCTTCTCCGGCTTCCTGCTTTACTTCAATGTAGATGTCGTCCACATTGCTTTCGGAATTGGTCGGGGTGATGATGATGCGACTGCTGCGTTCGGCGGTCTGGTTGTTGTCTGCCACCGTGACGGTCACCTGCTGCTCATCGAATTCTACGGTTAACCAGTCGGCGGACATGTCCTCCTTCGTGGCCGACCATGTTACATTTTCACTTTCCACCGTGATCGTTTTAGCTTCATTCCCTGTAGCGGCAAAGGCCAGAGAGGTGGGGTTTGCTTTTAACGAGTATGTCAGCGACGGTTGATCATCCTCGTTGCTGCATGCCGTAAAAATCATGGCTACGAGAGCCATGGTCAGAAATAATACATTCTTTTTCATGATAGTTTTGTTTTTATGTTTCGGTCACGAAAATAATGACTAATCATGAACGGTGTATGGCAGCCCCCTATCCATATTCTACAAATTGTAGGATATGGATAAATTAGTCGCCACAGGTGCTATCCGGCTTGTTTCTGGCGTATTTCTTCGCGCCATTTTTGTGGGGTTTTACCTGTTGTGGCCTGGAATAGCTTATAGAAAGTGGTGGGCGATTTGAATCCTACATCGGCCAGGATTGCTTTCAGGGGGCTGTCGTTTTGGGTGTCGGACAGTAGTTCGATGGCTTCCTGAATGCGATATGAATTGATGTAGTAGATGAACGACAGACCGGTCTGCTGCTTGATGGCAGCCGAGAGGTAAGTGCGGTTGGTGTTGATGAGTTCGGCAGCCTTTTCCACAGTCAGTCCTGCTTCGCGGTAGATGTGTTCTTCTTTCATCTTTTTATCGATGTGCCTGAACAGGGTATTGGAGTTGTCCGTCTCTTGTGGTGGAGCGGAGTCCGATGGTGAGGAACTCAGCGCGGCCTGTTCTGTCTGCTTTTGTTCGGACAGCGTATCCGAGTAGAGTTTGAACAAGGTGATATAGGACGCCCGTTTTTGCAGATAGAGGATGGTGAGGAAGACGGAGACAGCTACCAGCAGGATGGCTATTGACAGGATGACGATGAACTGCTTGTTCTGCTGTGCAAGTTTTTGTTCATTGCTGGCTATGATTTTCTCCTTGACGGCTGTCTCGTACTTGATTCTTAGTTCGGTGATTTCTTTTTTCTGTCGCATGCGCGTTACGCTGTCTGTTTCCTGAATGTATTTGTCCATGTAGTCGATGGCTTCGGCATATCTTTTTTGCTGGCGGTAGAGTTTGTACAGGCCGGCATAGAAGTCTTTCCGGTTCCAGTGTGTGTTGGCAGAGTCGGCCAGCGACAGCCCTTTCAGGTAGAGTTTCTCGGCGAGGGTCTCATGGTGTGTGTCGCAGAGGAATTGGGCGTAGGACAGATATACCAATAGGGTAGAGGACGATACTTTATGGTCTGATTGCTCAAGGGCTTTTTCGAAGTAGTGTTGGGCCTGGTCGTCTGATCCGATTTCATGGAATATCTTGGCATAGTCGGCATAGGTGGTTGATGCGTCCATGTATCCTTTGGGCATGTTGGCAATGGCGGTTTCGATGTATTGTTTGGCTTTGGCGTTGTCCCCCAGGTAGTCGAATCGCCAGGCGCATATCTGGGCGGCGTTGAATATCAGCTTGCCGTCTTTCAGTTTCAATGCTTTGTTGTACAGCTCTTCGGCGCCTTCGTAGGCAAAGCTTTCCTGCAACATGGTGTTGAGGATTGCATAGTTTAAACCGAAAATCACGCTTTGTCTGGTGTCTCCACGTTGCTCGGCTAAGTTCAGGGCTTCGGTGACATAAGTCAGTGCCTGCTGGTAGTCGATGTGGGCATAGACGTAGTACATGAGCATGGCGTTGGAGTAGGTATAGAATCCCTCGGTGTAGTACTCCGATTTTCTTTCATCGGGTGGTATGTTGGGGATGATGGTGGTAGCTTTGCTCAGGTATTCCATTGCTTTTTCCGGCCAGTCGGTCTTGATGTAACTTTGGGCTGCTTGTGCCAGGCAGAACAGCTGCAAGGAAGGGCTCTTGCGGGTGGACGGGGCTCGCAGTATTTCGTTGGAATAGTCGATGATGCCTTGAAAGTCGGCTACTTGCGACAGGTTGTTCATGGTTTTCAGTATTTTCTCCTGTGCTTGCAGCAGGGGGGAGCAGCAGAATAAAAGCATGAACAGGATGGTGCAGAAATGCGTATGGGGTCTGCTTGCAACGTAAGTCTTCATTGCGGTTTCGGGTTTAGGGGTGAAAGATGAAGAAAGGTGTTTCTTTGGAAGGAATACTTCCCGATGCTTTTCCCGTCAGGTTTCTTACTTCAGGCGGATATGGCCCTGATGGAGTTGGATGACTATATTATAATAGGTATAAATGTCGGTATGTAGCAAGAATTGTTTCATGATTCCTATTGTTGGTGATGATTAGTTGGGGCAAAAATACGGATAATATTGCTATTTTTTGGACTGGTATTGGAAAAATATGCTCTTTTTTATCAGGAAATGGTGTCATTTGGTTTTTCAGGCCTTTGCTTGTGCAGGTGTGCTTGCTTTGCGGCGCCGGTGGGTTGGGGCAACGGGTGTTGCTGCCCGGCGGATATAAACAAAGCCCACAAGTCGTTGAACTTGTGGGCTTTATCGCTTTCGGATTCTTTGTTTATTGCGAACCGAAGCGGTGCGTACGGGACTCGAACCCGTGACCCCATGCGTGACAGGCATGTATTCTAACCAGCTGAACTAACGCACCAGAATTTCATTGTTGGGTTGCTATCTCTCTCGATTGCGGATGCAAAGGTAGATATTTATTTTGAATCTGCAATAGCTTTATGCACTTTTTTTCTCTTTTGTCTGCATGATTGTGTACTTTTTGTTTACAAAGCGGGTGGAGGCCGATGTGTCTGACTGCACAGGGGACCAAAGGATAGGACTTAGGGTATCTAAGGATAGGACTTAGGGGGTCTAAGTATAGGACTGAGGCTATCTCTGTATAGGACTGTGATTGCCTTTCGCAAGATATTGGGAACCAACGCTTTACGGTTTTGCTTCAAAAGGTATGAAATGCTTACAATTTCGCATCGGAAGAAATGCGGTATGACCGAGAAAGCTGTTGGGTGATAAAATTAGGAAAACGGAACTTTAAAGGTGACTTTATAAACTTATTGCTTGAAAAATTCGTCATTTAACAATAAATCGTTATTTTTGCCAGCCTAAAAATAAGTATATTGCAAAGAAGTAATTAATAAAAGAGAATAGGAACGATGAAAACAGCCAAACTGTTGCTGTATTGCCCTGACCGGCCGGGTATTTTAGCTGAGGTGACGGACTTCATTACGGTGAATAAGGGCAATATTATCTACTTGGACCAGCATGTGGATCATGTGGAGAACATCTTCTTTATGCGGATAGAGTGGGAATTGAAAGACTTTCTGATACCTCAGGAAAAGATCGAAGATTATTTCGAAACGTTGTATGCACAGAAGTACAGCATGTATTTCCGCTTGTATTTCTCGGACATGACACCACGTATGGCCATTTTTGTGTCGAAGATGTCGCACTGCCTGTTCGACCTGCTGGCACGCTATACGGCAGGCGAATGGAATGTCGAGGTGCCGCTTATCATCAGCAATCATCCGGATCTGCAGCACGTGGCCGAGCGGTTTGGCATCCCGTTCTATCTGTTTCCCATCACGAAGGAGACGAAGGAGGAGCAGGAGAAGCGCGAGATGGAGGTACTGGCCAAGCATGGGGTGAACTTCATCGTGCTGGCACGCTACATGCAAGTCATTTCGGAACAGCTCATCAATGCTTATCCCAATCGGATTATCAACATCCATCATTCCTTCCTGCCGGCCTTTGTCGGCGCCAAGCCCTATCATGCGGCCTTCGAGCGCGGTGTGAAAATCATAGGAGCCACCAGCCACTATGTCACTACCGAGCTGGATGCCGGACCCATCATCGAACAGGATGTGGTGCGCATCTCGCACAAGGATACGGTGAACGACCTGGTGAACAAGGGAAAGGATCTGGAGAAAATCGTCCTGTCGAGGGCTGTGCAGAAGCATATCGAAAGAAAAGTGCTGACGTATAAGAACAAGACAGTCATATTCAGCTGACGTCGTCAGCATACAGCTCGGTAGAACAAAAAGGTAAGTAGCTATGAAGGTTGCAATTATCAAATACAATGCGGGCAATGTTTGCTCGGTCGATTATGCGCTGAAGCGCTTGGGAGTGGAGCCGGTAGTCACGGCCGATAAGGAAGAGTTGCTCGGAGCCGACAAGATAATCTTTCCGGGTGTTGGCGAGGCGGAAACAACCATGCAGTTCTTGCGCTCGTGCGGGATGGATCGTCTGATAAAGGAGTTCAGGCAACCCGTATTGGGCATCTGCCTGGGCATGCAGCTGATGTGCCGCCATTCCGAAGAAGGCGATGTGGACTGCCTGGGCATCTTTGATGCCGACGTGAAACGCTTTGTGCCCTCGAAGCACGAAGACAAAGTGCCCCACATGGGATGGAATACGATAGAACGTACGCGAAGCCACCTGTTCGACGGCTTTACAAAGGAAGAGTACGTTTACTTTGTCCACAGCTACTATGTGCCGGTCAATGATTGTACGGCTGCTGTGACCGACTATATCCATCCGTTCAGTGCTGCCTTGCACAAGGATAATTTCTATGCCACCCAGTTCCATCCGGAGAAGAGCGGCAGTGTGGGCGAGCGCATATTGAGCAACTTTTTAGCGTTGTGACATCATATTATAATCGTATATCTTTTATTTTCGAATATCCATGATAGAACTCATTCCGGCCATCGATATTATAGGTGGAAAGTGTGTGCGCCTTTCGCAGGGCGACTATAGCAGCAAGAAGGTATATAATGACGACCCGTTGGAAGTGGCGAAAGAACTGGAAGCTCATGGCATCCGGCGCCTGCATGTGGTCGATCTGGACGGAGCCGCATCCCGGCACGTCGTCAACTATCACACCTTGCAGCGGATAGCCTCAGGAACATCGTTGGTGATTGATTTCGGAGGAGGAGTGAAAACAGACGAAGACCTGAAGATAGCCTTCGAGAACGGTGCGCAGATGGTCACCGGCGGCAGTGTGGCCGTGACCGATCCGGAACTGTTCTCCCATTGGCTCGCAGCCTATGGCCCGGAAAAAATCATCTTGGGAGCCGACGTGAAGGATGAAAAGGTTGCAGTCAACGGGTGGAAGGAAGAGAGCGCCTGGAAGCTGTTCCCCTTTCTGGAAGACTACCATGCCCGAGAGGTCACGAAAGTGATATGTACCGACATCGGTTGCGACGGCATGTTGCAGGGCCCGTCGGTCGAGTTGTACAAGAAGATATTGGACCGTTTCCCCGATCTTCACCTGATAGCAAGTGGAGGCGTGGGCAGCATGGCCGACGTCGATGCACTGGAGGCGGCGAAAGTACCGGCCGTCATCTTCGGAAAAGCATTGTACGAAGGCCGCATCACGCTGAAGGAGATAGAACGGAAATTGGCCTGAAGGCAACCCCCGCATGGTGGGCGGTATATGAATCAGAGAAGTGTGAATCTAAAATAATAGAATTGTGTTAGCGAAAAGAATAATCCCCTGCCTTGACATCAAGAACGGGCAGACCGTGAAAGGTACCAATTTCGTGAACCTGCGCCAGGCGGGCGACCCGGTCGAACTGGCCCGCGCCTACAGCCGGCAGGGAGCCGACGAACTGGTCTTTCTGGACATTACGGCCAGCTTCGAGGGACGTAAGACCTTTGTCGAGTTGGTAAAGCGTATCGCAGCCAACATCAGCATTCCGTTTACGGTAGGTGGCGGCATCCACGAACTGAGCGATGTGGACCGTTTGCTGAACGCCGGTGCCGATAAGATATCGGTCAATTCGGCTGCCATCCGTCAGCCGGAACTGATTGACGACATAGCCAAGCACTTCGGGTCGCAGGTATGTGTGCTCGCAGTCGATGCCAAACTGTCTGAGAAAGGTTGGTGGTGCTACCTGAACGGCGGAAGAGTGGAGACTGACAAAGAATTGTTTGCCTGGACCAAAGAGGCTCAGGAGCGGGGTGCGGGTGAGGTGCTGTTTACCAGCATGAACCACGATGGCGTGAAGAACGGTTATGCCAACGAAGCCCTCTCGGCCTTGTCGGAAGCCTTGTCCATACCGGTTATAGCTTCGGGTGGTGCCGGTAAAAAGGAACATTTCAGAGACGTTTTTATAGAAGGAAAGGCCGATGCCGCGTTGGCTGCCAGTGTTTTTCATTTCGGAGAAATAAAGATTCCCGAATTAAAATCGTATCTTTGCACCCAAGGTATTGCAATGAGACGCTAAGTTGGTCTGTAAATAACTAAATTTTTGAATAGAAATGGATTTTGATAAGATGAACGGACTCGTTCCGGCAATCATACAGGACGCCGATACGGCAAAAGTCCTGATGCTTGGCTTTATGAACAAAGAAGCCTATGACAAGACGGTAGAAACCGGAAAAGTAACCTTCTACAGTCGGACAAAGCACCGCTTGTGGACAAAAGGTGAAGAAAGCGGTAACTTCCTGAACGTAGTTTCCATGAGGGAAGATTGCGACAAGGATACACTGCTGATTCAGGTCCATCCGGTAGGTCCGGTATGCCATCTTGGGACAGATACCTGCTGGGGCGACAAGAACGAAGAACCGGTCATGTTCCTGAAGACGTTGCAGGACTTCATCGATAAGCGGCATGAGGAAATGCCCGAAGGCTCCTACACGACCAGCCTCTTCCGTTCCGGTGTCAACAAGATGGCCCAGAAGGTAGGTGAAGAAGCAGTCGAAACGGTGATCGAAGCTTGCAACGGTACCGACGAACGGCTGATTTACGAAGGAGCCGACTTGCTGTATCACCTCATCGTTCTGCTGACATCCAAGGGATACCGCATCGAAGATCTGGCACGCGAATTGCAGGAACGTCACAGTGCTACCTGGAAAAAACATTGATAAGAAGGGCGGTATAGGCCGAAGACGGACAGTAGAATCATGGAGGATGTACTGATCAAATACGAGCATGTAGAAATACGCCAGCAGGAGCTGAGTGTGTTGAACGACGTGAACCTTCAGTTTCGCAGAGGAGAGTTTATCTTCTTGATAGGAAAGGTAGGGTCGGGCAAGACCAGTTTGCTGAAGACATTTTACGGAGAACTGGATATCGCAGCCGGCCATGCCGAGGTGTTGGGGTATGACATGTGCCATATCAGACGAAAACACATTCCCCAGCTGCGTCGCAAGTTAGGCATCGTATTTCAGGATTTCCAGCTTCTCATCGACCGGACGGTGAATGACAATCTGGAGTTTGTACTTCGGGCTACCGGCTGGAAGAACAAGGCCGAAATAAAAGAGCGCATCGCCGAAGTGCTTGATTTGGTAGGGATGAGCAATAAGGGATACAAATTTCCCAACGAGCTGTCCGGAGGCGAACAGCAGCGCATCGTGATAGCCCGTGCCGTGCTGAATGCACCGGAAATCATTCTGGCCGATGAGCCGACGGGCAATCTGGACGCCGAAACCGGGCATGCCATTGTGAATCTGCTGCACGGCTTGAGCGAGCAGGGCTCGCTGGTGGTGATGACAACACATAATATGCAGTTGCTTCGTGAATTTTCGGGACGGATATATCGCTGCTCCGAACATCACATCGAGGAAGTGACAGAAAAAGAAGGAATATGAATAAGAAGTTGTAGGCAGACATGCCTTTCGACTTGAAACTATAAACTAAAATAAATATAAGAACGAAAATGAAAGTATTAAAGTTTGGAGGTACTTCAGTAGGCTCGGCTCAACGGATGAAAGAAGTGGCCAAATTGATTACCGATGGTGAACGTAAGATTGTGGTCCTTTCAGCCATGTCGGGTACCACAAACACATTAGTGGAGATTTCGGATTATCTGTACAAGAAGAATCCGGAGGGTGCTAATGAGATTATCAATAAGCTGGAAGCTAAATATCGCCAGCACATTGATGAGCTTTATGCTACTTCTGAGTATAAGCAAAAAGGCTTGGAATTAATCAAATCGCATTTCGATTATATCCGTTCTTATACAAAGGATCTTTTTACCTTATTCGAAGAAAAGGTGATTCTGGCTCAGGGAGAACTGATTTCTACCTCCATGATGAATTACTATCTGCAGGAATGCGGGGTGAAATCGGTTTTGCTGCCGGCTCTTGAGTTCATGCGCACCGATAAGAATGCAGAACCGGATCCGGTTTACATAAAGGAGAAACTGCAGCTGCAACTGGAACTGTATCCCGATGCTGAAATCTACATTACGCAGGGTTTCATCTGCCGCAATGCATATGGCGAAATTGACAACCTGCAGCGTGGAGGAAGCGACTATACCGCTTCGCTGATCGGTGCTGCGGTGAATGCAGAGGAGATACAGATCTGGACCGACATTGACGGCATGCATAACAACGACCCCCGCGTGGTCGATAAGACATCGCCCGTTCGTCATCTGCACTTCGAAGAGGCTGCCGAATTGGCCTACTTTGGTGCCAAGATTCTGCATCCTACCTGTATTCAGCCGGCGAAATACGCCAATATCCCCGTGCGTTTGCTGAACACGATGGATCCGAAGGCTCCCGGCACACTGATTTCCAACGATACCGAGAAAGGCAAGATCAAGGCTGTTGCCGCCAAGGACAACATCACGGCCATCAAGATCAAGTCGAGCCGCATGCTGTTGGCCTATGGCTTCCTGCGCAAGGTCTTTGAAATCTTCGAAAGCTATCAGACTTCTATCGACATGATCTGCACCTCCGAGGTAGGGGTTTCCGTATCGATCGACAATACGAAGCACCTGAATGAGATTTTGGACGATCTGAAGAAGTATGGTACGGTGACGGTCGATAAAGACATGTGCATCATCTGTGTCGTGGGCGATCTGGAATGGGAGAACGTTGGCTTTGAAGCCAAGGCACTCGATGCCATGCGTGATATTCCTGTCCGTATGATTTCTTTTGGAGGAAGTAATTATAATATTTCATTCCTTATTCGTGAATGTGATAAGAAGCGGGCGTTGCAATCGCTTAGCGACATGTTATTCAACGAATAAGCCGGAGTGAATATCAACACTGATATGGAACGCGCATTATATGGACTGCACGGACTGATGACAGGAAACGTCGCCGTGGAGTTTGTATAATCCGCGTTCTTTACATGTAACTGAACAAAGTATTATCGATTTATGAAAGGAACATTCCCTGTTGACAAGTTTCGCGAGTTGCGAACCCCTTTTTACTATTATGATACGAAAGTGCTGCGTGATACGTTGGATTGTATCCGGCGGGAAGTAGCAAAGTACGATCGTTATGTGGTGCATTATGCCGTTAAGGCAAATGCCAATCCTAAACTTCTGACGATTATCCGCGAGAGTGGATTAGGTGCCGACTGCGTGAGTGGCGGTGAGATACGTGCCGCGGGAAAAGCCGGGTTCCCTGCCAATAAGATTGTCTATGCCGGTGTTGGCAAAGCCGATTGGGAAATTGAACTGGGACTGGATTGCAACATTTACTGCTTCAATGTAGAGTCCATCCCCGAGCTGGAGGTTATCAACGAACTGGCTGCCGCGAAAGGCAAGGTGGCCAATGTAGCCTTCCGTATCAACCCCAATGTGGGAGCCCATACTCATGCCAATATTACAACGGGATTGGCAGAGAACAAATTCGGTATCAGCATGGCCGATATGGACCGTGTGATTGATATTGCTCAGGGGCTTAAGAATGTGAAGTTTATAGGTCTGCATTTTCATATCGGTTCGCAGATTCTGGATATGGGTGACTTTGCAGCTTTGTGCAATCGTGTGAATGAATTGCTTGACAAGCTGGAAGCCCGACAGATCAAGATCGAATATGTGAATGTTGGAGGAGGCCTGGGCATTGATTATGCGCACCCCAACCGCCAGCCCATTCCTGACTTCAAGAGCTATTTCGAGACTTATGACAACTGCCTGAAACTGCGTCCTTACCAGACTTTGCATTTTGAATTGGGACGTTCGGTGGTAGCACAGTGTGGTTCGTTGATATCCAAAGTCCTGTATGTGAAACAGGGCACCAACAAGCAGTTTGCTATTCTGGATGCCGGCATGACCGACTTAATTCGTCCGGCCCTGTACCAGGCTTACCATAAAATAGAAAATATAACGTCGGATGAAGCTCCCGAGACGTACGATGTGGTAGGACCTATCTGTGAGTCTTCGGATGTATTCGGCAAGGCCATCGATTTGAATAAAGTGAAACGTGGTGATCTGTTGGCTTTGCGTTCAGCAGGGGCTTACGGCGAAATTATGGCTTCAAGTTACAACTGCCGTGAATTGCCGCAAAGCTACACATCCGATGAATATAATTTCTTTGTATAAATAATGTTTTTTTAAGAACAATGAAGTTGTATCATTGCTATATTTGTAACGGTTTCAAAAACTAATTATTTAATATATACATCTATGTTAACAGAGAAATTACAAAATGCAATCAATGAGCAGATTACGGCTGAAATGTGGTCATCTAATCTGTATTTGGCAATGTCCTTCTATATGGAAAAGGAAGGGTATTGCGGAATGTCTTCCTGGTTGAAAAAGCAGTCTGATGAAGAGCGTGCTCATGCATGTGAGCTGGCTTCTTATACCATCAAGCGTGGCGGAAAGGCTGTTCTGGATAAAGTTGATGTAGTTCCGAACGACTTTGGAACTCCGTTGGAAGTGTTCGAACAGGTATATGAGCATGAATGCCGTGTATCCAAACTGATTGATGAGCTCGTGGATGTAGCTGCTTCCGAGAAGGATAAGGCTTCACAGGATTTCTTGTGGGGATTTGTTCGCGAACAGGTAGAAGAAGAAGCTACTGCTGCCGGCATTGTCGATATGATCAAGAAAGCCGGAGCTGCCGGTCTGTTCTTCGTTGACGCTAAGTTGGGAGAGCGTAAATAAGCAAGTCCAATAAAACAGGAAGCGGTAAAGTCGTCGGATGTGTCCGGCTCTCTTTACCGCTTCTTTGTTTTTATCAGGTGAGTGGGTTACGTTATTTCAGCACATTCAGTTCTTTGCCTACTTTTATAAATGCGGCAATACATTTGTCCAAATGTTCCTTTTCGTGGCCGGCTGAGATTTGTACACGAATGCGGGCCTGTCCTTTGGGAACCACCGGGTAGTAGAATCCGGTGACGTAAATTCCTTCTTCCTGCATGCGGGCGGCATACACTTGTGACAGCTTGGCATCGTAGAGCATGACGGCACAGATGGCGCTTTGGGTCGGCTTGATGTCGAAGCCGGCAGCAGTCATCTTGTCCCGGAAGTAATTGACGTTTTCTACCAGCTTGTCGTGCAGGGCATTACTTTCTTTCAGCATCTTGAATACTTCTAAGCCGGCACCTATGACGGCAGGGGCTACTGAATTGGAGAACAGGTAGGGACGGCTGCGTTGGCGGAGCAAGTCGATGATCTCTTTGCGTCCGGTAGTAAAGCCACCCATGGCACCACCAAAGGCTTTACCAAGGGTGCCGGTATAGATATCTATTCGTCCATACGTATTGTACAGTTCGCTGACTCCATGTCCTGTGGCGCCGACCACACCTGCCGAGTGCGATTCGTCCACCATGACAAGCGCGTCGTATTTTTCTGCCAGGTCGCATATCTTATCCATCGGTGCTACATTGCCATCCATCGAAAATACTCCGTCGGTAACCACGATACGGAAGCGTTGGGCTTGTGCTTCCTGCAGGCATTTTTCCAGTTCCTCCATATTGGCGTTGGCATAACGGTAACGTTTGGCTTTGCACAAGCGTACGCCGTCGATGATGGAAGCATGGTTCAGCGAGTCGGATATGATGGCATCTTCTTCAGTGAAGAGGGGTTCGAAAACACCGCCGTTGGCATCGAAACAAGCAGCATACAGAATGGTGTCTTCGGTATGGAAGTAGTCGGAGATAGCAGCTTCCAGCCCTTTATGGATATCTTGTGTTCCACAGATGAAACGTACGGACGACATACCGTATCCGCGGTGTTCCATCATCTTCTGAGCTGCGGCAATCAGGCGGGGATGATTGGACAATCCAAGGTAATTGTTGGCACAGAAGTTCAGCACTTCTTTTCCTTTTACTGTGATTGCTGCCTGCTGGGGGCTTTCAATAAGCCGTTCTTCTTTATAAAGTCCGGCTTCCTTGATCTCTGCAAGTGTATTGCTGAGATAATTTTGCATTTTACCGTACATAATTTTATCTTTTAGGGGTGATATGTTCTTTTGTTACATCCTCTACAAAGAACATCATTTTTCTCTAAATAAACAATAGCAAGATGATAGAATAATGAAAAAAAAGTGCGTATATTTGCGGTTCAGTACTAACAACACCTTAATAAATAAGTCGTATGAAGAATATTTTGGTAATTGGAGCTACCGGGCAGATCGGTTCAGAGCTTACATTAGAGTTGCGTAAACGTTATGGTGATGACCATGTGGTAGCCGGATACATTCCAAGTGCTATGCCGCAGGGTGAGTTAAAGGCGTCAGGACCTTCGGCTATAGCCGATGTAACTGATCGTCAGTCCATCGAGGTGGTTGCCCGCCAATTCAAGATTGATACGATTTACAACTTGGCTGCACTGTTGTCGGTTGTAGCCGAAAGCCGTCCGGCTATGGCCTGGAAAGTCGGCATTGATGGTCTGTGGAATGTGCTGGAAGTAGCACGCGAGTACGGCTGTGCGGTGTTTACGCCGAGCTCTATTGGTTCGTTCGGTGATTCTACCCCTCATGTCAAGACACCTCAAGATACCATTCAGCGTCCGCGTACGATGTATGGTGTGACCAAGGTCACGACAGAGTTGCTTAGCGATTATTATTATACTAAATATGGGGTAGATACGAGGGCTGTCCGTTTCCCCGGTATCATCTCCAATGTGACACCTCCGGGTGGTGGAACAACTGACTATGCCGTTGACATATATTACTCGGCTGTGAAAGGCGAGAAGTTTATTTGTCCGATTAAGGAAGGCACTTTTATGGATATGATGTACATGCCTGACGCATTGAATGCAGCCATTTCGCTGATGGAAGCCGATCCGGAACGGCTGAAGCATCGTAATGCCTTCAATGTAGCATCTATGAGTTTTTCGCCGGAGATAATATATGCAGCCATTAAGAAACATGTTCCCGATTTCGAGATGGAGTATAAGGTTGATCCGCTGAAACAGGCCATAGCCGACAGTTGGCCCGATTCGTTGGATGACTCCTGTGCCCGTGAAGAATGGGACTGGAAGCCTCAGTACGATCTCGAGTCGATGACTGTGGATATGCTTGAGAAGTTAAGAGCTAAATTTAATAAGTGACCTTGAGGTCCGCACAAGATGAAAGAAATATTTGCAGGGATTTTATTTTTAGCTGTTTGTTGTTCTTGTGGGAACAAAAGAGTGAAAATAGATCCTTTTACTTCTATCACAGATTTGGTGGATTCAGCCTCGTATATGAATAGCGGGGCTGATTCTTTGGAGCGAATAGCTGAGAAGGAAGCCCCCAAGCCGATGGAGGCTGATGAGCTGTTCGATGATTTTATATTCAATTATGCTTCCGATGAGAAATTGCAGCGGCAGAGGACTGTTTTCCCCTTACCTTATTATAATGTAGATACTCCCTCGCGCATTGAGAAGAAGTATTGGAAGCATGATTATTTGTTCACCCGTCAGAGTTACTACACCATGCTGTTCGATAATGAAGAGGACATGGACTTGATTGGCGATACAACATTGAACTCGGTGCAGGTGGAGTGGATTTTCCTGCAAACCCACATGGTCAAGAAGTATTATTTTGAGCGGAAAAAGGGGATGTGGATGCTTGAAGCCATAAATCTGCGTCATATGGAAAAAGGCGAAAATGAGAACTTTGTAGATTTTTATACCCATTTTGCATCGGACAGCCTGTATCAACGGGAGCATATCCGAAATCCGTTACAGTTTGTGACTATCGATCCGGATGATGAATTTTCTATATTGGAAACTACTTTGGATGTTGACCAATGGTTTGCATTCCGTCCCAGTCTGCCGACAGATAAACTGTCGAACATCAATTACGGACAGAAGAATGAAGATTTATCCGATTCGAAGATTCTTAAGGTGAACGGAATAGGAAACGGTTATTCCAACGTTTTCTATTTTAAGAAAAGGAATGGAGAATGGGAATTGTATAAATACGAGGATACCAGCATTTAAACCATCAGATATGATTTGTGAAAGCGGGAAAAATATACCTAATACATTTGGTCTTGACGTTAAGGCTGACAGATGGTTAGAGTATGCGTCGGCAGAAGAGTTGGAGAAGTTGATTGCTGACGGATGTATCACGGTTCCTTATCTGCATGTCGGTAGTGGAAGTAATTTGTTGTTTCTGGGCGATTACAAAGGGACAGTATTGCATTCTGCCATCCAATCGATTGAGGTGATCCGGGAGGAGGCTGATAGAGTTTGGATTCGGGTAGGAGCGGGTGTCGTATGGGATGACTTTGTGGCCTATTGTGTCGATCATGGTTATTACGGAGCAGAAAATCTGTCTCTCATTCCCGGTGAGGTAGGGGCAAGTGCTGTTCAGAACATAGGTGCTTACGGCGTTGAAGTGAAGGACTTGATTGAATGTGTGGAGACGTTGGATATTCACGGTGACAAACGGGTGTTCGGAGTGGAAGAATGTGCGTATTCTTATCGGAACAGTGTATTCAAAAGACCGGAAATGAAATCTTATTTCGTCACGCATGTCACGTTTGCTTTGAGTAAGGTAGAGCATTACACATTGAATTATGGTACCATTCGTCAGGAGTTGGAGAAGCATCCTAAGATTGACCTTGCAACTGTCCGACGTGTGATTATTGAGATACGTAAAAGTAAACTTCCCGATCCCCAGGTGCTTGGCAATGCCGGCAGTTTCTTTATGAATCCCATCGTTGGGCGTGCGAAATTCGAGTCTTTGCAACACGAATATCCATCAATGCCTTTTTATCAGGTCGATGCGGGACATGTAAAGATTCCGGCAGGATGGATGATTGAACAATGCGGATGGAAGGGGAAAAGAATGGGCCGTGCTGCCGTACACGACAGGCAGGCGTTGGTTCTGGTGAACTGTGGTGGAGCTACGGGGGCGGATATTGTAGCCTTGTCGGATGCTGTATGTGCTGCCGTACGCGATAAATTTGGAGTCGAGATTCATCCGGAGGTGAATATGATTTGAATGTTTCTGTAGAATCGGATATATTTGCATCGTTGTTTATCGATAAAATGGTATTGGCATGAAGTTACGAATATTAGGCAGTGGAACCTCGACGGGGGTACCGGAGGTAGGATGTACATGTCCGGTCTGTACATCGTCCGATCCCAGGGATAATCGGTTGCGGGCATCTTCTCTGATACATACCGATGATGCCGTCATTCTGATTGATTGTGGACCGGATTTCAGGGAGCAGATGTTAAGGGTTCCTGTTTTTGAGAAAATAGATGCCGTTCTGATTACACACGAACATTATGACCATGTGGGCGGACTCGATGATTTAAGGCCTTTCTGTCGTTTTGGAGAGATACCGATTTATTCGGACGACTATACGGCCGATCATCTTCGTGCCCGAATGCCTTATTGCTTTGTCGATAAGAAGTATCCGGGCATTCCTCGTATTTATCTGAAGAGGGCAGAACCGGGAGTGCCGTTTTATGTCCGTGGGACAGAAATAATGCCGTTGCGGGTGATGCACGGAAAACTGCCTATTTTAGGATACCGCATTGCCGGTCGTCTTGGATATATTACCGATATGTCGGTGATGCCGGACGAGTCGTATGAACTGTTGAAGGGAATCGATATACTTGTTGTCAATGCGTTGCGTCCTCAGTCACACCCTACTCATCAGAGCATTTCCGAAGCCTTGGAGACTGCTGCCCGTATTGGTGCGCGAGAGACGTATTTCATCCACATGAGCCATCATGCAGGCTTACATCAGGTGATAAGTACTCAATTACCTCCTCACATTCATTTTGCTTACGACGGGTTAGAAGTGATTTTCTAAACTTTTTCAACATTTATTTTGTTTTGTTAGTTGATTTTTTTATTTTTGCCAAAACAAGATGAGTGTTTGCTATGAAATTCCGTCTGCTCATACGAATAATAGTGATCGTGTCCGTAGTGTTGGTGTGCACGGTTTTCGGCGTGTATTCTTTTTTATGGTTGGACACCGTCGAACGGCAGAAGGATTTCGATCTTTATACATTAGTTCCTCAAGATGCGATTGCCGTACTTCAGACAGATCGGATGGCCGAACTCGTTCAGGATGTCAATGAATTGCAGTGTAGCAAGGATGGCCGTTATCTGTATGTTTCCGAACTCTTTACTTATCTGAAAAGGTATCTTCAGTCTTTTGTTGATGATACGCCTCATGGGTTAAGCAATCAGATGAGCAAGATGCTGATTAGTTTTCATGAGCCGGATAATCGGTTGAATCAGGTTCTGTATTGCAGCCTTGGCGCAGGCGACTCGGAACTGGTCGAGACATTCATTCAAAAATATACTTATAGTCGGTATCCGGCCAAGAAGACGGATTACAAGGGGAAAACGATTTCTATTTATCCGATGTCGGGTGGGCGTTTCCTTGCGGCTTATTCTACGGACGACTATTTGGTGGCCAGTTTTCAGAAACGCCTGGTGGAGCAGGTCATCGATGCCGTCGTAAGTAAGCAGTCGTTGAAAAGTCTTCCATCGTTTAAGTCAATGTATTGGGGAAAGCGGGCTAATGTGGCCGCTACACTTTATGTCCGTATGAAGTCGGTCGGGATGGGAAAAGTTGCCGATGACAGCATTCCGGCTGCTGCCCGACTGGGAGGTTGGGGCGAGTTTGATCTGAAGTTGAGTGGCAATGCCATATATTGTTCAGGGGTGAGTCACGTTGCTGATTCGTCGTTGACATTTGTCAATACCTTGCGCAGACAAAAACCGATTGAGGTCTTTCCGGGGCATATCCTTCCTGCTAAGACGTTCTTCTATGATTTCTGGTCTATTTCCGACGGGGCGGCGATGTGGAAGTTTGCCCGGTCGCAAGGTTGGTGTGCAGATGGCAATTCGGATTATGTCAAGGCGCGTGACAGCGAGTGGATTGGCTTCATGGGCGAATATGGCAGCGGACAGATCATGTCGTGTCTGTTTCATCCGGGTGATACGGTAAGCAGTCTTCCATGTGCGGTGATGCGGGTGCCGATGATAGACGTAGCATCTGCCGAACGCAAGTTTCAGTCGTTGCTGTATGCTACTCCGAAGGAGAGTAATGCTCCCCGTTTCCAAAGCAGTTCGCCGGAATATGGGCTTTATCCGCATGCACGCGCTTACAGGCAGTATGTGTTGCCTCGTAATACGTTGCTGACCCGCTTGACGGGCTTCACCGAATCGGCGTTGTATGCATATGCCTGTTTCTATAAGGGCTCGTTTCTGCTGGCTCCCGATGCACGCAGCCTTTCAGCATACATCAATGCAATGGAGGAAGGGGATTCGCTGGAGAAAATACCGATGTATGAGGCAAGTGTGGAAAGTCTGGCTCCTGTTTACAACTTCGTCATGATGGCGGATATGGAGGCTCTCGTGCGTCAGTCTGAATCACATGTACGTCTGGTTCCCAACTTTTTTTTCCGTCATGCCGACTTTTTCCGGCATTTCATGCTGTCCATTCAGTTTACGTGTACCGACGGGGTGGTCTATCCCAATGTCGTTCTGCTTTATAAGGGTGAGTGATTCTTGTGAGCAGAGTCATGCCGTCTGAAACGGCAGAAGGGAATGTGCCTTCTTGGGCCATCCCCTTCTGCTGATAAGGCTTGTGCCTTGTATGTTTCTGCGTTGCTTCTTTTGAATGTTGGCTGTTGCCTGTCTGTCAGAACGGCAGGTCGTCGTTGGCGTCGCCCGTTGTAAATTCAGGCGCTGCGGTCGGTGCGGGCGGCGGAACGGGTGCTCCGGTGCCGGCGGGTGCTGAGGCTGTTGCGCCTACACGCTCTACCTTCCATGCGCGGATACTGTTGAACCAGCGGTCCTGCCATTGGCGAGCATCGATGTCGAACGATACGGTCAGCTCTTCTCCCATCTGGATGTTGAATTGTTCTATCTTGTCGGCTCCGAAAATGTCGAAACACATTTTGCGAGGGTATTGTCCGTGGTCTTCAATCACGTATTCCTGTACTTTCCATTCATTGCCTGTCTTTGAAACTCCGCTTCTTGCAGGGAGTATAGCGATGATTTTTCCTGTAAATTCCATTGTTCTCTATATGTTTTAATGATGCGGCGAAGTTACAATTTTTTGGGAATATCCGACGAATAAATGCTTCTTTTTTGATTTTTCCGTTAAATGTATCCGGAAAACAATGATTTGTCAGGGCATCGGTTCCCACAAAGGGGAACGCCGGTTCCCGTATGTGGGAACTGCAGTTCCCTAACTGGGAAACTCCCGTTTCCACTTGTGGGAACGGAAGGAAACTGTAAATGCCTGTTTTTTCTTTCCTTATTTCTTTGTCGTAGGAAATTCTTTTTTTAACTTTGTCCGTTAGTTAAAATGGGGGCGGATGCACTCTGCCCTGATGCTTGAATGTTGAATTATAAAAACTTAAATATACGGAACATATGAAATTTATCGTCTCAAGTACTGCACTCTCCAGTCATTTGCAGGCTGTCAGTCGTGTGATTAATTCGAAAAATGCATTGCCCATTCTGGATTGTTTCCTTTTCGAACTTCAGGATGGAACATTGTCGGTAACGGCATCCGATAGCGAAACTACTATGGTCACTACGGTTGAGGTGAACGAGAGCGATGCCGACGGACGCTTCGCCATTACAGCCAAAACATTGTTGGATGCTTTGAAGGAAATCCCCGAACAGCCTCTGACTTTCGACATCGATATGAATACGCTGGAGATGACGGTGCAGTATCAGAATGGTAAATACAGTCTTATGGGACAGAACGCAGATGAGTTTCCGCAGTCGGCCATGCTGGGCGATAGTGCTGTCCGGGTGGAGATGGAGGCTTCCATTCTGTTGGGAGGCATCAACCGTGCAGTGTTTGCGACGGCCGATGACGAACTCCGTCCTGTAATGAATGGTATCTATTTCGACATTACGACCGAGGATATCACGATGGTTGCTTCCGATGGTCATAAGCTGGTGCGTTGCAAGACGCTGGCTGCCAAAGGTAACGAACGTGCCGCTTTTATCCTGCCCAAGAAGCCGGCTTCGCTGTTGAAGAACCTGCTGCCGAAGGAGCAGGGAACGGTGGTGATTGAGTTTGACGAGCGCAATGCTGTGTTCACGCTTGAAAGCTACCGCATGGTTTGCCGTCTGATCGAAGGTCGCTATCCCAACTACAATTCTGTGATTCCTCAGAATAATCCGTACAAGGTGACGGTCGATCGTATGCAGCTGCTTGGTGCCTTGCGTCGTGTCTCGATATTCTCTTCTCAGGCAAGCAGCCTCATCAAGCTGCGTATGCAGGACAATCAGATTGTGATTTCGGCTCAAGACATCGACTTTTCTACTTCGGCCGAAGAAAGTCTGACGTGCCAGTATGTAGGCAATCCGATGAGTATCGGCTTCAAGTCAACTTTCCTCATCGACATTCTGAACAATATTTCGGCCGAGGAGGTGATCATTGAGTTGGCCGATCCGTCGCGTGCAGGAGTCATCGTTCCTGCCGAACAGGAAGAGAGCGAAGACCTGCTGATGTTGCTGATGCCGATGATGCTGAACGATTGATAAACCAATGAAGGCTTGACGGGAAAACGAGTTGGTAAGTTGGCAAGTGGCGCCGGAAGCGATACTTTCTCCACTTGGCAGCGTGCCGACTCGTTTCCTTGTCCATACTATAAACAATTCATAGAATGAAACTGAATCTGAAAAATCCGATAGTCTTCTTCGATTTGGAGACTACCGGGACAAACATCAATACAGATCGGATTGTAGAAATCTGCTATCTGAAAGTATATCCCAATGGCAACGAGGAAGCCAAAACCATGCGTATCAACCCAGAAATGCACATTCCGGCCGAAGCATCGGCTGTGCACGGAATCTACGATGCCGATGTGGCCGACTGTCCTACTTTCAAGGAAGTGGCACGCGGCATAGCCAACGACATCGAAGGATGCGACCTGGCCGGCTTCAATTCCAACCGTTTCGATATTCCCGTGCTGGCCGAAGAATTTCTTCGTGCCAATGTGGACATCGACATGAGTCGCCGGAAGTTTGTCGATGTGCAGGTCATCTTTCACAAGATGGAGCAACGCACCCTGTCGGCTGCCTACAAGTTCTATTGCGGCAAAAATCTGGAAGACGCCCATACGGCCGAGGCCGATACGCGTGCCACTTACGAAGTTCTGATGGCACAGCTGGACCGCTATCCGGAGTTGCAGAACGATGTGGCTTTCCTTTCCGATTTCTCAAGCTACAACCGCAATGTCGATTTTGCCGGCCGGATGGTGTACGACGACAAAGGAGTGGAAATCTTCAATTTCGGCAAATACAAGGGGATGCCCGTAGCCGAAGTGCTGAAGCGCGATCCCGGATACTACGGCTGGATACTGAACAGCGATTTTACATTGAATACGAAAGCCATGCTGACCAAGATACGTCTGCGTGAAATGACTCAGAAGCAATGATGGCGAATATACTGAAAGGAAAGAAAATCGTATTGGGCATAACGGGCAGTATCGCTGCCTACAAGGCTTGCCTCATCATCCGCGGACTCATTAAGAAGGGAGCCGAAGTGCAGGTGGTCATCACCCCTGCAGGCAAAGAATTTATTACGCCCATCACTTTGTCTGCCCTGACCAGCAAACCCGTCATCAGCGAATTCTTTGCTCAGCGCGACGGGACTTGGAACAGCCATGTTGACCTGGGACTGTGGGCCGACGCCATGCTGATAGCTCCCGCCACAGCCTCGACCATTGGCAAGATGGCCAACGGAGTGGCCGACAACATGCTGGTCACCACTTACCTGTCGGCCAAGGCACCGGTGTTTGTGGCTCCGGCGATGGACCTGGACATGTATGCTCATCCTTCCACCCAGAAGAATCTGGAGATACTCCGCTCGTACGGAAATCACATCATCGAGCCGGGAACCGGCGAACTGGCCAGCCACTTGGTGGGCAAAGGCCGGATGGAAGAGCCGGAGAACATTATCCGCCACCTGGAAGAATACTTCGCTGCCAAGGAAGGCGATCTGACGGGCAAAACCATTCTGATAACAGCCGGACCAACGTACGAAAAGATAGACCCGGTACGCTTCATCGGGAATTACTCATCGGGCAAGATGGGCTTTGCCTTGGCCGACGAATGTGCGGCGCGCGGGGCAAAGGTGATACTTGTGGCAGGCCCTGTACAGCGGAACACCTATTTCCCCGTGCAGCGGTGCAATGTAGAGAGTGCCGGACAGATGTACGAAGAGGCTTGCAAACATTTTCCGCAGGCCGATGCCGTCATCCTGTCGGCTGCTGTGGCCGACTATACGCCCGAGCAGGTGGCCGACCACAAGATCAAGCGCGAAAAGACGGGCGACATGACGCTGTCGCTGAAGCCTACACAGGACATTGCCGCCGCCTTGGGGCTGATGAAGAAAGAACAATTCCCTGGCAAGGTATTGGTGGGCTTTGCGCTCGAGACCAACGACGAACAGCACAATGCCGAAGACAAGCTGCAAAGGAAGAATCTGGACTTCATCGTGCTCAACTCGCTCAACGATAAAGGTGCAGGCTTCCGTTACGATACCAATAAAGTCAGCATCATCGACCGTAACGGAAAGACCGACTATCCGCTGAAGTCGAAGGCTGAAGTGGCAGCCGACATCATCGACCATCTGGCTGCTGTGTTGAAACAGAATGTACAACCGTAATCAGCAGAAGTTATGTTGCGTTCACTTTACATACAGAATTATGCGCTGATCGAGAAACTTGATATCCGGCTGGAAAACGGCTTTTCGGTCATTACCGGAGAGACGGGTGCCGGAAAATCCATTATTCTTGGTGCCATAGGTTTGCTGTTGGGGCAGCGTGCCGACGTAAAAGCCATCCGTCGGGGAGCCTCCAAATGCATTATCGAAGCCCGTTTCGAGATAGCACCTTACGGAATGCAGCCCTTCTTCGAGGCCAACGACTTAGAGTACGAAGACGAATGCATCTTGCGGCGCGAAGTGTATGCTTCGGGCAAGAGCCGTGCTTTTATCAACGATACTCCCGCTTCGCTGGCACAAATGAAAGAATTGGGCGAGATGCTGATTGATGTCCATTCGCAACATCAGAACCTGCTGCTGAATAAAGAGGGTTTCCAGTTGAACGTGCTGGACATCCTGGCGCACAACGATGAGGCTTTAACCCTGTACACCGAATATTACCGCAACTGGAAGCAGGCACAGCAGCAGTTGGACGAACTGATGGCCCGTGCCGAACGCGACAAGGCTGATGAAGACTACGTGCGCTTCCAGTTGGAACAGTTGGAAGAAGCCAATCTGACAGCCGGCGAGCAGGAGGAACTGGAGCAGGAAGCCGAGCTGCTGAGTCATGCCGAGGACATCAAAGCCGGACTCTATCGGGTGGGGCAGGGACTGTCTGCCGATGAAGGCGGCTTGCTTCCCTTGCTGAACGATTGTCTCAGCACGATGCAATCCATGCGGAATGTCTATCCTGCGGCAGAAGAACTGTCCGAACGTTTGGAAAGTTCCTACATCGAACTGAAAGACATTGCGCAGGAAGTGGCAGGTCGGGAAGAAGAGGTAGAATTCAACCCTGCCCGTTTGGATGAAGTGAACGAAAGGCTGAACCTGATTTATACCCTTCAGCAGAAGCATCGTGTATCTACGGTGGGCGAACTGTTGGCCTTGCAGGAAGAATACGCTTCGCGTCTGTCGGCCATCACTTCGTCCGACGACCAGATAGAAGAGCTGAAGCAGCAGTGTGCCGACTTATATAATAAGGTAAAACAACAGGCGGCTGTACTGACTGAGTCGCGTGTGGCGGCCGCCCGCGAAGTTGAAAGACAGATGGCATCCCGTCTGGTGCCGTTGGGAATGCCCAACGTGCGTTTTCAGGTGGAAATAGGTGCCCGCAAAGAGCCCGGAGTTCATGGAGCCGATACGGTGAGTTTCCTGTTTTCGGCCAATAAGAACGGCACGTTACAAAGCATTTCTTCGGTGGCTTCGGGTGGTGAGATTGCCCGTGTCATGCTGTCGCTGAAGGCTATGATTGCCGGAGCCGTTAAGCTGCCGACCATCGTGTTCGACGAAATAGACACCGGAGTGTCGGGCGAGATAGCCGACCGCATGGCCGACATCATGCAGGAAATGGGCGACAGCAACCGACAGGTCATCAGCATCACCCACTTGCCTCAGATTGCTGCTCGCGGGCGTGTTCATTACAAAGTATATAAGGAAGATAACGAAAACGAAACCAACAGCCACATCCGTCGGCTGACAGACGAGGAAAGGGTAGAAGAACTGGCTCACATGCTGAGCGGTGCTACGCTGACCGAAGCTGCTCTGAACAATGCACGGGCACTGTTGGGCAAAGCATAAAAGTCGATATGATTGATAAGAATGAAATGATTTTTGGCGTACGCGCCGTGATAGAAGCCGTTCAGGCAGGGAAAGACATCGACCGGATATTAGTGAAAAAGGATATTCAGAGCGATTTGTCCAAAGAACTGTTTGCTGCTTTGAAGGGAACCCTCATACCGGTGCAGCGTGTACCGGTGGAACGTATTAACCGGATTACTCGCAAGAACCATCAGGGTGTGGTCGCTTTTATGTCGGCGGTAACCTATCAGCGGACAGAGGACTTGGTCCCTTTCCTGTTCGAACAGGGGAAGAATCCGCTTTTCGTCATGCTCGACGGCATTACCGATGTACGCAACTTCGGAGCCATCGCGCGTACTTGCGAGTGTGCCGCTGTCGATGCGGTGATTATTCCTGCTCGGAACAGTGTGACCGTCAATGCCGATGCCATAAAGACTTCGGCAGGAGCACTGCATACGTTGCCCGTCTGTCGCGAACAAAGTCTGAAAGATACGCTGCAGTATCTGAAGAACAGCGGTTTTCATATTGTAGCCGCTACCGAAAAAGGCGATTACGATTATACGAAAGCCGATTATACAGGCCCGATGTGCATCATCATGGGGGCAGAAGACAAGGGAGTCTCTTACGACAATCTGGCCTTGTGCGATGAGTGGGTAAAGATTCCTATGCTGGGCAGCATCGAGTCGCTCAATGTTTCCGTAGCCGCCGGCATTTTGATTTATGAAGCTGTGAAACAAAGAATAAATTAATGCGAATGAAAAAGAGATATTTATTATTGTTTGTCCTGTGCCTGCTGACTCAATGGAGTATGGCTCAGGCACCCAAATGGGTAGAAAAAGCCAAGAAGGCTGTCTTTTCGGTGATTACTTACGACAAGGAGGACAAGATACTGAACACAGGCAACGGTTTTTTCGTCAGTGAAGACGGTGTGGCCATGTCCGACTATTCCTTGTTTAAGGGAGCCGAGCGTGCGATTATCCTTAACTCGGAAGGGAAACAAATGCCGGTCGAGTCTATTATGGGAGCCGATGACATGTACGATGTCATAAAGTTCAAGGTTGCCATTACCGAGAAAAAAGTACCTGCATTGGAGGTAGCTGCTACAGCTCCTGCTATAGGTTCCGAAGTGCTTTTGCTGCCATATTCCACTCAGAAAGACCGCTCTTTTACCCCCGGCAAGGTGAAGGGAGTTGACAAAGTGGCCGATAATTACAGTTATTACACGCTCGATATGCATCTGAAAGATAAAATGGTAAGCTGTCCTGTGGTGACGACGGAAGGTGCGGTTTTCGGATTGGCACAACAATCGTCCGGCGAGGATACGGCTACCATCTGCTATGCCGTAGATGCCCGTTTTGTCATGGCATTGAAGATTAGTCCGTTGGCTTTCAACGATGCCGCTTTGCGCGATTTGCGGATCAAGAAGGCTTTGCCCGATACGGAAGAAGAAGCATTGGTGTTCCTGTATATGATTTCTTCGCAGGTGACGCCTGATAAGTATGCCGAACTGTTGGACGACTTCGTAGCCCGTTATCCGGATAGTGCAGACGGCTACGTGCGCCGCGCTACCAATCAGCTGTATCGGTCGAAGGACGAGGCTTCGATGAAGAAGGTGGAGGAAGACTTGGAAAAGGCATTGGATGTAGCTTCCAAAAAGGACGATGTCTATTACAACATTGCAAAACTGATGTATGGCTATATGCTCGGCAATCCGGAAAAGGTATATAAGGATTGGTCGTACGACAAGGCGTTGGAAGAGTTGGACAAAGCTATTGAGATTGATCCGCTTCCGGTATATATTCAACTGCAGGGCGATATCCAGTTTGCCAAGCAGGATTATGCTGCTTCGCTTGCTTCTTACGAACAGGTAAATCGCAGCAGCATGGCTTCTCCGGCAACTTTTTTCACTGCAGCCAAAATCAAGGAAGTGATGGGGGCACCGCAGGAGGAAATTCTGGCATTAATGGACAGTTGTGTATCACGCTTTACTCTCCCTTATACCGAGGCTGCTGCTCCTTATTTGCTGGGACGTGCACAGGCGCGCATGAATGCCGCACGTCCACGCGAAGCGTTGACTGATTACGATGAATACTTCAAGGTTATGAACGGTCAGGTTAACGACGTGTTTTACTATTACAGAGAGCAGGCTGCTTTGAAGTCGAAACAATATCAGCGTGCTTTGGACGATATGGCAAAGGCCATCGAACTGAATCCGAAGGACTTGACTTACCGTGCCGAGCTGGCTGTCATTAATCTGCGGGTAGGGCGCAACGAAGAGGCGATGAAGGTGCTTGATGAGGCCTTGAAGATCGATCCTAAGTACGCAGAAGCCTATCGTCTGAAGGGCATCGCCCAATTGCAGTTGAAACAGAATGCCGAGGCTTGCGAAAGTTTTGCCAAGGCGAAGGAATTGGGTGATCCGAATGTAGATTCTTTGATTAGTAAGCATTGCAAGTAAGCAGACGCGGCCGGTAGTAAAAACAAAGAAGAGGAATGTATCCGTTCGGGCATCCCTCTTCTTCGCAGGATTTTCTTCCTGCTTTTACTTTAAAGTTAGGTCTGTTTTATATAGAGTTAAGTTTAGGTGTGATGCGTATTTATTATTGCGTTCATAAGATGAAATGCACACCTTTGGGAAATACTGCATTGCGATAGGATTTTTTTTCGTTTTTCTGTCGGATAATTGCTCCCTAACGCATTTTGCACAACTCTGTTTCTCGTATTTCAGTTCATAACTTGCGAAACATCAATATATTACTCAAGTTTCGCAAGTGCGAAACTTGCAGGAGTTAAAGGAGTTAGAAGAAGTTATC
>ULTX01064225.1_pt1 | contig 39571 bp, 35 predicted proteins | sample 1958041 | NCBI WGS metagenome assembly ULTX01 (sample SAMEA4835747, study PRJEB28245) | human gut metagenome | biome: gut microbiome; material: fecal sample | place: Denmark | collected 2008
AAAACCCAGAATAAGAAAGACGACCGACGTGCTGGCGCCCACCGATGCCAGCGCATCAATGCCCAAGAAGCGTCCGACAATGGCCGCATCTACCAGCGAATAAGTCTGCTGGAGCAGATTGCCTAAAAGAAGAGGTAAAGCAAAATTAAATATCAATGGAAGGGAACGGCCTTCCGTCATTGCTTTAATGCTTGCCATATTGGTTTCCTTTCAACTGAAAAAACTGCTTTGCGCCAGATAATCGGGCGTTTCAGCGTATATAAACATCACACTCCCTCCCTTGATAGCGTCGATAATGGGGCGTGAAAGGGCACGGGGAACGGCCGGACATCCGAAACTGCGCCCCAGGCGCCGCCCACCGCTGATGACGGAAGGGTCGGCATAGTCGGCACCGTGCATCACGATGGCACGCTCGCGGGCGTGGTCGTTGATGCCCTTCTCCAGTCCGTTCAGAATCAGCGAATAACCATTGCTGCCCTGATAGGTCGATTCGGTCAGATAAAATCCTAAGGAACTTTTCAGTGAGCCGTTTTCGTTCGAAAAAGAAGTGGCGTACATCTCTCCGCTATTCTTTCCGTGAGCCACCAGAGACGAGAACAGCATCTTACGTTCCTTCATGTCGAATACGAAAAGCCGCTCACGGGTCGATGGTTGCGAAAAGTCTATCAGCGTCAGCACGTCGCGCTTGCGTCCTGCCACCTTATAATATCCGGTTACTGCCTGCCTGAAAGCCTCCCAGCCGACAACCCCTTCCAAGTCCATCGAACGATACAGGGCTGCGCACCCCATCCCCTCGGAGACGGAAAGCGAAGGCATGCATTCTCTGTCTTCCACCCAAGTCACATGCGGCAGACACAGAAAAACAATCAACAACAATAACCTATTATTCAACACAATACGATACGATTCTTTTCGATTACCCTAAAAAAACTGCGCAAAATTACTGCTTTTCTGCCATACGTTCACTACGCATAAAGTTAAATAATACAAGTTTCCCCCTGTTCTTCACAGCCTTTGCCGCACCGATATAAGGAGGGAGACACCAATCATCCCGGATGATTGTATGAATCATCCCCGTTGATTGTAGGAATCATCCGGGATGATTGCACCCAAAGGCTATACATTTCATCCCCTTCCCTGCCTGAGAAGGAAGCCAGATGCAACTCTACTCGATGACAACAATCAGTGATTTCTCGGTCGGCGCCCAATCGTAGACAAACTTCGAATGCGACGTGGCATTGCGCACACACATGTGCGAGCGGGGGATGGTCCCCAACGACCAGCTGTACTCTATCATGGCCGTCCGTGGCACGTTGACGGGTACGCCGTGGATATAGGCACCGTTTGTGAAACGGCTGGCATAAGGTGCATAGCCGCCCGTTGCCGAGGAGCCGTCTTTCAGAAACACCATCTTCTGCTTTTTCTGCTGCAGCAGATACATGCCCAAGGGTGTTTCCTGCGCATAAGGCGGAGCATGGCGGCCGGTAGTTGCCGGATTCATGCTGCGGATGGCCCATTCGCCCGGGGCGGTACGCTCCAGGGTTGTAATGTTCTGGTCGAGGCGGTCGACGAAGACAACGTGATTGAAAATTGTACTGTCGCTCAGCTGTTTCAGATAGCGTTCGGGCACCAGCCATTCCTCCTCCCACGTCACCGGATAGACCCTGCAGAAACTGCCTACCTGCCCCCGCAGGTAGGCCAGCGTTCCGTCGCGCCCATAGCGTTCGGGCACCAGCGTATCACCCGGCAAATACATCGGCACGGACTGATAACGCTCCACTCCCAACGTATCGGCCACCCGCTTGTAGGCATTGCGTACGAACCTGCGCACCAAAGGAGCCTCACGGTTCATGTTCTTGTAATTCTGAAGCACCACCCAGCGCTCCTGCCCGCGCTGCATGTTTTCGATATAAGCCAAGCAATTGCGGATGACGTCCCACTTGAACGAACGCACCGTGTCCTGATAAGGATAGGTATCATCCAACGTATATTTATCGTACAGCAGTTCCTTGGTCAGACTGACCTCATCGGCCGTCAGCAGTTTATCATCCAGGGAAGAAGTTTGTGTCGTCACAGTATCCACAATCTCCGAAGTCGTAACGTCCGGCATGTACGCTTCCGGCGCATCCGATACCGTCTTCCCGGCATCGCGGCATCCGGCCAGCATCACCAGCAGCCACAGAATAAAAAAGAGTTCCAAAGGTTTCATAAATAAGGCCGATAGAGATTATTTAACAAAAGTAACATTTTCCCTCAAGCAGCGCAACTTTCTATCCGGAAAATCTTTTGGAAAAGCATTCATCACCGCAACGTCCCTCCCCATCGGCCGGCAACCAACAAAAAAAGCCGCTGATACTTCAGCGACTTCTTTTGTTCATGTGGAGCTGGAGGGAATCGAACCCTCGTCCAAACGAGGAAATCATAAGCTTTCTACATGCTTATCTTTGCCTGAATTTTCGTGCAACGGCAGAACCAAAGCCATCAACCGTTGCCTTATCCTCTAAAACTTCATTCACGGTGCGAGGCCACCGCAAACTATCCCCGATGTAACTGCACCACTTGACCGGAATGCTTCGGAGCAACAGCTTCCGAGTGATGTCCCGTCCCAGCACCTTGTACCGGGATTAAGCTTCAATCTACTGTACTTCGATTAAGCAGCGAGAGCGTAATTGTTTTCGCCAGATAAAATTTTGAGGACTGAGATTTAAGTGCCAATCGACGACGCACTGCATGCTTACCTACCATTTCTGCCCGCTGTCAAATCCAGTCAACCCCATGACTTTTTCATGCTTTTCAGCGTTCAGGGCGCAAATATACGGATTATTTTTAAAAAGCCATGCAAACATCCGCCAATAACCACGAAAAAACAAAGAACTCATCTCCCACTGAATGAAAAGTGACACAATATGTATCTTTTTACCACCCGCCGACAACCCTAACCACTATTTTTGCACTACAATTATTCATCAACTACCTTTACTAACAGAAAAGAACCATGAACAAACTATTCATTGCTACCCTACTGCTAAGTAGCGGCACTTTCCTGTCGGGTCAGACGCTGCCCCGCATCCCTGCAACATACAAACCGTCGAAAAGCGCAATGTATCATCGAGGTTGGATCGACTTCAACAAGAACGGCGTAAAGGACGTCTATGAAGACCCTACCGCCCCTGTCGATGCCCGCGTCGAAGACCTGCTCAGCCAGATGACGCTGGAAGAAAAGACCTGCCAGATGGTAACCCTCTACGGCTACAAGCGGGGGCTGAAAGACGACCTGCCTACAGCCGAGTGGAAACAATCGCTTTGGAAGGACGGCATCGGTGCCATCGACGAACACCTGAACGGCTTTCAGCAATGGGGGCTTCCACCGTCGGACAATCCTTACGTTTGGCCCGCTTCAAGACACGCCTGGGCTCTGAACGAAGTGCAACGTTTCTTTGTAGAAGAGACGCGGCTGGGCATCCCTACCGACTTCACCAACGAAGGCATCCGTGGTATCGAAAGTTTCCGTGCCACCAACTTCCCCACTCAGCTGGGCTTGGGACATACGTGGAACCGCAAACTGATTCACCAGGTAGGACTCATCACCGGACACGAAGCACGCATGCTGGGTTATACCAATGTATATGCTCCCATCCTCGACGTAGGCCGTGACCAGAGATGGGGACGCTACGAAGAAGTATATGGCGAATCACCCTATTTAGTAGCCGAACTGGGCATTGAAATGGTACGCGGACTGCAGCACAACCACCAGGTGACTTCTACCGGAAAACATTTCGTGGCATACAGCAACAACAAAGGCGCCCGCGAAGGCATGGCGCGCGTCGATCCGCAAATGTCGCCACGCGAAGTAGAGAATGTGCACGTCTATCCCTTCCGCCGTGCCATTCAGGAAGGAGGCATGCTGGGCATCATGAGTTCGTACAACGACTACGACGGTTTCCCCATACAAGGCAGCTACTACTGGCTGACTACCCGCCTGCGCGGCGAAATGGGCTTCCGCGGATATGTCGTGTCCGACAGTGACGCCGTAGAATACCTCTATACCAAGCACGGCACTGCCAAGGACATGAAAGATGCCGTACGCCAGAGTGTAGAAGCCGGACTGAACGTACGCTGCACATTCCGCTCTCCAGAATCATTCGTTTATCCGCTGCGCGAGCTGGTAAAAGAAGGCGGACTGAGTGAGGAACTGATCAACGACCGCGTGCGCGACATCCTGCGGGTGAAATTCATCGTAGGCTTGTTCGACTCTCCCTACCAGACGGACCTGGCCGGTGCCGACAAAGAAGTGGAAAAAGCCGAAAACGAGGCCGTCGCACTCCAGGCTTCGCGCGAAAGCATCGTGCTGCTGAAGAACGAATCGGAACTTCTGCCGCTCGACATCAACCGGATCAAGCGCATCGCCGTATGCGGCCCGAACGCCAACGAAGAAGGATATGCCCTGACGCATTACGGCCCGCTGGCAGTAGAGGTGACCACCGTACTCGAAGGCATACAAGCCAAAGTGGAAGGCCGTGCCGAAGTGCTCTACACCAAAGGCTGCGAACTGGTAGATGCCCACTGGCCGGAAAGCGAACTGATAGACTATCCGCTGACCGCTGACGAACAGGCCGAAATAGACCGTGCCGTCGAGAATGCACGCCAGTCGGACGTTGCCGTTGTTGTATTGGGCGGTGGCCAACGTACCTGTGGAGAAAACAAGTCGCGCAGCAGCCTCGACCTGCCGGGACGTCAATTGCAGCTGCTCCAGGCCATACAGGCAACAGGCAAACCTGTCATACTGATTCTGATCAACGGACGTCCGCTCTCCATCAACTGGGCGGACAAGTTCGTACCAGCCATCCTCGAAGCATGGTATCCCGGATCCAAGGGAGGAACAGCTCTGGCCGACATCCTGTTCGGCGACTACAACCCGGGAGGCAAGCTGACGGTAACCTTCCCCAAAAGCGTCGGACAGATACCTTTCAACTTCCCCTGCAAGCCTTCGTCGCAGGTTGACGGTGGGCAGAACATGGGACCGGACGGCAACATGACCCGTGTCAACGGTGCCCTTTATCCCTTCGGCTATGGCTTGAGCTATACGACATTCGAATACTCCGACCTCGAAATCTCACCGAAGGTCATTACTCCCAACGAACGTGTACAAGTAAGCCTCAAAGTGACCAATACAGGGAAACGTGCCGGCGACGAGGTAGTACAACTCTATACGCGCGATGTTATCAGTTCTGTCACTACTCACGAGAAGAATCTGGCCGGATTCGAACGCATCCACCTTCGTCCGGGCGAAACACAAACGGTGACGTTTACCCTCGACCGCAAGCACCTTGAGCTGCTGAATGCTGATATAAAGTGGGTAGTAGAACCGGGCGAATTCAGCATCATGGCAGGAGCTTCTTCCGAGGACATCCGCCTGAGTGGAGTGCTTCAGGTAGAAGATTATGCAACCCGCCTGCAAGCCATCGAAGCACAAAAGCCACAAAGCCCCGTCACAGCAAGCACCAACTCGGAAAGCGCAAGTCTGGTACTGGACGGCAAAGCCGACACTTCATGGCAAGGGAATAAGGGGGACTACATCACCCTGGCTTTGGACGGTTCTCCACACGTAGAAAAAGTGGATATTACATTCGTCCGCGAGAACAACCTTCCGGCCGAATTTGAGATACAGTTGTCGGGCGGAGGCGGACAATTCCTCACGGTATATTCGGGCACCGTAAGCGAATATGGCAAAGCTATCACTTACAAGTTCAAAGGAAGTACCGCGAGCGATCTGCGCATCGTATTGAAAGATGACCGGGTAGGCGTAGCAGAAATAAAGCTGTAACAGGTACCCTGTCAGAAATATACTAAAACGTAAATTGGCACAAACTGACGCAAACCATTTCTACTGAATGTCTGCGTCAGTTTGTGCCAATTGTATTTTAATATAACAGTACTATAACTGCTTTTGAGAAACACTTGCACGGCTCACGATAAACACTTGTATGGCTCGCGAGAGACACTTGCACGGCTCGCGAGAAACACAAGTGTGGTTCACAGCACCAGCATTCCTACAATACACCCTTCGAACTGGGCAATTCGAAATGATAGATGTCACGCTTCACAGCCATCTTCAGCGCACGGGCCAATGCCTTGAAGATGCCTTCTATCTTGTGATGCTCGTTCTGTCCTTCGGCTTTGATGTTCAAGTTCATGCGGGCAGCATCGCTCAACGACTTGAAGAAGTGGAGAAACATTTCCGTGGGCATCTCGCCTATCTTTTCACGGTGGAACTCGGCATCCCAAACTAACCAGGGACGTCCGCCAAAGTCCAGACAAACCTGACACAAGCAATCGTCCATCGGCAAAGCATAGCCGTAGCGTTCAATTCCACGCTTGCTGCCCAAAGCCTGATACAGACATTCGCCCAAAGCCAGTGCCGTATCCTCGATGGTGTGGTGTTCATCGACTTCCAGATCGCCCTTCACATGAATGGTCAGGTCCATTCCTCCATGCTTGCCTATCTGCTCCAGCATGTGGTTGAAGAAGCCTAAGCCGGTATCAATATCACACTTTCCGTCACCATCCAAGTTGACTGCCACGTAAATGTCGGTCTCCTTCGTCGTACGACGGACTTCTGCCCTGCGTTCGCCGGCAAAGAGGAACTCGGCAACCTTATCCCAGTCGGTCGTGGCAAGAGCACACACTTGCTGGAGCCCTTCGCAGGCAGCCTGCCCGCCTTCAGCCACCGGCTTCAATGCCTGTACGTCGTCATTCAGAAATATAGCACGGCAACCCAGATTCTTAGCCAACTCCACATCGGTCGGCCGGTCGCCTATCACAAAACTGTTCGCCAGGTCGTAATCCGGATTATGAAGATACTTCCCCAACATACCCGTACGGGGCTTGCGGGTGGGCGCATTGTCGGCAGGCATACTCCGATCAATGCAGACCTCATCGAACGTAATGCCTTCGCCAGCCAGCGTCTTCATCGTCAGGTTATGAGCGGGCCAGAATGTCTCTTCCGGAAAAGAAGCGGTTCCCAGTCCGTCCTGGTTGGTCACCATGACAAACTCAAAGTCGAGCTTGCTGCGAATGAAACCCAAATTGCGCATCACTTTGGGATAGAACTCCAACTTCTCCAACGAATCCAACTGATAATCGACAGGCGGCTCGATGACCAGCGTACCGTCACGGTCAATAAAAAGAACTTTTTTCATCATCTGCTCAAGAAAAGTTTTTCAATGCTTCTATCAGTTTGTTATTCTCGATCCGGGTACCAACCGTCACTCGCAGACAGTTTCCGCACAAGGCCACCGAACTGCGGTTGCGCACAATGATGCCGCGACTTACCAGGTAGTTGTATATCTTCACTGCGTCTGTCACCCGCACCAGGAAGAAGTTGGCATCCGAAGGATACATCTTGACCGTACACGGCAGTTTGGCAAATTCAGCTTCCAAGTAGCCACGCTCTTCTTTCAGTGTGTGTACCCAGCGCTCAACCTCGTAATAGCGGTGCAGCATCTCCATGGCCTGCTTCTGTGTCAGAAGGTTTACATTATAAGGATACTTTATCTTATTGAACACAGCAATAATCTGAGGAGAAGCAAAGGCCATACCCAGGCGGATAGCTGCACATCCCCAAGCCTTGGAGAACGTCTGCAGGATAATGAGATTGGGATACTTATCCAGGTCGGTCAGGAAAGAAGGAGCTTCGGAGAAGTCGTTGTAGGCCTCATCCAAAACAATCAGCCCCTGAAAGGCAGCAAGCAGTTTCTCGATTTCGGCACGCGGCAAGTCATTTCCCGTAGGATTGTTGGGAGAGCAAAGGAAGACTACCTTCGTATGCTCGTCGGCAGCCGCCATCAGCTTGTCGGCCGAAAAGCAGAAGTGTTCATCAAGCAAAACCTTCCGATACTCTACGTCATTCACTTCGGCGCATACCTGATACATACCGTAAGTAGGGTCAATAGCCACCACATTGTCGATACGTGGCTCACAAAAGGCACGGAATACCAGGTCAATGGCTTCATCACTGCCGTTGCCCAAGAAAATGTGGTCGGCAGCCACCTTCTTTACTTTAGCCAGCTCATTCTTCAGTTCGCACTGCAAAGGGTCGGGATAGCGGTTGTGAGGGCCATTGTAGGGATTCTCGTTGGCATCCAGAAAGACGGAAGCCTCCACTCCCTTATATTCATCGCGTGCTGAAGAATAAGGTTTCAGACGCCAGATGTTCGGACGGGTCAGTTCCTGTATTGTCTTCATGATTTATCGTTTTGAGTTATTGTAAGGCTTTCAATCTCACGGTTATTGCATTCTTATGTGCATCCAGATGTTCGTTGGCGGCCATCACTTCAATGGCCGGACCGATGTGGCGAATGCCTTCCGGCTGAATTTCCTGGAAAGTAATCTTACGGATAAAGCTGTCGAGACTTACCCCACTATAGGCCTTGGCATAGCCATTGGTCGGCAAAGTGTGATTGGTACCCGAAGCATAATCGCCCGCACTCTCGGGAGTTAAGTGTCCAAGGAATACAGAACCGGCATTCACAACACGTTCGGCAACCGAAAGATAATCGGCCGTTTCCACTATCAAGTGTTCGGGTGCATAAGCATTGGTCAGTTCGATGGCTTCGTCCAGACTATGCACCACAATCAGCTTGCTATTGGCAAGCGACTTGCTGGCAATCTCCTTACGCGGCAAGAGTTCGAGCTGGCGCTCTACTTCAAGCTTGACCGCTTGTTGCAACGCCTCGGAAGTGGTAATCAGCATGGCTTGACTATCGACCCCGTGCTCGGCCTGACTCAATAAATCGGCAGCTACAAAGACCGGATTGGCTGTCTCATCGGCCAAGACCGCTACTTCGGACGGACCGGCCGGCATGTCAATGGCCACATCGCGCAGGCTGACCAATTGTTTGGCCGCAGTAACATACTGGTTGCCAGGGCCAAACATCTTATACACCCGTGGCACACTTTCCGTACCGTAAGCCATCGATGCAATGGCTTGCACTCCACCTATTTTGAAAATACGATTCACACCTGCTACCTTGGCAGCAAAAAGCACGGCTGGATGTACCTTGCCGTCACGCCCTGGAGGAGTACAAAGCACAATTTCTCCGCACCCGGCAATCTTGGCCGGCACGGCCAGCATCAATACGGTAGAAAACAAGGGCGCCGTACCTCCGGGAATATAAAGCCCCACCTTCTCGATAGGAACGGCTTTTTGCCAACAAGTAACTCCGGGAACGGTCATCACTTTCTTCCCTTCGAAACGTTGCGCAGCATGAAACGTAGTAATATTTTTGCTTGCCAAACGAATGGCACTCTTCAGTTCATCTGTCAGTAGCTGTTCTGCTTCATCAAACTCTTCGGACGATACAGCCAACGATGTCAACTCCACCTTGTCAAACTGCTGCTCGTATTGCAAAACAGCTTTATCACCTTCCTGCTTTACCCGGTCGATGATATCCTGCACCACACCAAACAAACTCTCCGTGTTCATAACAGGCCGTTTCAGTAAATCTTTCCACTGCGACCTGTCGGGATAACTAATCAATATCATAATAACAACTTATAATCTTCATCCTCTATATATCATACAATCATTTTCTCTATCGGAAGCACCAGAATGCCTTCTGCACCCAATTGCTTCAGTTTGCCAATGATTTCCCAAAAGCATTTTTCATCAAGCACCGTATGCACCGAACACCATCCCTCCTGTGCCAAAGGCATCACGGTAGGACTTTTCATACCAGGCAATACTGCCACAATCTCATCCAAGCGTTCCTTTGGCGCATTCATCAGAACATATTTCTTGTCTTCAGCGGTCTTCACAGCATCCATGCGGAAAAGAAGCTCTTTCAATATATCCTTCTTTTCATCTGTCAGATGTTTATTGCCGATAAGCAATGCTTCCGATTGCATCACAACCTCCACCTCTTTCAACCGATTGCTGACTAACGTAGATCCCGAACTGACAATATCAAAAATAGCATCAGCCAAACCTATCCCCGGTGAAACCTCGACAGAACCTGTTATCACATGAATCTCCGAATGTACATTGCACTTTTTCAGATAATCAGTCAATATGCCTGGATAAGAAGTGGCAATCTTTCGTCCTTCAAACCATTCTATACCCGGATAATCAATATCCTTTGGCATAGCCAGTGACAAACGGCATTTACTAAAGCCCAGACGCTTGACAATTTCTGCATCCTCGCCCCGTTCTACAAATTCATTCTCACCAACGATACCGATATCGGCCACTCCGGTTGCTACTGTCTGTGGAATATCGTCATCGCGCAAAAACAACACTTCAAGAGGAAAATTGGATGATTGCACCAATAGTGTGCGTTTAGTCGCATTCAGTTTGATGTCTGCTTCTTCTAAAAACGACATCGTTTCGTCGTAAAGACGACCTTTGGCTTGTACTGCAATTCTCAGCATGATCTTTTTTTATTTTCTAAGTTTATAATTTGTCACAAAAAAAGAAGCTTACCTACATCCGGCAAGCTTCTTCCTATTCTGCATTCTCATCAGCATATACATCTATTCGCCCACCGAATTTATTCGTCAGGATAATGATGGTGATGATGATATGCTGCAAAATTTCTCATTTGACTTTCTTTTAAGACGAGACAAATGTAAGCCATCTGCTTGAAATCACCAAAAATATAACAGAAAAAATCACGTTCACCTTTCATTTTTTCATTTTTCGAACCAGATTTTTTAAAATCATTTCATCGACATAATCAAAAGTCTGTTATTCTGGACATGTCTTTCGACCCGCCTATGGCAGATGTTTCCCCCTCAATAATTTCCCCCTTTTGAAGAAAACACCCGGAGACATACCTGTCACTTGGCGAAACACTCGATTAAAATGATTAGGTGTACTAAAACCCGCTTCATAAGCCACTTGCTGCATCGTTTTACCTCCATCTGAAAACAATTCGATAGCCCGAACAATGCGTTGATGATTCATATAGTCCGAAAAACGAACGCCGGAAGCATGTAACAAACGGCTAAGGTTGCGCACAGAAAAACCAAATTCAGCTGCCACCTGTTCAATGTGCAAATTATCGCCCAAATGTTCCATCATGTAGTCGAGCACCGGATACAGACGTTGATCATTAGGAATTACCAACGTTTTCAGCGGAAGCTCCTTTGATGGACACATTGAAGGAAGCAGACGAAAGAAACTAATTGTGAAATTGTACAATTCGGGCAAATCCGAATATGCAATCCTTCTCCCCTTAGAGGCTATATACTTCAGATTTTCCGCAATAACCGCATTGATAGCATACACAGCAAAACCCTGTCCGATAGGAATCTGTGGAAGCAGTCCTTCCCAATCTATATAATAAATAACCAAGGATATCTGTCGGTTTTTGCTTGACAATTCGTGTTCTGCTCCCTTAGGTATCCAAACAACATGTTTCTCGGGTACAAAATAACTGTCTGTACCCATTCTGACATGTAATGTACCCGCTAAAGTATAGACAATCTGATGTTTCTGATGAGAATGTACAGACAGATTAATCTCCTCCCATCCCGTCTGCTTAATGAATATCTCTTCCGGAACTGAGTTTTCTATACTATCTATATATGCACACTGTTCACTATTCATTCTATCTTTTTTGGCCTAAATCGATAAGAATATTGCAGGAAATGCAAATTCGGAACAAAAGTAAAGCTTTAACTTTGCACCATCAAATTTTTGAAGAGACAAAAAGAACAACATGCAATTTATTTCTAAACCCTTAACAACCAAATTTGCGTATTTGGCCTTATTTTTATTCGCTACCAGCCTTTGTGCACAAGAGCGTGTACTTACCTTGAATGAGTTATTCTCACTGGCAGACAAAAACAGCAAAAGCATCCGCATGCATCAGCTCAACATTCAGGAGACCGAACAAGGCATTAAAGTAGCGCGCAATGCCTATCTGCCTTCATTCAGTATTAAAGCGGAAGCATCGTACATCGGCGATGGCTGTATGACCGACCGTGACTTTTCAGATGCTGTCCATGCAGACATGCCTCACTGGGGTAACTCTTTTGTAGTCAAAGCTCAGCAAACCATTTATGCCGGAGGACGTATCAAAAGCAATATTAAACAGAACCAACTACAGAAACAAGCAGCCGAACAAACTCATCTCGACAACCGGCAAGATCTGCGTTTCCTACTTGCCGGATACTATCTCGATCTGTTCCAATTGAGAAATCAGGAACTGGTGTACCGCAAGAATATTGAGCAAACTCAGCTACTCGTCAAAGATATGCAGGCGGCCTACCAACAAGGCACCGCTTTAAAGAGCGACATCACCCGTTACGAACTTCAACTACAAAACTTGGAACTGGGATTGACATCGACTATCAATAAGCTGAATGTTTTAAACCATGAACTTGTAACAACCATCGGTCTTTCTCCTGAAACAAAGATTGTCCCCGATACATTATATCTGAAGCAGTTGCTTATTGACAACCGCCAGGAAAGTGAATGGAAAATCGGCATGAATGAGGCACCTTACATGAAACTGACTAACATAGATATTGCTCTGGGAAAAAACCAAAAACGAATGATTAAGTCGGAATTTCTGCCACACATCAGCCTTTCTGCCACTAACGAACTGACTGGCCCTATCTTGGTAGAAGTTCCTCCTTTAAACAATAATTTTACCTACTGGTACGTTGGCGTAGGTATATCCTATAATATAGATGCCCTTTACAAAAGCAGACGTAAGCTGAAACAAGCCGATATCGCCATCCGAAGGCTGGAAGAGAAACACCGACTGGCTGCTGAACAGTTAGAAAACTCTATTCATAAAGCTTATATCAATTTACAAGAAGCCTACACACGCCTGCATACTCAACAGAAAAGCGTGCAACTGGCTCATGAGAACTTCGACATTGTCAGACAACGCTACATGAATGGCCTGGCGCTCATTACCGACATGCTTGATGCCAGCAATACGCAGCTTGACATGGAACTACAATTAGCCAATTATCAGATTGGTATTCTCTACCAATATTTTTTGCTAAAAAGACAAATCGGGACTTTATAAGTTCCTCCCAAATGAACTTTTGGATTTTTGTATAATAAATAAAGAACGGAAAAGATATGATTAAAAACAAAAAGAGAGCCATTCCTAATTTCTTTATCGCACTCGTCTTGGTTGCCGGCATTAGCTGGATATGCGGACGTTTTGTCCACCTGTCTGACGTTGAGTTTACTGACAATGCACAAATACAGCAACACTTAACACCAGTCAGCACCCGGGTGCAAGGGTTTATTAAGAAAATTTGTTTTGAAGAATACCAAAACGTCAAGAAAGGAGATACGTTAGTCATCATCGAAGATACCGAGTATCGACTTAAAGTAGCGCAAGCCGAGGCCGATTATCACAACGCCCTGGCCGGAAAAACCGCTATGCTTACCAGCATCAATACGGCACAAAATAATATTTTAGTGACAGATGCAGCAATCGAAGAGCAACATGTTCGCCTGCAAAACGCGGAAACCGACTACAAACGTTATCAAGAATTACTAAAAGGTGAAGCTGTCACTCCTCAACAATTCGATCGTGTAAAAACCGATTATGCAGCTACACAAGCACGTTACGAACAGCTCTTAAGGCAAAAACAATCTACCTTATTGACCAAAGAAGAGCAGACCCAACGCCTGGAACAAAACGAGTCGGAAATCAAGCTGGCTGAAGCCGCCCTTAACTTAGCCAAGCTAAACCTTTCATATACTATTATTCGGGCAAATGCCGATGGAGTAACCGGACGGAAAAACATACACGAAGGCGAACTGGTTCAACAAGGTCAGACCCTTGTCACACTGGTGGACGGCACAGAAAAATGGGTTATTGCCAACTACAAAGAGACACAAACTACTTACATGAAACGCGGTCAACTGGTAGAAGTACGCGTAGATGCCATTCCCGACGTGGTTTATGAAGGGCGTATAGCTTCCATCTCCGACGCAACAGGTTCCTTCTACTCTATCATTCCTCAGGACAATTCGGCAGGCAACTTTGTCAAAGTGGAACAGCGCATTCCCGTACGCATCGAATTTACCGACAACAATAGCACCGAAAGCCTGCAACGACTCCGTGCAGGCATGAATGCCGAATGCTATGTAGAACAATAACCGGATCAATGAAAGGGAAACAAGCCATGTCAGAACAACGTCCAAGAATATCCTACTTTAAAGAATATCTGCCCACCCCGGTGTGCATTTTCTTCTCCATGTTTTTCGCTATGGTCTTCCAGTTCAACGGCGGTGTATTTCTGCCTACTGCCGTGCAGATGTCCAGTGCACTGGGTTGCATCCAAGAAGATGTCAACATGGCCGGTTATGCCTCGTTCATTGGCATGACCCTGATTTTTCCCATTCTTTTCCGGCTTAAATTTCGCTTTACCACCCGCAGTATTTTCCTTACCGTCTGTCCGGTATTGATAGCCTGCAACCTTATTACCCTACACACTAACAGCTTACCTGTTTTCATCGGCATCTGTCTTGTGTCGGGTTTCTTCCGCATGTGGGGCACATTCGAATGCTTCTCGAACATGCGTCTTAGCGTGACCCCATCCGGTAACTTTTCCGTCTTCTATCCTGTCATCTACATCATCGTACTCGAAAGTATCCAACTCTCGGGCTTAGTAGCTACTCATATCAGCGACTGGGCCAACTGGCGCTATATGCACTGGTTCGTCATCGGCATGCTGCTTGTAGTGTGGATGTGTGTTCTGTTATTCACTCGCCCCTATCGCCCCATGAAGAAACTTCCCCTCTATAACATCGATTGGTTAGGAGGTTTCCTGTGGGGAGTGATCCTATTCAGCATCGTTTTCATTTGCATCTACGGAGAATATTACGACTGGCTGGACAGCATCGAGATCCGCTCGTGTATCGTCATAGCCATAGTGGCACTGATGATCAACATCAACCGCATGAATACCCTACGCCGTCCCTACATAGAGCCACAAGTCTTTCGTTATCGCAATTTTCCTGTTATTCTCTTTTTATTTCTGATGCTGTGTCTGTTTCTCACTACGTCGTCCGTATTACAGAATCAGTTCATGAGTTCCATCCTGCACTATGACTCACTGAACGCCATCTCTCTGAATTGGTGGGTATTTATCGGCATTCTGGCCGGAGCCGGCATTGTATTCTATCGCCAGGCCGTACTCCACAAAGGCTACAAGCTGCTCATTTCAATAGGCTTCCTGCTGATAGTAATCTATCAATATTACATGTATTTTCTAATTCATCCCAACCTGAATATTGAAAGCCTCTATATGCCTAACTTTCTGAAGGGTGTCGGACATGGCATTCTCTACATTTCGCTCACCATTTACATTGCCAAAAGCGTACCCTTCAAGCATTTTTTCCAGAGCTTATGTGTACTCAGCTTCATTCGTACAAGTATAGCCACCCCCTTAGGTACAGCCATTCTAAGCCGTTGGATGAGACATCTGCAACAAGACAACATCGGTCTGCTCAGCCGCAAGATAGACGGAGTGAACAACTGGTCGCCCGACATATCAATCCGCAACCTTTATAACGCAGTTTCCCAGCAAACCATGCTTACCAGTCTGAAAGAATTGTTTGGCATCGTCTGCATCTGTGGCACCATACTACTGGTTGGAATCTTCACTTACCGATTGTGGAAAAGATACATTCCACTCCGATACCGGGGGTAATGCCTCCTCTATTCAATTATCTTATTCTTCGGATATCAGCGATTCCAACGAGACATCTTCAGCTTCTACCTCGCAACAGCGAAAAAACATTTCCTTCTCGGCTTTCTCTTTCGGAAATGTAAAATAAGTACATTGTGCTTCTGTACACAATTCTCCTTTATCATTAAAGATTTTCGCTTCTATAAAAGCTAAATTCCGCTTCAGCTCATGCAACGAAGCACGAAGTAACAGATAACGGCAATCGGTTGACAATGACTTCCGAAAACGAGTCTCCATCTTTGTAGTCATCCCCGCCGTCTGCAACTTACGGAACACGACCCATCCACAAATTTCATCAAGCAATACAGACTGAATGCCTCCGTGTAAGGTGTGCAGAAAGCCTTGATAATGTCCATCCGGTTTCCATACACTAATCACTTCATCTCCATCCTCATAGAAATTCATGTTCACACCGTATTCATTATCGGGCGAACAGCCAAAACAGTTATAGCCTTCCAGGCCTTTCCATGGATTAACGATCTTTCTCATATCCCCATTTATTATGATATTAGAACTATAAACTTAACTAATGCAGCAGCGAAGATAAAAAATGTCCCGTAGAAATCATAATTCTACGGGACACAACTAATGCCTAAATCAAACTTCTTTTTACCTTAAGCACGCTATTTCCATTTTTTTATTCCTTTCGAATTTTCAGGAGTCGCTTCTATCAGGCTCAAAGCAAAACCACCGCTTCGTGCCTCCTTAACCGAAATACGGGTCTTAGAAGTTACAATACCTTTCTTAATCTGATATTCGGTCGGATTCTCCTTGTAATCGGCCGTTTTTCCATCGGCATACAAGGTAGCTACATATTTCTTACCTGGCTCCAAAAAATCAAGAGCAAATGTAGCAGTACGGGCATTCTCGTCCGTAATACCTCCTACAAACCAGTTTCCTGTACCTTTGGCTTTACGGGCGATAGTCAAATAGTCGCCCGGTTCGGCTTCGATGTACTTGCTTTCGTCCCAATCGACTGCCACATCCTTAATGAACTGGAAAGCATCCATATGCTTTTCGTAGTTCTGCACCAAATCGGCAGCCATCTGTAAAGGACTATAGAGAGTGACATAAAGCGCCAACTGCTTGCACAATGTAGTCTGCACCTGACCATGTGGCAAATCGCCCATAAATTCCAGTTTGATATCAAAAATACCAGGAGTATAATCCATCGGACCACCAATGAGTCGGGTGAAAGGGAGCAATGTGGTATGGAAAGGCTTACTGCCACCAAAGGCTTCGTACTCGGTACCGCGCGCCGATTCGTTGCCTATCAGGTTAGGATAAGTACGACACAAACCTGTAGGTCGGACTGCTTCGTGAGCATTGACACAAATTTTATACTCGGCAGCCTTCTTTACGGCATACAGATAATGGTTGTTCATCCACTGGCCGTAATGATGTTCACCACGAGGAATAATATTACCGACATAACCACTCTTCACCGCATTATACCCATTAGCTACCATAAACTGATAGGCCTTATCCATGTGACGCTCATAATTACGCACGGAGGAAGAAGTTTCGTGATGCATCATCAGTTTGACTCCCTTACTATGAGCATACTCATTAAGCATCTTCACATCAAAGTCCGGATAAGGAGTGACAAAGTCGAAGACATAATCCTTGGAATGTCCGAACCAGTCTTCCCAGCCTTCATTCCAACCTTCAACAAGAACCTGATTCAGTCCGTTTTCAGCAGCGAAATCGATATAACGTTTCACATTTTCGTTGGTAGCACCATGACGGCCGTTTGGCTTGGTCTTTTTATAATCAGTCTCACCCAGCTTTACTGAAGGGAGTTCATCTGTATAAGCCCATGTACTCTTACCGGCAATCATTTCCCACCATACGCCTACATATTTGACTGGCTTAATCCACGACACATCCTCGTAAGCACAAGGTTCGTTCAAGTTAAGTGTAATACGCGAAGCCAATATGTCACGGGCATCATCACTGACTATCACCGTACGCCAAGGTGACGTGCAGGGAGCTTGCAAGTAGCCTTTATTACCTTGTGCATCGGGAGTAAGCCATGACTCAAATACGAAATTCTTATCATCCAGATTCAGATGCATACACGAATAATCAACCAAAGCGGCCTCATGCAGATTGATATACAGTCCGTCAGCAGTCTTGAGTTGGAGTGCAGTCTGTACTCCTGTCGGAGAAAACGGCGTCTGCGATGAATTGGGAGTAATTGCCCCATCCATCAACCCTCGGATTTCCGACAGTTTCGATTCGGTATAATCATACTCCTGCGTATCATAATCGCCAGGTATCCAGAATGCCGTATGATCGCCTGTCATCGCAAACTGTGTATGTTCTTCTTCTATCACAAAATAATTCAGATTTTTCTGCAAAGGAAACTCATAACGGAAACCTAATCCGTCGTCAAACAGACGAAAGCGAATAATAATATTACGATTCTGAGCCTTCTGATTCAATGTAACAGCAAGCTCATTGTAATGATTGCGTATTTCCTTTTCTTCTCCCCATACGGGTTCCCAAGTCTCATCAAAAGTAGAAGTCTGAGCATCAGTCAGCGTAAAACCATTCATAAGTCCGGGATCATCCTTCAACTCCAATCCCAATTTGGAAGGTTTGATAACAGTCTTTCCTTTATAAGAAAGTTCATAAACAGGTTCTCCCTGCGCATTTACAGAAAAGTTAAGTTGAAGCTGTCCATTAGGAGAAGTGATACTTTCTGCCATAGCAATGCTACAAGCAAAAAGCGCGAACACAAAACAAATAAATTTCATACAGATTATTCTCATGTTTCTCATGTTATATGATTGATTAATACTTTCCATACTACAAAGATAGAAAGGATACGAATTTCAAGAACAACAACAAACAGAAAAGCCTTCCAAAAGGAGTACAAACGTTTGCATAAACCTGAATCTATAGAATTGTAAACACAAACAGATTCACAATATGTTTATCTATTGTAACTACATATAGAGTACAAAACATATAATTAGATCAGAAAAAGTCTGTAAGTTCTAATATCTAAAAAGGCAACCTTTGCTGCAATTATGGATGCAGTTGTACTGCAAATAACAATGCAGTCACACTGCAATAATAGATGCAGTAAAGCAACAACAGTTATTCTGACGGCAAGAGTAATATAATACCCTCTTTTTACCATCTAACTATGGACTTTAGCTCTCTAAAGAGGGTGTTTAGTAAGCTAAAGTAGGACTTTGCGACGTAACCAACCATTCTCTGTATAAAACCCATGATAATAAAAAGAGGGCGAACAAAAGTCCGCCCTCTTCATACATTATATCATCGGTATTGTATTATTCCATAATAACAACACGGTTCAGATAGTTCTTTCCGAACATATTTTCTGTACCACCGAATCCGACGAGTTCAAGCTGATCGCCATTTACACCTTCTGCAACCAATGCATCGTAAACAGCCTGAGCACGTTTCTCAGACAACTTCTGGTTCAGAGATACACTACCGGTAGCCTTATCAGCATAACCAGCAATCTTGTATTTCTTATCCGGATTAGCCTTCAAGATCTTAGCAGCCAACTTAATGTTAACCTTACCATAGTCGTCTATCTTAGCACTACCAATCTTGAAGAAGATAGCACGCGGACCAGCAACCTGAACTTCCTTAACAACTTCTTTAACTTCAGGCTTAACATTAGCCAAGGCATTCTTAGCGTCGGCCAAATCAGCCTGAGCCTGTGCCAATTCGTTTCTATACTTGTTGATTTCTTCGTTGATAGCGTCCTTTTCAATCTTAGAAACCAGCGGAACAAACTTCTTGCCACCAAATGTGTAAGCAGCACCGATTGTCAAACGACCAGTAGCTTCTGCTTTACGACAATCGCTTGCATCACCGAAGATAGAAGGAGTTACACCAGCACGAGCTTCCAGATTCAAAGCCCACTTGTCTGTAATGTCATAACCCAATCCTAAACCAACTGTGGCACCGAAGCGAGCTTTCAAACCATGTTCTGAATAAGAATAAGATTGTGCACCTGTAGCTGCATTCAATGTAATATTGGTATCAACAGCCTTACCAAGATTCATTGTAGGACCACCAAACAGATAGAGGTTGAAAGCACGATCCGGATTATAACCACCAAACAAGTTAATCAGATTCAGCATAGCGTCCAGATTGATTTCACCGAACTTCTTGCAATAACCATAGTAACCGTTATCCTGCTTATCCAGGCTTTGCCACAGTCCACCAATCTGACCGCGAACACCCCAAACCGGATTGATATACTTTCCTACTGAAACATTGAAATTGAAAGTCGGAGTATTCATACCATCGTTGAAGACAGCCATACCGCCGACACCAACTCCTACAAAAATATTATCCGAACCTTTCTCGGTATAATATTTATCTTTTTCTTGCGCATTCATTGTCAAGCATGCACCTGCAAGTAACAATGAAGCCATTATAAATTTTCTTTTCATTTTTCTCTCGGTTTAAAATATGACTTGACAAACTAATTAATCAGGAATTACGATACCACCACCGGCGTTGCCGCTACCGTGACCGTGACCATGTCCGTGGCCTGCAGGTGCATGATCGTGACCAGGAATCTGCAGTTTGTCTTCTATGTTCAATTTGAAAGAGGTATAATCGTCTACGATTAACTTACCAATCTCAACTTCATCTGTAACTTCACCATCTACCTTAGTAACGCGAGTGAAAGTATAAATGGTCGGAACAATTGTATAAACAGCGTTTACTTTTGTCATAGAGTGAGCATAGATTGTCACTTCTTGAGACTTTTGTTCTTCGGTATAAGTTTCATCCAATGTATTGATAAAACCACCAATCAAAGCTTTTTCTTCGAATGTACAATCCTCAGCAAACGTTTTTTCTACAACTTTAGAACCACTCTTGAAGGTGTATAAAACAGATTCTTCATAATAATAATCAGTAACATTCGGGATTTCTACAACTTCACCAGCAATATCTTCTGCATCCTCTACTTTAGCCTCATTCTTAATGCTTACTACAGGTTCGCCCGGTTCCGGTTCAACCTCAGCCTGCAAAACGATAGTAGTAGTCAAAGTAAGGATCTGACCGGCTTCCAAAGAAGGAACATTTACCGTATTTGAAGCTTCCAAATTGTTATATTTCGCCGTAACGGTAACAGTTTTTCCTTCTATTTTTGGATTTCCTACGAATACAGGCCCGTCTGAATAAGTAATAGCGGCCTCATTAGTAACATTTGTTGTAGTTGTTCCGTCTACATAAAGTACAGTAGCATTAATAGTTGCCTGTGCATTAATCGGTTCAACGTTAATGTTGAAATCCTCTTTCTCGCAAGAAGTAAGAGTTGTAGCCAAAGCTACTACGGCCAGCGCAAACATTGCACCAATACCGTTCAAGAATTTCATTCTTTTCATCTCAATAATAAATTAAAAATTTAACAATTCTGACTTAATAAAATATGGATTAAAACTATTTTCTTTCATTATATTATCACTCGCCTCAGCTTTATACTGTTTATAGTATTGCTGTTCGTTACCTGCATTATACAAAATTCCAAAATTTCGCGAGAGCATCACCCTCGGCCAATGTTTAGTTCTTTTATACTTATAGGGAGGCAAGGCGACCTGAAAACGCCAACCACCATTGATATTGATTCCTTTTGCTTTCATCGCATAAAGTCCAATAGAGCAATAGCGAAAATGGCGTATGACTTCAAACTTCGCACCTACTTCCTTCTGCAAATATTGTTCTACTTTCAAGTTAAACTGCGTATTGTATTGAGGCCAATAAAAGCTTCCTCCAAGCATCCAAGTAAAAGAGATAGTCGGATCGTAATGATAAGTAAATGCATCCCAATAACCGTTTCCAGTAGCCCCAACTCGTGCCAATAGGGAAAAACGCTCGTCTCTAAAACGATATGCCATATCCAAATCGACACCATATTGGTTTGCATTGAAAAATCCCGCCGTCAACTTACCAAAAACATTATATGGCAAGCGAAAACTTTGCGACACCGTCAAATGCCCCGGATGCACCACCTCTTCCAATCGTCCATATCCGTCATTATAAACAGGAATCACTAACTGACCAGTAAGTTTCATTCCTTTCCACAACGACACTTCTATTGCTGGACTTAAGTCGAACAACGCCTGATAAATCTGCGTAATAATCAAGTTCTTGAACGACAACTGAGGATAGACCAAAATATCAACCTTAAACAAAGAACTATTTTTCTTCTTTATTTTTCGGGCCTGTTTCCACGAATGACCCATATCGTAACTTACGTTCCAATCCCTACGCTCAGCTGCAGGTACGGTATCGCCAATAATAGGCCGATAATAAAGAGAAATCTGAGGTATATTGTTGTCAAGCACAATAATTCGGCAAGGCTTCTTATCAGGCAATCCAATTTCCTGAATAACATCTACAGCCCTACCTATTCCGACTCCATTCAACCGATATGCCGAATTCTGTAAGGTATAGACACGCTCTCTACCATCTTCTGTCCATCCAACATTTTCAAACCCCATTTCAACCAAGACATCTACAGTTCGATCCCCATCCTGCGAAAATCCCTTTAAAGGAAACAAACAGAGAAGAAAGAACGCACTATAATATATTACTATAGATTCTATAGCCAGGCGCTTAGTTGTTTTAGAGCTATTACACCTCATTTCGTTTAACTTCCGTATAACAAAAATACGGTGCAAAAATAAATACATTTTTAATAATACCAAAGAATTTCACCTTAAAATTGGCAGGGCTGTTCCTTTTTTTCCTCTATCCGCCATATTTAACAACTTACAAAAACAAAATACCGCATATCCAAGCTCTATCATTACAAATATTATTGCAAACACAACTTATCACCAATAAATCTGTTTTCTGGGAAAACGCCCGTTCATCTTTTAAATTAGCACGTTTATTCCTAATTTTCTTATCAATCGCTTCCTTTTCATGAAAAAACAAATTCATTTTTCTATTTACCATTTACGCTTATATAAAGTCAAAACAAGCATAAAATCCATCCTCTTTTAAGGTTGTGTCCAACACTACAAAATAAGATTTGACGAACCAAATGTTAATGATTAACGCATCATGACAGCTATTCTTTCAAGAAAACATATTCACTCAAAAGCATGTCAAATCATACCTTAATCAAGAAACAACTGTCAACGTACTTATGTTCATAGAAGCGCCACGCATAGCATAAAAAAAGCCCGTATCAATATACGAGCTTCACATTGTCAATCCAAAGAGTGTTGCCTGGAGAACCGACATATGCCCCTCCATGGCTTGAAGTGAACTGCAGAAGCAAATGGGTAGGAGTATCGTCTGGTTCGCCCCATGCCACCTCTTTTACAGGAACACTTTCTCCTTTACTATTAACCGCATAGCGTTCGATTACCTGAAGGCGCATCATGTGAGGTTTATAAGCTGGATCGCCCGTAATATCACCATACATGATTGCATAGGTCGCATGATTGTGCCAATCATCCGTAGTCTTATAATAACGAACAACCATCGTTCCTACCCGTTTGGCATAAATATTCCCGTCCTTGTCTTCCCAACGTTTTTGCAAGAACAGGTTCACTTCGGGGAAATCCTTTCCTTCCACATCTGTAATACGACTGAACCCTGTGGCACGAACTCGTTTTTCCCGATCAGACATTTTTACTTTATAATCGAACTGAATAGCAATCGGTCTTTTAGTAAATGGAATACCCGTATCCAACATTTTTTGGGGATTCTTGGTTCCCTTAATGGGTTCATGCACCTCACCCAAGAAGATAGAGCCGGCCGCCAACACTGTAATATCGACCAATCCAAACACCTTAACACTCTCCATGCGTGTGTCCATACGTGCACAAAAACCATTGCCACGGCGTTCAGGAAAAACAGATGTATTAGTTTTCGTAATACCCGCCACGCGAGCCATCACATTGGAAGTTGCCCAAGGAGATCCACCCATATTTTTATAAGCACTGTTACCCTTTATCGTAGCCGTAGGGCCAATGGCATAAACATGCTTTGTCTCCCCTCCGATAATACCAGATTCCTTAATCTGACGGTCAATCCATTGATCCATATTTCCAAAAGGAATCATTTCTGCCGTATGTTGTTGAGCCAATGCAGCCGTACAATACAACGCAAAACACATCATCAGATACAATATTTTTCCTTGAAACATGACTTTTCCTCCTTTCAAAACGGTTCTTTTATAACTCATAGCCCCATTGCTGCAGTGCAAAGCCCCAATTGTCTTGAACGAGCCGCACCGTTCGATCATCATATTTATATTTATTCTTCTTATAACCCTTCTTCCCGCCTACATACTTTTCAATATCCGAGCGCGAATCAATAAACCCTGGTATCGACAAAGCGTCGTAGATATGTTCTGTCATCCCCATTGCATCAGCTTCAAAGTCCTCAAACTTCACTTCTATCAGATTTCCAGTAGGAATACACGATTTGTCTGCCTCATATTTATGATATAATTTGGCATATATCGACAGAATGTTTTCTTCCAGTTGCTCATTACTGATATCTTGAAGCTTCAATGGTTGAATTGTATTGGTGAAGAAGCTCCGCGTACTCTCGAAAACGGTATAAGGATTGCGCATCAGATAAATAAATTTAGCATTGGGGAACATCTTGACCAATTCCTTTACACGCCCCGTGTGAGGCGGGTTCTTACTCAGAAACTGTGTTCCATGCGTATTCCACAACGAAATTTTGATCAGCTTGACAAATGTTTCCTCGAATATTTTCAACTCTTCATCCGTTATATCATCGAAAAGGAGGTACTTATCGGCATATTCTTGCTGATATTTCGGCAAAAACCAGAAATTATAATAGGTATAAGGCATCATGTTAGCCAAAGCAAATTCTTCTTCCTGCGGGAGGTCAACCGCCAGTTCCATATTATCGGTAGGACGCTTGTCGGGCATCAGCCAGCTCATATTCTTCTTAAAGAAGGCCTGTCCCCACATCATCAGATGAGGAAAAACCGTCTGATAAGTTGTATTATAACCAAAATGCTTATCACACGAAAACACATTATGCACAAAAGTCGTACCACTGCGCCAATGCCCCAATATAAAGACAGGGTCATGTTCCAGCGGCTTATCAGCCAGTAGTTTTTCGTATCGATGATCCTGCAAGGGAACCAATACGGACAACAGACGACAGACAGCTTTTGTCAGGCGGTACTTGCCTCTGTAAGCAGCATCAATTTCTCTTCCACGAGTGATATCCTTGAATGTCTTCCAGTCGGCTCCTACTAATGTATTTATCGGCAATTTACTGAATTCTAACAATCCCATATTATTCTATCATTTAATGACTTTCACTTCAATACCCTGACGCTCCAGTTCCTTCACGGCCTTCTCGATTACTTCGTAATGCTCGGCTCCGATACCCAACTTCGGAAGGTTCAAGACAGGGATGGATTCGTCCAGATGCATATCCTTATCCTCTACCCGATCGATGATCATACCAACCGCACTCGTATTATTACTAATCGGGTCGATCAAAATAAATGAACCGGTAGCCTTATTCTTCTGATAGGGATCGAAAAACAATTCCTTTGCCGTAGTCAACACTACTCTGGCAATCTGATTCAACTGCATAGGTTCATCTTTCTTCGACAACCGCCCGTTCTCAACAGAAAGATGCTCCATGGTATTGACATCAACCTTGTACTTGATACTGTCTATGCGTGTACGACTCAAGTTAGTTGTCTGCTTGATGAAGAAGGACTTGTTCATATCCATCGGTTCTTCGTCCATCCACACCATCATGGCTTCGAAGTTGCGATCCATGATAGGCATATTGTCCGGATGAACCAGCATTTCTCCTCTCGACACGTCTATTTCGTCCTCCAGTGTCAACGTCACCGACTGGGGCGAAAAGGCATAATCCAAGTCACCGTCATAAGTCACAATGCTCTTGACATGCGAACGCTTTCCTGAAGGCAAAGCAATCACTTCGTCACCCTTATGCACAACTCCCGAAGCTACTTTGCCACAGAAGCCACGGAAATCGAGATTGGGGCGCAACACATATTGCACTGGGAAACGGAAATCGGATAGGTTATGATCGTTGTCGATATGAACAGTTTCGAGGAAATCGAGCAAAGAACATCCCTGATACCACGGGGTACGATCGGACTTCGTCACCACATTGTCACCTTCCAATGCTGAAAGCGGGATGCAAGTCACATCGGGAATACCCAAGGGAGTTACAAAATCCATATATTCTTTCACAATTTCATCAAAGCGTTCCTTCGAGAAATCGACAAGATCCATCTTATTCACTGCCAGCACCACGTGCTTGATGCCCAACAAAGAAACCAAGAAGGTGTGTCGGCGTGTTTGCGTGATGACACCCATACGGGCATCTACCAGAATCACCGCCAGATTGGCAGTTGAACCACCGGTAATCATGTTACGCGTATATTGTTCGTGCCCCGGAGTGTCGGCAATGATAAACTTCCGATTGTTGGTAGAAAAATACCGATAAGCCACATCAATGGTGATTCCCTGTTCACGCTCGGCCTTCAAGCCATCCAGCAACAAGGCATAGTCGATATGATCGCCTGCATTTCCCATTCGTTTACTGTCGCGCTCCAATGCATCAAGCTGATCCTCATACAGTTTCTTACTATCAAACAAAAGGCGTCCGATTAAAGTCGATTTTCCGTCATCTACCGACCCGGCTGTTAAAAAACGAAGCAAATCCTTCTGTTCATCCTTATCCAAGAATGCTTTTATATCCAAATTATTCTCCATTTCCTTAATTCCTTATTACCCAAAATCCTTAAAAATAACCCTCACGTTTCTTCTGCTCCATACTGGCTTCCTGGTCGAAGTCGATGACGCGCGTCGTACGCTCACTCTTGGTCGTGGTCATCATCTCTTCCACAATTTTCTCTATTGTATCAGCATTACTTTCGACAGCACCTGTCAGCGGCCAGCAACCTAAAGTGCGAAAACGTACCATACGCATCTGGATTTTGTCACGATATTGTTCGGGCAGACGGTCATCATCTGCCATAATCAGGTTGCCGTCTATCTCGACACACGGACGCTCCTTGGCAAAATACAGAGGTACGATAGGGATATTCTCCAAACGGATGTATTGCCAGATGTCCAGTTCTGTCCAGTTGCTCAAAGGAAAGACACGGATACTTTCTCCCTTGTGCACGCGAGCGTTGTAGATATCCCACAATTCGGGGCGTTGGTTTTTAGGATCCCACTGATGGAATTTGTCGCGAAACGAAAAGATACGCTCCTTTGCACGCGACTTTTCCTCATCGCGACGGGCGCCACCAAAAGCAGCATCAAACTTATACTTGTCGAGAGCATGAAGCAAAGCCTGTGTTTTCATCAGGTCGGTATGCACTTTACTTCCATGGGTAAAGGGACCCACTCCTGCCCGGAAAGCCTCCATATTGCTCTCGACGATGAGGTTCCATCCGTACTTCTTGGCATATTCGTCGCGAAACTGAATCATTTCCTTAAATTTCCATTTCGAATCGATATGCATCAACGGGAAAGGCACCTTCCCCGGATAAAACGCTTTCTCAGCTAAACGAACCATTACTGACGAATCCTTTCCGATGCTATACAACATGACTGGATTCTCGAACTCGGCAGCCACCTCACGTATGATGTGAATCGACTCGGCTTCCAGCTCCTTCAAATGACTTAATTTATAATTTTCTTCCATTTCGTGTACTATTTCTTCTGAATTTTAGGCAAAACAAGTTTCAACAACTGACCAACAGATTCCTCGAGGCTCAACACCGACGTATCAAGAGTCAGGTCAGGATGGGCCGGAGCTTCGAAAGGAGCAGAAATACCCGTGAAGTTTTTGATCTCACCCCTGCGAGCTTTCGCATACAATCCCTTTACGTCTCTGCGCTCACATTCCTCTATTGGAGTGCTGACATAGATTTCCAGGAAGTCTTCCCTTCCTATGATATTGGCAGCCATCTCGCGAATGTCGTTATTGGGGCTAATAAAAGCCGCAATGGTAACGATGCCCGTATCGATGAACAGCTTAGACACTTCGGCAATGCGACGGATGTTTTCCACCCGATCGGCTTCCGAAAAGCCCAGATTGTTGTTGATACCCGAACGGATGTTGTCGCCATCCAATATGCGGCAAAGCAATCCCAGCTTGTGCAACTCTCGTTCCAAAGCAATTGCGATGGTACTTTTACCCGATCCGCTCAAGCCTGTAAACCAAACCATCACTCCATGCTGACCTAAAAGCGCCTCTTTATCCTGACGAGTCAGCATCTTGTCGAAAATCGGATATATATGGTTTTCATTATCTGTCATAACCTTCATTTATTTAAAATGGCCATATGATTGGTATAAGAATAATCGAAATCAAAAATGTAATGATATTGAGAGGCAAACCGATACGGACAAAGTCGGTAAACTTATAGTTTCCGATACCTTGCACGATCAGATTCGTCTGATAACCGATTGGTGTCGAAAAACTGGCAGATGCCGCCATACAGATAACCACAAAAAACGGCATCGGATCGACCCCCAACTGCGATGATATGGACAATGCCAACGGAAAAGCCAAAGCTGCAGCCGCATTGTTGGTAATCAGCTCAGTAAACAAATTGGTGATGATAAACACCGCAGCAAGTAGCACGTGAGGTCCATAATGCTCAGTCATGCCTATGATATAGGAAGCCACCGCATCGGCCACACCCGAATTCACCATCGCCTTACTGATAGCAAACGCACAGGCAATGGTTATCAGAATATCCCATGATATATACTTCGTGTATTTGCGGGCAGGAAAAATCTTTGTCCATGCCATAATAATCGTAGTGACCGATACGAAAAAGAACATATCGAGCTGTACCCCGGGAAACATCTCTTTCACCACAGGCAATTCGCCGACTGTGGCTCCCACAATCATCAGGATGAGCAGCGCCAATGCAAACCAGCGCTTCTTCTTGCCAGGTACCGGCTCGGTATCCTTACCATTGGCCAGCAACACAAAGACCGAAGACTCACCCCACGTCTGCACAAACGAATCGTCGGCCATCAGCACCAGCGTATCGCCCTCACGAAAATGTTCGGTTTCAATGTTTCGGGTAATGCTCTGTCCGTTTCGCTTTATCTCTTTGACCTCAGCGCCATAGTGACGCTTGAAGTTGAAATCCTTCAATTTCTTGTTGATGCCAGGAAAACGAGCGCCCAACACCACTTCTACCGGATGAAGATTCGTATTTCGCTCTTCCAATTCTTCTTCGTCCTTCACCACATCCTTTCGCGTATCGGGTAACAGTTTCGAAGAAAAGAGCAACAGATAGATGATTCCCGCCACAGCGATGAACACTCCTACTTTGCCCAATTCAAACATCGTGAATCCTTCGTGCCCCGACTCAAGGATCATGCCATGCACCACCAGATTGGTCGAAGTACCTATCAACGTACAGATGCCACCAAGGATAGTGACATACGAAAGCGGTATCAGAAACTTCGTGGCAGGCAGCTTCACCGATTCGGCCCAACGCTTGATAATGGGCGCAAAGATCACAACAACGGGAGTATTGTTAAGGAAAGCCGAAATGAAAGAAATAGTCGGCAACATTCGCAATTGCGCCTTAAAGACAGTGGTCTTCCCTTGCGGAAGCAACCTCTTGATAATCTGCCCCAACGCACCCGACTGTCGAATTCCTTCACTCACCAGGAACAGCAGAGCTACCGTTATCATTCCTTTGTTGCTGAAGCCTTCGAGCATTTCCTTTGGCGTCAGGATACCGGCACACAGAAACAAGACGACCACCGAAAAAAGAATCATTCCCGGTCGCATCTTATCCATGACCAAGGCAATCACCATCGCCACCAGCGCCAAAAGTACAAATGCTATTTCAAACGTCATAAGGTCATTCTTCTAATTGAGGTTCACGTTTTCTCTCTACAATGAACCAAGGGTTCAGCAAGTCCTGTTTATTATAACACAGCGGGATGTCCTTTCCTGCCTGATAAACCTCCATGCCTGCAGCTCTTGCAATGGCATGCCCAGCCGCTGTATCCCACTCCATCGTGGGAGCAAAACGTGGATAGACATCGGCTCTGCCTTCGGCAACCAGGCAAATCTTCAAAGAGCTTCCTATCGAAACCAACTCCAGTTCGCCGTGAGTTTCGCGCAGCCGACGTATATAATCATCTGTCTCAGGAGTCAGATGCGAACGCGATGCCACCACGACCACTCCTTCGTGTGCCGCTCCTTTGTCGGGCAAGGGGATGGCAGCTGCCATCAGTTCGTCCAAGCTTCGACCCTGCATGTCTGCAATGCCTTCTACCTTATATGCGCCCCATGCCTCGTCGGCAAAATAAAGTACTTTTTTGACAGGAACATATATGACTCCCGCCACAGGTTTCCCATCGGAAACCAAAGCGATGTTTACGGTAAACTCTCCATTGCGCTTAATGAACTCCTTGGTACCGTCCAACGGATCGACTATCCACAGTTTTTTCCAGCCGCTACGCTCTTCGTAAGAGATGTTTTTGCCTTCCTCGCTCAAGATGGGAAAAGGCGTCCCGGCCAGTATGCCTACAATGGTTTCGTGCGACTTCCTGTCGGCTATCGTCAGCGGTGAGTTATCCGCCTTCCTTTCGATCTGAAAATCCGATGCGGGATCGTCATAGATGGCAAGAATCTCCTTTCCGGCCAGCAGTGCAGCTTCTATCGCATTCAAGATATAATGTTGTTCCATCGCTTTCATTTCTAATGATAAGGCACAAAAATAGAAAACTTCCACTTAAGGAAAGTTTTCTATATTATTTTATAACTTCTTTTAATATAAGTAAGCGTCCTCCTATCGGACTTCTAACTTCATTGAGCAGCAGCCCACTCTTTGGCACCTTGCTCTTTCAGCTTAGCCGTGAAAGCCTGTGCCTTCTCCATGGCTGCTTTTTCGTCTTCGGGCGAAGCAAATGCATGCTTGTAACCTTTCACCTTATTCCATTCGCCACGGGTGAAATCAGGGATGGCCACCGATGCACAATTGTTGTCCATCGAAAGTTCGCCCAATTCGGCCAGACAACACCACTCTGCCAGGTCGTACACGTCCATATCCAGCGGCAGACCGTTTTGCAGGCAATACACCAGACGGCTGTCCATGATAAAGTCCATACCTCCGTGTCCGCCTACTTCCTTGGCCATCTCGCCATATTTTTTCAGGATGGGGTGCTGATACTTTTCGATCAGGGCATTCATTTCAGCTTCGGGCATGAAGCCATGCGAATTCAAGTCGTCCACTTTGGGTGCTACGCCCGAAGCCTTCATCTGCTCGGCATCGAGCGCATATCCTTCGACAGGATATTTGTTGGCAAATCCTTTCGTACCCGTCAGTTGATACAAGCGGTTATAAGGCTGGGGAGTCATCACATCATGCTGAATCTCGATCACCTTTCCGTTTTCTGTCCGAATCAATGTCGTAGTATGGTCGCCGTTGCGGAAGTTTTCACACGGTTGCTTGGTTCTTTCCTCGACCAGGGCTTTTCCTACAACCGACTTGGTGTCCATGGCTACCAGTGTCTTCATGCGGTCGCCACGATGGATATTCAAGGCTTGTGCGACAGGGCCCAATCCGTGGGTAGGATATACGTCTCCACGATGCTTCATGTTGTACTCCAAACGCCATCCCAATTTATCGTTTTCGCCGTTCTTCCAATAATAATCCCAGAAGGCATCCAGATTGTGGATATAGGCTCCCTGAGCACGGATAATCTCACCAAACACACCCTGTTGCGCCATGTTGAGCGTATTCATCTCGAACCAGTCGTAGCAGCAGTTTTCAAGTATCATGCAATGCTTGCGGGTTTTCTCGCTCATGTCGATCAATGCCCAGCAATCTTTCAAGCTCATGGCTGAAGGTACTTCGATGGCTACATTTTTACCATTTTCCATCGCACACAAGGCCACAGGGAAGTGATGCAGCCAGTCGGTAGCGATATATACCAAGTCAATGTCGTCGCGTTTGCAGAGTTCTTCGTATCCTTTTTCGCCGTCATACACAGCTGCTTTGGGCATCGACGCTTTTTTCAGATACTCCTGACAGGCTTCGGCTCTTTCTTTTTCGTAGTCGCACAAGGCTACGATCTGCACGCCGGGGATGTGTGTAAAGCGCTCTACCGCACCGGGGCCTCGCATGCCTAAGCCTACGAATCCCACACGCACTACCTCCATTTTGGGCAAAGCCAACCCGATCACACTTTGTTGTCCAGCAGGCCGTTCAGGTGTTTCCACCACGATGGTACCTTTATCCCAACTCCATTTGGTGCCATACTCCGACACCTGTTGCTCTACTGTCTTTGTACTATCACACGCGACCAGCGCAAGACAGGCACACAACACGAACCATCCAATTTTTTTCATAAACAATTTATCTTTTAGGGTAAAAACTTAAATTTTTGACAAAAATAGTACATTTTCTTATAAAACAGAAGTTTTTTTGCGCAAAATAAGCATGCCTCCACAAACACTCCGTCAGGAAGGTACACAAAAAAAGCGGCAACTTCCCAGTCACCGCCCCGTTCATTGAGAAGCCGACAAGCTTCTCTATAAAATTACCAAAAAGAATTCCATTCAATCAGTTAATGCGATACAACAGCCACGAGCCTTGGAAGTCCTCGCGATTGGGGTATTTCTTCTTGAAGGCGTCGCGTGCTTGTGCAGCCGAAGCCTTATCGGCAAACGTGCTGACAACAACACGGTACATGGCTTTTTCAGCATTAAACACGACGATCGCATTGTATCCCTCGCTGTCCAGGAAGCTCTTCAGATTTTCGGCATTGGCCTTAATGCCAAAGCTACCACACACTACGCTAAAGTCCTTCAAGCCATCCTGGTTGCCTGTGACTACAGTCACTTTTTCTTGTCTGACATCAGCAGGCGCGCTTTCAACAACTTTCGTTTCTACAGGAGCGCTAACTACGGGAGCCACTTCTTCGGCCGGAACTACCGCCTGAGTATCTGCCAGTTCTTGCTGTTTTGCTTTCTCGTATGCTTTTTTATAAGCACTTTCACTCGACTTGCAGGCAGAGAATGCAAGCAATACGCACACTCCCATACCTAAAACTGCTAATTTTCTCATCTTCCTATTATAGTTTTTATTAATAATCGGCTTTATGTTCTTTTTAAATTGACGGCAAATTAATAGAAAAATCGCCATCTATCAAAGAATAATATCCAAAAAGTACAAAGTTTCTCTTTCGAAAGGGCAAATGTACGTCAATAACGGCATATGCGGGCACAACCATCCAGTTAAATAAAATTAAACCGGGCTTAAACCTTCCGGTTTGAGTGAAAAAAAAGCCGAATCCATAGAGATACATCAGAAAAAAACATTAGCTTTGTGACAGAAAAACTTTTTATAAAGAAAGGAGTATAGTTATGAAAGGATTAAATGTTTTAGCAGCTTTTTTGGGTGGCGCCGTAGTTGGTGCAGCCGTAGGCATCCTGTTCGCTCCTGAAAAGGGAGCTGATACCCGTCAGAAAATCGCAGACATCTTGCGCAAGAAGGGCATTCGCCTGAATCGTGACGAGATGGAAGATTTAGTAGATGAGATTGCTTCCGAAATGAAGGCCGAAGCAGCCGAATAAATCTTAAAAAAACGAGAAAGACAAAGCCACCATGTTTGCAGACGATAAAAGCATCGAAACCTTACAGCAGCTATTCATTGAGTTCAAGAAGTACCTGGAGCTACAGAAGCAATACACCAAACTGGAAATCACCGAAAAACTCACCGTACTGCTTTCCACACTCATCTTAGTGCTGACGGTCATCATATTGGGCATGGTGGCTTTGTTCTACTTGTCCTTCACCATCGCCTACATGCTGACGCCCTACGTTGGAGGCGTAACCGTGAGTTTCGGCATCATTACCTGCTTCCATATTCTGCTCATCGTCCTGCTGATCAGCTTTCGGAAGCAAATCATCATCCATCCGATGCTGAAGTTCATCGCAGGGCTGTTTTTCGACAAGTCAAACCAGAAAACCACCCAAGATGGCAATGAATGACAATACCCACACACCTACCCCGCTGACGCTGGACGACATTGCCCGGCAAAAAGAACAGTTGCAGAAAGCCATCGGCCACCAAAAGCAACTGATGACCGACCTTACACGCAGCTTGGTTGCGCCCCTGGCTCCAGCCGCCAACAAGACGAGTGCCGTCATGAGAGCATTCAATACAGGCATGGCCATCTTCGACGGAGCCATGTTGGGATTGAAGCTGATGAGAAGGCTGCGGAAATTCTTAAAGAGATATTGATTATCGCCGAAACTTTCCGTGGCTCGACATTCCCCCTCCAAAGCCAGAAAAAAGCGTCGCTCCTTCGTCGGCAGTCAAAAAAGCCGATAGAACGTTTAGGGGGAACATCCGCAGTAACCATTCTATCGGCAACGGGTCGTTATACATACGTTTCCAGAAACTTCACCCTTCCGTCGGGCACGATGGCTACCTCCTGTGTCAGGGCAGGCAGCAAGATGGTTTCGCCCGCACGCATTGTCAGTTCGTTCTTTTCGTCATCGACAATCTTGCACGAACCCTCCACGCATACGAAAATCACAAACGACTCCAACTCCGAATAATCACAGGTAATCTCCTCCGTCATGTCGTAAAGCGATGTCGTAAAATAGGGGCTTGCCACTACTTCGACAGGCTCATTCTCCACCTCCTCGTATTCGAATCGGAAGTCGTCCTGCACATCGGCAAAGTTGATGGCATCCATCGCCTGGCCGATATGCAGCTCGCGGGGCTTGCCGTCCTTGTCCTTGCGGTTGTAGTCGAAGATGCGGTAGGTCACGTCCGAGGTCTGTTGGATTTCGGCGATAAACGAGCCGGCTCCGATGCCATGCACCCTTCCCGCCGGCACAAAGAAGACGTCGCCCGGCGCTATCAGGCACGTCTGCAGCACTTCGGCAAAGGTACCGTTGTTCACCCTTTCCTTATATTCCTTGGGAGTGATCTGTTGCGCGAATCCGCCGATGAGCCTTGCCCCCTTGTCGGCGGCAATCACATACCACATTTCGTTCTTCCCAAAGCAGTTGTGCCTTCTTTGGGCCAATTCGTCGTTGGGATGCACTTGGATGGAAAGGTCTTTCTTGGCGTCGATGAGCTTGACCAGCAGCGGAAATTTATTGCCAAAGCGTGCGTAATTGGCTTCTCCCACCAACTCCTCTTTGTATTTCCTGACCATTTCGGGCAAAGTCAACCCCTTGTCGGGACCATTAGCTACGACCGATTCACTGCCTTCCACGGCCGATATTTCCCAGCTTTCGCCCACGTTGGGCAGGTTTTCATTCAGATGTTTGAACGGGATAATTTTATCGCCTCCCCAAAGCGTCTGCTTCAGGACGGGCTCAAATTTCAAAGGATACATTTGTCGTTTTTCGTTAAATGTTCAATAAAAACATAAGTAATAATTTAATAATTGTGGCAAACATACAAAAAATATCAATTTGATTCAACGACGCAAAACGCTAAAATTTGCTAAAACGTTTTTCATATTTCATTCCAATTACTTGGGTAAACAAAAGAATTTCTTTTTATTTGCAAGAAATTTAATTAATACCAAGTTTATGATAAACACTACCCCAACCGAAGGCAATCTGTCCGGATTGGACAGAAAGGACTTTCAAAAGGAAATAGATAGTAAAAAGACAGATCTGTTTATCCTTAAAAATGCATTAGGAATGGAAGTGGCAGTAACCAACTACGGATGCGCCATCCTTTCGATTATGGTACCGGACAAGAATGGCAAATATGCCAACGTGGTCTTAGGGCACGACAACCTTGAAAGCGTCATCCACAGCCCTGAACCCTTCCTGAATACCACCATCGGACGATACGGCAACCGCATTGCCAAAGGCCAATTTACCCTGTATGGCGAAAAGCACCAGCTGGCCATCAACAACGGCCCCAACTCGCTGCACGGTGGCCCCACAGGTTTCCACACACGCGTATGGGATGCCATTCAGCCCGACCCGACAACCATTGTGTTCAACTACACTTCCGCCGACGGCGAAGAAGGCTTCCCGGGCAACCTGAAAGTAGAAATGACCTACCGTCTGGAAAACGATGCCAACGCACTGGTCATCGAATACAGAGCCACCACCGACAAAGCCACGGTAGTCAACCTGACCAACCACGGCTTCTTCAACCTGGCAGGCATCGCCAACCCCACTCCTACCGTACTGAACAACATTGTCACCATCAACGCCGACTTCTACGTCCCCATCGACGAGGTATCCATCCCCACGGGCGAAATCAGCAAGGTAGAAGGCACTCCGATGGACTTCCGCACACCGCACACCATCGGCGAACGCATCGACGAACCCTTCCAACAACTCATCAACGGCGCCGGCTACGACCACTGCTATGTACTGAACAAAACCGAAGCCGGCGAACTGAGCTTGGCCGCCACCTGCACCGAACCCGAAAGCGGACGTACGATGGAAGTATATACCACCGAAAACGGCGTACAGCTCTACACCGGAAACTGGCTGAACGGATTTGCCGGCGCACACGGTGCCACCTATCCTGCACGAAGCGCCGTCTGCTTCGAAGCACAATGTTTCCCCGACACCCCCAACAAGCCCCACTTCCCATCGTGCGTGTTGCTTCCGGGTGACGAGTACCAACAGATTACCGTTTATAAGTTTGGAGTAGCAGGTTCCTGACTCCTACCCCTGCAAAAAAAGGAGTAAAAAGGGAGAGGCTATCCCCCCCTCCCGCCTTCTTTTACTCCTTTACACAACCATCTGTGACTTGTGAACCATGAAAAAAGAACAATAATAACCCAATATCATTAACCCCTAACTTTTCAGAAAAACCATGACACAACAGAAAAAGAACGGTAATCTCGTCGCAATTATTACCATGTTCTTCATTTTTGCGATGATCTCTTTCGTCACCAATCTTGCCGCGCCCTTCGGCACGATTTGGAAAAACCAATACGCCGGTGCCAACACACTGGGTATGATGGGCAACATGATGAACTTCCTGGCTTACCTCTTCATGGGTATCCCCGCCGGTAACATGCTGGTCAAGATCGGCTACAAGAAGACAGCCCTCATCGCGATGGCCGTCGGCTTCGTCGGCCTCTTCATCCAGTATCTGTCCAGCCTTGTAGGCGCCAATGTCGAGGTCTTCTCGCTGGGCGCATACGCCATCAAGCTGAACTTCATCATCTACCTGCTCGGAGCCTTCGTCTGCGGTTTCTGCGTATGTATGCTCAACACCGTGGTCAACCCCATGCTGAACCTCCTCGGAGGCGGTGGCAACAAGGGTAACCAGCTCATCCAGACGGGTGGCGCCTTGAACTCACTGTCGGGCACACTGACGCCGCTCTTCGTAGGCGCGCTGATCGGCACCGTTACTTCAAAGACAGCCATGTCCGACGTAGCTCCGCTGCTGTTCATCGCCATGGGCGTATTCGTGGCTGCCTTCATCATCATCTCGTTCGTATCCATCCCTGAGCCCCACCTCAGAAAAGGCGGCGCACAGAAGGAAAAATTCGAATACAGCCCCTGGAGCTTCCGCCACACCGTATTGGGCGTCATCGGTATCTTCATCTACGTAGGTATCGAAATCGGTATCCCCGGCACGCTCAACTTCTACTTAGCCGACGCTTCGAGCAAGGGAGCCGGCATCCTCATCAACGGTGCCGCCATCGGTGGAGCCATCGCCGCCATCTACTGGCTGCTGATGCTCGTCGGCCGTATGGCAAGTAGCGCCATCAGCGGCAAGGTATCGACCCGTGCCCAACTCATCGCCGTTTCGGCCACCGCTATCGTGCTCATCGTCATCGCCATGTTCATGCCCAAGAATGTCGGCGTCGATGTCCCCAAAATCGTCTATGACCCCGTAGCCAAGACCACCGAAATACTGACCAACGTAGGTGTACCCGCCGACCAGATTTCGGCCTTCATCGCCAACCCCGCATCAGTCGATCTGACTCCGTATGCTGACGCCCTGAAGGAAGAAGCCGCTATGGCTCCCGAAGAAATGGTAGGCTCGCTGGCCACTCCGAAGGTACCCCTGAGCGCCTTCCTGCTGGTATTGTGCGGACTCTGCACATCGGTCATGTGGGGCGGTATCTTCAACCTGGCTGTTGAAGGACTGGGCAAGTACACCGCACAGGCATCGGGCATCTTCATGATGATGGTAGTAGGTGGCGGTATCCTGCCGCTCATCCAGAACGCTATCGCCGACGGCGTAGGCTACATGGCAAGCTACTGGCTCATCATCGCCGGTCTGGCCTATCTGCTGTACTACGGCCTGGTAGGATGCAAGAACGTCAACAAGAACATTCCAGTAGAATAATAGAAGAAGAGAAAAACACATATAGGTAATTTTAATTATTCACCTTATTAAAAATATTAGTATTATGGATATAGAATACGTAAGAAGCCGTTTCATCAAGCATTTTGATGGAACAACAGGAGCAGTTTACGCTTCTCCGGGTCGCATTAATCTGATCGGCGAACACACCGACTACAACGGCGGTTTTGTATTCCCTGGAGCAATCGATAAAGGCATGATAGCCGAAATCAAGCCAAACGGTACCAACATCGTGAAGGCTTACTCCATCGACCTGAAAGATTATGTTGAGTTTGGTTTGGAAGAGGCTGACGCTCCTCGTGCAAGCTGGGCAAGATATATCTTCGGCGTTTGCCGCGAAATGATCAAACGGGGTGTAGAAGTAAAAGGCTTCAACACGGCTTTTGCCGGCGACGTTCCTCTGGGTGCCGGCATGTCTTCATCGGCCGCCCTCGAAAGCACCTACGCTTATGCCCTGAACGACCTCTTCGGCGACAACAAGATCGACAAGTTCGAGCTGGCCAAGGTAGGACAGGCTACCGAGCACAATTATTGCGGCGTGAACTGCGGCATCATGGACCAGTTTGCCTCCGTATTCGGAAAGAAAGGCCATCTGATCCGCCTCGACTGCCGTTCGCTCGAATACCAGTACTTCCCCTTCGACCCGCAGGGCTACCGCTTAGTGCTGGTTGACTCCGTCGTGAAGCACGAATTGGCATCGTCGGCTTACAACAAGCGCCGTCAGAGCTGCGAAAACGTAGTGGCTGCCATTCAGAAGAAGCATCCGCACGTTGAATTCCTGCGCGACTGCACCATGGAGATGCTGAACGAATCGAAAGCCGACATCAGCGAAGAAGACTACAAGCGTGCCGAATACGTCATCGAGGAAATACAACGCGTGCTCGACGTTTGCGACGCTCTGGAAAGAGGCGACTACGAAACCGTCGGACAGAAGATGTACGAGACGCACCACGGCATGAGCAAGCTGTACGAAGTAAGTTGCGAAGAACTCGACTTCCTCAACGACCTGGCATTCGACTGCGGCGTCACCGGATCGCGCGTCATGGGTGGCGGCTTTGGCGGATGTACCATCAACTTGGTGAAGGACGAACTGTATTCTACATTCGTCAACAAAGCAAAAGAAGACTTCAAGAACAAGTTTGGCCGTAGCCCGAAGATCTACGACGTAGTGATCAGCGACGGCGCAAGACGTTTGGAATAAAGAAATAAACCGAGTTGTAAAACAACTCAATTTTTCATCGTGTATGTAGGAAGGAAACCGTGAGGCTTTCTTCCTACGCTTTTTTCAGCGGGTCAGCTTACCCTGATCCATACTCCCTCGCCCCTGTCCTTCGCCTCGACGATGCGTCGCTTCAGCAAGGCGACGTGGCGACGCGAGTTGAGCACATGCCCCGGCTTGCGGTTTTCGCCCACCAGGATGCATCCGGCCGTGTCGGCAGGAGTGTTGCCCGCATGGATGCGGATGCCCTCGA
>ULTX01057166.1_pt1 | contig 39183 bp, 29 predicted proteins | sample 1958041 | NCBI WGS metagenome assembly ULTX01 (sample SAMEA4835747, study PRJEB28245) | human gut metagenome | biome: gut microbiome; material: fecal sample | place: Denmark | collected 2008
GCCCCCGCGAGCGCCGCTGCAAGCCCCGCGCAGTATCCCACCGCAAGCCCTGCCCAGTACGGCGCAAAGCGCGGCATGCTTTTCTTTTTTCGCATATCATCACCCGGTGTATTCTATGCGGCGCATGTCCGGGTTATGTCTTTGTGACATGTCTGGTATGTGAAATACTCACAAAAATATCATCGAAAATTAGGCTCGCGTTGCTTTTTTTCACATTAAACCCCTTGATTTCTTTGTTAAAATCATGTATAATAGAATTGTGCAAGGGATTTCTTCCCATATGCCGGGGCGTTTTTGTTTTGATCAGCGTTTTCCCAGCTGTCCCTTGAATAAAAAATACTTCAAAAAGGAGTTTTTTAATATGGATATCAATAATATTACCCTGCTTGATGTTATCGACAGGCGCACACTTCAGAACCTCCAGGACGCTTTCGCAGCCGCAACCGGAATGGCTGCGCTCGCTACCGATAAAAATGGTCCCGTCACCGAGGGCAGCAATTTCACCGATTTCTGCATGAACCTCACAAGGAAGTCGCGCGTCGGCGCCGACCGCTGCAATCAGTGCGACCTAAAGGGCGGCGAAGAGGCAAGCCGCACCGGTAAGCCTTCAGTTTACTTCTGCACCAGCGGTCTGATGGATTTCGCGGCACCGGTGGTCGTTAACGGCAAGCACATAGGTTCGCTGATAGGCGGTCAGGTGCTCCCCGAGGCTCCGGACGAGGATAAGTTCCGCAAAATCGCCGACGAACTCGGCATCGACCAGGACGAATACATAGCAGCCCTCCGCAAGGTGAAGATAATCCCCAGGCGCCAGATAGAAGCAGCCGCAAACCTGCTCTGGCAGATGGCTAACGCGCTTTCCGCGGCTGGATATCAGCAGCTCGTTTTTCTTGAAAACCAGAAGAAAAAGGACGACATCATCGACGAGGTGAACAACAAGTTCAACGAGATCACCACCAGCATGAACAACGTCATGAGCAATATTCTCGCGCTGGAGAACAACTTCGCGACCATCAAGGACTCCGCAGGGGCTTCCTCAAAGGCTGTGGAGAGCACGGACGGCATCGTCAAGGCTATCGAGAATGCCTCCACGCAGCTGACGCTCATCGGCTTCAACGCTTCCATAGAGGCCAAGCGCGCAGGCGCTGCTGGAGCGGGCTTCAACGTTATCGCGCAGGAAGTACGCACCCTCGCCGACAAGAACACCAAGCAGGCTAACGAGGTCGAGAATACCCTTAACGAGATAAAGAAGTCCATCGTCGGCATCAACGCGCAGCTCAAGACCTGCAACTCCGAAATACTGCAGAACGCAGAAGTCATCGAAAAGCTGAAAGCGCTGGTTGACGAAGCGAACGTCCAGGTGAAGAACCTCAAGTAAAGGCTGAAGCGGCGTCTGCCGTTCAGATATATTTCCATCAGAAAGGAAAATGCAATTATGGCTAACAGATTTGTACTCAACGAAACTTCCTACCACGGCGCTGGCGCTATCGCCAACATCGCTGTAGAAGCGAAGAACAGGGCATTCAAGAAGGCATTCGTATGCTCCGACCCCGACCTCATCAAGTTCGGTGTGACCAGGAAGGTGCTCGATGTCCTCGAAAAGGACGGCCTTGCCTATGAAGTTTACGATAATATCAAGCCAAACCCCACCATCGAAAACGTCCAGACCGGCGTTGAAGCTTTCAAGAAGAGCGGCGCTGATTACCTCATCGCTATCGGTGGCGGTTCCTCGATGGATACCGCTAAGGCTATCGGCATAATCATCAACAACCCCGAGTTCGCCGACGTGAGAAGCCTGGAGGGCGTTGCCCCCACCAAAAAGCCTGCAGTTCCGATAATCGCAGTCCCCACCACCGCTGGCACCGCTGCCGAGGTTACTATAAACTACGTTATCACCGATGTTGAGAAGAACCGCAAGATGGTATGCGTTGACCCGCACGACATTCCTGTTGTGGCTGTTGTTGACCCTGAGATGATGTCCACAATGCCCAAGGGACTTACCGCCGCCACCGGCATGGACGCTCTCACACACGCTATCGAGGGCTACATAACCAAGGCTGCATGGGAGCTTTCCGACATGTTCCACCTCAAGGCTATCGAGATAATCTCCAGGTCCCTGCGCGGCGCTGTCGCAAACACCCCCGAAGGCCGCGAGGGAATGGCTCTGGGTCAGTACGTTGCCGGCATGGGCTTCTCTAACGTAGGTCTGGGCATCGTGCACTCCATGGCTCACCCGCTGGGCGCGGTGTACGATACCCCCCACGGCGTTGCTAACGCCATCATTCTCCCCACCGTTATGGAGTACAACGCCCCCTGCACCGGCGAGAAGTACCGCGATATCGCAAAGGCTATGGGCGTCGAGGGAACCGAGAAGATGTCCCAGGAGGAATACAGAAAGGCTGCCGTTGACGCAGTAAAGAAGCTTTCCCAGGACGTTGGCATTCCCGCTGACCTCAAGGATATTGTTAAGCCCGAGGATATCCCGTTCCTGGCACAGTCCGCTTACGACGACGCCTGCAGACCCGGCAATCCGCGCGATACCTCCGTTGAGGAGATCACAGAGCTTTATAAGAGCCTGCTGTGATTGATTAGTACATAGTTTACTCCCCCGGTGTTTAGCCGGGGGAGTTTTTTATTTTGTGAAAACGAATTTTACCTCATCTTCTTTACTTAATCCAATGGAAATGTCGATTTCGAGTTCATTCCAGTCATTGCTCAACTCATAAAATAAGCAGCCTTTTAGTTTTTTACCGCTTGCAACTGTTCCATTGAAAGAATCAGAGCCAGCTGCAACACCGGCACTTAAATCCTCGGAAACTGCAAATCCGTCCACATAAGCATTACAATTTAAAACTGAACTAACAACAATATCTGAATCAGAAGTGTTTTCAAGCACAAACTCTACTTCAACATATTCATTTCCTTCGTCAGGCTGAACAAACTGATTGTCACTTTTCACAACATTTACTGAATTTGCAGTCAAGCTGAAAGACTTTGCCTTAGCAGTTTCACCCAAGCCATAGATTGTAGCTTGTTCCGTATCGCTCTTAGTTGAATCAACAACGGAAAAGTCTGATACAATGGAACTACTGTTTACTGAATTATCAGAATTAGTTGAATTAGAACTATTTTTGGTACCTGCAACAGCACTTCCAATTCCACCAATCACTACTACGACGATAACCCAAAACCACCATTTTTTTAATACTTTCATAATCCTACTCCTTAATCAATTGTTAGAACGTTTTGTTCTATTCGCTATTATAGCATGTTTTATTCTATTTGTCAATAGAACGTTTCATTCTAGAATATAATAATATTATTACAAATATGAATGGAGCGCAGTTTATGTATCGCCTTAAATCCCTTAGAGAAAGCGAATTATTATCTCAAAAAGAGGTGGCAGAAGTAATTCATGTGACCCAAAGGACATATAGCTACTACGAAAATGAAGAACACGACATCCCGACTCAGACCCTGATACGCCTGGCTGACTTCTACAACGTGTCCGTAGATTTCATTCTTGGCAGGACAGAAAACCCTAAAATGAACAGATAACACAAAAACCGCTCCCCTTTCGGGAAGCGGTCTTATTTTTATGAAGTGGTTTGCACCAGTTCAACGGAATTAGCCGTTAATCTTGGTAACAACGCCGGAACCTACGGTTCTGCCACCCTCACGGATAGCGAAACGCAGACCCTCTTCAATAGCGATAGGAGTGATGAGCTCAACGTCCATAACTACGTTATCGCCAGGCATGCACATTTCCTTGTCAGCAGGCAGGGTGATTACGCCGGTAACGTCTGTGGTTCTGAAGAAGAACTGCGGACGATAGTTGGAAACGAACGGAGTATGACGGCCGCCCTCTTCCTTCTTAAGAACGTAAACCTGACCAGTGAACTTGGTGTGGGGGTGAATGGAACCGGGCTTGCAGAGAACCTGACCACGCTCGATATCCTGACGTGTAACACCACGGAGCAGAGCGCCGATGTTGTAACCAGCAACTGCCTCGTCCAGGGTCTTTCTGAACATCTCAAGACCAGTAACAACGGTGGACTTGGGCTCGTCGGTCAGACCAGTGATCTCAACGGTATCGTTAACCTTAACAACGCCACGCTCTACACGGCCGGTAGCAACGGTACCACGACCAGTGATGGTCATTGTATCCTCTACAGGCATCAGGAACGGCTTGTTCTCATCGCGCTCAGGAGCAGGAATGTACTCGTCAACAGCGTCCATGAGCTCCTTGATGCAAGCATACTCGGGAGCGTTAGGATCGGTGGAAGTGCAATCCAGAGCAACCTTAGCGGAACCACGGATAACGGGAACCTCATCGCCAGGGAAGTCGTTCTGAGTCAGAACGTCACGGATATCCATCTCTACGAGGTCGAGCAGCTCAGGATCGTCAACGTCATCGCACTTGTTGATGAATACAACGATTGCAGGAACGCCTACCTGACGAGCCAGCAGGATGTGCTCCTTGGTCTGAGCCATAGGGCCATCAGTACCAGCAACAACCAGGATAGCGCCGTCCATCTGAGCAGCACCGGTGATCATGTTCTTGATATAGTCAGCATGGCCGGGGCAGTCAACGTGAGCGTAGTGACGCTTCTCAGTCTCATACTCAACGTGAGCGGTGTTGATTGTGATACCACGCTCTCTCTCCTCCGGAGCCTTATCGATCTGATCGTAAGCTTCGAACTTAGCTTTGCCCTGCAGGGACAGCCACTTTGTGATAGCTGCAGTTGTGGTGGTCTTGCCGTGGTCTACGTGACCGATGGTGCCGATGTTTACGTGGGGCTTAGTGGAATTATAATGTTCCTTTGCCATTGGTATTTCCTCCTTAATAGGTGATATCTGGTGCCCCCCATTGGGTGGGGGACGCCGTAATTTCAGTAATAATATTGTATCATCTTTCTGCGAAAAAATCAAGTAGTTTCGCAGAAAAAATGGTCTGAGAGGGCAAATTTACGCGGAATTAACCCTGCTTGCGCTTGCTCATGATAGCTTCGGAAATGGACTTCGGAACCTCGATGTAGTGGCTCGGCTGCATTACATACTGGCCGCGGCCCTGTGTCTTGGAACGAAGATCGTTGGAGTAGCCGAACATCTCAGAAAGCGGAACATAAGCGGTAACCTGAACGGAACCGTTTCTTGTCTCCTGGTTCTGGATCTGGCCACGGCGGGAGTTAAGGTCGCCGATTACGTTACCGATGTAGTCATCAGGAACGACAACGTCAACTCTCATGATCGGCTCGAGGATAACGGAGTGCGCCTGCTTAAGGGCTTCCTTGATAGCCATAGAACCTGCGATCTTAAATGCCATTTCAGAGGAGTCTACCTCGTGGTAAGAACCGTCGTACAGGGAAACCTTGATGTCGACAACAGGATAACCTGCGAGGACACCGGCGTTAAGAGCACCCTGGATACCTGCGTCAACGGCAGGAATGAACTCCTTGGGGATAGAACCGCCGACAACGTCGTTGCTGAACTCGTAGCCCTTACCGGACTCGTTCGGCTCTACCCTAATCTTAACGTGACCGTACTGACCGGAACCACCGGACTGGCGCTTGTACTTCATGTCGATGTCAGCTGTGCCAGTGATAGTTTCCTTATAAGCAACCTGAGGAGCGCCAACATTAGCCTCTACCTTGAACTCACGGAGAAGTCTGTCAACGATGATATCGAGGTGGAGCTCACCCATACCAGCGATGATTGTCTGACCGGTCTCCTGGTTTGTCCAGGTCTTGAATGTCGGGTCTTCTTCAGCAAGCTTTGCGAGTGCGATAGCCATCTTTTCCTGACCAGCCTTGGTCTTGGGCTCGATAGCCAGGTCGATAACCGGCTCCGGGAACTCCATGGACTCGAGGATTACAGGGTGGTTCTCATCGCAGAGAGTATCACCAGTGGTGGTGTACTTAGTACCAACAACGGCTGCGATATCACCGCACGGGCATGCGTCGATATCCTGTCTGTGGTTGGAGTGCATCTGAAGGATACGGCCCATACGCTCGTTCTTGTCCTTGGTAGCGTTCAGAACTGTGGTACCAGCCTCAACGTAACCGGAGTAAACTCTGAAGAAGCAGAGCTTACCAACGAACGGGTCGGTCGCGATCTTGAATGCGAGAGCGGAGAAAGGCTGATCGTCGCCGGCATGTCTCTCAACTTCCTCGCCGGTCTCGGGGTCGATACCCTTGATAGAGGGGATATCGAGAGGAGACGGCATGAAGTCAACGACAGCGTCGAGGAGCTTCTGTACGCCCTTGTTTCTGTAAGAAGTACCGCATGTTACGGGAACGAACTTATTCTCGATGGTGCCCTTTCTGATGGCAGCCTTGATCTCCTCTGTGGTGAAATCCTCACCCTCGGACTCGAAGTATCTCTCCATCAGCTCGTCGTCGAGCTCTGCTACCTTTTCGAGAAGGTTCTTTCTGTACTCCTTAGCCTTATCCAGCATATCGGCAGGGATCTCTTCAACGCGCATATCCTTGCCCATATCATCGTAGTAAATGTCCGCATTCATCTCAATGAGGTCGATGATGCCCTTGAAGTCCGCTTCAGCGCCGATAGGCAGCTGGATCGGAACAGCGTTGCACTTGAGTCTGTCGTGCATCATCTGTACAACATTGTAGAAGTCTGCGCCCATGATATCCATCTTATTGACATAAGCCATTCTGGGTACATGGTACTCATCTGCCTGACGCCATACTGTTTCTGACTGAGGCTCTACGCCGCCCTTTGCACAGAAAACAGTTACGGAACCGTCAAGCACTCTCAGGGAACGCTGAACTTCAACTGTGAAGTCAACGTGACCAGGGGTGTCGATAATATTGATTCTATGACCCTTCCAGAAAGCTGTTGTAGCAGCGGAGGTTATCGTGATACCTCTCTCCTGCTCCTGAGCCATCCAGTCCATCGTAGCAGTACCATCGTGAGTTTCACCGATCTTGTGGTTTACACCAGTGTAGAACAGGATACGCTCTGTGGTAGTTGTCTTACCTGCGTCGATGTGCGCCATGATACCAATATTACGGGTCATTTCGAGAGATACGTCTCTTTTCATAAATTCCTCCGTAATTCTGGAATTACCCGGGGTATGCACCCCAGGTAACTCATCTGTTTCTGATTACCACTTATAATGTGCGAAAGCCTTGTTAGCTTCAGCCATCTTATGAGTATCGTCACGCTTCTTGCATGCGCCGCCCTGGCCGTTCAGCGCGTCCAGGATCTCGTTTGCAAGTCTTTCCTTCATTGTCTTTTCGTTACGCGCGCGGCTGTAGGTGGTGATCCATCTCAGGCCGAGTGTGCGTCTTCTCTCGGGGCGAACCTCCATAGGAACCTGGTAGGTCGCACCGCCGACGCGGCGAGCCTTTACCTCGAGCTGGGGCATGATGTTCTCCATTGCCTCCTCGAAAGCTTCCAGAGCGTCCTTGCCGGTCTTTTCAGCAACGATCTCAAATGCGCCGTATACGATCTTCTGGGCTACGCCCTTCTTTCCGTCGAGCATGATATTGTTTACCAGTCTTGTTACGAGCTCAGAGCCGTACACAGGATCCGGAAGAACTTCACGCTTCGGAACATTACCTCTTCTTGGCACTTTACTTCCCTCCTTCATACGAAATGAAAATCATAGGTACTCGAAAGCATAAATCCTACCCTGACGGGTGGCATTGACCTTCCGCCGTCCAAACAGAGGCTCTATCAAAAATAATGCCTTGTCTGACAGCAATAAGTCAGAAATTACGCTTTCTTTCCAGCCTTCGGACGCTTTGCACCATACTTGGAGCGTCCCTGCATTCTCTTGTCTACACCCTGAGCGTCGAGTGTACCTCTGATGATGTGGTAACGCACACCAGGAAGGTCCTTAACACGGCCGCCGCGGATCAGAACAACGGAGTGTTCCTGCAGTTTGTGTCCGATACCGGGAATATAAGCTGTAACTTCATAACCGTTAGAAAGCTTGACTCTGGCTACCTTTCTCATAGCGGAGTTCGGCTTCTTAGGGGTCTGAGTACGAACGGCTGTGCACACGCCTCTCTTCTGGGGAGAAGACTGATCGACCTGCTGCTTGCGCAGTGTGTTCATCGACTTCTGGAGTGCCGGAGCCTTGGATTTCTTCTCAGAAACCTCGCGTCCCTTGCGGACAAGCTGATTAAACGTAGGCATTATTTCACCTCCAATAATTTTTCGTATGCAGGTATTTTTCCGACGATTTCGAAAAATATACTCACACACATTTATATATTTTAAAGCAAAGAACGGTGTTTGTCAAGAGTTTCAGCGAAACTTTGTAGCAAACACCGTTACATTTGTATCATCTGCACGAATTTTTGTGCATTTTAGCCAACGTTATCCTCTGCGGGAGCCTCGGGAGCAGGTTCTGCGGCATTAGCTGCAGCTGCTGCGGCTTCCTTTTCAGCCTCGCGTTCTTCGGCGTAAAGACCGGTTCCTGCGGGGATAAGCTTACCGATGATAACGTTCTCCTTCAGGCCGAGCAGCGGATCCTCCTTGCCGCGGATAGCAGCGTCGGTGAGCACTCTCGTTGTTTCCTGGAAGGAAGCCGCGGACAGGAAGCTGTCCGTTGCAAGGGAAGCCTTGGTGATACCGAGCAGCACAGCCTCGCTCTGGGGCATTCTCAGGCCGACTTCGCCAGCGTCGATGCGCTCCTGTATCTCCTCGCATACCTGGGTCAGCTCGTTCTTGCCGATGATAGAACCAGGGAGCAGATAGCTGTCGCCCGGGTCGGTTATGCGGATCTTTCTCATCATCTGGCGCACGATTACTTCGATATGCTTATCGTTGATATCAACACCCTGCATACGGTAAACCTTCTGTACCTCAGCGATGATGTAGTTCTGCACTGCCTCTTCGCCGAGTACCTCCAGCACGTCGTGCGGGTTGAAAGAACCGATGGTCAGCGGGTCGCCCACATTTACGGTGTCGCCCTCGTAAACTCTCGGACGGAGGTCGTAGGAGATAGGATAAGCTTCCTCTGTGCCGTCCTCCTGGGTGATGATGATGTTGTTCTGCTTCTTTATCTTCTCGTAGCGCACCTTACCGCCTACCCTTGCGATGATAGCGGCATTCTTGGGGCGACGGGACTCGAACAGTTCCTCTACTCGCGGAAGACCCTGTGTGATATCTTCTGCAGAAGCGATACCGCCGGTATGGAACGTTCTCATTGTCAGCTGGGTACCAGGCTCACCGATGGACTGTGCCGCGATGATACCTACCGCCTCGCCGATGTTGATGAGCTGACCGGTCGCCAGTGAAGCGCCGTAGCAGCGTGCGCACACGCCGTTCTTGAGGCCGCAGGTGAGCACGGAACGTATCTTCACCAGCTCAGCGCCGGAGTCAACGATCTTGGCTGCGTCTGCGTCGTTCATCAGCTTATCCTTGGAAACCAGGACGTTGCCGTCCTTGTCCCTGAAGTCCTCGGAGAGGAAGCGTCCCACAAGACGCTCACCGAGTTTCTCGACGAGCTCCTTGCCTTCCTTGATCTCGTAAACGTCGATGCCGTCGGTGGTTCCGCAGTCCTCTTCGCGTACGATGACTTCCTGCGAAACATCTACCAGACGTCTGGTCAGGTAACCGGAGTCCGCGGTTCTCAGCGCGGTATCGGCAAGTCCCTTACGGGCGCCACGTGCGGAGATGAAGTACTCCAGGACTGTCAGACCCTCACGGTAGTTGGCTCTGATAGGCATCTCGATTGTCTTACCGGAGGTGTTCGCGATAAGTCCTCTCATACCTGCCAGCTGTCTGATCTGGTTTGTAGAACCACGCGCACCGGAGTCTGCCATCATGAAGATGTTGTTGTACTTGTCGAGGTTTGCAGTCAGAGCGTTTCCGACGTCCTCGGTAGCCTTGTTCCAGATCTTCTTGAACTCTTCCTGACGCTCGTAGTTGGAGATGAAACCACGGTTGAAGCGCTTGTTCAGCTTTGCGATCTTTGCGTCCGCGTCGGCGAGGATTTCAGCCTTCTGCGGAGGGATAACAGCGTCGCTTACCGCAACGGTGATACCGGATCTTGTGGAGTACTTGTAGCCCATTGCCTTTATCTTATCCAGCACCTGTGCAGTTGTTGCGGTGCCGTGGATCTTCAGGCAGCGGTCGATTATCTTACCGAGCTGGCTCTTGCCTACCTTGAAGGAGATCTCGTAATCCAGCTGGTGCTCGGGGTCGGTTCTGTCAACGTAGCCCAGATCCTGCGGAATGTGCTCGTTGAAGATGATCCTGCCGACGGTGGCCGGAACAAGTCTTGTTATCTTTGTGTCGCCAAGGTCCTTGGTGACTCTTACCTTTATATTTGCGTGAATGGAGATTATGCCGTCCTGATAAGCCATGAGGGCTTCGTTGGCGTCGCGGAACACCTTGCCCTCGCCCTTTTCGCCTGTCTTTTCGATAGTCAGGTAGTAGGAACCAAGTACCATATCCTGTGTAGGAACGGTAACAGGGCGTCCGTCGGAGGGCTTCAGCAGGTTCTTGGCAGCGAGCATGAGCGTGCGCGCCTCTTCCTGCGCCTCAGCGGAAAGCGGGAGGTGAACTGCCATCTGGTCGCCGTCGAAGTCCGCGTTGAATGCGGTACAGCACAGCGGGTGCAGCTTGATAGCGCGTCCCTCAACGAGAACAGGAGAGAACGCCTGGATACCCAGTCTGTGCAGCGTGGGCGCACGGTTCAGCAGAACGGGGTGATCCTTGATAACGCACTCCAGGGAGTCCCAGACCTTGTCGTCTGCACGCTCTACCATCTTCTTGGCCTGCTTGATGTTCTGGGCGCTGCCCTTTACCACCAGGTCGTTGAGAACGAACGGCTTGAACAGCTCCAGAGCCATTTCCTTGGGCAGACCGCACTGGTCCATCTTCAGCTCAGGGCCGACGACGATAACGGAACGTCCGGAGTAGTCAACACGCTTACCGAGCAGGTTCTGACGGAAACGTCCCTGCTTACCCTTTAACAGGTCGGAAAGGGACTTGAGCGGGCGGTTGTTGGAACCGGTGTACGCCCTGCCGTGTCTGCCGTTGTCTATGAGCGCGTCAACTGCTTCCTGCAGCATACGCTTCTCGTTTCTGACGATTATCTCAGGAGAATGCATCTCGATGAGCTTTCTCAGACGGTTGTTTCTGTTGATAACGCGGCGGTACAGGTCGTTCAGGTCGGAAACGCCGTAGCGGCCGCCGTCCAGCTGTACCATAGGACGGATATCCGGGGGGATAACGGGGATAGCGTCCAGTATCATCCACTCGGGGCGGTTGTGGGACTGCAGGAACGCCTCTACGACATCAAGGCGCTTGAGCAGCTTTACGCGCTTCTGACCCTGCTGTGTGGTGGCGAGTTCGTCCTTGAGCTCCCTGGAGAGCTTTTCAAGGTCGATCTCCTGGAGCAGCTCCTTGATAGCCTCAGCGCCCATGCCTGCCTTGAAGTCAGCGCCGTACTTCGTGCGGAAGTTAGCGTATTCCTTCTCCTCGAGCAGCTGGTTCTTGCTGAGTTCCTTAGCCTCGCCGGGATCTGTAACGATATACTTTGTGAAGTAGAGCACCTCTTCCAGTCTCTTGGGGGAGATATCCAGCACCTGACCGATGCGGGAGGGCGTGCCCTTGAAATACCAGATATGGGAAACCGGAGCGGCAAGTTCGATATGACCCATGCGCTCGCGTCTTACCTTTGCGCGGGTGACCTCAACGCCGCACTTCTCGCAGACCTTGCCCTTGAAGCGTATGCGCTTGTACTTACCGCAGTTACACTCCCAGTCCTTCTGCGGGCCAAAGATACGCTCGCAGAACAGACCTTCCTTTTCCGGCTTCTGGGTACGATAATTTATTGTTTCAGGACGGAGCACCTCGCCGTAGGACCATTCTCTTATCTGGTCGGGGGAGGCAAGTCCGATCTTCATTGACTCAAAAACAGTGTTCAAATTATTACCTCGTTTCTCTATCAAAGCCCTAGACGGCAGCTGGCGCCACCGTCTATGGCAGGCTGTGTTCGTAACGGATAGCCCGGGAGGATCACTCGTCCTCACCGAAGTCAATAGGCTCTCCGTCTGAGAAATCTTCCTCTGCGAAGCCGTCCTCGTCGTCAGAAGCGGTACCAGCGGACTCGCCGTTGATCTCGTCCTCGTTGACGATGCCGTAGCCTCTGTCGGCAAGCTCACCCTCGTCGGTGTTGTAGTTGAAGTCCATGGTCTCAGAAGCGTATCCGGTCTCTTCTTCCTCGTCCTCGCCGTCGTTGCGCAGGTCTACGACCTCGCCCTTGTCGTCGAGCACTCTTACGTCCAGACCGAGACCCTGAAGTTCTCTGATCATTACCTTGAAGGACTCAGGCACGCCGGGCTTCGGAACGGGCTCGCCCTTAACGATAGCCTCGTAGGTCTTCTGGCGTCCCATCAGGTCGTCGGACTTGACTGTCAGGATCTCCTGCAGGGTGTAGGCAGCGCCGTAAGCCTCGAGAGCCCAAACCTCCATCTCACCGAAACGCTGGCCGCCAAACTGAGCCTTACCGCCCAGGGGCTGCTGAGTAACGAGAGAGTAAGGACCGGTGGAACGTGCGTGTATCTTATCGTCTACCAGGTGATGCAGCTTGAGGTAGTACATATAGCCGACCGTAACGGGGCCGTCGAACTTCTCGCCGGTGCGGCCGTCTGTCAGCTGGGTCTTACAGTCAGAGGTGAACGCGATCTTCGTGAAGTCGATGCCTGCGGAGTTCGCGCCGAGCAGCTCAGCCTCGCGGCGGCCGTCGGGTTCTCTGTTCATGTTGTAGATGCGCTCTGCGTTCTCGTCCATCTTGCCGCTGTTGACTGCCCTTGCAGCCTCATACAGCTCGCGGATATCCTGCTCGTGCGCGCCGTCGAATACCGGCGTTGCGATCTTCCAGCCAAGCGCCTTGGCAACGTAGCCGAGGTGAACTTCCAGCACCTGACCGATGTTCATTCGGGAAGGTACGCCCAGGGGGTTCAGCACGATGTCGAGCGGAGTGCCGTCCGGCAGGAACGGCATGTCCTCCTGACGGAGAATTCTGGAAACGACACCCTTGTTACCGTGACGACCCGCCATCTTATCGCCGACGGAGATCTTTCTCTTCTGCGCGATATAAACGCGGACCTTCTCGTTTACTCCGGGTGAAAGCTCGTCGCAGTTGCTGCGGTCGAACACCTTTACGTCAACGACGATACCGCTGACGCCGTGCGCAACTCTCAGTGAGTTGTCGCGGACTTCCCTTGCCTTCTCGCCGAAGATGGCGCGGAGCAGTCTTTCCTCCGCGTTCAGCTCGGTCTCGCCCTTGGGTGAAACCTTACCTACCAGGATATCGCCGGAGTGTACCTCTGCGCCTATGCGCACGATACCGCGCTCGTCAAGATCCTTGAGCGCGTCGTCGGAAAGGTTCGGGATATCGCGGGTGATCTCCTCGGCGCCGAGCTTTGTCTCGCGGCACTCGAGTTCGTATTCTTCTATATGGATCGATGTGTAGACATCGTTGTAAACAAGCTTCTCGTTGATAAGAACGGCGTCCTCGTAGTTGTAGCCTTCCCATGTGGTGAAGCCGATGAGCGCGTTCTTGCCGAGGGCGATCTCACCCATCTTTGTAGCGGGACCGTCGGCGATGACGTCGCCTGCCTTTACCTTCTCGCCCTTGCTTACTATCGGGCGCTGGTTCACGCAGTTGCCCTGGTTGGAGCGCTTGAACTTGATGAGCCTGTAAATGCGCTCCTGACCGAGTTCGTTGGTGACGATGATCTTGTCAGCGTCCACCTCGGTGACTACGCCGTCCTCCTTGGAGCAGATAACGACGCCGGAGTCAACGGCAGCCTTATACTCCATACCGGTGCCGACGATAGGATTATCAGTTACCATCAGCGGCACTGCCTGACGCTGCATGTTCGCGCCCATCAGGGCACGGTTCGCGTCATCGTTCTCGAGGAACGGGATCATAGCAGTTGCGACGGAAACTACCATCTTCGGGGATACGTCCATGAAGTCCACCTTATCGCGGTCGAACTCGCGGATAGTATCGCGGCAGCGCGCGTGAACCATGGGTCTTGCAAAACGGCCCTCTTCGTCCAGCGGCTCGTTTGCCTGTGCGACAACGTAGTTGTCCTCTTCGTCAGCGGTCATGTAAACCACCTCGTCGAGCACCTTGCCGGTCGCCTTGTCAACGCGTCTGTAGGGCGCCTCGATAAAGCCGTATACGTTTATTCTCGCGAAGGAAGCGAGGTAGGAGATCAGACCGATGTTAGGACCTTCAGGGGTCTCGATAGGACACATTCTTCCGTAGTGGGAGTAGTGTACGTCGCGGACCTCAAATCCGGCTCTGTCTCGGGACAGACCGCCCGGGCCCAGGGAGGACAGACGGCGCTTGTGAGTAAGCTCAGCCAGCGGGTTGTTCTGATCCATGAACTGGGACAGCGGAGAGGAACCGAAGAACTCTCTCATAGCGGAGATGACCTGGCGCGCGTTGATAAGGGACGCCGGTGAGACCTTCTCCTGATCCTGGCCGTTGAGCTGCATTCTCTCGTGAATGGTCTTTTCCATGCGGACGAAGCCCATTCTGAAGTTGTTCTGGAGCAGCTCGCCGACGCAGCGGATACGTCTGTTGCCGAGGTGGTCGATATCGTCAACGATGCCGACCTTCTCGCACAGGTCGAGGAAGTAGCTTACGGTCGCGAATATATCTTCAATAGTGATGTGTCTGGGGATAAGCTCCTCAGCGCGGGACTTGATAAGGCGCGCCAGTTCTTCCTGGTCGCCTGCCGCTGTCTCGAGGATATCGCGGAGGACTGCGAAACGGACGTGCTCGTTTATGCCGAGAGCCTCAACGTCCATGTCGCCGGTGTAAACCCTGATGTCCACCATGCCGTTGCCGGTAACGCGGACGATAGCGTCCTCGCGCTCGGGGTGGTAAACTGCAACGTCGATAACGCCTGCATTCTCTATTTCAAGAGCCTTCTCACGGGTGACGATGTCGCCCTCGTCCGCGAGTATCTCACCAGTCATAGGAGCGATGACGGGTTCTGCTATCTTTCTGCCGTAAATTCTGTCGGAGATAGCAAGCTTCTTGTTGTACTTGTAACGTCCAAATCTGGAGAGGTCGTATCTCTTTGCGTCGAAGAACTGGTTGTTGAGGTAGTTCTGCGCGGACTCAACGCTGGTCATGTCGCCGGGGTGGAGCTTTCTGTAGACCTCGAGGAGAGCCTCTTCCTTGTTCTGGGTGCTGTCCTTCTCGATGGTGGCGAGAATTCTGGGGTCCTCACCGAACTTGGCGGTGAGCTCAGCGTTGGAAGAAAGACCCAGCGCACGCAGGAACGTGGTAACGGGGATCTTTCTGTTCTTATCTATGCGGACATAGTAGACGTCGTTTGCGTCCATCTCATACTCGAGCCATGCGCCGCGGTTCGGGATAACGGTAGCCTTGTAGAGGGGCTTACCGGTCTTGTCGTTCTCGAAGCCGTAGTACACGCCGGGTGAACGAACCAGCTGAGATACTACTACACGCTCAGAGCCGTTGATGACGAAAGTACCGCTGTCTGTCATAAGCGGCAGGTCGCCCATATAGATCTCGTTGTCCATGAACTCGCCTGTTTCCTTGTTGAGAAGGCGGGCAGTGACGCGGATCGGAATTGCATAGGTAGCGTCGCGCTCCTTGCATTCTTCAATGGTATACTTAGTCTTGTCGTCAAGGCGGTGGCTGATGAACGAGAGTTCGTATCTGCCATTGGAATCGGTTATCGGGGAGAACTCCTTGAAGATCTCCTTGATACCGTCATTCAGGAACCATTCGTAGGAATCCTTCTGAATACCGATGAGGTTCGGCATATCGATGACCTCATTGATCTTAGAAAAACTCATTCGGGTGGTTTTTCCGAGCTGTATGGGCTTAACATTCACCATCGGCTTTATCACTCCTTAATAAAAATCCGGTCCGGACAGGCGGAAAATACTGTCAAACCACATCTTGTGAAAGTCAAAAAACAGCCTTTTCGCGCACATATCCATTATGATACATTATGATATTATACACCAAATCACGGAAAAAGTCAAGCATTTAGTAATAAAAAAAACGCGGAATAATCCGCGCATTTTTGTTATTAGGGACGATTTTTTTGCCCATTTTGACAAACTTCGCGAAAAATAGCCGCGAATTTGTAATACTTCGTACAAAACGGCGAAAAAGCAGCAAAGAAGCAAAAACAATTTCAGATTTGGTATGCGGAACTAGTTTAATTCCGAATTGCAATAGCCGCAGCCGAAATATCGTCCCTGCTGCCTGCCCTGGAGCGTTCCCTGAGGTGTTCCCTGAGCGCGGGGAGTTCCTCTCTGGAAAGCCCCGGAAGCCTTGCTGCAAAGCTCGTGAAGTCCCCGCGGGAAAGAAACGAGTTTATCAGCCCGTCGCTCGAGAGCGTCACCGCGGTGAATCCCCCCCGGCGCCAGAAGCTGCGCACGCTGTTTATCGCGTCGCTGTCGCACAGGGAAGTCGTGAGGTTGCCCATAAGGCGCTCGTCCTCCGGCATCGGGAACATTATTTCCCCGTCGGCTGCCAGCGTGAATGTGCCGTCGCCTATCTGCATGCCGAAAAGCCCCCCGCTGTCCGCTGCAGCAAGGAGCAGGGTCGCGCCGTACATCACTTCCGGCTGCAGCCCGCCGTATTTCTCAGAGATGCCGCGCTCGCGGTCGTTGAGCGGCGAAAATGCCAGGTGCGCCGCTATCTCGTCGTTCCACCCGCAGATTATGTTGCCCGCTATTCTCCGCGCCGCCTCGCGGATATCCCCCGAAAACACCGCGGAAAGGCTGCCGTTGCGCTCGCAGAAATCCATCACGGAACGTATCGCGACGCGCGACGCCATCTCGCTGCCTGCTTCACTGCGGAAGTGCTTTTCGCTGCCGTGCCCGTCCGAAACTGCCGCTATCGCCAGCCCGTCCGAAACGTACACCCGCGCGCTGTCCTGGCAGGGGGTGCCGTTCTCCTCGTGGGAAGCCCCCCGCACCGAAACCGCGTAACCGCTGAACGGCATTACCAGCCTGCCTCGATGTCAGCGTTAATCTCGTCGCTCTCCGCGAATTCGCGTATCTGCTCCGCTGCGGCTTCCTGCTTGGTGTGAGCCTGTTCCCCGCTGTCCGCAAGGCGAACGCTGCGGCTGCCTATCTGCGAGGAAGTCACCGCAACGAACTTTATCAGCTTCGCGAGGGCTTCACCGTTGTGCGCGGTGACTACGCTGTCCGGGTCGCCGGTGAACTGCGCCAGTATGTCGAGGTCGGCGTCCTCGCCGATGGCTACTGCCGCCTTTATTCCGTTGGAATACCAGCGATTCTTTGCGATGGTGTCAAGCCCCCTGACGTAGTTGTCGGTGGGGTAGCCGTCGGACATGAGTATCATCACCGGCGCGAAAGACAGGCTCGGCGACTTCATGAACTCGTTCCTTGAAAGCTTCGACGCGAGTTCCGTCAGCGCTGCGCCGAGGTCGGTGACGTTTTCGGCTTCAAGGGGCTTCCACTCGAATTCCCCGATGGAAACGGGCGCGTCGTACATCCACTCGCAGCCGCCGGAGAACTTCAGCACTGCCAGCTTGATATCTGCGTCGGCTCCCCCGATGTCCTTTATCTCGGGTATCAGCTCTTCCATGACGGAATTAACGGTGCCTATCTTGCTGCCGCTCATGCTTCCGGAGCAGTCTATCACAAAGAATATCACCATGGACCTTTTGGCAATCTCTTCCGCGTCATCAAACGGATTTATCGGTGTTTCAGACATTTTTGCGACCTCCCTGAACGTTATTCTTACTGCTTCCATTATACCATCGTACGAGGGAATTGTCAACTTAAATCAATTCCGAATTGAACTCCGGTTCCGAATTGACCCTGCGTTATTTTTCGCTGCAGAACTTGACTTCCTTGCCCTCGAGTATCATGTTCGTCGTGCGGACAGCGCACATCTTGCCGCACATCGAGCAGGAATGCCTGTCAGCCGGGGGAACGCTCTCGAAGTACGCGCGCGCCTTTTCGGGGTCTGCGGCTACCTTGAACATCTCCTCCCAGTCGAGCTTGTGGCGCGCTGCTGCCATCTCGTTGTCCTTGTCGCGCGCGTGGGGAATTCCCTTTGCGATGTCAGCGGCATGGGCAGCGATCTTGCTGGCGATGATGCCCTCCTTGACGTCGTTGAGGTCGGGGAGCCTGAGGTGCTCAGCCGGCGTAACATAACACAGGAAGTCCGCGCCGCTCGCCGCAGCGATAGCGCCGCCTATAGCCGATGTGATGTGGTCGTACCCCGGGAAGATATCCGTGACCAGCGGGCCGAGAACATAGAACGGCGCGTTGTGGCAGATGCGCTTTTCCAGCTTCATGTTGGCTTCTATCTCGTTCATGGCCATATGACCGGGACCCTCTACCATTACCTGCACGTCCTTTGCCCACGCGCGTTCAGTCAGGGCGCCGAGTTCGATGAGCTCGGATATCTGCCCCGCGTCAGTCGCGTCGTCGATACAGCCGGGGCGCAGCGCGTCGCCGAGGGAGATGGTCACGTCGTATTCCCGCAGAATGTCGAGGACTTCGTCATAATGCTCATAGAACGGGTTCTCGTTGCCCGTCATCATCATCCACGCGAACAGCAGCGAGCCCCCGCGGGAAACTATGTTCATCTTTCTCGGGTCGCGGCGGAACGCCTCGATGGCGCGGCGGTTGATACCAGCGTGAATGGTCATGAAATCCACGCCCTCTTCTGCGTGCGCCCTTACCACCTTGAGAAAGTCCTCAGCGGAGATCTCCAGCAGATCCTTGTCGAGGTAGCCTATCGCGTCGTACATCGGCACGGTGCCTATCATCGCGGGGGAACGCTCCACCAGCTGCCTGCGGAACGTGTTGGTCTTGCCATAATTCGACAGATCCATTATCGCTTCTGCGCCGAATTTTATCGCCATGTCCACCTTCTGCATTTCCATGGTGTAATCCTTGCAGTCGCCGGAAATGCCGAGGTTGACGTTTATCTTGGTTTTCAGCCCCGAGCCTACGCCCTCAGCGGAAAGCGCGGTGTGGCGCACGTTCGCGGGAATGGCTACCCAGCCCTTTGCCACCAGCTCGCGGAGCTTTTCGGGGTCCATGTATTCTTTCTGTGCGACGGTCTGCATTTCGGGGGTGATAATGCCCTTTTTCGCAGCCTCCATCTGGGTCTTGTATTCTCTCATTTGTCTTCCTTTCCGGGACTTTCAGGCAGCAGCCGGTAGAAGTGCCCCAGCGGGCCGTGTCCCTTGCCTATGTTTATTCCGTGCTCGATGGCGCCGGTCACGTAGTCCTTTGCTTTGGCGACTGCCTCCGGCAGAGGTTCCCCCTGCGCCTGGAATGCCGCTATCGCCGACGAAAGCGTGCACCCGGTACCGTGGGTGGTCGTGGCGGCTATGCGCTCGTGCGAATATATGTGGAACTGCTTTCCGTCGAAAAGCACATCGGTGGCTTCCCCGTCGAGGTGCCCTCCCTTTATCAGGACTGCCCCCGCACCGTGCGCAAACAGGCTGAGCGCCGCCGCCTTGATGTCGGTGAAGTCCGAAATGGTGCAGCCCAGCAGCTTTTCAGCCTCGGGTATATTCGGGGTCAGCAGCGTGCACATGGGTATCACCGTGTTGATGAATGTGGACAGCGCCGCGCCCTGCATGAGTTCAGTGCCGGCAGTGGCAGCGATTATGGGGTCGCACACGACTATCTCAGGGTCGAACTTCATCAGCGCCGCTGTGACTGCATGCATAGCGCCGGCGTCGGGCAGCATGCCTATCTTCACCGCGTCAACGCGGATATCGGAGAACACCGCTTCAATCTGGTCGTATATCACCGACGGCGAAACGCTCATGCTGGAAATAACGCGCCCGGTGTTCTCGGCGACAACGGAAGTTATCGCGCTCATGCCGTAGCACCCCAGCGCTGAGAATGTCTTTAAATCAGCCTGAATGCCGGCGCCGCCGCTGCAATCTGAACCTGCGATGGTCAGACAGTTTTTCATGGGTCAGCCCTCCTAAACAAAACGGACTTCCGCTGAATAGAAGAAGTCCGGAGATATTATGTCACGGCTTCCCTACGATGGTATTAACCAACAGGTTCAAAGGGTCGGGCAGAAGCCCTCTCAACTCTCGCGAGTACCCCCAGCAAATAAATTATACCACAACCGTCCGGCTTTGTCAAGCGGGACCGCGTGCAGGAACGGGAAACGAAACCACCGCACGCGCCCGGAGTTCCCCCATAAAGACAGCCGCCCTATAAAAGCAGCCGCCCCCATGGTCTGAGGGCGGAAAGCTGATCCCTTATCAGAAATCGATGTCGTTTACTGCGGAATTAGCAAGCTGCAGTTCCTTCTTGGGGATGCGCTTGAGGGGGTTGTACACGAACTTCTTGCATGAGTCGTAGGACTTTACGTCGCCCATCTTCGAGCACCTTATCTTGTCGCCGTCCAGCGCGGTACCCAGTTCGCAGTATTTGCAGGAGGGCTTTATGTTATTGCCAAAAAGCTTTTTCTTTGCCATGTTCGTTCCTCCGTTCAGAGCATGTAACTCGGGCAGAGCATTCTGTCCCTGTATAATATTATATCACACCCCGGCAGAATTGTCTACCACAATACAACAACATTTTTTCTCCGGCTTTTTGGTGATTGTGCACAAATCACCGGCGCAAAAATCCCCCGTTCAGATGAACGGGGGATAATTTATTCAGCCATCAGACTAAGCAGCCGGATCAAGCCTTGTTGAGTCTGGCCTCGATCTTGTCGAGCTCGTCGTACAGAGCCTGCGGAATGTTGCCGCCCTTTGCCTTGATGTCGTCGTTGTAGTATCTGCGCATCTCAGCGATCTCCTTCTTCCAGAGGTCAACGTCAACTGCGAGCAGCTTGTCCTCAACTTCGGAAGTAACCTCGTCCTCGATACCCTTGAGGTTGATGTCGCCCTTCTTAGGCAGGAAGCCGATAGGAGTCTCAACAGCGTCAACCTTGCCCTCGCATCTCTTGATGATCCAGTCGAGCACACGCATGTTGTCGCCGAAGCCCGGCCAGATGAAGTTGCCGTTCTCGTCCTGCTTGAACCAGTTAACGTTGAAGATCTTAGGAGCCTTGTCGCCGAGCTTCTCGCCCATCTCGAGCCAGTGTGCCCAGTAGTCGCCTACGTTGTAACCGATGAACGGCTTCATAGCCATAGGATCGTGACGGAGCACGCCTACAGCGCCGGTAGCAGCTGCGGTAGTCTCAGAGGAAACTGCAGAGCCCATATATGTGCCGTGTACCCAGTCGAAGGACTGATATACCAGCGGAGTTGTGGAAGCACGTCTGCCGCCGAAGATGATAGCGCTTACAGGAACGCCCTTCGGGTTGTTGAACTCAGGGGATACGCAGGGGCAGTTAACAGCCGGAGCGGTGAATCTGGAGTTCGGGTGAGCAAGCTTCTTGTTCTTGCCGGTAGCGGGGTCGATCTCGGAAGTGAACTCAGGACCGTTTACCTTAGCGCCCTTCCACTCTGTTGCGTCAACAGGAGGATTCTTGTCAAGACCTTCCCACCAAACGGTGTTGTCTGCATTGTTCAGTGCAACGTTGGTGAAGATGGTGTTCTTCATTGTGGAAGCAAGCGCGTTGTAGTTGGACTTAGCGTTAGTACCGGGAGCAACGCCGAAGAAGCCGTTCTCGGGGTTGATAGCGTACAGTCTGCCGTCCTCGCCGGGCTTCATCCATGCGATATCGTCGCCTACTGTGAATACCTGGTAGCCCTGCTCCTTGTAAACTGCAGGAGGAATGAGCATTGCAAGGTTGGTCTTACCGCAGGCGGAGGGGAATGCAGCGGTGATATACTTCATATCGCCGTCGGGCTTCTTAACGCCGAGGATAAGCATGTGCTCAGCCATCCAGCCCTCGTTCTTGCCCTGGTAGGAAGCGATACGCAGTGCGAAGCACTTCTTGCCCAGCAGAACGTTACCGCCGTAAGCGGAGTTGATGGACCAGATAGTGTTCTCCTCAGGGAACTGAACGATATATCTCTTCTCGGGATCAACGTCAGCCTTGCTGTGCAGACCACGAACGAAGTCGTTGGAGGTGTCGCCGAGGTTCTTGAAAGCGTCAGCGCCCATTCTGGTCATGATGTTCATGTTCAGGACAACGTAGATGGAGTCGGTCAGCTCAACGCCTACCTTAGCGAGAGGGGAGCCGATCGGGCCCATGGAGTACGGGATAACGTACATGGTTCTGCCCTTCATAACGCCGTCGTACATGGGGGTCAGCATAGCCTTCATTTCCTTAGGATCCATCCAGTTGTTGGTGGGGCCTGCGTCCTTCTTCTCACGGCAGCAGATGAAAGTTCTGTCCTCAACTCTTGCAACGTCGTTGGGGAGTGTTCTGTGATACAGGCAGCCGGGGAGCTTCTCCGGGTTCAGTCTGTACATCTTGTCCTTATTGCCGTCGGGCAGGGAGCAAACCTCGTCGGTCAGCTCGGCGAGCTGCTCCTTGGAGCCGTCGATCCATACGACCTGATCAGGCTTGGTAAGAGCTACCATCTCGTCTACCCACTTGATAACGTTAGGGTTCTTGGTTAATACACCGGGATTTCTTGCCATAATAGTTATCTCCTTCTGAAATTTTTTTGGATATGAGAAAACCTGCGGCTTCAGAACGGCTGCATACGCTTTCTCCACAAATAACATTATACCCGATATTTTGCAATAAGTCAAGTCGGATTTTTTCAATTTTCAGCAAAAATCTTTGTAATTGTATACAAAATTTATATGTTTGTTATATCATTGGCGGGAGTGTTACGTAAATCAAAAAGCGCCTCAACGCGCGTAATGCGCGTCGGGGCACTCGACCAAAGGCTGCGTTAGAGAACTGGTACTGGCAGCGCGGGAGTGTTCCCATAAAAATAAAAGTACCCCAACTCGCGTAATACGAGTCGGGGTACCCGACGATTGTGAGGAGATAGAAGTACTTGCAGCGCGGGAATGTACCTGTAAATCAAAAAGTGCCTCAACGCGTGTAATGCGCGTCGAGGCACTCGACTGGAGCGGATAATGGGAGTCGAACCCACCACCTCAGCTTGGGAAGCTAATGTTTTACCGATAAACTATATCCGCATCTGATAAAGACATTATAGCACTTCCCGAGGGATTTGTCAAGGGGTGGGGACGGAAATCTGCCGACGTAAAGCGACAGGGAGCCGCATTTATTCGCCGATAGCCTGCTTTTCGCTGGACTTTGCGCGCTCGAAGAGCTCGTCCACCTTAGCGCGGTCCACCCTGGTGCAGAGGGAAACGACGATCACCGCAGCCAGCGCCAGGAAGAACGCGGGGAGCAGCGAGTAAACGCCGGTCCCGACGGAAAGGGTAACGAAGCCCTCCGCTGCGGGAACAACGGGCAGCATCTCCCAGATGACTACAGAAGCGCCGCCGGTGAGGATTCCGGCAACCGCGCCGCTCATAGTCATGCGCTTCCAGAACAGCGAAAGCAGCATAGCGGGACCGAACGCCGCGCCAAGCCCTGCCCACGCGTAGGAAACCAGTCCCATAACGGAGCTGTTGGGGTCAAGCGCGATGAAGTACGCGATAACAGCGACAACAATGACTGTTCCGCGGCTTATCCACATCAAGGTCTTGTCGCTCGCCTTCTTGTTGAACAGCTTGAACATGTCGTTGGTCACAGAGGAAGCAGTAACCAGCAGCTGGGAGTCCGCGGTGGACATGATAGCCGCAAGGATAGCTGCGAGGACTATTCCCGCAATAAGACCGGGGAGCAGGTTTCCGCTCAGGAACATGAATATCTTCTCGGAATCCAGCGTTCCGCCGGTGCCGAGGTGCATGAACCTGTCGAGCATTTCCTCGTTGCCCGCGGAGTGCAGGAAGATGTAGCCGAAAATTCCCACCAGAACAGCCGCAGCCAGGGTGATGAACACCCAGATGGTCGCAATGATGCGGGATTTCTTGATGAGGTCGCTGGACTTTATAGCCATGAAACGCACCAGTATGTGCGGCATGCCGAAGTAGCCAAGTCCCCACGCCAGACCGGAAAGGATAGTCGTCCAGGCAATGCTGCCGTCGGCGTTCTCAAACATGTTGAGGTAGTTGCCGATGACCTCGCCGTTGGTGTTGAGGAACTGCACCGCAGATATATCCGGGGTGCGGAAGACGCATACCACCGGCACTACAACCAGGGCGCCGAACATCAGCAGACCCTGTATCATGTCAGTCCAGCAGACAGCGAAAAATCCACCCAGGAACGTATACGAAATGATTATAACGGCGCCGATAGTCAGCGACAGCGTGTAGTCAGTGCCGAAGATGAAGTTGAACAGCTTTGCGCCGCTGCTGAACGCGGAAGCCGTGTACACCAGGAAGAACACGAAAATGATAGCCGCGCACGCGAAGCGGATAACGGGGTTCTGCGTGAAGAAGCGCTTCTGGAAGTACTCGGGAATGGTGATGGCGTCGCCTGCCGCATAGGACATCTTGCGGAGCTTTGCCGCGAGGAGCTTCCAGTTGAGGTAGGTGCCGATGAAAAGACCGATAGCTATCCAGCTTTCAGTCAGACCGTTCAGGAATATCGCTCCCGGAAGTCCCATCAGCAGCCAGCCGCTCATATCCGAAGCCTGCGCCGAGATTGCGGTGGTCCAGCTGCCAAGCTGCCTGCCGCCTATGAAATAATCGTTCATGCTCTTGGACTTCTTATAGGACATGATGCCTATGCCCAGCATCACAAGCGCATAAACCACAAATGCGATAATTACGTATATATCTGACATTTGCGCCCTCCTTTGATGTTGTAGTTCTTTATTTTGCTAAAGCAATATATCTTATTGTACCATTTTTTGTTTGCAATTGCAAGTACATTATCAGTTTTTTGTGAATTTTGTGGTGAATAATCCTGCAGAACCACGTTTTTTTGTATTGAATTATCACCCGGTTTGTGCTACAATAATAAAGTTGCATGTATATTCGGCGTAAAACAAAGGAAAAGGAAGCATTATGTCAGAAACAGAAACAATTTCAAGCAATAAAACTGACCCTCCCGCCCGGTCGGAATACCTAAAGGGCTTAAAGGACGGTCTGCCTATCGGTCTGGGGTACCTGTCGGTGTCGTTCGCATTCGGTATCACCGCGGTGAATATGGGCATTCCTCCAATAGCCGCGATACTCATTTCAATGACCTGCGTCACCTCCGCGGGGCAGGTCGCTGGTATCGGCGCGATAGCCGTTTCCGGCAGCCTGGTGGAGATAGCGCTGGCGCAGCTGATAATCAACCTGCGTTACTCGCTGATGAGCCTTTCGCTCAGCCAGAAGCTATGCAGCAGGTACAGCCTGTTCCACCGGCTGACTACCTCCTTCGGCGTGACTGACGAGGTTTTCGCGGTGGCAAGCGCGCGCACGGGCGAAGTCACACCACCGTACATGTACGGGCTTATCACGCTGCCTTACATAATGTGGGCTGCGGGCACGGCGCTGGGCGCATTCCTCAGCGGAATTCTGCCGGAGATCGTCACCAACGCGCTGGGCATCGCGATATATGGCATGTTCATCGCGATAGTCGTTCCCCCCGCAAAGCGTTTCAGGGGAGTTCTCGTCGTTGCACTGATGGCTGCGGCTCTTTCCTGCGTGTTCAGGTTCGTGCCGTTTTTGCAGGCGCTGAGCGGTTTCTCCGTGATTATCTGCACGGTGGCCGCAGCGGTTGCGGGCGCGCTGTTATTCCCAAGACCAGCAGAGGACGGTGAAGCAGATGACTGAAACAATGGAACAGACCGTTGAAACTGCAGTGCAGTCCGGTAATATCGACGTCACCTACCTGTTCGTGAGCATTCTCACCATGGCAGTGGTGACCTACCTCATAAGAATGCTCCCGCTCGCCGCTATCCGCAAAAAGGTTAAGTCGCAGTTTCTGCTGAGCTTTCTGTACTACGTACCCTACGCCGTTCTTAGCGCGATGACTATCCCGGGGATATTCTTCAGCACCGGTTCGGATATGGCAGGCATAATCTCGGCTGCCGTGGGATTTGTCGCAGCGCTGGCAGCCGCATTCTTCAACCGCGGTCTGCTGATGGTGGCGATTTCTGCCTGCTGCGGAGTCCTCGCGTCGGAGCTGGTGATAATGGGATTAGGTGGACTGGCGATATAATGTAATGCAAAGTTAATTCCGCGCCCGTTAGTTCAATTCGGAATTCGTAATTCGTAATTCGGAATTATTGTATCCGCTTCGCGGATAATATTTTAAAAAGATTTATAATAAAATGCACAGGAATGCACAGGGCGAGAGTGGTTCTTTCGCCCTGTAGTGTTCCTATAAAAGTTTTTTAAATTCGTCCGCGTAAGCGGACACATTAATTCCGAATTCCGAATATAGTTTTGCGCAGCCCGTTACATAATCCATCAGCATTATGCACACAAGTGCGCAAAACTCGAATTCCGAATTAAACTCAAAGTCCAAAGCTGACGGAAAGGGCGTTGTTCACCTGGGACATGGCGTCGCTGTCGAGCTCGCCCATGCGCTCCTTGAGCCGTCTTTTATCCAATGTACGCACCTGCTCCAGAAGCACGATGGAGTCCTTCGCAAGTCCGCAGGAAGCGGCGTTGAGCGAAATATGTGTCGGCAGCTTCGATTTGTCCTTCTGACTGGTTATTGCAGCGGCTATCACGGTGGGGCTGTGCTTGTTGCCAACGTCGTTCTGCACTATCAGCACGGGACGAACGCCTCCCTGCTCCGAGCCTACCACGGGACTAAGATCCGCGTAATAAATCTCTCCTCGTTTTACCAGCATTTCACGATCATCCTTTCATGATTATCCCTGGGGAATATCGGGCAGGTATTCTGTCCGCGGTTCCCGAAACCGGCGTTGTCTATATTATTGCCGACGCCGTGGAAGTTATGCAGGCACTGCCGGAAAATCGCACGATATCCGGCTACTGTATTTTATTCACATCATGCGGTCAGCGTTCTTGTTTCTGCGGGTCGCGCGACTGTTTTTGCTGCGCTTCGGTTTATTCGGCGCGTCCTGAGATATTCCCTTGACATTCACGCCGTAAAATGATATGATTATATTATAAAAACCAAGGAGGATACAGCTATGAAATTAATTCTTGCAGCAGACCACGACTGGGCTATCGGAAAGGACGGCGCACTGCTCGCGGATATTCCCGAGGACATGAAGTTCTTCCGCGAAACCACACAGGGCGCGACCGTAGTCATGGGCAGAAAGACCTGGGACAGCCTTTCAAGGAAGCCGCTCCCCGGGCGCGACAACTGCGTTATTTCCCGCAGCGTAAAGGAGCTTGAGGGCGCAAAGGTTTTCGCTTCCGTCGAGGAACTGCTGAAATATACCGACAAGGCGCAGGGCGAGGTCTTCGTTATCGGCGGCGCCGAGGTGTACAAGGAACTCCTGCCGCACTGCGACGAAGCCTACATAACCCGCATCTACGAGAACTTCCACGGGGACGTTTTCTTTGAGGACATCGAGCACGACAAGGCATGGGAGATAGTCGGGACCTCCCCGGTGATATCATCGGAGTGCAGGAACATCAGGTTCTTTCACTATAAGAGGAAAAAGTAAAGTTGAGTTCAATTCGGAATTCGGAATTTCGGTGTCCGCTTGCGCGGACTTTATCTCAAAAGAATTACAATAAAATGCACAGGGCGAAAGAAACACTTTCGCCCTGTGTTGTATTTATAAAAGTTATTGAAATATTATCGCCGGAGGCGATACCATAATTCCGAATTCCGAATTCCGAATTCCGAATTCCGAATTCCGAATTTAGTTTTGCGCAGCCCGTTACTTTATCCATCAACATTAGCACCCAGGTGCGCAAAACTCCGAATTAAACATAGTACTGTGCCTGGGCTGCGAACATCTCCGCATATATTCCCCCGGGCTTGTGGACAAGCTCGTCGTGGGTGCCGAGTTCCTTTATGGTGCAGTCCGAGAACACCGCGATGCGGTCGCAGAACTTGCAGCTTGAAAGGCGGTGAGATATGTACACCGCAGTCTTTCCCCCCACAAGCTCGTTGAATCGGCAGTATATCTCGTATTCCGCGACGGGGTCGAGAGCCGCTGTCGGCTCGTCGAGAATAACGACGGGGGCGTCCTTGTACAGCGCCCTTGCTATCGCAAGCTTCTGCTGTTCCCCTCCGGAAAGCTGCACGCCGTCCTTTTCGAACTGCCGGAACATCATCGTATCCCTGCCGTGGGGCAGCGTGTTCACCTTGTCGAGGAGTCCCACCTTTTCAAGCACCGCGTCCACCGCTTCCGGCGCGTCCTCCCTGCCCAGCAGGATATTGTCCTGCACCGAGAACGCCAGCAGCCGGAAATCCTGGAAAACCACCGAGAACAGCTTCATGTACTCGTCGTAGTCGTAATCCCGGATATTCACGCCGTCGAGGAGTATTTCACCCTCGTCGGTATCGTAGAGCCGGCACAGCAGCTTGATGAACGTGGTCTTTCCCGCGCCGTTCAGCCCGACGACGGAAAGCCGCTCCCCCGCCTTTATCTTTATCGAAACGTTCTTAAGCACCTGCACGCCGGTGTTAGGGTAGGAGAAGCTCACATTCCGGAACTCTATCTCGTGCGGATTTTTCAGGTCCTCGACCTTCCGCGTGCCTTTCTGGAGGTACGGCGGGTACTCCATAAGCTTCACGGTTTCGCAGGCGTAGTTGCAGCGCATCACGATGTCCTGCAGGTTGAATATCATTCCCTGCACGGCGGTGTTGAATGTTCCCCCCGCAGTGGTGAGCTGCGAGAACTGACCTATCGTGATGAATTTAAGTATCGCCAGGATACCGAGGTAGAGATAGGTGCCGAAATCCCGCAGCGCAGTCACCACCACGTTCAGCACGTCCAGCGGATACTGTTCGTCCATCTTGTTCACGTCGAACTCAAGATGGCGCTTCAGCTGCTGAGCGGCTTTCGCGATGAGCGTGGCAGCCGCGCCGTACAGCCGGATATCCTTTGCAAAGCGGATATCCTCCTGCTCGTAGTTGATGTAGTAATACACGCGGTCCACCTTTGAAAGCTCGCTGAACCACTTTATCTCTATGCGGTTCTTCTTCGCGTTGAGTATCGAAGAGATCGCCAGCAGCACGCCGATTATCAGCAGCAGCCAGGGCGCGGAGACCGCAAGTATCGTCACAACGCCGACTATCTTTATCGCGTTGGATATGATGTTGAAGAAATTCACGCAGATGCCGTGCAGACCTCCGGACCAGTCTATGCCGTCGTTCGCCCTGCGTATCTGGTCGAGGGCTTCCTTGTTCTCGGTGAGCGCGAAATCGATCTCCATGCAGCGCTCTGCCACCATCTCGCGGGAATAGTTCAGGAACACGTCCTCAAAGCGTTCAAGGTAGACGGTCAGCTGCATGCCGAGGGTCCCCACCGCGATATCGAGCCCCACCATCAGCGCCGCGTACAGCAATATCTGCGGAATGTCGCGCGTCGGCTGGCAGAGAGCGTCCACCAGCAGCGGCAGGAATATCAGGTCGATGAACGGCAGAACCGCCTGCACGATAACGTTTATCACCGAAACTATAAAGTACCGCTTGTTCAGCTTCCATGCCATGGGCAGGTAGAATTTCAGCGTACGGAAAACCGCTCCGGGCTTTCTTTCGTTTTTACTCACAGACAACGCCCCCTTCCTCTGCGGGAACAGGCTCAGCGCCGTCCTCAACGTAATACTGCGCCTGCACGCGGAACATCTCCGCATACGCGCCGTCCTTTTTCAGCAGCTCGTCGTGAGTGCCGTATTCCACCATCTCGCCGCCCTTGAACATCGCGATGGTGTCGCAGAAGCGTGTGGACGACAGCCTGTGGGATATGTACACCGCGGATTTGCCGCCTATCATGCCATCGAAACTCTGATACAGCCTGTACTCCGCGAGGGCGTCGAGAGCCGCTGTGGGTTCGTCAAGGACCACCACCGGGGCGTTCTTGTACAGCGCCCTTGCCAGCGCCATTTTCTGCTTCTCTCCTCCGGAGAGGTCAACGCCGTCGTCGTAAAGCACTTTCAGCATTTCGGTGTCTATCCCCTTTGGGAGCTTGTCGAGCTTTTCGCCCATACCCGCAGCCCGCAGGAATTCCTCTGCCTTCGCGCGGTCGGTGTCCCCGCTGAGCCGCATCGAAACGTTCTCGCACAGCGGGAACGCGAATACCTCCACTTCCTGGAAAGCCGGAGAGAACAATTTAAAGTACTCGGTTCTGTCGAACTCACGGATATCGATTCCGTTGCAGAGTATCTGCCCCTCGGTCACGTCGTACAGCCGCAGCAGTAACTTTATGAACGTGGATTTCCCCGCGCCGTTGAGCCCCACCACCGCGAGCCGCTGTCCGGCGCTGAACGTGAGGTTCAGATTTTTCAGCGCCCAGGTTTCCTGCCCCTTGTACCTGAACGATACGTTACGGAATTCGAACGTGTAGCCGTCGGCTTCCGGGACGGGAGTGTGCTTCTCCTGAAGCTCGTCTGCATTCTTTATGTCCATGTAGCTGCGGAAGTCGTCCACCTTCGCGGATTGCTCCCGCATTCCCCCCAGGGACTGCAGAAACTGGCTGACGTACATTGAAAACGTGATGGCGCTGCCGGTGTACAGCGTGAAATCGCCGATGGACATGCCGTTGAACAGCATGTCGTAGATGAGCCAGCCGTAAATCAGGACGTTGCGCACCAGAGAAATCCCCTGACCGAACCAGACATTCATAGCCCAGTATTTTCGGGATTGTATCCAGTGTTCCAGCTCGATTTTGTTGATGTCCTTATACTTCCCGAGAAGCCACGGCTTCATGCCGTAAAGCCTTATATCCTTTGCGTAGGAGAAATCCGTGGCAGTTTCCTGCATGTAGTTCATTCTGCGCCAGTGGGGAGCCATAGCGTCCCACATGACTTCCTTATCCTTTATGCGGATATAGTCGAAATACTCGAACTGTATGAACGACAGCACGAATATGATGAGCACCAGCCAGCCGTTGAGCGTGAAGATGATACCCACCGCAGTGAGTACCGCGACAAGCTGCACGGCAGTAGACCACATGTTGCTCATGAGCGCGCCCAGACCCATCCACTCGCCCTCTGCCGAGCGCTTGGCTTTCTGCAGGCGGTCGAGCATGTCGGGGTCCTCCAGCTGCTCGTATTCCAGGGTCATTGTCTTTGCGATACGCTCCTCGATAAGCTTGAGGCGCGTGTACAGAAAGCCCGTCCTTAGCTTCTTTGCAGCCGTGGTATTCAGCCACATCATGATGAATTCCACCACCGTGGTGAACACCACAAGCCACAGCAGGGGCGTGACGTCCTTATCTGCCGCGCCTGCCTGTCTGGTTATCATGTCGATGACAAGCTTCGCGATTATCGTCCAGATATAGGACATGGAGGCTCCCGCTATGCCCCCGATGAAAAGGTACGCAATGGTGCTCTTTCTGTACCGCAGGAATGCCCGCATGATGTACCCGCAGTTGCTGAGCAGACCGTACTCATGGTGCAGCGCGTCCGTCTGTTCCTTCTTTTTTTGTCTGTAAAATAGCATAAATTACTCTCCGGGAAAAACGGGGAGAGAATTCAATTCGTAATTCTTAATTCTTAATTCTTAATTCGGAATTTCGGTGCCGCTTCGCGGCGGATTTAAAATTATGATACAATCGGATCCCCGCCGCGACAGCGGCTCCATTGATTCCGAATTCCGAATTCCTAATTCCGAATTAAACTTCGACGTCTGCGTCGTAATCTACCCCGTCTATTCCAAAACCAAAGAGCTCGTAGAAGTCCTTCCAGTAGCCGTCAATATCGGTGTACTGCCTGAAATTATCGGCGTTAAGGATATTCCAGAGCTTCGTTACCTCGTCCTGAATTTCCGGTCTCATCTCCAGGTCGTCAAGACGTATTCTTCCCTCTGCGTCAACTGCGCCGGATACGGGCTTTCCGTCTGCGCCGAGCTTCTCAGCGAAAAGACGGTACATCTGCCCGATGCAGCCCTCGTGCACTCCCTTTTCTTTCATAACCTTGTACAGAATGGAGATGTACAGCGGTACTATCGGGATAGCCGCGCTGGACTGTGTTACCAGCGCCTTGTTGACGGAGATGTACGCTTTTATTCCGTCTGCGGAGTATTTCTCGGTTATCTCCTTCGAGGTCTGGAACAGATGCGCTTTCGCTCTGCCTATGGAACCCTCGAAGTACATCGGGTGGGTCAGCTCCGGGCCGATGTATGAGTAGGCAACGGTAACGGCGTTGTCCTCAATTGCGTCTGCTGCTTTCAGTGCGTCTATCCATGCCGCCCAGTCCTCACCGCCCATTACCTTGACGGTAGCGGTTATCTCTTCCTCGGTGGCAGGCTCTATGGTCACTTCGGAAACGGTGTTGTTCCTGAGGTCGATGGTCTTGTTGGTGTAGGCTTCGCCCGTGGTTTTGAGCACGGAGGAATATGTCACGTCGCCGACGGTTCTCCTCGGAGCCGCAAGGCTGTAGACAACGGCGTCAACCTTGCCTAAATCGGACTTTATGAGGTCGATTACCTCCTTCTTGCACTCGTCGGAATACGCGTCGCCGTTGACTGTCTTTGCATACAGCCCGTCAGCCTGCGCGAACTTCTCGAATGCCTTTGTGTTGTACCAGCCGGAGGTGCCTGTCTTGTTGCCGCTGGCAGGACGGTCGAACATCACGCCGAGGGTCGCTGCCCCGCAGGAATACGCCAGCGCGATACGGCTCGCAAGTCCGTATCCCATGGAGCTGCCGATAACCAGCACCTTCTTCGGCTTGAAGCCGTTATCCTCTGCCTTCCTGGACCTGACATACTCTATCTCAGACTTCACAACTGCCTCGCAGCCCACCGGGTGAGCCGTTGTGCATATAAATCCTCTGACCTTGGGTTTTACTATCATAATACATAATCCTTTCCCGCAGTATCGCAAGACACGGGTGCCATACTGCATCTGAAAAACTGAAAGCTGCGGACTTCCGCAGTGCGTACAAAGTTATTGTACCATATAATCTGCCAATATGCAAGCGGAATTTTAAAATTAGACTGTCGTCGGTTTTTATGTATAAGTTATGCCCCCGCTGAAAAGCGGGGGCATAACCAGTTGAATAAGTTCCGGGCTGTTGGAATTCCTCATTAAAAGGCGCATTTCCGCAAGCCCTGATATTTCCTTAGCCTATGTTCCTTACTGCTTCGCGGACTTTCAGCACGAACGTCGGCGAAACGGAAAGCTCGTCGATGCCCATGCGCAGGAATTCCTCAGTGAGCGACGTGTCAGCCGCGAGTTCACCGCAGATGCCTATCCACGCGCCGTGTTTGTGGGCGTTCCGGGCGCTCATTTCGATGAGCCGCAGAATGGCTTCGTGATGCGTGTCGATGAACTGCTCGATGTCCGGGTTCTGACGGTCGCACGCCAGCGTGTACTGCGTAAGGTCGTTAGTACCCACGCTGAAGAAATCCACCAGCGGAGCCAGCTTGTCGCTGATGAGCGCAGCCGCGGGAGTTTCTATCATAATTCCGAGTTCCACCTTGTCGGAATAGCCGATGTTCTCCGCTCTGAGTTCGGACTTGACGTCCTCGCAGATGGAAAGTATCTTCTCGACCTCCCACACGCTGGTTATCATCGGGAACATGATACCGAGATTACCATAAACGGAAGCCCGGAACAGCGCCCTCAGCTGCGTGCGGAAAATCTCAGGCCGGGTCAGGCAGATGCGTATCGCACGGTAGCCCAGCGCCGGGTTCTCCTCTTTTTTCAGCCCGAGGTAATCCACCTGCTTGTCCGCGCCGATATCCATAGTCCTGATGATGACCTTCTTGCCCGCCATGCTCTCCAGAACGCGCTTGTAAGCCTGGAACTGCTGATCCTCCGTCGGAAGCTCGTCGCTGCCGAGGTACAGGAACTCGCTGCGGAACAGACCTATCCCACCCGCGTCGTTCAGCAGCACTGCGCCGATGTTGTCAACGCCGCTGATATTCGCGTAGATGTTGATTTTCCTGCCGTCCCTTGTGACGTTCTCCTTGCCCTTGAGTTCCTGGAGAAGCCGTTTCTTTTCCTCGTCCGCAGCGCGTTTTTTTGTGTATTCCGCGATGGTGGCTTCGTCCGGGTCAACGATGATCTCGCCGGTGTAGCCGTCCACGATCGCGGTCTGCCCTGCGGAGATCTCGCTCAGGAACGCGCTCCCCACGCCGATAACAGCCGGAATGTTCATGTTCCTTGCCAGTATCGCGGTGTGCGAATTCGAGGAACCATGCGCCGTGACGAACGCCAGCACCTTGTCCTTATCCAGCGAAACAGTCTCGCTGGGCGCCAGATCCTCCGCGCAGACTATCATGCTGTCGGAACTCTCCGCGCCGCCCTGTCCCGCGCCGGAAAGCACGGCTATCAGCCGGTTGGAGATATCCCGCACGTCCGCGGAGCGCGCCTGCATGTAGGTATCCTCCATAGCCGCGAACATCTCCGCGAAATTATCCGCAGTGACTGCGACCGCGTATTCCGCATTGACGTGCTGCGTGTCGATGATGTTCTCGATGGACTCGTTGTAATCCTCGTCCTCAAGCATCATCATGTGTATCTCGAAAATCTGCGCGTTGGTCTCGCCGACCTCTTTCAGCGCCTTTTCGTATATGGACTGCAGCTGCGCTGCGGCAGCCTTCTTTGCCTTTGCGACGCGCGCCTTTTCGGCGTCCGCGTCCTCGATATGCCTGCGGGTGACTGTTACATCATTCTTGCGGAATACGGAAATCTTCCCGATAGCCACCGCGCCGTATACGCCCTTGCCGGAATACTTAGTCATAACGCACCCCCATAAATTAATTCGGAACCTGAGTTTAATTCGGAATTCGTAATTTCGGAGCCGCTGTCGCGGACGATTTAAAATATTGATACAATCGGAATACCGCCGCGACAGCGGCACAATAATTCCGAATTCCGCATTCATAATTCCGAATTGAACTTTACTCTCCGAAGCCGGTCTCGAAAAGTTCTGCTGCCTTGTCCAGCGCCGCCTGCTCGTTTTCGCCGTCTGCGGTTATCTCGACCTGGGTGCCGCACTTGATACCCGCTGCCATTATCTGCATTACCGCGGTGGCTTTCGCGGACTTCTCAGGGGTTTTGAGCATTACGGTGCAGCCTGCGAATTTCTTCATCTCTGCCGCGAGGATTCCAGCCGGACGCATGTGTAAGCCCTGCTCGTTCTTTACTGTTACTGTCTTTGTTACCATGATGATACTCTCCTTATCCGTTATTAAGGCAACACCGCACAAAGACCATCTATTGGATTTTGCACATGTATTGCCTTAGATTTCCGGGAGCGCCGCGCCCCCTGCCGATATATCTCTTTCTTCTGTTCTGAATAATGACTTACTTTGCAGGCGTCTTTTTCTTTTTCAGCAGCGCCAGCAGGAGCATTCCCACCAGGGAACCAGCCACCAGGGAAACCAGGTACATAGCCCAGTTGCCTACCACTGCGAATACGAAGATACCTCCATGCGGAGCCATCAGCGTGCACCCGAACGCCATTGAAAGCCCGCCCGCAACTGCAGCGCCGACCATGCACGCCGGGATAACTCTCAGCGGGTCAGCCGCAGCGTAGGGGATAGCGCCCTCGGTGATGAAGCCCAGACCCATGATGTAGTTCACGGGGCCGCTCTTGCGCTCCTCTTCGGTCCACCTGTTCTTGAAGAACGTGGTGGAAAGCGCGATAGCTATCGGGGGGACCATGCCGCCGACCATTACCGCTGCCATGATGTCGTAGTTGCCGCTTGCGATAGCCGCAGTGCCGAATACATACGCAGCCTTGTTGAACGGACCGCCCATATCAATGGACATCATCGCGCCCAGCACAGCGCCGAGGATTATCTTGCTGCTCTCGCCCATGCTGCTGAGCAGGTCGGAAATACCAGTGTTTATCATGCCCATGAACGGATTTATCGCGCACATTACTACTGCGATGATACCCAGTCCCGCGAGGGGATATATGAGCACCGGTTTGACACCGTTGAGCGCCTTTGGCATGCGGTCGCAGAGCTTCTCAAGCCCAAGCATCAGTAAGCCGCCTGCAAATCCCGCGAACAGCGCCCCCAGGAAGCCCGAGGGTATCGCGCCCTGCCCGCTGATATTCGCGAATGTCGAGCCGGTGGAAGCCAGATAGCCTCCCACAAGTCCCACCAGGAAGCCGGGACGGTCGGCGATACTCTTGCCGATATAGCCTGCCAGCACCGGTATCATGAAGTTGAACGCGAAACCGCCGATGGTCTTGAAGAACCTTGCCGCCTCGGTGAAAGTACCGAAGCTGTCGTCCTGCGGCGCGCCCGCGATGGTGTCTATCAGGAACGCCAGCGCGATGAAAATACCGCCGGCGACCGTGAACGGGAGCATGTTGGAAACGCCGGTCATAAGGTGCTTGTACACCTTTCTGCCGAAGCTTTCCTTTTCGCCGGAACTTACAGCCGCGGAGCTTCCGCCCTCGTGGCGGTAGACCGGCGCGTCGCCCTTTTCTATGCGCTGTATCAGCTCGTCGGGTATCTTTATGCCGTTCGCGACCTTTGTCGCCAGGACTTTCTTGCCGTCAAAGCGCGCCATCTCGACAGACTTGTCAGCCGCTACGATGACGCCGTCGCATGCCGCTATTTCCTCGGGGGTGAGAATGTTCTTCGCGCCGCCGGAGCCGTTAGTTTCCACCTTGATGGAGATGCCAAGACGTTTGCCTGCCTTTTCCAGGGCTTCGGCCGCCATGTAGGTGTGCGCGATGCCGGTGGGGCATGCAGTCACCGCGAGGACTTTGTACGCGCCCTGTTCAGCGGGCTTCTCGGTTTTCGGCCCGTCGGGGTACTTCTCCTTTTCAGCCGCGTCCACAGCCGCGAGGAACTCCTCCACGTCCTTTGCCGCCATCAGCTTTGCGCGGAAATCCTCGTCCATCAGCAGCGTCATCAGGCGCGAAAGCACCTCGAGATGAACGTCGCCGTTATTCGGAGCGGCTATCATGAACAGCAGGTCGGAGGGCTCGTCGTCCATCGCTTCGTAGTCCACGCCGCCGGGTACTGTCATCGCCGCCAGGGACGGTGCCTTTACCGCTTTGCTCTTTGCGTGCGGTATCGCGATGCCCTCGCCTACAGCGGTGCTGCTCATTGCTTCTCTTGCCAGAATGCCTTTCTTGTATTCCTCGCGGTCCGCGATATTGCCGCCCTTTACCTGGAGGTCCACCAGCATGTCTATCGCTTCGGATTTGCTCTTGGGTGACGCGCCGAGGAGAATGCTCTCCCTGTTCAACAGATCAACTATCCTCATAGTGTTTTTCTCCCGTTAATTCCGTTATTCCAGCTGAGCCAGAAGTTCGTTTATCTTTTCCTTTGTCGCAAGTCCCTCGGAGAACGCCGTCGCGCCGCCTGCGGCTGTGCCGAGTTTGAGCGCGTATTCATATCCGGCCTTCTCGCAGCCCGCGATGAAGCCTGCCACCATGGAGTCCCCCGCGCCGACGGAGTTCTTCACCGTGCCCCTGCAGACGCCGCATACGTGGGTCTTTCCGGTTTCGTCCAGGAGCACCGCGCCGTCGCCTGCCATGGAGACCAGCACGTTGCGCGCGCCCATTTCATGCAGCTTTTCAGCGTACTTCACTATCTCGTCGGCGGTGTGGAGTTCCACGCCGAATATCTCGCCGAGTTCGAAGTTGTTGGGCTTGATGAGGAACGGCTGATATTTCAGCACCTTTACCAGCAGGTCTTTCGTCGCGTCCACCACGGCGCGTATCTTCCTGCCGGAAAGCCTTGCGAGAATGCGCTCGTAAATATCCGACGGCAGCGACGACGGAATGCTCCCCGCAAGCACCAGCGTGTCGCCGTCCTGCAGTTCGTCCAGCTTCGCGAAAAGCTGCTGTACGGCCTCGTCGGGTATCTTCGGACCCTGACCGTTCAGCTCGGTCTCCTCATCGGATTTTATCTTGACGTTTATGCGGGAAAATCCCCCGGAAAGGTGCACGAAATCAGCGTCGATGCCCTTTTCAGAAACTCCCCGCTCGATAGCAGCCCCGGTGAAGCCTGCCACGAAGCCCAGCGCCTTTGACTTTACACCAAGTTCGCTGAGGACTATCGAAACGTTGATGCCCTTGCCGCCGAAATATATCTCCTCGCTGTCGGAGCGGTTGGTGGCGCCTGCCCTTAGTTCCTTTGTGTGGACGATGTAGTCTACCGCGGGATTGAATGTAACTGTATAGACCATTACAGTACCTCCTTGATGACTGTGAATTCTGCGTATTTTCTCTTTGTCAGCGTATCGGTGATTATCTCCGCCTTGCTGAGCTGTGCGAACGTCGCTGAGCTTATCTCGTCGAACTTTGAGTGGTCAGCCATGATATAAGCCTTTCTGCTGCTCTCCATCGCTGCGGATTTCACCCGCGCCTCGTTGACGTCCGGGGTGGTGAAGCCCGCGGTGAGGGAAATTCCGTTCGTGCCCATGAAGCATTTGGTGAAGTTGTAGTTCCTGAGGGTGAGCACGCATTCAGCGCCGACTATCGCTTCGGTGGAAGCCTTTATCTCACCGCCGGTGATGTACACCTTAAATCCGCGCTGAGCCAGCTTCTTGGCGTGTATGAAGCCGTTGGTGACGAAGCTGACGTCCCGCTGGGGCAGGTGGTCTATCATCTTTTCGGTGGTGGTGCCGGCGTCGATGAAAACGAAGTCGCCGTTTTCCACAAGCGAAGCCGCGTATTCCGCTATCGCAGCCTTTTCTGCGGTGAATATCGCGGATTTTTCCTCCACGTTCTTCTCTATCGCCGAGAAGCTTTCTCCCAGCGCTATCGCGCCGCCCCTGACCTTTGTTATTTTACCCGCTTCTGCGAGAATATTCAGATCTCTTTTTACGGTGGAGGGCGACACATCGAGTATCCTCGAAAGTTCCGCTATCGTCACGCTGCTGCGGCTGTTGACTGTTTCGGTGATTATCTGTAGACGTTCTTCTGTTAACATTGTTGTTCCTCTTGATCATGATCATCTTTGGGCTGTTATGAACTCTTTTGCTCTGTCCTGAGTATATAATAACACACTCATCGTTCAATTTCAAGTAGTTTCGCTCAAAAATATTCATTTCCGACGCACTTTTGTATATCTGCACACGTTTTGTTGATTTTTATTGTGCATTTTTCACAGCAAATCACCTGCACACCGGAATTCCTGCGCGAAAACCGCTCATTTCAGCCTGTAACTGTTCAATATCATTCAGAAACTATCTATTGGTAACCTCTAAAAACCGGGACACGAGCAGATTTCGT
>ULTX01037361.1_pt1 | contig 38547 bp, 32 predicted proteins | sample 1958041 | NCBI WGS metagenome assembly ULTX01 (sample SAMEA4835747, study PRJEB28245) | human gut metagenome | biome: gut microbiome; material: fecal sample | place: Denmark | collected 2008
AACAAAGTTGATTAGGGGTTGTCGTGAGACAGCCTTTAATTTTTTATATCAGTCTCATTCTTCAGTCTTCCTTTATATTCTTCCTATAATTCTCGTTGGTTTTGATGTTGATTCCCGTTACTTTTGTTTTCGAATCTCGTTTCTTTTGTTGGCTTAGATGTTCAAATACCTTTTTGTATGGATTTTTGTAGAACAAGAAGGCTTTCCGGCCCCATGTTGAAAAGTAAATCTACGATACTGAGATTCGGAAGGAAACCCTGTTTTTCCTGGAATACCTGGTAATAGGGAACAGGCAGGAATGAGGGATCGTTTCCTTCGTGTTTAGGACGTATAATTTCTCTGAAGTCTGCTGTCACATCTGCTTGGTAGTCGGTTGTATAACGGATTTGGGGCTGGATGTCGATCAATTGGCAGACAACTTCACGCAGAGCCTCGTTGAAATCAAGCAGAAACTCATATCTCTTTTCGTAGAAAGGAGCAAAATCTTCTTCGTAATATTCGAAAAAAGGACTCATCCGATAGGCTGAGACCAAGGCATTCCAATGTAGATGACGCCAGTTTCCGTGATCGGATATGCGGATATCTTTGGTCAGGCATTTCAGTGTATCCGGCTTGACAATCGGAACCGTAAGCGCCTGAGGTCCATTTGCCGCAGCAATGATACATCGGTTGCGATAGGTCTGTTTCAGGTAATTCTCTTGCGTTTCCAGACAGATCTGGTCATAGGCAAGTAATTTAGTATATAGTTGGATAGGACCTAAATAGGCCGTTGAAATATAGGCTGTATTCATATTTATTTGTTTTATTAAGTTTGTACCGGATTATCTGATTATTTGACGCGGGTAAACCGGTTATTTTTATCGGAACTGTACCAGCAAAAGAAAATATGTCCCAGAATATGGTCTTCCGGAATGATTCCCAAATGTCGGGAATCGATGGCTACATCTCTATAGTCTGATAAGAACCAATAATAATTCTGTCGGAAAAAGAAGAAATTGGTCTGCTTACCATCCAGGAATAATTTCCCGTCTTTGAAGACTGCTTTTCCCTCCGTTTCATTTAATATGGCTTCACGACATGCCAAAAGCGAGAGGCTATCTAACGCATACGCCCTGTCTTTTTGGGGGACAATAAACTGATAGTCTGGTGAGGAATACATCCGAAAATAAGACCGGAGGTAAGCCGGAAGTTCCTCTTTGATCTGATAGGCCTCAAATGATGTCAGGACGCAGGTAATACCTCCATCAACCGCTTTCCACTCTCTTGATCGCTCTGGCAATTTCTTTAACAGACGGATGAATGCCTCTTTCCCGTGATTGGCCATGAAATAAGAAGCCTGGGCGTGTGGAGAATGCGGATATTCTTTTCCGTTGATACGATAACCTGTATGAGTTACCCGTATCGTATCACCCGGTAAGGCAATACAACGGCTGACAAACACAGGTGGATGAACGGTGTCTTTTCGCAGCGGACTATAGAACATCATCGTCGCATTCCGTTTGGGTTGTTTTCCGAAAGGCGTTTTGTCGAGCAATACAAAATCTCCCTGATGTAATGATGTCTCCATGGAGTCGGTCGACAGATGGAGCGACTCAACCAGGAACAGACGGATTCCCATAACAAGAGCGGCCAGCAGTAAAACTCCTGCCAGCCACTTCAGATAGTATGTCCTGTTTTTCTTTTTGCGTTGCATACCGACATTCTATGATCATGTCTTATTTCATGCTGTCAACCCAGCGGAACAGGCGGTTCCAACGAATACCTCCGTCGAACAGGCTGCGGTCTTTGTCCAAAGACAACCAGATCATGATTGGTTTTCCAACAATATGATCTTCCGGAACAAATCCCCACGAACGACTGTCGGCACTGTTATGGCGGTTGTCACCCATCATCCAGTAATAATCGTATTGGAAGGTATACGTAGTAGCCTTTTCACCATTAATATAAACTACACCATCTTTTTCTTCCAGTTCATTATGCTCGTAGTTCTTGATACAACGGTGATAGAGTGCCAGATTTTCCGGTGTCAGTTCGATGGTAGCTCCTCGTTTCGGAATCCAAATCGGACCGTAATTATCGCGTGTCCATCCGTTATCGTAGTCAACCGGATAATACATGGTTCCTCCAATGATTTCAGGCTCGACGATCACCTTCTTGACAGATGGTAACTTCTTTACCTGTGCTACCATGGCTTCTGTCATCGGAAAACGGTAAACCAAGTTATAAGCTCCATTCGCATTCGGCTGGAATCCGAGGAAAGAAAGGGTTTCCGGATCTGTTACCGTACAAGGTTGCCCGTAAGGCATATAATCGTCACGACTGACTCCCCAGTTGCGGAACATGGTTTCGGTAAGCGGTGTTTCCGTTTCCACGAAATAGTTCAGCTGCATATTCTTCGGGTTCTGAGCAGCCTTGCCGTTGATATAAACCTGATTATTCTGGATACTCAGACTGTCACCCGGAAGACCTACACAACGCTTTACGTAATTCTCCCGTTTATCAACCGGCCGGTAAATGATCTCACCGAACGATTGTTTGTTCATGCGTACCGCTTCACGTCCATACATCTGAACCAATGTATAGTAATCCGGATTCTGTTGAAGAGTAGCTACCGTATCCCCAGCCGGGAAGTTAAATACGACAATATCGTTTCGCTGTATCTGTCCTAAACCAGCCACACGTTTGTAATCCCAAGAAGGCCAGTCGAGATACGATTTGCAGTTAAATATCGGCAAGGTGTTCTGCACCAACGGAAAAGATAAAGGCGTATTCGGAACGCGAGGTCCGTAACTGACTTTGCTGACAAACAGATAATCACCTACCAACAAAGACTTTTCCAAGGATGAACTGGGAATCTGATAATTCTGGAAAATGAACAGATTGATGAAATAGACAGCCACTAGCGCGAAGATAATGTCGTCAATCCAGTCATAAATACTTTTAAGAGTCGGATTGTTTGTCTTCTTCCAGGCACCCCACGGAATGTATTTTGTCAGATAAATATCTGCCAGCAAAATATATCCCAATGCCAGCCATCCGTTTTGCATCCATAGGATAAACAATCCATACAGGACGGCAGCAATGGCAAATTTGATATATTGTTTTTTCTCTATTTTCTTCATACTTCTGATGATATTATGCTTTCAAAATCTCAGAAATGGAACAAGTCATTCATTCCTAAAAAGCCTTTCTTTCCAGCTGTAAATTCAGCGGCTACAACAGCTCCCAAAGCGAAACCGGCACGGCTCTTGGCATCATGTTTGATGCTGATTGTATCTACGTCTGATTCATAAATGATTTCATGAATACCCGGTACTTCTCCTTCGCGAATAGCGTGAATTGGCAAATCGGTCGGTTTCTCGGCTGTTTCCAAGGTCCAACGATCTTTCCGGTCCAGATTCTCAATGATTCCTTCTGCTAAGGTAATAGCAGTACCACTGGGCGCATCCAGTTTGTGAATGTGATGAACCTCTGTCATCCGGGCATCATAGTTCGGAAAATTATTCATGACCTTGGCCAGATATTTGTTTAAAGCAAAGAAAATATTCACGCCAATACTGAAATTAGAAGCATAGAAGAATGTTTTTCCTTCGTTTTCACACATCTGCTTTATTTCACCCAAGCGATCTAACCAGCCTGTTGTACCAGAAACAACTGGAACACCGGCTTCAAAACATTTCATATAATTGTTGAACGCTGTTGCAGGGGTAGTAAATTCGATGGCTACATCGGCACTTTTGAATGCATCCGACTGGAAATCTTCCGGGTTATTTATATCAATGATGGATACAATTTCATGACCTCTGCTCAAGGCAATCTGTTCGATGGTCTTCCCCATCTTTCCATAACCGACAAGTGCTATTTTCATATTTTTACTGTTTTTATGTTGCAAATCTTCATTTAATCTGTTGGAATCTTGGTACAAAAATACAAAAATAGCTGGAATATGCGAATAAAAAAGATGGTGTCAGATTATTTCCTATCTTTGCAAGGAGTTAGGTTGGTCTCATCATGGGACTGACGAACCTTGGTGTACCCTGCACTTTCGTTGAAAGGAATTATCCAAGGTGAAGAAAATCAGAAAATAAAAGGAATATGAAGATAGCAATTGTCGGAACTGGATATGTAGGTTTGGTCAGTGGTACCTGTTTCGCCGAAATGGGTACGGAAGTCTTTTGTGTGGATGTAAATGAGAAGAAAATAGCTGATTTGAATCAGGGTATTCTTCCTATTTACGAGCCCGGACTGGAAGAAATGGTAAACCGTAACCAGAAAGCCGGACGGTTACATTTTGTGACAGATCTGGCTTCCTGCCTGAATGAGGTAGAAGTGGTGTTCAGTGCTGTAGGAACTCCTCCCGATGAGGATGGAAGTGCCGACTTGAAATATGTATTGGAGGTTGCCCATACGGTAGGCCGTTACATGAATAAATACCTGACGGTTGTGACGAAAAGTACTGTACCCGTCGGAACAGCTAAGAAAGTTCGTCAGGCTATTCAGGAAGAATTGGATAAACGGGGTTCTGACCTGACTTTTGATGTGGCTTCTAATCCGGAATTTTTGAAGGAAGGAGCTGCCGTGAAAGATTTTTTGAGTCCGGACCGAATTGTGGTAGGTGTGGAATCTGAACGCTCAAAAGAACTGATGACCCGTTTATACCGTCCGTTCTTACTCAATAATTTCCGGGTTATTTTCATGGATGTCCCTTCGGCCGAAATGACTAAATATGCAGCCAATGCCATGTTGGCAACCCGTATCAGCTTTATGAATGATATAGCCAATCTGTGCGAGATTGTTGGAGCAGATGTGAATATGGTACGTAAAGGTATTGGTACGGATGTTCGGATTGGTCACCGTTTCCTGTATCCCGGTTGTGGTTACGGTGGCTCCTGTTTCCCGAAAGATGTGAAAGCCTTGGTGAAGACGGCAGCTGATCATGGCTATCCGATGCGAATCCTGCAAGCTGTTGAGGAAGTCAATGAACAACAGAAATCTATTCTCTTTCGGAAGGTAGATAAATACTTCAAAGGTAATTTGAAAGGGAAGCGAGTAGCTATCTGGGGACTGGCTTTTAAACCGGAGACGGATGATATGCGTGAAGCTCCTTCTTTAGTCGTTATCCAGAAATTATTGGAAGCCGGCTGTGAAGTTTCGGCATACGATCCGGTAGCCATGGACGAGTCTCGCCGTCGGATAGGTAATACAATCCGTTACGCTAAAGATATTTATGATGCAGTGATGGATGCCGACGTGCTTCTGTTGATTACCGAATGGAAGGAATTTCGTATGCCGTCCTGGCAGGTAGTCAAGAAACTGATGGCAAATCCGTTGGTTATTGACGGACGAAACATCTATGATCCGGCAGAAATGGCTGAATATGGGTTCGATTACCATTGTATCGGACGATAATGAGGTACTAAGGAAAATACATGGCAGAAGAAACATTAAAGCAGAAAACGGCAAAAGGTCTTTTTTGGGGATTCATTAATAACGGAACCCAGCAATTGCTGAATCTCTTTTTCGGTATATTTCTGGCCCGATTGTTGACTCCGGCCGACTATGGAATGGTCGGTATGTTGACCATCTTTTCTCTGATAGCCGGTTCTCTGCAAGAAAGTGGTTTTATTGCAGCTTTGGCCAACAAAAAAGAAATCACCCACGATGATTATAATGCTGTGTTCTGGTTTTCAATCACGGTCAGTTTCTGTCTGTATTGGATACTGTTCTTCTGTGCTCCGCTGATCGCCGATTTTTATAACCAGCCCGAATTGATTTCACTGGCACGTTATTCCTTTTTGGGTTTCTTTATTGCCAGTTTAGGAGTAATTCCCGGAGCCTATGTTTTCCGAAACCTGATGGTAAAACAAAAGGCCTTGGCAACTGTTTTAGCCTTGATCTTTTCCGGTACGACCGGTGTCCTGCTGGCCTATAACGGATTTTCGTATTGGGGCATAGCTACGCAGAGCATTGTCTATATCAGTGTTTTAAATATCTATCTTTGGTATAAATGTCCGTGGCGTCCGATATGGAGATGGAACTTTACTCCGGTACGCGAAATGTTGGGATTCAGCAGTAAGCTGTTATTTACGAACATATTCAATCATGTTAATAATAATATCTTCTCGATTATTTTAGGACGCTATTATTCCGAAAAAGAAGTCGGACAATACAATCAGGCCAATAAATGGAACTACATGGGATTCTCCTTGATTTCCGGTATGGTAGGAAGCGTAGCACAACCCATTTTCGCCCAAATGACTGATGATTCCGAACGCCAAGTAAGAGCCTTTCGCAAGATGCTTCAGTTTACTGCCTTTATCTCTTTTCCCAGCATGTTAGGATTGTCATTAGTTGCTCCCGAATTAATTACAATAGCTATTACCGACAAATGGATAGACAGTGCCCGGATACTACAACTGTTAGCCATTTGGGGAGCCTTCTTCCCGATTGCCAATCTGTATTCCAATCTGTTGATCAGCCGGGGAAAATCCAACATCTATCTTCGAAATACTGTTGCCTTGGGTATTTTACAACTGATAGTCATCTACCTTTTGCGTTCCCACGGTATATTTTTCATGGTTTCGGCTTACGTCGGCATTAACATCTGTTGGTTACTGGTCTGGCATTATTTTGTTCAGAAAGAGATCGGCTTGCCTTTATCCTCAGTCCTAAAAGATGTTCTTCCCTATTTGGGGATAGCAGGCGGGGTGATGTTTGTCGTTTGGTCCTTAACGCAGGAGATTAATAATATATATTTACTGGTATGTTCTAAAATTGTGTTGGCTGCTTTATTCTATATTGTTGTAATGTGGTGTAGTGGGTCAGTTACTTTTAGGGAGAGTTTTAGTTATGTAAAGAGTAAAAAGAAACAAAATGGATGAAAAGAAAAAAGTTTCCGTTGTTATGTGTACATATAACGGAGAAAAATACATCAGAGAACAGATTGATTCTATTTTAACCCAGACATATCCAATTTATGAATTAATTATACAGGATGATGGGTCAACGGACAATACGGTTGCTATATTAAGAGAATACGAGGCTCAAAATTCGAACATCACGGTATTTCAAAATCAAGTTAATGTAGGTTTTAATGAAAACTTCAAGTCTGCAATTGCTAAAGCTAAAGGAGATTATATAGCGATTTCAGATCAAGATGATATATGGTATCCTAAAAAGATAGAGAAACAAATTAAAGCCATTAAGGGATGTAGCATATGTTTTTCTGCTTATCATAGAGACTTATGTTTTTCTAAAGAAAATAGTCAAATTATACTTCCTCAATATAATTTAGAACGATTATTGTTTGGAAATTGTATTCCAGGACATACTATGTTAGTAACAAAAGATTTTGCAGTAAAATCTAATCATTGGAATACTCATATATGCTATGATTGGTGGTTTTTAGTTTCTGCTTATTTTGATAAAGGAATTGTCCGTGTTGATGAAGCGTTAAATTGGCATCGTCCACATAATCAGTCTGCAATTACAAAGCTTCATGATAAGTATAAGGGGAATGTTGTGGATAAGCCTACTTATCATTCTTATCTCTACGGTTATAAATGGTACAGAAAGTTACAGAAAAAAACGGCATGGAATATATTTTATGCAGAAGTCGCTCGATTGACAGAAGGGAAATATCCTTTAACTCATAAATTTGCCTGTTTATTACAGCGGAAGGATTTCCTTTCATTCTTTTATTTGTGTGTACTTTGTATGATTAATAAAAATTTAATATATCCTTCAACGAAGGATTTACCTATTAAAAATACATTTAGATCTTATATACGTGCATTTTGTTATCCTCTTATTTTTTCTTATGGGAATACAAATTACGAATTATAAATGGAATATGTAATGAAAAGAAACATAGCAATTATATTAGCCGGAGGCGTAGGAAGTCGATTAGGACTATCTACCCCTAAACAATTTTTCAAAGTCGCAGGGAAAATGGTGGTTGAACATACGATAGATGTATTTGAATGCAATCCCCATATCGACGAAATAGCGATAGTATCGAATCCGTTTTATATTTCAGAATTTGAAAATATCGTTATAAAGAATGGATGGCGTAAGGTGAAAAAAATCCTGAAAGGAGGGGCAGAGCGTTATCATTCAAGTCTTTCTGCAATCCAAGCATATGCTGATCAGCAAGTTAATTTAATATTTCATGATGCTGTACGTCCTCTGGTTAGTCAGCGCATCATTAATGATGTGGTAGAGGCGCTAGCGACTTATCAGGCTATTGACGTAGCATTGCCTTCTGCGGATACAATTATAGAGGTCGAAGGAGATTTCATCCACCAAATACCGGATCGTTCTCGATTACGCAGAGGTCAGACTCCTCAAGCTTTTGATATTGAAATAATCAAACAGGCTTATCAGATAGCATTGAAAGATCCTGCTTTTAAAGTGACAGATGATTGTGGTGTCGTCAAAAAATATTTGCCGCATATTCCTATTTATGTGGTTACCGGTGAAGAAAGTAATATGAAGCTCACTTATAAGGAAGATACTTATTTATTAGATAAGTTTTTTCAGTTAAGACAGAGCGAAGTCAACCCTAATAAAATAGATGATCATTTCTTTGCCCATAAAGTAGCTGTTATTTTTGGTGGAAGTTATGGCATTGGGGCAGAAATACTTCATTTATTGGAAGAGAAGCAAGTAAAAGTTTACAGTTTTTCCCGATCACAGACTAATACGGATGTAGGAAATCGTAAAAATGTTTCGTCTGCCTTACAGCAGGTTTTTCAAAAAGAAGGACGAATAGATTTTGTAATTAATACAGCTGGTATTTTAAATAAGGAACCTTTAGTAGCTACTGATTATGAGACTATTGTTTCTGCTGTTCAGACGAATTATATGGGAACCGTACATGTAGCTATTGAGTCTTTCTCTTATTTGAAGGAGACAAGAGGAAAACTGATATTTTTCACTTCTAGTTCTTATACCCGAGGACGTGCTTTTTATAGTATATATTCTTCAACGAAAGCCGCTATCGTTAATTTTGTTCAGGCAGTATCTCAGGAGTGGGAAGGTTTTGGTATTTCTGTTAATTGTATCAATCCGGAAAGAACAAAGACACCCATGAGAATACATAATTTTGGTATTGAGCCTGATAATACGTTACTTTCAGCTAAGCAAGTTGCAGAGGCAACTCTAAGTACATTAGCATCAGATTATACTGGACAAGTCATAGATGTAAAAAGAGAAATGTTATGAATAATCCGTTTTTAACTGACTACGTAAAACAGAATCTGAGAGCTTGTCAGCTTAAACAGTTATCTATACTTGAAGATATTGATCGGATCTGCAGAAAACATAAAATCGATTATTGGTTGGATGGTGGTAGTCTATTAGGTGCTGTCAGACACAAGGGATTTATTCCGTGGGATGATGATATTGACATAGCCATGCGCTTGGAAGATATGCGACGTTTTATCAAGATTGCTCCGCAGGAGTTACGTGAAGGATTATTTTTACAGACGAAGGATAGTGATCCCTCGAATAATAAACCAATCGTTAAAGTCCGTGACCTGAACTCGTTCTTTGTTGAGGAAGGCGATGATTTTCATTTAGATTACCAAAAAGGAGTCTTTGTGGATATATTCCCATTTGTCGATTATCCAAGTATTCCTAAAAGTTGGGTGAAAAAATTGGCACGAGGCTATTCTGTCAGTAACTCTATTTTGCATACCAAGCATTATTATTCGTTTCGTTCCTTTTTCGAATTTTTCTGGTTTGGTCTGAAATGCATTATTATCGGAACCTTGTGGAGGTTTATCAATCTATTTGTAAGTAAGCGTACTTATATCTCAAATGTATTGAATAATAATGGTTACGGCATTATGCACCGTCAAGATTCCATATTCCCTATAGGTGAGATAGAATTTGAAGGCAAGCGTTTTAAAGCTCCCTGTAATCCGGATGCTTATTTGACAGATTTATATAAGAACTACATGGAAATACCGCCTGAAAATAAACGTATTGTTCATGCGATCTATTTTCATACAGAATTGATAAAATCATGAAACCTGCATTAGTAGATGTTGCCGTACTGATTTTGTTCTTCAACCGGCCAGAGCCGTTGAAAGCTGTATTCAGTCAGGTGAAAAAAGCGCGTCCGTCAAAGTTGTTTTTATATCAGGACGGACCAAGAAACGAGAAAGATATGCCCGGAATTTTAGCTTGCCGGGAAGTTGTGAAGGATATAGACTGGGAATGTGAAGTACAACAACTTTATCAGGAAAAAAATTATGGTTGTGATCCTTCGGAATATATGTCCCAAAAATGGGCCTTTTCTCATGTTGATAAATGTATTGTTCTAGAAGATGATGATATTCCCTCTTTGTCATTTTTCCCATTTTGTAAAGAGATGTTGGACAAGTATGAAAACGATACGCGTATCAGTATGATTACAGGTGTTAATTATGATGAAGTCACTGAGAATATGCCTTATGATTACTTCTTTGCAACAACGTTCTCTATTTCTGGTTGGGCTAGCTGGAAGCGAGTGTTGGATCAGTGGGATGAACATTATACATTTTTGGATGATCCGTTCAACTTACATCAATTGGATGCTTATATAAAAGAACGTAAATATCAGGATAGATTTATCGATTTTTGTCGTTATCATCGTTCGACAGGAAAGGCTTATTATGAAACGATTTTCCATGCGGCTATTTTCTTTAATTCCGGATTGAGTATTGTTCCTGCCAAAAATATGATTAATAATTTGGGTGCTACAGAAGGTTCAACGCATTTTGGAAATTCGAATGACGTTTTACCTAAAGCAATCCGCCGTATTTTCACCATGCAACGCCATGAATTAGAATTTCCGTTGAGGCATCCTCGTTATATGATCGAAAATGTTGAATATAAAGATCGTATGTTCCGGATTATGGCCTGGGGGCATCCTTGGATCAAGATAGGACGTTCGTTTGAAGAGCTTTATTTGAATCTGCGTCATGGAAACTTCCGGTTTATTTTTAAGTCCATTCGCAACAGGATTGATAAATGGTTAGGAAGGGAGAAATATAATTGATTTTTCGCTTGTTTTTCCAAAGTCAGAGCTTCTTCTTGATGATATTAGATAATCTGTTCAAATTATAGATCTATTTATGATCGCGTTGTGCAATTTAATCAAATAGAATATGTATTTTATGATCATCGTGATTAATTTCATCAAATAAAATATCTGTATTATGATCGCGTTGATCAATTTGATCAAATTGTACGCCATTTTCTTGATTATTTTGACTAAATTCATCAAATAATCAGTCAATATTGTGAAGTTTTTGCATGTTATATTCAAAAATAAAATCTATCTTTGTAAGAAAATCATCGTGACATGGAAGAAATCTTACGGAAAATAACGATCGACGAGGTGTATATCTCTCCGCTCAAGCGCAGACGCGTGCGGCGGGAAGACGGGAGCGAGATTATGGAAGAAGTTCCTCACGCCATCCGTCCGTCAGGCTCTATGATTATGGATGCCGTCGTACAGATCCTTTTTTTCAGACGTGTTTTCCAAATCAATAATATCGCCCATATCTTAGGGGTCGATCCGGTAAAACTGGCTGGAGCCATGCAAATCCTGACAGGAATGCCGATGCAAGATTTCCTGAACATCTTCCGCCTGTATCTGGTGCAGGAGTACTTGGCGTGTACGGACCTGAGTTTGTCGCAGATCGCCGCGTGTTGCGATTTCTCCAGCCAGTCGTCGTTGTCTCATGTATTCACGAAGGAGATCGGGTGTTCGCCTGCGGCCTATCGCCGCAGCCATCGGCATAGGGATTTCCGGTTTTGGTATGAGTGGTAATGTCTTAGCAGAAGGAAAATGAAAAAGAAAGTATCAGTAGTCATGTGTACCTATAATGGTGCCAAATATATACGTGAACAATTAGATTCGATTATAAATCAGACTTATCCAATCTTTGAAATTATTATACAGGATGATTGTTCTACGGATGATACAGTGGAAATTATTCGGGAATATATCGAGAGTAATAAGACTATTAAGCTGTTTGTGAATGAGAAACAAAAAGGGGTAACTTTAAATTTTATAACAGCTTTACAAAGGGCAAGTGGGGATTTAATAGCCATATCGGATCAAGATGATATTTGGAATTTGGAGAAGATCGAAAAACAGGTTTCTTATTTGGTGCAACAGAATGCTTTATTATGTTTCTCTTTGAGCAAACCGTTTACGCTTGATTCCATTCCTTTAAATATCGACTTACGTGTTCCGAATTATGGACTTGAACGATTGATTTTTTATCCTGTTATTCCTGGTCATGCCATGCTTTTAGAGCGGGCAGTAATAGATTTATTACCTAAGGTTTTTTTGCATAAACGCTCTTATGATGGTCAGATTGCAATTACTGCAAATGCTTATGGAAAAGTTGTTGTTTTAAATGAAACTTTAACAGCTCATCGTCGGCATTTAAATGCTGTATCTTATATTAAGCCAGAGAGTAATGAACGTTCCATAAATAATATAATACGATATCTCTCATCTGCTTTTAAAGGGTATAAAAGCAATGTGAAGCGGCGTTGTGATTATATGAAAGACGTACATTTGTATTTGCAGGAATTTCCTCAGCGATCATCAAGTTTACAGGATGCTTTGCATTTGTCAGGGTTATTATCAGACAAATCGTTTATGAAGATGATAAAAGCTTCCTGCTTGTGTATAAAATTGAGAAATAAGATTTTTTATGCGAAAGAAAACAATGGATTGGTTGCTGTGGTAAGAGCTGCTTTATGGCCGATTTTGTGTTGTAAATATTATTCTAAGTAATGAAAATCCTCCTACTAAATACTTCTGCCCGGACTGGTGGGGCGGCGGTGGCTGCCAATCGTCTGAGAAAGGCTTTACAGAAGAAAGGAATAGACGTTTCGATGTTGGTACGCGACAAAGAAATAGCGGATGCTTCCATTTCTTCGGTGAGTTCTACTGGGTGGAAGCGGAAAATGAACTTATTCCGTTTTTATTGGGAACGGCTGATTATCTTTTTGTGTAATCATCTGGATAAAAAAGAACTGTTTCGGGTGTCGATTGCCAATACAGGTACGGATATCAGTAATCATCCATTGGTAAGACAGGCTGATATTATTCATTTGCATTGGATTAATCAAGGATTTTTGTCGCTATCAGATCTTCAGAAATTATTCCAGTTAGGTAAACCGATCGTGTGGACAATGCATGATATGTGGCCTTGTACGGGGATTTGCCATCATGCGCGAGAATGTTCTGCTTATCATGAGCGGTGTGGGGCTTGTTTTTATTTGCATAGTACACAACATACAGATTTGTCTACTCGTGTGTTTTTACAGAAAAACAAGGTTTATCACTCGGTTCCCATCACATTTGTAGGATGTAGCCGATGGCTGACAGAACGAGCCGCCCAAAGTGCTTTGTTGAAAGACAAACAAGTCTTGAATATTCCTAATCCTTTGGATCTTTCTCTTTTTACCCCTAAGGACATATCAGTTAGTAGAAAGTTGTTACATTTACCAGAAGATAAACATTTGATTTTATTCGGAGCCTTGAATGTAACAGATACGCGTAAGGGGGTAGATTATCTGATTAAGGCATTGAGATTATTGTCTCAGAATGATATGGAATTGGTGGTATTCGGTCAGGTCAAACGGGAAATAAAGGATTTGGTTCCTGTTCCTATTCATTCGCTGGGATATTTGTCTGATGACAATCTGATTGTAGCATTATATAATGCAGTTGATTTGTTCGTGACTTCTTCATTGGACGAGAATCTCCCCAACACTATCATGGAGGCAATGGCTTGTGGAACTCCCTGCGTCGGGTTTCAGACAGGAGGGATACCGGAGATGATTGATCATCTGAAGAACGGGTATGTGGCCCGTTATCAAGATGCAGAAGATTTGGCACAGGGAATTACGTGGGTTTTAGATCATCCTCATCCGCAACAATTGGCTGAGGCCTGTGTGGAGAAGGTAAAAACTCATTATTCGGAAGAGGTTATTGCCGGAAAATATATAGCTTTGTATCAGAAGCTGATGGATAAAGAAAAGATATGAAAGTCTCACGCGAATATATTTTACAGGCAGTCAAACAGACATTGCATTTGGTTGCACCGAATGCTAAGATAATTTTATTTGGATCGAGAGCCAGGAATGACGCTCAGGAGGATTCAGACTGGGATTTGTTGATTCTCATCGAAAAAGATAAGATTCTGAATGATGATTTTGATAAAATAGCTTATCCTTTGATTGAGTTAGGTTGGGAGTTAGGTGAGTATATTCATCCGATACTTTATACATTCAAAGATTGGAAGAAGAGGTGCTTTACACCGTTTTATAAAAATATAGAAAAGGAAGGAATCGTTCTATGACATTAAGTATTGAAGAGAAGAAAGCGATTATTGCGTATCGTATTCAAAAGGCATGGAACAGTATGCAGGAAGCGAAAGATAATGCTCAGTTGAATCATTGGACATTGGCTGCTTCCAGATTATATTACGCCGCTTATTATATGGCTTCTGCATTGTTGGTAGATAAAGGCATTGTTGCGCGATCGCATTCTGGGATTATTCATATAATAGGTGCTGAGTTTGTGAAAAACGGTCTCTTATCAAAAGAAGATGGTAGACTTATTTCTCGTTTATTTAATATGAGGCAATCGGGTGATTATGATGATTTATTTGACTGGACTGAAGAAGATGTAGCTCCCTTTTTTGAAAAGACGGAAGTTTTCATGAAACATGTATATGAATTGATTACATTGAAAGAATGAATAATGGGGAATAATACTGTCAAATTCACGATTATAACAATCACTTATAATGCGGCGCAATGGTTGGAACGAACCATTTTGAGTATCTTGAGCCAGTCGTATGGAAATATTGAATATGTGATTATCGACGGGGCTTCAACCGACGGAACAGTGGATATAATCCGTCAATATGCACCCGGTGTTTCTTTTTGGCTTAGTGAACCAGACAAAGGTTTGTATGATGCCATGAATAAGGGGCTGCAGCATGCTACCGGCGATTATGTCTGGTTTATCAATGCCGGCGATACGCTGCCCCATGCTGATATCATACAGCGGATTGTTCAGAAGATTGAGAAGCGGAAACATTTGCCGGATGTTATCTATGGAGAGACGGCTATTGTAGATGCACAAGGGAAGATGTTGGGGATGCGTCGCCTGCGTCCACCCAAGAAACTGTCTTGGAAGAGTTTTCGTATGGGAATGCTGGTTTGCCACCAGTCTTTTATTGTCCGGCGGGAAATTGCTCCTTTGTATGATTTGAATTATCGGTTGAGTGCAGATTACGACTGGTGTATCCGTTGTTTGAAGGAAGCGAAGTATGTATGTAATACGAATCAAATTCTCTCTAACTTTTTGGAAGCCGGGATGAGTACACAACAAAGAAAAGCTTCTTTGAAGGAACGTTATGCCATCATGTGCAAATATTATGGTAAATTTGCCACCACGGTTTTACATGGATGGTTTGCTGTCCGTTTTTATACGGCCAAGCTGTTCAAAGGAAGGGTATAGAAGTTTGATGTTCTGAATTAATGAGAATTGAAAAGAATCCTCGTTGGAATCGAAAACGAAACTCTCGGGTTTTGAAATAGGAATTAATAACGAATGACGATATGCAGAAACTATTAAAAAATTGGGTTAAGCACATCGTGGCTATTCTGATCTTGCTGGTGGCTACGGTGGTTTATTTTTCTCCGTCGGTAATCGATGGGAAGGTACTTCGGCAAGGAGATAATATCAAGGCTACAGGTATGGGTGCTAGCCAGATGAAACAATATGAAGAAACAGCACAGCCGGGAGAATTCAGTGCCTGGTCGGATGCCATGTTCGGTGGTATGCCTTATGTGGCTACGTATGGAAATCCGGCTCCCGATCTGCCTCAATACAGGTTTGTCGATAAACTTTTTAAATCCTTGAGCTATGAAGATGCCTCCATGGTTTTTGTGGGACTGGTTTGTTTCTATCTGCTGATGTGTGTGATGGGCGCCAGTTGGTGGTTGGCCTTGGCGGGTGCGTTTGCCTTTGCTTTGGCTTCCTATAATCTGATTATTATTGAAGCTGGACATATCGTAAAGGGGTATGTAATTGGTTATATGCCGGTAACGTTGGCTGGTATGGCGCTTCTCTTCAAACGGAAACATTTGTGGGGAGCGATTCTCTTCCTCTTGGGTGTTGCTTTATCGATTAGTAACAACCATATTCAGATTACGTATTATTTGTTTATCCTCTGTCTGTTTATCTACATCGGATATCTGGTTTGGAAAATCAAGGAAAAAGACTGGACTGAGTTAGGAAAGGTAACCGGAATTATGGTAGTATGTGCGGTACTGGCTGTACTCCCGGGTGCAAAGGGTTTGTATAGTAACTGGGAACTCGGACAACAGTCTATTCGTGGAGCTTCTGAACTGACTCCTAAGCCTAATGCTGATGGAACAGTCGAGAAGAAATCTACTGGATTGGATAAGGATTATGCGTTTGCTTGGAGCTATGGTAAGATGGAATTGCTGACAACCCTGATTCCGAATGCCTACGGTGGCGGTTCAGGTGGTATGTTAGGACAGGATTCTGAGTTTTACAAGATGGCGAAAGCCGGAGGCATGAAGGTTGGAAAAGAGATACAGGCTCCTACGTATTGGGGAGACAAAAGCTTTACTTCGGGTCCGGTTTATTTCGGAGCCGTGGTCTGCTTCCTCTTTGTTTTGGGGATGTTTGTGGTTCGGAATTCGATGAAATGGTGGTTGTTTGCCGGAGGAGCCTTCATGACATTACTGGCACTCGGACGGAATCTGGACTGGTTTAACGACTTCATGTTCCATTATCTGCCCATGTATAATAAGTTCCGTACGGTGGAAATGGCCTTGGTTATTCCGGGATTGGTTGCTCCGATTATCGGAATTTGGGGACTGAAAGAAATTCTGCAGGAAAAGGTCGCTTATGAACAGGTAAAGAAAGGACTGATTGGAGCCCTGGTTATTACCGGCGGTCTTTCTCTGATTGTCTGGCTGATGCCGTCGTTGTTGCTTGATTTCCGTTCGGCTTACGATGCCCAGTATCAATTACCAGAACAATTCTACAATGCCCTCTTGATGGACCGTGCGAAGTTGGCTTCTGATGATGCGTTGCGTTCTTTGCTGTTTGTTCTGCTGAGTGCCGCTCTGGTAGCCTGGTTTATGGTGGCCAAGAACAAGAAAACAGTTGCTACGTGGGTGGGTATCGGTATGACCGTCTTGATTTTCGTAGATTTATGGACAGTCGACAAGCGGTATTTGAATGACAAGAATTTCTTCCCGAAGAAAGATATTCAGGCCACTTATCAGGAATCGGTATCCGATCAGGAAATCTTGAAAGATAAAGATAATTTCCGGGTATTGAATCTGAACAATACTTTCCTCGAGACCAATACCTCGTATTACCATCATTCGATTGGTGGATATCATGCTGCCAAGTTGAGAAGATACCAGGAATTGATCGACTATCGTTTGCAGAAGGAAATCAACTCCATCATCGCTTCGTTCCAGACAGCCAAAAGTGCGGCTGACTTCTGGACCGTTTTCCAGGCTTGTCCGACTTTGAATATGCTGAATACGCGCTATGTCGTTTATAATCCGGGACAACCACCTTTGGTGAATCCTTCGGCCGATGGAAACGCCTGGTTTGTAAAGGATATCAAAATCGTAGCCAATGCAGATGAGGAAATGGCAGCTTTAGATGTGATTGATCCGAAACAGACGGCCGTGGTTGATCAGCGTTTCGCTGCCCAGGTGGAAGGATTTACTCCGCAGGCTGATTCGACAGTAACCATTCAGTTGCAATCTTACCGGCCAAACAAGCTGGTTTACCAGTCGAAAGCTGCTACCGACCAGCTGGCAGTCTTCTCGGAAATCTATTACCAGCCGGGATGGAAGGCTACGGTTGACGGGAAACCGGTTGATCATTTACGGGTTGATTGGATTCTACGCGCCATGCGAGTACCTGCCGGAGAGCATGAAATCGTATTCGAATTCAAGCCCGAAGGTTATATAATCGCAGCCAATGTAGAAGCCTACAGCAGCTTCCTGATTTTAGTATTGCTGATTGTCGCTGTGGGTTATTCGGTATATACTTCTTATAAGAAGACGAAGGAAGAATAAATTGGGGGTACTTGTAAAAAAGTCGAGCTCACAAGGCGTTGGAATTTTCCTGGCTTTGTGAGCTCGTCTGTTTTTGTATAGTTCATATTGCAGTATTAGTCTGAAAAGTCAGATTTAATACCGATAATGATCTGCCTTGTACGGTCCTTCAACCGGTACACCGATGTAATCGGCTTGTTTCTGGGTCAGTTTAGACAGTTTCACGCCGATACGTTCCAGATGCAGGCGGGCTACTTCTTCATCCAAGTATTTCGGCAAGCGATATACGCCGATTTCGTAAGGCTTCTGCCAAAGATCCATCTGCGCCAGTACCTGGTTGGTGAATGAATTACTCATCACGAAAGATGCATGTCCGGTAGCACATCCCAAATTAACCAGACGGCCTTCTGCCAGCAGGAAGATGGAATGTCCGTCGGGGAATGTATATTTGTCAACCTGCGGCTTGATGTTGAGGCGTTTGATACCGGGGAAATTCACCAGCTTATCTACCTGTATTTCGTTGTCGAAGTGACCGATGTTGCAGACAATCGCCTGGTCTTTCATCTGCTGCATGTGCTCGATGGTGATGATGTCGCAGTTACCGGTGGTTGTCACAAAGATGTTTCCTTCTTTCACGGCTTCTTCCATCGTAGTGACTTCAAAGCCTTCCATAGCTGCCTGCAGGGCACAGATTGGGTCAATTTCCGTTACCAGTACGCGGGCTCCGTATGAACGCATGGAGTGTGAACAGCCTTTTCCTACATCACCGTAACCGGCTACGACAACTACTTTCCCGGCAATCATTACATCGGTGGCCCGTTTGATACCGTCGGCCAACGATTCCCGGCAACCATACAGGTTATCGAATTTAGACTTCGTTACCGAATCGTTTACGTTGATGGCTGGAACCAACAGTTCGCCCCGTTCCATCATCTGATACAACCGGTGAACACCTGTTGTCGTTTCTTCCGATACTCCTTTCATTTCAGCTACGGTACGATGCCAGCGCTGCGGATCTTCTGCCAGGATACGGTTCAATGTATCCAGAATGCATTGTTCTTCGTGATTGCTTCCCTCACGTTGAATGGTCGTCGGGTCGTTTTCTGCACGATAACCCATGTGCACCAACAGAGAAGCATCACCGCCGTCGTCTACAATCAGATGCGGACCTTTACCGCCGGGGAAACGCAATGCCATTTCCGTACACCACCAGTATTCTTCCAATGATTCACCTTTCCAGGCAAAAACCGGTACACCGTCGGCAGCGATAGCGGCAGCGGCATGATCCTGAGTCGAGAAGATGTTACAGCTTGCCCAACGGACATCGGCACCCAAGGCTACCAGTGTCTCAATCAGAACGGCTGTCTGGATTGTCATGTGTAAAGAACCTGTGATCCGTGCTCCTTTCAATGGCTTCGAATCACCATATTTTTTACGGAGAGCCATCAGACCGGGCATTTCGTGTTCGGAAATCTCGATTTCCTTCCGTCCGAATTCCGCCAGGCTCATATCTGCTACCTTGTAAGGCAGATCTGTAGGAAATAATTGTGACATAATTGATACGTATAAATATTTTTCGCAAAGGTACGATAAAAATAAGACTACTAAAAATCTTATTTAATAGCTGAAGGCTTTTTCCTTCACATAGGCTTTATAGTCTTTGATCATACCCGGAAAACCTTCTTCTGCACGGGGCAAATACCGGAATCCTGAAATCTGTTGTTCTTCTTTCAGATCTATGACGAACTGATGCGGGAACTTGTCTCCCTGTCGGGTTTTCCAGTAGGTCGATTCCTGCAGGTCGTAGATTTTGTCTGCCGTGAAGTTACCGTACTGCGTACTTTCGCTGCTGGCATAGGCTATGTTCCAGTCTTGTCGCGGCAGCGGTTTCCCGTTCTCATCCAACAGATAGAGTTCGGCGATTGCGGCTTCGTCCTGACCATTTTGGGCGTTCAGTGCTTCCAGACAGAAGTAGCGGCCTTTGACAGGCTGGTTGAAACGGACTTCCTGCCAGCCGTTTCCGGGAGTCAGTGAACCCGTAGCGACAGGTCTTTCCTGCTTGAGATTCAGATTTTCTCCTTCTTTCCGGTGAGTCATGGGCGCTTCTGCTCGTAACATATCCAGTATAGGTTGCTTTAATCCTCTGACTGTGTTTTGTTTCGGACCTAACAGATCCAGAATGATGATTTCGTTTTTCCCTTTTTTGAGCCAGCAGCCCGGCATGAATAAGGTTTGCTGAGGACCGATTTCCCAAAAGCGACCGATCGACTTTCCATTTACCCAAACCATACCTTTTCCCCATGTCTGCATGTCGAGGAATACATCTCCTGTCTGTTCCAGATCAAAGGTTGTCCGATAATAAGCCGGACCGTCGTATTTGTTTCCTTTCGCATACGACTTGTCTTGTACAAATGCATAATCTACAGGGAAGCTATAAACTTTCCAGTCTTTCAGTTCCTGCGATCCGCTTTCGTTAACCAACTCAACCTTGTTGGTGATTCCTTTCCGGTCGTGGATAGCCACATCGAAATTGACACGTCCCATGGCTTCGACCAGAATATCCAATTGTGTACCTTGAGCTAGGGCAGGGAGCAAGAGGGTATTTTCTCCTCTTCGTCTGTCTAACCGGCCGATCAGTTTTCCGTCTGCGAATACTTGTGCCCAGTCGTGTACTTCGTCAATCAACAGGGTTGTTCCTTCGGCTACCGCCGGCAGCTGAGTCCGGTACAGGATCGTTCCCCAACCTTGGTCAAACTGTTCCATCGGCTGGATATTCTCTGATTCCTGGAATTTCGGGAGGTTATCGAATAGCGGAGTAACTTCGTTGACTTCAAATTCTGGAATTTCTATAACCGGATAAGCTTCGGGTACTTCCGGAATGACTTGTCCTGAATCGGCATATTGCAATAACAGATTGCGTAGTTTGTGATATTTGGGTGTTGCCCAGCCAGCCTCACTGATAGGCGCATCGTAATCGTAGGAACTGCACATGGCCGAGTAGGCCGGACTGTTCGCTCCTCCCCAATGTCCGAAGGTCGTTCCTCCATGAGCCATGTAGAGGGAGAAGGAGATATGTCGGTCTAACATATCCTTTATTCCATCAACCATTACGGTCGCGTCGCGCGTTTCGTGCTTACGTCCCCAGTGGTCAAACCAGCCACTCCAGAACTCGCTGCACATCAGCGGGGCATCCGGACGGGCTTCTTTCAGCTTCTTGAATTGTTCGTCGATATTGGCTCCTGTTCCGAAGTTGATGGTCCAGACTAGATCATCCAGGCCATTCAGCTGGAAGGTCGAACTCCAGTCGCATTGGAACAAAGGTACGTCGGTAAAGCCAGCTTTTTTAACGATATCGCGGATGTTGGCAATATAGGCTTTGTCGGTTGCATAGGCTCCGTATTCATTTTCTACTTGTACCATGATGATGTTTCCCCCTCGTGATACTTGCAGATCCGCTAATTGCTTGCCTATTTCATGCATGAATAATTGGGTCCGTTCCAAGAAGTAAGGATCGTTGGTTCGGAGTTTGATATCTTTTTTCTTGAGTAACCACCAGGGTAATCCGCCCATTTCCCATTCCGAGCAGACATAAGGTCCGGGGCGTAGCATGATGTACATGCCGTGTTTTTGAGCCAACCGGCAAAAACGGGCAATATCATTCTGTCCTTCAAAATTGAATTCTCCGGGTTTCTGTTCGTGGATATTCCAAAAGGCATAAATACAGATGGTGTTCATGCCAAGTGCTTTACACATTTGGATACGATGTTCCCAATAATCGGCAGGAATTCGGGTATAGTGTATTTCTGCCGCTTTGATGACAAAAGGCTTTCCGTCGAGCAGGAAAGTGCCTTTCCCGATTGAAAAGTTGTGTTTCTCTCCGTCCTTTGAGGTTGAACAGCCTGTTAGCAGCATGCAGACTGTCAGCCAGAAGGTTAAAATCAAGTTTACGTGTTTCATAAGGTAAGAATTAATAATACATAGATTTACAGGGAACAAAGGTACAACAAAAAAGTAAAATCGCCACCACACGTTAATTCCCGTATGACGGCGATTGAATATATAGGGTTTTTAAATTATGCGAACAACGAAAGCAGATACGAAATGACCGGTACCAGAATGGCGGTCATGATGCCCATCAGACCGATGGCCAGTCCGCTTAATGCGCCTTCAACGGCTCCCAGCTGGATGGCTGCTGCCGTACCGACTCCGTGTGACGAAGCGCCCAGAGCCAGTCCTTTGGCTATGCGGCTTTCGATACCTAATACTTTCATAACGGCCGGACCGACAATGCTTCCAAAGATCCCAACGGCTACGACAATGACGGCTGTCAGCGAGGGAATGCCGCCGTTCTTCTCTGAAATACCCATGGCGATCGGTGTCGTGACCGACTTGGGTTGCAGGGTAGCAATCAGCGACTGGTCGGCACCCATCAGTTTTCCGATGACAATCACGCTGATAATTCCGACAATCGCTCCGACAAAGACCGAAGTCAGGATTGATACGACGTTCCCTTTCAGGTATTTCATCTGTTCGAACAAAACGTAACCCAGGGCAACAACCGAAGGACCCAGCATGAAATGGATCAGATGACTGCCTTGCTGGAACGAAGCATATTCAATATCCAGGAACTCGAGAATGACGATGATCACGAAAATCGACGTGAGTAACGGATGAAGTATACTCAGATGCGTTTTCTTATACAAGATGGTGGCGGCGATGTATGTACCGACCACCAACGTTAAATCGAATATCTCAGAATGAACCAACGAATGCATACCGGCTTACTTTTTTCGTTTTTCGAAATTCTGCTGCACAAGGGCAACCGAGGCAATGACCAGTATCGTACTGATCACACACGAGATCAGAATGACCGCCCAATAGTGCGAAATCACACCGATAGAAGTCATCAAGCCCACACCGGCGGGCAGGAAGAACAAACCCATATTGTCTGTCAGTAACTTAGATATCTTATTGACATGACAAGGCTTTACAACTTTAAATGCCAGGGCTAAAAATAACAGAACCATCCCGATTACGCTGCCCGGAATAAAACCGTGGATGCACTGACTGATACACTCTCCTACAAAGTAGAAGAACAAAATGTAAAATACTTGCAATAACATCATCTTTTTGCTTAAACTAAACGCCTGTTTACACACATTTTGATAACCGCTGCAAAGGTACGATGCTTTCTAGTAAATATGTTCTACAGCATGTTTTATTAACAGAATATTTAACATTGAATCGCAACCTGTCTTTTCCTGAAAACACGTCGGCTTTTTTTGAAAAGACAGGATGTCTTAAAACGAAGCTAACGAGAATCAAAAACGATTCCCGTATCTTCTTTTTTCAAAACTCCCGACAATCGGACAGACTTTATTTCCATACTTATCTTTCACCTTTCTTCTATCTGCCTGATAGTCTAATAAATGAGGTGATTCAAGCCTTTTCTGTGTCCGATTTTTTCCCGGACATCTGTATCGGATTGCTACTTGGTTGGAACATAACCGACAGGAAAAATGAACCACCAACAAGCTTTTCCCTGTTATCAACTTATTCAAAAAATAGAACATCTCATTCTAATAAATGGAACAATCATCAGCTAAAATGAAATTCATATATCCTGCAAAAACAAACAGATAACGAAAAAATAGAAACATTTAGATATAAAAAAAAGAATATATTTTTCTATAAATTGACCTTGTGGGGCTTTGCGAATTGTTGTTCCTTTGCAATCGGAAAAAAAGAAATTAATTGTTATCAAGTCTGAATGGAAAATAAACTATTCTTTTGTATTAATAAGGCCTTTATATTGAGTCGCTTATTATGTTTTTGTTGTCTGTTCGTGGGGTTGTATTCGTGTCAGGAGGAAGACAACACGATATTGAATACCGGAAAACTAAGTTTTCAGATGGGGGTTGATACAACGTTGGTGGGATCTTCATCAACGAGAGCATCTAATATCCTTGAGCTTTCCGGTTTTGATGATCCTGATAGTTATAAAGTAGTGATCTCTCAGGATTCGGGAGTCGTGGCAGAATACGCCAGATTTGATAAAATGCCGGCAGAGATTGAGTTGGAAGCCGGTGCTTACAGTGTAGAAGTAAGTAAAGGAACCAAAACTGCCGCAGCTTTTAATTCTCCTTATTTTTCCGGAAAACAGGATTTTACGATTGTCAAGGATATGACAACTCCGGTAGAAGTTACGGCTTCGATGGAAAACAGTCGGGTAACAGTCGATTTTTCGGATGATTTCCTAGAAACGTATGAGGATTATACCTTGTCGTTTATGACGAATAAGATGACCTTGCCTTTGGTTTATGAAAAAGGGGAATATCGCCCGATGTATTTTCAGGCAGATGCCTCAGGTACGAAGCTGACGATTGGGATGGAACTGGTCAATGTGTATGGAAAGGATGTACAATATACGGCAACAACAACCATCAAGCAAAAGCAATGGACGAAGCTGACGGTTCGAACCGATGAAAAAGGTTTGAACGGTGTGGCTATTGATGTCGTACTGAATGATGAAACCAAAGAAACGGTGTATGTCAATATAGGTATTCCTGATTTTATGGAGAAGCTGAAAGGTGCACCGTATATTAGTAGTGAAGTGTTTCATTGGGATGATACGAATGAAAGTATGGAAGAACCTTCTGAATGTACGAAGGAAGAGTGTTCTGCTTCTGCGACTGTAGATGTAACTGCAGGAGGAAAGGTTAATCAAGTTTTACTGACTCTTAAGGATGCCTCGAATACTGCTTTAATTAATCAATATGATTTAGTGAATCTGACAGATGAGCAGGCTAAGTACTTGAAAGATTCGTTTGGCTTTGAACTGTCTGAAGATGGATTGAAAAAAGGCTCTATGTCTGGTTTGATTGATTTGAAATCAATTATTTCTTCGTTACCAGGTAAAATAGAAGATTCATATTATGAATTATCATTAACGGTTATAGATGCATTGCCGTCTCCTAATCAGACAAAAAAAATAGTGAAAATAAAAGTTCCGAAAGCAGGAGACAATTCAATAGTTTGGGGAGATTTTCCAAGTAACGCTGAATATGAATATGCTACTTTTAGTGAGGATCAGGTAGTAGAAATGACTGTCCCAGCAGGTATTAAAACAGCTACGATTTCTATTGATGGATTGGATATTAAAGAGCAAGATATAAATACACCAATAAATGGTATCTCTGTAAAAAAAGAGGCCGATAAAGTAAGTCTGACTTTTACCAAAGTGTGGTTCAATTCTTTATCGTTCAATGAGGATAAAACTCCTAAAAATTATACGATTACATTGAATGTAATTGATAACTTAGATCGTACGATCGACGATAATTCAAGATCCTTTACAGTGAAGGCTCCTGTTTTTGCATGGGCAGAAGGAAATGCCGTGGATGCTTTTGCTAAATACGTTTTCTTGAAGATTCAAACAAATCATCCGGAGAAAGTGACATTTTATGGAAATGATCAACTAATCGATCCCGAAAATGTCGTCACGTTAGAGAATCCGGAAACACCGGGTGTTGTTACGTTTGTTTGGAAGAATTTGATTCCAACTACTACTTATACGATTTCTGCGAAGTATAATAATGATGATAAGTTGGAATTGGATCCGAAGGTGTTTACTACGGAAGAAGCAAGTTATTTAGGCGATATAGGCAAACTTGAAAAGTGGGAAGCTAAGGGAGTTAATTATGATGGAGAAGGATATGATATAGATGATAACAACTGGGGTACAGGTCAATATCCAAACCCTCCATATCGTTCATGGGAAAAATGGAATGTTATAGGTTGGGAAACTAAAAATTCTATTACAACTCAGTATGGTGGAGAAAATTCTAAGAGATTTACAGCTTTTGATAACAAATCTTGGACTAGATACGTTGCAAATTCTGGAACTATAAGAACTGAAGGTTGTGATGGATATGGAGCTTTGCTTCGTACAGTTGGGTGGGGTAAAAATAATACAGCACCAGGAAAGTTTATAGGAATAGAATTTGGATCTAAATGTGAAGAGGTTACCCCAGGAGAATTATTTTTAGGGAATATTGATAATAAGATTCCTAAATATGGTATGGCGTTTGATTCAAGACCTTATGGCTTTAAGTTTAGTTATAAGTATATCCCAAAAAATCCTAGTGATTACTTTGAGGCTTCAATTGTAGTTCTAGATATTTCGGGGAATATTATAGCACAAAATACAGAAAAGGGAATGGCAAATTCTGCATGGACTAATTTTTCTGTTAAACTTTTGGATTATGAAAGTGTAAAAGCGGCTTCAATGTATATTGTTATTAAATCGTCCGGTAATGAAGCTTGTCAAAGTGTGAATGAAGAGAATTTAAATTATCCTCCTTTTAATAATATGTCTGAAGGCGAATATGTCGGCAGCCAATTATACATCGACGACGTAGAATTAATATATGATTATGAATAATATGAAGCACTTATTATACACAGTAGCCATCCTTTTGATGGCAGCATCCTGTTCCAACGAAGAAATGGAACAGGTAACAGGGAGCGGAAAAGCAAAGATGCAATTCCGATTAAGTACAAGCGAATGTCCGGTACAGATTGTAACGCGGGCAACACCAGTTCCGAACGTGGAGAACTTTGTTGTGCGTATAACAGACAAAGAGACCGGAGAGCTAATAAAAGAAGATACATTGCATATCTTGGAAGCCAATTCTCCGCTCTTTTTACCGGCGGACGAAAAAGGTACGACGTATACAGTGGAAGCCTATTCAAACGAGTTGGAAGATGTCGTGTTGGATAAGCCTTGCTTTTATGCCTCTGAGGAGATTACGGCAATACCGGACGAGACCGTTACGGCTGAGCTGGAATGTAGTTTACGGCAATTCCAAATATCCTTTGTTCCTAGTGCAGCTTTTATGAGTGCTTTCCGGAATGATAAAATGGTAGATGCTCAGGGTGGCAATAAGTTTAAATTGACAGTATCTGATGCCAACGGAAGATCGGTAGATTATAATTATACGAATTTGGATAAATCGGCTTATTTCGATGGTGATCAGTCATCTTCCTATATTAAGATCTATGTGGAAGGAACAACCATCAAAGGTTTTCTGGTAAATTTTACGGAAACGATCACGCCGAAAGACGGTTCATTGACTGCTAAAGACCATCTGATTATTAACTTAGAGGTAGCAGAAAGCCAATCATTAAATATCAAAGCAACGCAGATTGAATTATGATACATTGGAGAAGAACGATAGGTTGCGGACTCTTGTCAGGTTTGTTGCTGGCAAGCTTTTCATCGTGTGAGATGAAAAATGAATTATGGGGGAAAGATCCGAATGAACTTTCTCCGGATGAATCCGGTATTTTGGATTTGAAACCATCGGTAAAAGAACCGGTGTATAATGGATTGGGAACGGAAACGCGTGCTTCCAATACTGATAAAATAATCGTACCGAAGGTGGATGATTTGCAGGTAAAGATATTTAATGAAGCACAGGAACTGCAAGACTATTTTGAGTCGTATGCCGATTATGAAAAAGAGTCGGAATATATGGTAAAAGCCGGGACTTATTACGTAGAAGTTTCGACAGGAGAGAATTACGAAGTGACTACCGATTATCCTTATTACGAGGCGATAGATACATGCGAGGTCCGTGTAAAAGAAGTGGTAACCGTAAATGCGGTTTGCCAACTGCAAAGTGCTATTGTGTATCTGATACCGAGTGATGAGTTTCTGGAAGCTTGTCTGGACGATTATTCCATTACAATAACGAATGGTTCGGGTATCATTTCAATCGGGAAAGATGATCCGAAGATTGTATATGTGCGTCCGGGTATGGAAGCAACAGTTACTATCCGTGCTACGGAGAAAGAAACCCAGACACCTGTGATCCGTACATTTGTATTGGCCGATAATGAGGGCCATGTGCATTCGCAAGATTTGTTCCGTGTTGAGATAAAAGATTTGGAAGAAGATATTATTCCGGAAGAACCGGAACAACCTGATCCCGATCCTGATCCGGACCCAGATCCGGAAGATCCGACTGCAGGCAAGTTTACGATTAAGGTCGATATGACGGTGAATGAAAATCCGGTGGATATTGTTGTTCCGAGTGGCGGAGGAAACGGCGGTAACATTGGTGGAGATGGTGATGAAGGAGATGGCGGAGATGATGGTGGTAGTGAAGAGGGAGTTACTATTTCGGGGGATCCTTCGTCTGGTCGGATTGTGGTTTCTGCACCGAATGGTATTGCGTCTATGACTGTTCAGATTACTTCTACAAATGCAGAGTTCTCGGGCATTATAGCGAGTATGGGATTATCAAGCTTTGATTTGGCAAATTTAAGTCCAGAGTTGGAAAGTGTATTAGTAGATGAATTACATGTTGTGGATGGTTCTGTAAAAGACAAGACGAATGTAAATTTTGATGTATCATCCTTGTTAGGTATGTTGGCTCCTTTTGAAGGCGAACATCATTTTCAGATAACAATAACTGATTCAAAAGGTAATTCGGCTTCAACCTCAATTGATAAATGATAAAAGTATTAACACACAAAAAGATGAACTTTAAATATATCATAAACAGTCTATTCCTTTTGCTTTTAGTTTTTGGAGCATGTACAGAGGATGAACGAGGTTTGGAAACACACGGATATTTGGAACTGGGCGTTTCTAAGAATGTGGAAGTTATTACGCGAGGTTTTGATGTAGAAGACCAGTCGCTGGCTGTGGACATTTGTGCTGGAGCAAAAGATTCCATTGTGAAACATTATTCAGATTACAACGATATGGCAGGCGATCGTGTTTTGCTGGAAGTAGGTACGTATAAAGTAAAGGTAAGTTCGAATGCAACCTCTAAACTGGAGTTTGAACAACCTACTTTCTACGGCGAAAAGACAAATGTATCCGTTACAGCCGGAAAAACAACGGCTGTATCTATAGAATGTCTTTTGAGTTGTGTGAAAGTAACAACCGAGTTTACCGAACCAGTTCAAAAAATGTTTGCGTCGGTAATAGCTCGCGTAAGCGATAAAAGTGGTTCTTACTTGGATTATGGTCTGAAAGAAACCCGAGCCGGATATTTCCAACCAGGGTATATCTTGGTAGATCTAACCTTAACCAATAAGGATGGTCTGGAATTCAAAATGTCTAAGTTGATTGACAAGACTGAGGCTCGCGATCATTATCATTTGGTATTTGATATGATGGAAAGTGGCGATAATAATTCGGGTATGGATTTCGATATTACAATCGAAGATGATCCGACAAATGATGAAAATCATACAGTAACGATTCCATTACCGGAAACCGGTTATGGACAAGAGCCGCCGGTGGTGAAGTTTGTGGATGGAGATGGAATTGAATATCCGAATAATATAGTATCAAAGAACGAAGACGATATGCCAACTCAGATCACAGCAAAAGTAGAAATAACGTCTGCCAATATCGGATTGAAGTCTGTTACGATGCTTGCTACTTCATCTTCTTTTACAAAAACGTCTTGGAATTTGTTAGATGCAGCAGATGTCGCACAGTTAGAAGAACAGGGAATAAATGTTCCAACATTAGAGAATCCTCAAGCTACTTTCATAGTAGAGTTCTCTAACTTTGCCACAAAAGTTGAGAAAGGAGAACATAAATTTACAATTGTAGTTTGTGATAAAATGGGGCATGAATCCAATACGCCAATAACGATTAAAGTGAATCCTCCAATGGAAACTTTAGAGGCTGATGCTTGGGCGCACTTTGCAACGTTAAGAGGTCATATTCAAGATGCTGTTCAAGGAGGTAATTATAGCTTTGAGTATCGAGAGAAAGGTGCGGAAATATGGACACAAGTTCCCGGTTCTGTAACTGTTCTAGAACAGGAAGAACTGGATGGAACTAATATAACGCAAGTTTTAACGGGCTTAGATGATAATATAGAGTATGAATATCGTTTGCTTAATGAGGGAAATCCGACAGAACCAGTTTCGTTTAGAACAGAGGAAGCAACAGTTTTATATAATGGAAACTTGGATAGTTGGCATCTATCAGGAAAGACTTGGTATCCAAATGAAGACGGAAAATCTTTTTGGGACACCAGTAATCCGGGAACAACAACGGGCGCAGGTGCTTTGGTGAACAAGAACCCGACACAAGGTAATGGCACAATTGTTCATACATCAGGGGGACAATCTGCGGAACTAAAATCTCAATTTGCAGATGCCTTCGGTATAGGTAAATTTGCAGCCGCAAGTTTATATTCGGGAAGGTTTAATGACTTAGTAGGTACAAAAGGAGCAAAGATTGATTTCGGTCAGCCCTTTACTTCTCGTCCAAAAGCTTTGCATGGTTTCTTTCAATACGCGCCTGTGGCTATTAATTATGTTGGAGACAATCAACCGTCAGGAACGGTTCAAGAGGGAGATATGGATATTTGTTCTATTTATATTGCTCTATCGAAGAAGATCTATACAGTGGATAATACAAATACAAGTACATTTATTGATTTCAATAAAGATGATAATATTATAGCTTATGGCGAATTACCGTTGTCTGAATGTGTCAATACAAATGGAAAATGGAAAGAGTTTACAATTCCTTTAGAATATAAGACAATGGAGAAGCCAAAGGATCTGTATATTATTATTGTGGCTTCCTCCAGTAAGTATGGCGATTATTTTACAGGTGGAGCTGGTAGCATCATGTATTTAGACGACTTAGAATTAATATATCCGAACTCAATAGAAGAAGTAGAGCATCAATGAAACGTATAATAGCAATAGTAATGGCATCATTCCTGATAATCGGAATGATGCAAGCCCAAACGAAAATCCTGGGCCGAAAAGTATTTGACAGAGGCATACAGAACCATACCTTTATTCCGAAAGGACAATGGATGGTTGGTTCAACATTCTCGTATTCAGAACACGAAGATGATAATTTCACCTTTATGGGATTACTGAAAGATATAGAAAGCACAGGCTATTCTTTTAAAGTAAGTCCATTCTTTGGGTATTTCATTCGGGATAATGTGGCTGTTGGTGGTCGCTTCTCTTATAAGCGCTCATATACCGATTTAGGTAATCTCAGTTTGGATCTGGATGAAGATATGAACTTTAGTATTTCGGATTTGGAATATTTGGAACACGAGTTTTCAACAACAGGGTTTATTCGTACCTATATGCCGATTGGAGGAAGTAAAGTATTCGGTTTGTTCAATGAAGCCCGTATTACTTACGGATATGCGCAAGGGAAAAATTCTTCAGGAGAAATGAATACAGCTGATTACACCGGAACCTATCAGACAATAAATAAACTACAAATCGGTATGTGTCCTGGATTAACCGCTTTTATTACCAATTTCGCAGCAGTTGAAGTTTCGGTAGATGTGTTAGGTTTTGATGTGAAATGGATCGATCAGGTAACCAATCAGGTAGAAACTGGCTCACGTCGAAGTAGTTCGGCCGACTTCAAGATTGATTTGTTCTCTATTAACTTAGGTATGAACTTCTATTTTTAAGGTAAGCACATGAATATATCTCAGATAAAATCAACAGGAATAGCCTTACTAGGAGGTTTATTCTCTTTTTTCTCATGCATTGAGAATGACATTCCTTATCCTTATCAGGAAGGAAATATCACCGACTTTGCCGTTGAAGGGCAGGTAGCCAATCCACCTTTATCAATTGACAAGACGAAAGGTTCGGTTGTAGTAGAAGTAAGCGATGCCGTCGATATTACATCGTTGCGAATTCTAAAAATGCAGGTAACAAATGAAGCACGAATTACAGTTGATTCGAGCCGATGCGTAAATGCAGCGAATTTTCCCACGTCGGGTTTTGCTTCATTGGATAGCCTGCCTAAGTCTGCCGACACGAGGGTTGATTTCTCCTCACCCGTGTCAGTATTACTACAAACCTATCAGGATTATCCTTGGACGATAACTGTAAATCAAACTATCAATCGCACCATTGTCGTAAGTAATCAAATAGGAGAACCAGTAATTGATGCAGACAACAAACAGGCTGTCGTATATGTAGCAAAAGACCAGCCGTTAGATAAAATAACCGTATCGGAGATGAATTTAGGAGGATCTGTTGGTGTAGTAGTACCAGATCCGACCACAATTACCAATTTCACCCGTCCACAAACTTTCGAGGTTACCCGTTTTGGTAAAACAGAAACGTGGAAAGTAACGATCCTACATTCTGATGATGAGAATGTTCCTACAGGTGATAGTTTTCCGATGGTTCATCAGATCCGTGTTGCAGGAAGTATTCAAGTAGGTAAAACACCCGTTATTGAATACAAAGAACAAAGCGCAACAGACTGGCAAACACTTCCCGAAGATGCAATTACAATTGAAGGAACGGCTTATACTGCATTCATCACAGGATTAAAAGCCGGTACAGCCTATGTGTATCGTACATTAATAGACGGTGTTGCCGGAAAGGAAGTGGAATGTACAACAGCCTCTGAAGTAGCTTTAACCAATGGAGGTTTTGAGGATTGGTATAAAGATGGTAATGTTTGGAATCCATGGGTGGAATCAGGAGTCTCCTTCTGGGATACAGGAAATAAAGGAGCTGCTACTTTAGGAGAAAGCAATACCGTACCGACAGATGACACAAGCAATGGCAGTGGAAAGGCTGTTAAGTTAGAGTCTCGTTTTGTTGGCTTATTAGGTATTGGAAAGTTTGCCGCTGGAAATATATTCTCAGGAGCTTATGTACGAACCGATGGAACGAACGGAGTATTAAGCTTTGGTCGTGAATTTAATACATACCCAACCGGGCTTAAATTCCAATATAAATACACATCGGAAGTTATCAATAAATGTAACGATTCTGATTATGAGTTTCTACTGAACCGGCCAGATTCGATGCACGTTTACATTGCTTTATCAGATAAAGCTGAACCTTACGAAATCAAGACGAAGAAATCAGAACGGACTTTGTTTGATAAGAATGATAAGAATATCATTGCATATGGCGAATTTATTTCTGCCGAATCCGTTTCTGGATATAAAGAATATACCATTCGATTAGATTATCGTGCTTATCGCAAGCCTAAATATATCATTATTGTAGCTTCAGCAAGTAAATATGGTGATTTCTTTACCGGTGGTGAAGGAAGTACGCTTTATTTGGATGAAATGGAGTTACTTTATGAGTGATCAAATACATAATCTTCTGCCTGAGACGGAAGATTAACCCCATAAAAATTCCTCCAACAACTTCATAACCCAAAGGTGGGGCGAAGCTGTTGGAGGAATTTTAGTTATTACTTGATCCATTTGATAGGATACTGGGAGCGGGACCACGGATACATCTTCTTGATTCGGTTGCGATGGTTGTGAGTCCATAGTGTTTGCCTGAAAAGGAGTGAAACATCTACTCAGGAATATAGTCTTCCTTGATAAACGCATCGTACACCCGTTTCGGATGATCGTTGGTCGAGAAGCCAATGTCGCCGAAGGTCTGTTGGCGGAACTTCTTCAGCTTCAGATTGTCCATGGCATATTCGCGCAAAGGCTTGTGCATGTCGCCCAGTAATGAGCTGTGAACAGGCTGATCGAGCAGATTCTCTTTCGGCGTTATGATAGGGAGAAGCTTTTGTTCCAATAATCCCCGATAAGCCCCTGTATATTCGCACCAGCATACATGGTTTACTTCATACAAACGGTAGGTATATTTTGACCATGCCGTCTTTAGCAGAATCTCATTCTCAGAAACCTCGGCTGTCGCTTCTTGCGGATATGCAAAATCTCTGATCTTGATACGTTTTCTCTTGTCATCAATTTCTTCCACTTCGGTGATCCAAAAGTCGGAATGCAGTAGCTGGTCTAATATACCGGCTAACGTCTCTTTGATCTCAAACTGAATTTTCATGATATTTGCCTTCTGTCAAGGACTTCGTTTGATTACTATATGAATGATAACAATGAGAGAATATAAAATGTTTAGATAAATTTAAATTTGTGTTGTTGAAAATCATTTGGATGTTACTAAGAGTAACTTCAATTTTTAATGAAGCTATCTTCAATACCAAATAATTCCTTACCTTTGTAGTTCAAAAAGAGAACATCACAGTATGGAAAAGAAATTTAAAAGAACATTGATAACTACGGCATTGCCGTATGCAAATGGACCGGTTCATATCGGTCATTTGGCCGGCGTTTATGTACCTGCCGATATTTATGCCCGTTATTTGCGTTTGAAGGGTGAAGAGGTAATTATGATTGGTGGCTCGGACGAGCACGGTGTGCCTATTACCATTCGTGCGAAGAAGGAAGGCATTACGCCGCAGGATGTAGTGGACCGTTATCATAATATCATCAAGAAATCATTTGAGGATTTTGGTATTTCGTTTGATATTTATTCTCGTACAACTTCGGCTACGCATCGCCAAATGGCTTCAGATTTCTTCCGTACGTTGTATGATAAAGGCGAATTTATCGAAAAGACAAGCGAACAGTATTATGACGAAGAAGCCAAACAGTTCCTGGCAGACCGTTATATTACAGGTACTTGTCCGCATTGTGGCAATGAAAAGGCTTATGGCGACCAGTGCGAAGCTTGTGGTACGTCATTAAGTCCGACTGATTTGATCAATCCGAAGTCGGCTATCAGTGGTAGTCAGCCGGTTATGCGGGAAACGAAACACTGGTATTTGCCTCTTGATAAATGGGAACCGTTCCTTCGTCAGTGGATTCTGGAAGGCCACAAGGAATGGAAACCGAATGTCTATGGACAGTGCAAGAGCTGGTTGGATATGGGATTGCAACCGCGTGCCGTAAGCCGTGATTTGGATTGGGGTATTCCGGTGCCGGTAGAAGGAGCAGAAGGCAAAGTGCTGTATGTATGGTTTGATGCTCCGATTGGTTATATTTCCAATACAAAGGAATTGTTGCCAGACAGTTGGGAAAAATGGTGGAAAGATCCGGAAACGAAGATGGTACATTTTATCGGGAAGGATAATATCGTGTTCCACTGTATTGTATTCCCTTCTATGTTGAAAGCCGAAGGTTCTTATAACTTACCGGAAAATGTTCCTGCCAATGAGTTCCTGAATCTGGAAGGTGATAAAATATCTACTTCTCGTAACTGGGCTGTCTGGTTGAATGAGTATTTGGTGGATATGCCGGGTAAGCAGGATGTGTTGCGTTATGTGCTGACAGCCAATGCTCCTGAAACAAAAGATAATGATTTTACCTGGAAAGACTTCCAGGCACGCAATAACAATGAGTTGGTTGCTATCTTGGGTAACTTCGTGAACCGTGCTTTGGTATTGACGGGTAAGTATTTTGATAATAAGGTTCCGGCTGCCGGTGAACTGACGGATTATGATCGTCAGACACTGAAGGATTTTGCAGATGTAAAGGAAAACGTAGAACGTCTGTTGGATACTTATCATTTCCGTGATGCCCAGAAGGAAGCCATGAACCTGGCTCGTATCGGTAATAAATACCTGGCTGATACAGAACCTTGGAAGTTGGCCAAGACGGATATGGCTCGCGTGGCTACCATCATGAATATTGCTTTGCAGATTACAGCCAACCTGGCTATTGTATTCGAGCCGTTCTTACCTTTCAGCATGGAAAAATTGAACAAGATGCTGAATGTAGAACCGTTAGGCTGGAATCGTTTGGGTTCAACCGATTTGCTGGAAGTGGGTCATGAACTGGGAAAAACAGAATTGTTGTTTGAAAAGATTGAAGATGACGTCATCCAGGCTCAGATTGACAAACTGCTGGCAACCAAGAAAGCGAACGAAGAAGCTAATTATAAGGCAAAACCGATTCGGGAAAATATCGCTTTTGATGATTTCCTGAAGCTGGATATCCGTGTAGGAACGGTTTTGGAATGTACCAAAGTACCGAAAGCAGATAAGTTGTTGCAGTTCCGTATTGACGACGGATTAGAAAAACGAACCATAGTTTCGGGTATTGCACAGCATTATAAACCGGAAGAACTGGTCGGTAAGCAGGTTTGCTTCATCGCTAATTTGGCTCCGCGCAAACTGAAGGGAATTGTTTCTGAAGGAATGATTCTTTCGGCAGAAAACTTTGACGGTAAGCTGGCGGTGATTACACCGGAGAAGGAAGTGAAACCGGGTAGCGAGGTGAAATAAGAAGGAATATGGATAAAATCCAGATGGTTGACCTGCATAGACAGTATCTTCGGCTGCGTCCGGAGTTGGATCTGGCTATGCAGGAAGTAATGGATACTTGTGCATTTATTAACGGACCCCAGGTGCAGCGTTTCGCTTCGCATCTGTCGTCGTGTTTGGATGTGCCGTATGTTATTCCTTGCGGAAACGGAACGGACGCCTTGCAGATCGCTTTGATGGCTCTTGATCTAAAGCCGGGAGATGAGGTGATTGTTCCGGCCTTTACGTATGTAGCAGCTGCCGAAGTGGTTTCATTGCTGGGACTGATTCCGGTGTGGGTGGATGTTGATGAAAAGACATTCAATATCAATCCTTGGATGATTGAATCGGCCATTTCTCCCAAGACACGGGCTATTGTGGTGGTGCATTTGTTCGGGCAATGTTGTGATATGGAGAAGATCCGTCAGATAGCCGAACAGAACCATTTGTATGTGGTGGAAGATAATGCCCAGTCATTAGGAGCCGAAGTGTTGTTCTCGGACGGTACGCGTCGGAAAGCCGGTACGATAGCTCATATCGGTACGACTTCTTTCTTCCCCTCCAAGCCTTTGGCTTGTTATGGAGACGGAGGAGCCGTCATGACATCCGACGATCGTCTGGCTGAACGGATCCGGATGATTGCCAACCATGGTCAGTTGCAGAAATACCATCATAAGATTATCGGCTGTAACTCTCGTCTGGATACTTTGCAGGCGGCTGTCTTAGACGTGAAGCTTCCGCATTTGGAAGAGTTTACCGTTGCCCGTCAGCAGGTAGCCAAGCGTTATGACGAGGCTTTTGATCAGGATTCCCGCTGGCAGATTCCTTGCAAAGCTCCTTATTCGACGCATGTCTATCATCAATATACCTTGCAGGTTGCAGATGGAAAACGGGATGATTTGCAACAATATCTCAAGGAAAAAGGAATTCCGTCGATGGTTTATTATCCGCTTCCATTACATAAACAGGCAGCTTTCTACGGCTTTTCCCGTATAGGCTCGGTTTTGAGTGTTTCTGAAAAACTGGTCCAGTCGGTCTTGTCATTGCCTATTCATACGGAAATGACAGATGAGGAAGTGGATTATATCATTGAAACCGTTCGTAATTATGGAAAGTAATAAGAAGAAAATTCGTTTTGCCGTAGTCGGATGCGGACATATCGGAAAGCGGCATGCAGAAATGGTTGTTCGCGATCCGGGAGCAGAGTTGGTGGCATTATGTGATATACGCCCGAAGGAAGAACTGGGTATTGAAGCTTATCCGGTAGCTTTCTTCTCGGATGTGACATCTTTGCTGCAATCCGGTTTGGATATCGATGTGATCAATATATGCGTTCCGAATGGTCTTCATGCCGAGCTGGCGATACAGGCAATCGAGTCGGGGCATCATGTGGTGATTGAGAAACCAATGGCTTTACAAGTGCAAGATGCCGAACGGGTTTTGCAGACTTCGCTGAAATACCAGAAAGAAGTCTTTTGTGTGATGCAGAATCGGTATTCTCCACCATCTGTCTGGATCAAGCAAATGATTGATTCGGGGCGGCTGGGAAAAATCTATCTCGTACAACTCAATTGCTTCTGGAATCGGGATGAACGTTATTATAAACCTGGAGGCTGGCATGGTGATGCTTGTCTGGATGGTGGTACGTTGTTTACCCAGTTCTCTCACTTTATTGATATTATGTATTGGCTTTTTGGCGATATACAGCATATCCAGGCGCGCTTTGCTGATTTCAACCATCAACAGTTAACGGATTTCGAGGATTCGGGACTGGTAACATTCGAATTTGTGAATGGCGGTATGGGTTGTTTGAACTATTCGACTGCGGTTTGGAATAAGAACATGGAAAGCAGTATGCTGATTGTGGCAGAAAACGGTAGCGTCAAGATTGGTGGTCAGTACATGAACGAGGTAGAGTATTGCCATATTAAAGACTACGAGATGCCTGAATTGGCTCCGACAAATCCGGGTAATGACTACGGACCGTATAAAGGTTCTGCGCAGAATCATAATTTCGTGATTCGTAACGTCGTGGAAGTCTTGCAGCACACCGGTGCTCAGAATACGACAACTGCGCTGGAAGGATTGAAAATTGTTGATATCATTCGCCGTATTTATGCCTTGAAATAAATAGATTTCTTATTATCCTATTGATAAATCAAGCACGGAATTCGCAGAAGCATGGTTTGATGACTGTGTGAAGCGAGGTTTCCGTGCTTTCTGTTTTTATGATGTATTTTCTCGTTCTTTTCTCTTGAAAGAAAAGAACCAAAAGTTCAAGG
>ULTX01008262.1_pt1 | contig 37911 bp, 57 predicted proteins | sample 1958041 | NCBI WGS metagenome assembly ULTX01 (sample SAMEA4835747, study PRJEB28245) | human gut metagenome | biome: gut microbiome; material: fecal sample | place: Denmark | collected 2008
GAAGTTTAAGGCGTTTGACGAAAAGCGTTATGATTCCGGTTGGACCAATCAGACTTTCAAGTTCAACGCGGTTAATGGAAACAACTCTCACATTATGCAGATTCGTGCCGGATTCTGGAGCAAGGCGGATGGTTCTGTTGATGTTGGCAAAATGAAAATTTATACGCAGTCGAAGGCAGAAGGCGGAGCGAAGAGTCAGCAGATCGAAGTAAATTTTGCAGACAGAGCAAATCCGGAAATTCTTTCCAAGGTCGCGCATTTCCGTAAGTTCGGGATTAACCTGAATAAGCCCGGAGAAGAGAAGACCGCCTCGAACGATCACGAATATCTTTTCGAGGGTGATTTTATGACCGCGCTTCGTAAACTGATGGACAATCCGAATTTCATCAGCCGCAGAGTTCATATTAAGGGAACTATGGACATTCAGTATGGTGAGTCGACCGGAATTTTCTATCAGACCTTCGTTCCTTCTCGCGTTTGGTTCGCTAACGATGACGAGCCCGATATGATGAAGCTCTCTATCGATCTGATTTATGGTCCGGGAGCAGTCGAGGAAGACGGCGATATTCTGCGCGTAAACTGCTATCACAGATATTATGACGCAAATTATCGCAAGGATTCTTGCAAGGGTCAGGCGACCTGCCCGATTCAGTTTGTTGTAAGAGATAAGCAGTGCTTCGATTCTGTTCGTCGTAGATTTTCTAATTTCCCTGACGAATGCACTTTTGCGAAACTCGATGCGACACTGGACGTTATCAATGGGACTGAAATGGTTCCGATAAGATATGAGGACCTTTCTGAGGACGCAAGAGAAAATATCGACTTCGGATTTACGACGCTCGAAGAGGAAGTCCGTGCGGCTGGTGGAACGGTGTATGGAAACCGCGTAACGGAGCTTCGTTTCAGAGGAACGAGAAATGTTCAGGGAACGGCATATGAAGCAGAGGACCTGCTTCCTCCGAGACACGATGGTGCAGACGAGGCTGATGACACAAGTAGCGGCCTTTCGACAGAAAAGAAGACTGACGATGAAGACTTCGACCTGTTTGGGGATCTTTAAGTAATAAGGATGTGTGAGCAGATGGATTGTTGGTAAATGGATAAGGATCCGTTTGCTCACACAGATTAAAATATGGAAGAAAAAGAAGTAATAATAGAAAATCCATATGGTTTTGTATATATAACTACGAATTTAGTTAATGGTAAAAGATATCTTGGGCAAAAAACAATGAACAGTTATAGAAATTGGAAAGATTATCTTGGAAGTGGAACACAAATTCGTAAAGCTATCAAAAAATATGGAAGAAAAAATTTCTATAAGACAATTGTTTGTTTCTGTTATTCTCAAGAAGAATTAAACAAGGTCGAATCTGATTTAAGTGTTTTTTTAAATGTCGTAGAGGATGACGGCTGGTATAATTTGGTTTATGGTGGAGGTTCTACGAATGGGTGGCATCATTCTGAAAAGGTAAGAGAAGATCAAAGAGAAAGGTCTAAAAAGCTTTGGAAGAATGAAGAATTCAGGCAAAAATTTTCAGAGTTTGCCAAGACAAGAACAGGGGAAAAGAATTCAAATTATGGAAACCATAAATTGGCCGGAGAAAACAATCCAAATTATGGAAAACATGCATCCCTTGAAACTCGCGCCAAAATCTCAGAAGCAAATAAAAATATATCAGAAGAAAAAAGAAAAAGATTAAGCGAAGCGGCAAAAGAAAGATTTAAAAATGAAGAATACAGACAACATTTGCGAGATATGAATCTCGGAAGAAAAATGTCTGAAGAATCTAAAGAGAAATTAAGAGGGTCTTTAAAGAAGTATTGGACAGAGGAAAAAAGAAAAGAATATAGCCAAAGGTTTTCTGGTAAAAATGCTCCCTTTTATGGCAGACATCATTCGGAAGAAACCAAACGAATTTTAAGCGAAAAGTTAAGCGGAGAAAATAATAAATTCTTCGGTACACATTTAACAGAAGAACATAAAAGGAAAATTTTAGAATCAAGTCCTCTTAAAAGATCCGTTGTTCAATTAGATTTTGATGGGAACTTTATTGCCGAATATATAAGTATAGGAGAGGCCTCCCGGGTTAATAAGACCACAGCGTCACATATTGTTGGAGCGATTTCAACAAAGGGCAGTTCCGGTGGATATTTATGGGTATATAAAGAGGAATACGATCCGGAACATAGTCCAAAATATAAAAATAATAGGTTTGTTCCAGTTGTGCAAATCGATCAAGATGGAAAATGTATCGCAACATATTTTAATTCTCGTGAGGCAGAAAGACAGACCGGGATTCTTCATCAAAATATTGGCAGATGTTGTAATAACAAACATACAACTGCTGGCGGGTATTTTTGGAGAAAATTAGAAGATTACGATCCAAACGAAGTATTTTCTAACAAAAAAATAAATAATAATTAAAAGGAGATAAATAATTATGGCATTTGTAAAACCAACAGTAACAAAAATTACGGCAGATATTTCAAATCTTACGATTTATTTGCGCTCCACGAAGAAATTCGGGAAGACAACCCTTTTCAGAGACGTCATTCTGGAAAAGTATGGAGATCCTTCGTATGGCCTTCTTGTTGGAGTTGGGGCAGAATGTGGTTATAAGATGCTTGACGGACTCAACGTAACACAGGTTGAAACTTGGGATGATGTGATCGAGCTCAAGAATTGGCTGATTTCCGAAAACGGAAAAGAACACCATATTAAGATCGTGGCGTTCGATACGGGCGACGAGCTTGTTCGGTTGGCAGATGCAAAGACTGTCAAGCTCTATAACCGTGAAAATCCATCGAAACAAACTCGTTCGATTAAGGCCAGTTGGGGAGGATATAGTGCCGGAGAGAAGTATTCTGCGAACAACCTGATTAAACCCGCAATCTCAGAACTGAATAAGGCTGGTTTTGGCGTCTGGGTTATTGCTCATACAAAATTGAAGACAATTAAGGATAAGGGCTCCCTTGACGAAGATGGATATATGCAACTTACGTCCAATCTTGGCGCCGATTATGAGGGCGCTTTTGGAGACTGCTTGGATGTGTGTCTGACCGGAATTATTGATAGAAATACAGAAGAGCGCGGAGAGGGAGATAAGAAAAAGAAGTATGTAACCGAAATGGTTCGTAAACTTTACTTCCGTGGCACAGACACAATTGATGCCGGTGGTCGTTTTGCGGATGGATCCGTGCCCGAATATATGGTGTTTGATAAACCGAATATGGCAAAAGATTTCATTAAGATTGTTGAAGATGGAATTGAGGGAAGTAAGACAAATTTCTCTTCCGCACATCCGGTAACGACAAAGAAAGCGCCTCCCGTATATCGTACCGAAACTCCGAAGCCGGTCTCCGAAGATGAGGATCTTGACACGACGGCTAACACCTCCGATATCGACGATCTCGATCCAGATACCTCCGATGTTGATCTCGATATGGAGGATGAAGATTCCGCTCCGACCATCGAAGATCTTCGTGCAGAAATTCAGGGAAAACTTCGCACAGCAAGTGCAGAAGTAAAGAAGAAGGCAAGAGAGATTCTGATTACCGAAGCAGCCGACCCGGAGAAGGTCAAGCTGGTGGATGCGACTGTTGAAACGCTGAATAAGATTCTTGCGATTCTGGATTAAATGAATAAAATTCGCATTTCAAAAATCTAAAAAACTTTTCAAAACCCTCTTGACAACAGGAGGGTTTTGTGGTATAATAATAGTAGAAATCGAAAGGAGAGTTGATTTATGCTGAATGTTGGTTATTTAACTTCCGACACAACCGCTTCTGGGGATGAGATGTATACCCCGTTTTATGCGGTTGCGCCTCTTGTTAAACACTTGAAGAATAGTGGATATAAAACCATTTGGTGCCCGTTTGATGAGGAATGGAGCGCGTATGTCAGAATGTTCAAAGAAGAGGGGTTTAACGTTATTCGAAGCTCGTTGTCTGATGGAAAAGACTTCTTTCAATATGAGCCAGACGAGCCGTATGATATTATTATTAGTAATCCGCCGTTTTCGAAAAAAGACGAGGTTATTCGCCGACTTGACGAACTCGGAAAACCGTTTGCAATTCTCCTTCCATTGAATAGTTTGCAGGGGAAGTCTCGATTTGATGTTTTCAAAAATGGAATTCAACTCTTGAGTTTCGACCAACGTATCGGATTTCATACTCCAAAAAGTATGAAGACGCCCCTTGAGGGCAGCCCGTTCGCTTCTGCGTATTTCTGCCGAGATTTCTTGCTGAGAGATTTGATCGTGGAAAAGCTGGACAAATATGATAGACCGTTGATAGAGGAGGAAACAAGCGAATGATGGTTGAGTGTTTTTGCGGTTGCCGAAATAAAATCGAGCAGTCTTGTGCGTATAAGATTATTCTCGGCGGAACTCGCAAAGTTTACTTTTTGAACGAACAGCATTATCTCCGTTGGCAGGACAAAAACTCGGCAAAGTCCAACAAAATTGACGAAAAGGAGTTCACCCCGATTTACGATGTTGTGCTTGATATTTGTGGAGGAAAGTTCACCGGGCGAACCATCGTTTGGAAGGAATATTTAACTTGGAAAGAAGTCGTCGATGGAAATGGCAATAAAGTCAAATGGTATTTGACAGAGAACAAACGCTCGCTTGCGGAGACGTTGAAGAAAAAGCATTTTGAGAGCGACTTTGGTATGATCAAATATTTGAGCGCAATTGTTAAAAGCAATGTGGCGCAGTATCGGTCGAATGAGTATATGAGTTTGCCGCTGAAGGAGTCTGAATCACAGGTGAAAGAAAATACGGCGGTAATTCCGAACAGTAAACGAAGAAAGTCATTGGCAGAATTGGAGGATGAAGCGTAAATATGTGTCAGATGGAACAGTTTGTAACAGGGGTAACGGAGCAATACCCGGAAGAGCTTCTTGAAAATAGGCTGACAATTGAAGGAAATTTGATTGCGTGTCTTTACGCAGACATTACGATGTATGACGATATAAAATCCACAGTTTCTTCGGAGACATTTCTGTCTCGTCACGGACGACTTCTTTTTGGAGTTGTTAAATATCTTCGTGAAAAGCGCTTTAATGTAATTGATGAAGTTACAGTTCTTTCCAATTGTCCGGAAGAGGTTCTTGATCGTCTGCAGAGTATCGGTGGTTGGAAAACAATTCAGAAACTTGCTTCTACCGTTGATTTGAAGAACTGGGATGCGATTCTTGACGAGTTCAACAAAAGCAACATTATTTTGAAACTTTACAAGAATGGGTTTAATCTTCTCGAAGAAGTAACCCTTGACAATGGGAAGAAGATTAAACCGCTGAAACTGTTTGAGAAGTTTAGTGCCAACAACGTTACTGAATGGTATGAAGAGAGGATTGCCAATATTTCAATTAACAATAGCGCTTCTTCGATGAAGATTATTAGCGACGGAGCTGCTTTGTTTGGGGATGAGTTTCTTGAAAGTTTGAAAGAAGATGGAGATGATGGGGTATCTCTTAGCGATGCTGGAATGAATTTTGAAGGAAAAGAAATACCAATGTTTCCGTTTTTGTCAAGACAGACATCTGGACTTCATCGAGGAACGACAAGCGCACTCGCTTCTCACTCCGGATGCGGTAAGACAAACCTTATGATGAACATTGTCTTTACTCTCCTTCAAAAAGGACTTCGCGGAGTTTTTATCAGCAACGAAATGTCAGAAAGAGAACTAAAGATAATTATGATGATGATTATTTTGGTTCAATATAGAAATTATTGGAAAATCACAAAGAAAAAGCTTCGCAATAACGATTTAACTGAGGAGGACAAAGACGAAGTTCGGGCTGCCTCAAAGTGGTGGGATAACGGACCAGGAAAAAACTTAAAGATTGTCACAATGAGCGACGCTGACTCCTCTTTGACGCATGATATTATTAAAAAAGAGGCTCTTCGTAATGGAATTGATTTTTATGTCGTGGACACTTTCAAGATGACGCTCGAAGATGGCGGAAACTCTGCGTTCTGGATTGATTTGATTAAAGATTCTCGAGATATGGATTCTCTCGCAAAAAAATACAATCTTATCGGTCTTTACACCATTCAGCTTGTTGCGAACAGTATTGGTAATCTGTTCCTCAACGCATCGGCACTCTCCGGTTCGAAAGCTATAAAAGAGGTTGTCAGTTTGCTATTTTTCCTTAGAAAATGCGAGGCAGAAGAGCTCGAGGCGGGCGGCCCATATGATTTCAGACCATTTAGATCAAAACAGCAACCAGACGGATCTTGGAAAGATGAACCATATGATCTGGATGAAAAAGAGCGCAGAGAAGTTTATCGCGTTTTATCGGTTGATAAGAACCGATATGGAGCGGACGCCGGAGACAATGGAGTGGCATTCTTGTATAAATATCGGGGCGATTTTTGTAAGTGGGGCGAAACTTGTAAGGTAAGGCCCGTTCATAAGCGAATCGGGCAAGATACAAACTCAAGATAAAAAATGAGTAAGGAGAAATAAAATGATTATTATTGGATTTCCCGGGATTGGTAAAAGTAGTGTAACTCGTGCATATGAGGGCGATACCAACACAACTGGTTATATCGACCTTGAAAGTAGTAACTTCGTTAAAGACGATAATTGGGTGAAAGAATATTGCAATCTCGCTATTGATCTCGATTTGCAAGGCTATAACGTCTTCGTTTCGTCTCACAAGAATGTGCGAGAATATTTAGCAGAGAAACAAGACATTTTTCCAGACATTGTTGAAGTGTTTCCTTCAAAGGAATTATGCGGTATGTGGTTAAATAGGCTCGAATCTCGTTACATGAAATGCAAAACCACCAAAAACGAAAATGCTTTCAATTATATACGCAACAATTTTGATGACGCCGTAGACGAAATGGAACACGACGCAATTATTCACAAGGTCCGAATCATCAAGGAGAATATGAACGATTTGGAGAAGGCAATATCGGACTATTGGGACGAGCATCGTGGACTAGTTGTACGAGTGTCGTTCTGAGTAGTTAAAAACATAATTTTATAAATTAAATTTTTCAAAACCTCTTGACAAACAAGAGGTTTTGTGTTATAATATCTATAGAAACAAAATCCCGATTTTATTTACGGAGGAGAATTAGAAAATGAAAGAAATCAAGTTAACAATCGACGGTAAGGAAGTTCAGTTGACGGACGAACAGTTGAAAATGTTGGGAATTGCAACGAGGAATAATCCGTTTGACAGAACAAGCAATCCTTGCGGAGAATATTTCTATATAGACGCTTTTGGCAGTGTTGGCGTTGGGAGCGAGGAATATTCTGATGTATGGAAACAGTTAGGGAACGCCGCAAATTATTTCAACGACAAAGCATTTGTCAAGCAGGTCGCCCTACATCAGCTGCTCTATCGTAAATTGTTGAAGTATGCATATGACAATGAGTTTGAAGACGAAGAGTGGGATGAAACTAAGATGCACGCCTACATTATATATAATTTTACGCGGAAGGATTACGATATTCGTTGGACACGTAACGAAAAGGAACCGGGTACGGTATATTTCAAAACACCGACGAGGGCGACAGCGGCGTTAAACGAGGTCGTTATGCCATTTGTTAAAGAGCACCCAGAATTCGTGTGGTGATAAAAAGCTACTTTTATTAACGAGGAGTAATTATGCTAAAAAAGATTAAAGAAAAAATAATCCACAAATTGGGCGGAATGACGGAAGATGAATGTCGTCAATATGTTGCTTGTTTAGAGTACAATGATATTAAAAGCATTAAAGCCGAAAAAGACGGCAAAGTCGTGTGGGAATGTTCTGAATTCAATGGCGAACTGAAACTCCTATTATGCCACACACCAAAATCATTAAATGATAAACGCAAAACTACAATAACTATAGACATGGAGTGCGATTCTTACTATGGAAGATGAAGTAAGCAAGGAAATAGTCGTACCGATTGAAAAAGCAGAAAAGATGATTGGATGGGGAGAATCGGTAATGCTCAACATTCCAATAGAGCTAATTCGTCCGCCAATTTATGGTCAGGAAATAAAATTTCTCGTTAATTCAAGTGAACTATATAAATGCCAAGATATAACAAAATGGTTTGTGAAGTGAATTAACAATGAGGCGTTATGAAAGAACAAGATTATATCAACGAAATGTTGAAAATGGTTAAAGAACAGAGCGAGAGTATTAGGCTTGAAGATTTGTTGGCAGATTTCAAGAGCGCAGACGGCTATCAAATTCTTACAATCCCAACCATAGGGAAACCAATTAAGTTTATTCACGAAGATTACTAACCAAGAAAGGAAACCACGATGCTCACAGATATTAAGCAAATGTTAATAGAGAACCCAGAGCACATCGTGGAATTGCTCGAAAGGTTTGAGTTCTGTCATATCCACCTCAAACGAACCGAGATTCGGTTTGCTCGTAACGAAGAGGGCGGTCAGAACATCTCGATTCGACTCGAAGATAATCCTTCGATTTATGTTAAAGATTTCGTAACAAATGAGAACGGCGACATTATCGCGTATATAATGAAAAGTCGTTCGGTAAAGTTTATCGAAGTCTTGTCGGAGATTAAGAGTATTCTCGGACTTGGAGATGATTGGGAGCCTCCAAAGCGCGATGTGTTGTTCGGAGGATTTTATGACCGAATTGGAGAGGACAGACAGGTTGAGATTGCGACATATCCCGAATCGATTATGGACCAATATGTCGACAAGGGAAATCGACGCTGGCTCGATGACAACATTTCACTTGCGGTTCAGCACGAATTTGGGGTTAGATTTGACCCGATAGAAGATCTAATTGTGTTTCCTTGGAGGTCGCCCGTCGGAGGGGAGATTATCGCAGTAAAAGCTCGCGTCAATCACCCGCTGGAGGATGGGCAACAGAAATATTGGTATGTTTATAAGGGTGCGGTCAGCAATTCTCTTTATGGTATCACGGAGAATTATAGCGGACTGTTTGGAAACGAGATTTGTGTTGTTGAGAGCGAGAAAGCCGTCCAGCAGTTGGCGACAATGGGATATCGAAACGCAGTTGCCCTTGGGTCAAGCAATTTGTCAGAGGAGCAGGCTCGTCTGATTATGACACTCTCTCCGACTTCCGTTGTGTTTTTGCTGGATGAAGGACTGGAAAAGGAACACACGATGAAAAATGTGGAAACATTGCGTCAGTATTGTGTATTAAGGGACCTGCCGATTCGTTGGTGGAATTGGACGAAGAGCTCTGTTGTTGATGGGAGCGGGAAAAACAGTCCGACCGATTTGGGAAAAGAGAGATTTGATAAGGTGATGAGAGAGGAGTTGGAGGGAATATGAGTAAGGGTCCGAAAATTCGCGACATAGACTATTATGAAGATTTGACAGGAAAAACGATTGGTCGCCTGACAATTGTTTCATTGGATAAAGATTCTCCAAAACGTCGTTGGACGTGCGTTTGCTCCTGCGGAAACACCGTTACCAAAACCGTTGCGTATTTTCGTTATAGTCCTACTCCGTCTTGCGGATGTTTTGGTATAGAGAGGATACAGCAACAGGGATGGAATAATAGAAAGAAAAGCGTCTGGGATCAAAATATCTATTCAGATGAAAATGGGAGTTATCGTATAGGGTATACTTCGAATACAAATCAACCGTTCTATGTTGATGTGGAAGACTTTGATAAAGTAAAAGACTTTGCTTGGTATGAACATCATCCTGCGAAGCATTCACCAAACTTTAAGACATTGATGGCCAATATTAACCATCGTGTTCAAAAAATGCATATATTTTTAGGATTTAAACACTGCGATCATATCGATCATAATGAACTTAATAATAGAAGATGTAATTTAAGAAAAGCATCTCAAAAGGATAATGTAAGGAATAGTGCTATTAGAACAAGTAATAAGACTGGGTTTATAGGAGTAAATAAATCTCGCAGGAATGGGAAACCGTGGCGCGCAAGAATTATGGCTGATGGAAAAGAGATAAATCTCGGTTATTTTGATAATATTGAAGATGCAGTTAAAGCACGACTTGAAGGCGAGTTAAAATATTTTGGGGCAGAGTTTGCCCCGCAGAGACATTTATTTGAACAATACGGAATAGAGGTTCCAAATAATGAAAGATAATTATACCTGTTACCATCTTCATAGTGAATTGAGTCTTTTGGATTCCTGTACAAAATACCAACTATATGTTGACAAGGCAAAGGAACTTGGGCAATCGGCAATTTGCTTTACAGAGCACGGAAATTGCTATCAGTGGATCGAAAAGAAAGAATATTGTGAGAAAAACGGCATAAAATATATCCATGGAATTGAAATTTATTTAACACAACAACTTGAACCAAAGGTAAGGGACAACTATCATACTATTTTGATTGCAAAAGACTACGATGGTGTTAAGGAGATAAACTCTCTCTTTAGCATTTCAAGTGAAGAAGACCATCTCTATTACAAGCGTCGCATTTCTTTTGACGAGTTTAAGAAAATTTCTTCGCATGTTATTAAAATTAGCGCCTGCCTCGCTTCTCCGCTAAATAAGTTGCGAGACGAATCGCTAATTCCGCTTTATGACTATTTGGAAATACAGCCGCATATTAACAGCGAAGAACAGAAGGAATACAATCTGTGGCTGTATCAAATGTCGAAAAAATATAATAAGCCACTAATTGCCGGAACCGACACACATAGTATTAGCCCATATAAGGCAGAATGTCGATCAATTCTTCAGGTGGCTAAAAAAATCGAGTTTTCAAATGAAGACGAGTTTGATTTGACATATAAAACATATGATGAACTGTGCGAGATGTTTAGGCAACAGGGAGTTCTTCCAGAAGATGTGTATTTAAAAGCGATTGAAAATACCAATATTATGGCTGACTCCGTATCGGAATTCGATCTTGATAAAAGTTTTAAATATGCGAAGTGCTACGACGATGACGAGGCGGAATTAAAGCGCCGGTGCAATGAGAGATATAACGATAAGGTTCGCCGTGGAGTGATTAAGCCGTCCAGACAATATATCGATAGCGTTCGTGAAGAACTTCGTGTATTTAAGAAAATCGGTATGATGGGATTTATGCTCTTTATGTCCGACCTCGTTACTTGGTGTTGGGAAAATGGTATTCCGATTGGTCCGTGCCGAGGTAGTGTCGGAGGATCAGAAATCGCATATCTAATTGACATCATTGATGTCGATCCGGTTGTTTGGCACACGGTGTTTTCTCGTTTTGCAAATGAAAGTCGCACTGAGCTGGGCGATATTGACATAGATATTGCTCCCGACCAGAGAGATCTTGTCTACAAACACATCATCGACACATACGGCGCAGATTACACAGGGTATATTCTTGCGATTGGCACAATTTCTGATAAAGGCACTATCGACGAAATTGGTCGCGCTCTTGCGACTAAGTGGGACAATACGCATCAGGATAAAGAAAATAACCCGTACTCACTGGATCGTATTGCGGAAATTAAAGTGGAATACGAAAATGATCCAGAAGTGGCTAAAAAGAAGCATCCAGACCTGTTTTATTATTTCGACGGCTTATTGAATACGGCAATTTCTCAATCGGTTCATCCCGCTGGAATTATTGTTAGTCCAATTACACTGCAAGACAATTACGGTATGTTTTGGTCTTCAGATGGAAAGCGAATTCTTCAAATCGATATGGAGAATTGCCACGAAGTGAACCTAAACAAATACGACCTTCTTGCGTTAAAAAACATAGAGGTTATTAGAGATACTTGTACATTAGCAAACATTCCGTATCCAAAGTCGTATACAATCAACTGGAAAGATGATGCGGTATGGGACGACATGATTACTTCTCCTGCCGGAGTCTTTCAGTTTGAAGGCGATTACGCCTTTAAAATGTTAAAAGCGTTTCGGCCACGCGAAATAAACGATATGTCAAAAGTAAACGCATCGCTTCGCCCAAGTGGGGCATCGTATAGAGATAGACTTTTGGCCAGAGAGTTCAATCACAATCCATCAAAAATCATTGATGATTTGCTTGCCGATACGTATGGACATCTTGTTTATCAGGAACAGGTAATTGCGTTTTTGCAACAAATTTGTGGTCTTTCTGGAAGCGAGGCAGACAATATTCGTCGCGCGATTGGACGTAAACAGAAAGACAGACTTGATGCGGCAATGCCGAGTATTCTCGAGGGGTATTGTTCCAAGTCGGATAAACCAAGGGAGGTTGCTGAAGAAGAGGCAAAAAAATTCTTGCAAATTATTGAAGACGCATCATCCTATATGTTTGGTTTCAATCATTCCACTGGGTATAGTATGGTGGGTTATATGTGTGCGATGTTGCGATATTATCATCCATATGAATTTATTGCCGCATATCTCAACAACGCTTCTAATGAAGAAGATATTCGGATGGGAACCGATCTTGCGACGTCGAAGGGAATTAAAATATTGCCGCCGAAATTTGGTCACGCAAAGGACGTTTATTTCCCTGATAAAGAAAATGGAGCTATCTACAAAGGTATTGCTTCAATCAAATATATGTCTGCGGATGTTGCAAATAAACTTTATGATCTTGCTCACACTCAAAAGTTCGACTCATTTATCGACCTTCTGCGAGTCTTCCCGGGAGATAGCCGACAGCTCGAAATTCTGATTAAACTCAATTATTTCTCACAATTTGGCTCTATCGGAAAACTTTTGAACATCGTTGAACTCTATAACAAATTCGGAACTCGTAAGACACTCAAAGAATCCGACGTTTTGTCTCTTCCAACGCCCGTTCAGGAAGTTATCGCAAAATATACCGTCAAGCCAAAGACACAGTATAAAATCACAGATAGTGACGGAATGCTCCGTGAACTCGCAGAATTGGTTGGAGAGCGTCCGATTACGATGATGATGCGGTTGGAATGGGAGCAACAGTATTTGGGCTACTGCGCCGCTATAGATCCGAGTCGTCAAGGGCAATGGTTGATTTTATCGATAGATTCAAAATATTCTCCAAAACTTGTAATTTATGGAATGTGGAATGGCGAAACGAAAACGGTTAAAGTTTCTAAAAGGGATTTCCAGACGAAACCTCTTGTAGTCGGGGATGTTTTGCGTTTGACGATAGAGAAAAGACCAAAGGCTAAACTTGTTGATGGTGTTTGGCAGAAAGATTCTTCAAGCCAAGAAGATTGGTTAAAATATTATAATATAGAGGGTAGAGATGTAATTGGATAGAAAAAGTACAAAAAGAAAAACAAGAGAAGAATATATTAAAAATATAAACGACAAGCAACTGCCGGTTATTTTAATTGGAGATTATAAAAATTCCAAGACAAAAACTACACACCAATGTAAATTATGTGGTTTCAAGTGGGAGTGTAGACCGAGCAACATATTAAAAGGATATTTATGTCCGATATGTGGTAGAAAAAAGGCCGCCAAATCAAAATTAAGCATGACCTCACAAGAATACGCACAAAGAGTCGCAGAAAAGAAACCGTTTATTGTTCCTCTTGAAGAATTTTGCGGGATTCATAAAAAAATAAAACATTTTTGTAAAAAATGTGGAAATATATGGTTTGCAACCCCGGAAAATGTATTAAAACATGATAACGATAAATGTGGATTGTGCTATGGTAAAGTGAGGAAATCAAACGAACAATATATAAAAGATTTAAATGAAATTAACCCATATATTAAACCAATAGAAGAGTACAAAGGAAATAGGATTAAGATTAAACATCTGTGCTTACAATGCGGATATGAATGGAGTGCCACGCCTCATAATATTTTGTCAGGACATGGTTGCCCAAAATGTAAATTTTCAAACGGAGAAAAAATAATAGAAGATTATTTAATAGAAATCGGTGTAGAATATGTTTGTCAAAAAAAGTTTGAAGATTGCAAAAACAAAAAACGATTGCCGTTTGATTTCTATATACCCTCTAAAGTTTTGTGTATTGAATATGATGGAGAACAGCATAGTAATCCAATCAAATTCTTTGGCGGCTATGAGGGGCTACAAAAAAGAAAAGAGCTTGATGATATTAAAACAGAATACTGTAAAAACAACAATATTAATCTTCTTCGAATCAATTATGACGAGGATATAATTTCTAAACTAGATGAATATTTTAAGTAATCCAACCCTCTCACTAAATAAAGAAGATTGGCTAAAATATTATTCAATCGTAAGGTAAAGGAGAAGAAGCAAGATGAAAATTACTCGCTCGTGGGCAATGCCAAATAAAAATACATTTGGAATCGCTCCAATTAAAGATCTTCTCGAGCGTTATATTACACCGTTCGATGAGGTGGTCGACCCATTCGCAAATAACTGCGAATGGGGTACGATCACAAATGATCTCGATCCGCAATATAAAACAGACTATCACATGGATGCGACAGATTTTCTAAAAATACTTTCAGCACAGTGCGCAGATGTTGTGTTGTATGATCCGCCGTTCAGCCCAAGACAAGTAATGGAGTGTTACAAAAAGTTTGGAATGAGTGTAAATATGGAAACAACACAGGCGTCGTATTGGTCGAAACAAAAAGAGCAAATCGCAAGAATAATTAAACCAAACGGCGTTGCTATTACTTGCGGATGGAATAGCGGTGGGATTGGAAAGAAGCACGGATTTGAAATAGTGGAAATATTATTGGTGGCACACGGTGGGTGGCATAACGATACTATTGTAACGGTTGAAAGGAAGATTAAATGATGGAAGATAAAATGTTAAAATCCTGTCCATTCTGCGGGGGAAACGGTAGTGTAAAATTAGACCCAGAAGGAACAAAGGATTCTGTTGGTAGAAAATGGGCATACACAGTTTCCTGCGATAAATGCTGTGCGTCTACCGGAGTATGTTGGAACCGCGAGATGGCTATTGAAGCATGGAACAGGAGGACGAATAATGCCGAAGCACACAGTGGCGCTTGTATCAATCAGGAGGTGAAGCAAGATGAAAAACGAAAGAGGTTTTGAAATGCAACATTTTAGCGATGACTACGGAATCGATTGTAGTATTCAGAAAAGTAGTGCCGTAGAAGCACATATTTGGCTTGGAGTACATCGACCGCGAGTTTATATCGCATACAAGGACGCCAAAGCAGCGGGGCTTGACCTGAAAAAGGACTACCCCGAAACGAATGATTATGGCGTGTGTACCATTCCAATTCCGGAAAAAGCTATAATCGAAAGCCGGATGCACCTGAACAGAACGCAGGCACGTGAACTCGCCAAAAAACTGAATTATTTTGCAAAGACAGGAATGTTAAGGGAGGGTGACGACGAATAATGGCAAAGTACATTGACGCAGACGTGCTCAAAGATAAAATGTTCAATTATTATGATTGTGTTAATCGGAACACGGGAAAAGGCAACTATAAAGGCGAAACGCTGATGAATTACGAGGTCGCCGATATGATTGAAGATTGTATCGACAATGCCCCAACCGCTGATGTAGAAGAGGTTCGGCATGGAAAATGGATTTACGAGGGTCATCACGAGATAATGGGTCACGCATTTCAATGTTCTGCGTGTGAGCGATGGATGTTTACTAATTCTCCAAAACACGTTGTTGAAGAATATCCATATTGTCATTGCGGTGCGAAGATGGAAGACACCCAAGGATTTGGAGAAAACTATGATTGATGAAGTAAGAGCTAAAAAATTTGTTGATGAGCTTGATAAGAGCTATCCAATGTTGGACTATCAAAAAGAATTGATGATAAATATACTAATTAATGAACGCCCCGACTATTCCTCTTATATTTTAAAGATGCAAAAACTTAATTTTTTATATCTACAATATGTAAAGAATGTGTGTGAATCATTATTATTTAACAGAAAAGGAGACAAACGAAATGGATAATCAGAAATTTGTAGAACTTGCGAAAGGGGCCGTTGTATATTATTTCAACTGTCATAGAAAAATTACCGACGGGAGTCGGCTGACTTCAAAAGATGTTTTAATTTCTTGGACTTGTGCGTTGAGTAACAGGGTGCTTCTTAAAATAACTTTTAGCGACGAAATACGTTATGAAGTGTTTTGTGACGACGGAAAGAATATGTATATAGAAGTCTATAAAAATTACGAAAAGGTCGATAGCGAATGTATCAACATTATAATGTGTCAAAATTAAAATGTGAATAGAACTATAATTTTATTAGCAAGAAAGGAGAAAATAATTATGGAATACAGCAAAACTAAACTACCGTTTGTGTCGGGAAGAAAATATAACAATCTTCTCAAAGACTATGAAGATGTGGTTTATAAGCTTGAAGTTCTTTTGGTTCAAGCAACTGGAAATCTGCTTTCAAAATCCACCTATCCGCTTGAAGTGATGTTATCTGAATCAATTCGACACACAGAAGAGCTGGTCGACGAGGCTGTTGAGAGGACGCTAAAAGAAAGTTTGGAGACTGATGATGGCGATACAAACTAAAAAAACATATCAACAGCCAAAATTTTCATATTCTCGCACAGAAGTATATGAGAACTGTCCATACCGATATTATCTTCAATATGTGAAAGGGAATTATATTTCAGCAACGAGTCTTGCAATTTCTTACGGAACGCTAATTCATCGCATAAATGAAATCCAAACAAACACACTTCTCGTCGGAAAACCCATCGATTATCCGATGCTGAAAGATTATTTCCAAAATGTGAACATTCCAAAGAAAAGTTCGAAAGACAAGGATGGAGATATTTTCGGTGTAAACATTCTCCGACGGATGTTCCCTGACGACTGGGAATCTCTCGACAAGACCGGAAGAACATTCGAAGAGAAGGCGCAGGCGTTTTTGGAGAGAGGAATTTATCGGCAAGAAGAGTATCTTGCAGAACATCCGGAACTCAAACTTTTTGCCGCAGAAATGCCGTTCGAATATTACTTCGACAAGGTTCTTTTTACAGGTTCAATTGACCGTGTTCTTCAATACCGCGATGACCCAAAACACTTCGTAATTCACGATTTAAAAACGAGCGCGGAAGCATATGATGACAAGAAGCTGACAAGTCCACGACAAATGTGGGTTTATGTCGGAGCGCTAAAGGAGCGGTTTGGGGATGACATTCAAGTCGATTGTGAATATGAATTTCCGGTCGCGGAAGAAATGCGGAAGGCAGGCACAAAAGGTTGGGAAAAGCGGTGCGAGACGAAGATGCGGAAAATACTGGACGATATTTTCAACGAAAACTGGACAGCACATCCGTCTCCTCTATGCTTCTACTGCGCGTTTTGTAACAACAATCCGAATCAACCAACAGAAGCAAAAAATCTCTGTCCATATTACAGTCTCTGGACTCCGCAGGACAGATCGTTTGCTGTTCGGTTGCCGTGGCAGGGAATCGAGATGGATGAAATTCAGCACAAAAAACTCGAACAGCTCGAAGCATTGGACGATGAATTTGCCGACGAAATCGAAGAAGAAGCAGCGGAACTGAACGATGATTGGGATCTCTAAAAATATTTTAAAGAAATTTTTCAAAACCCCTTGACAATCGAGGGGTTTTCTGTTATAATAATAGTGGAAGTAGAAAATGTATTTAAAAGGAGAAAAAGAAATGAGCGATAATTACGCAGTAATCAACGGCAAGCGTGTTGAGCTGACGGATGAACAAGTAAAGGTGCTTGGAGTTGAAGTTAAAACGAAGAGAAGGAATCCGTTTGAGGAGGTTAATAGGTTTGAAGACTACTACTTTGTCGAGAAAAACAACGAGGTTCACGCATATATGAAAACTGACAGCTCGGTTGATAATCAGATGTATACTTCCGCAAATTACTTTAATGACAAGGCATTTGCAGAACAAGTTGCGCTTCATCAATTGCTCTATCGTAAACTGCTGAAGTTTGCATATGACAACGAGTGCGAAGATGATCAAGTATGGAATAAAGTAAATTGTCATTACTATATTGGTTATAACATAAATGAAGATCTATTCTACGCTGATGTTACGGTGGCTTTTAAACACAGTGATGTATGGTTTAGTTCTAGAGATTCGGCAAACCGTGCAATTGAAGAAGTAGTCAAACCGTTCATGGAAGAGCATCCTGAATTTGTATGGTGAAAGGAGAAGTTGCGCCATATGACCGAGGCCGATGAAAAACCGACGATTAATGAGAAGATGGTCAAAATTTTTGTTGACGACCTTTCTAAAAGATATCCAATGCTGGATTATCAAAAAGAATTATTAATAAGAGCAATAGTTAATGGATGTCATAACTATCTTCCTTATGAGTTAGAGATGAGGAGACTTGATCGGTTATATTATTACCGAGAGATGGCAATAAGATTGTGTGAGTTGTTATTTTTTAATAAATATAGGAACGAAGAGGAGAAAAAACAATGACTAAGGCTATAGAAAAAATAAAAGAAGTAATCAAGAACAACATCGAAGATGCTTCGTGTGGGATTTTCGATTGCCGTAACATCGTTGGGGATCCGATGGAAACAATTTACGACGAGGATGGGATTAGAATTGATCTCTGTCGCAATTGGGGATATTTTGAGGTATTTGGATTAACGAATGAAGAATTTGCGGAAGTCGAGTCATTTTATGGAGATCTCATTTCAAAGGTACGGTGAAAAGGAGAACGAGATGACATCAAATACGAATTGTTATTCTTGCAAGAAGTATGGTGAATATTGCGAATACGCCAATATGTATGGAAACTGCCTGTCGACCGCGTGCAAAAAAGTAATGACGGTGACGTCAGAATTTAGCCCGATTCTACCGGACTATCGGATTGTTCATCGAAAGGACGGAGTATACGATTTGTTTGACAGCACAAGCTGGCTTATGTCTCGTGGGTGTATTGACGATATTTTGAATTTTCTTTCGACAGCGAGTAAATATTCTGCGATTCGAATTGTTTTCGAGGACAAAAGCTTTGGGGAAGATTATAATGAGAAAACTTCGTAAATCGGAAATTAACCGAATCATTAAAGAGAACGCCGCGCTTTCCAACGAAGACCTTCTTAACAAATACTTCGACCTTGTTTATCACGACGTCCTCGGTTCGCAGGCCGAACAAATGGAAGATGCCGGATGGAACGAGTCAGATGTTAAAGAACGTCGGGAGTATGAGCATTACATGGATTGTTATACTGATATTCTCGAAGGAATGTTGCAAAAACGCGGGGTTGATCCGTGGAAAGACTATATGAACAATGCTACGGAGGATAAAAATGAAAAATAATACTGTTATTCTGGCCCCACACAGTTATGTTGTGGTTCATCGCAAACAGCCAAACATTTATGATGTTTATGAAATTGAAACTGGGGAATGGGTTTTATCCAGAACAAATCCAGATAATATTTTACGAATATTTTCTGAAGAATGTTGTACATTCAAATTCATTGACGAAAACGCCGGAGAAATTTATGCGCGTAACGAATTTCGGACGAGGTTTTAGTTACGTTGGGGGATTAAATTATGGGATATAGACATTATTTATACGCAGTTCCGAAAAAGCAAGTAGAGGAAATTCGAGCGTGTAAAACAATCAAAGACTGGATTGACTTTGCAAAGCGGCATAAATATCGGTATGACGAAGATGATGAATGGTTTCCTCCATATAGAGTCGGTAAAGAACTTTACGAACTCGGGAAGTATTCGGAAATCGGATTCAAGCTGGAATCTGAAAGACCGTCACTGTTCACATCAGAAGAGTTGAAAGAAAGGTATTCAGATGATGGATTTGCTCTTTTAACGAAGGATGATTTCAAATCCGTTATTGAATTTTATCGACAGAAGATTATCAATTGGCTCCAAAGTCTCCTCAATCCGGAAGACGATTCAATAATTCCGTCCAAATTGTCTAAGGAAGAAAGAAAGCACTTGACAATAGAACACGAGATTCAAGATAAAATTGATTCTTGGAGCGGTAAATACTTCGGAATTTCGCCTATTGATCTGGATGAGAGTCGGGAGCGCATCACGGGCGACTGGTCGTATGAGTACGCGATTTTCGAGTTGGTCCGAGTATATAAAGTGTTCGATTGGGAAAATGACGATTTAGTTTTGGTGGGGTGGTAATATATATGGAAAAGATTTTTTATACGAATGCTCGCGGAGCCGGTAAGACAAAATGGCTTGTAGATCAATATATTAAAGAAAGATGCGCGGGGAATTATTGTATTTATTTGGGGAACGAACGCAAACGATATCGTTTTATAGAGGAAGTGAGTAGAAGAGGGTTTTCTTATTCACACGGTTTACCAGAAAATAACTATGAATATCCAATGTTGTATTTTTTTACTGACGATTTGGAGAACGAAATTGGAACAGAAAACCTATGCTATGATAGATATCGCTTCATGGGCGCAAAATGGTATATTACGCTCGACAGTGATTGTTTTGATAAAGAAAGCAGGTTGTAAATGATTTATCGAGAAGAAGTTCGAGATCTTTTTTCGGTCCCCGATGATTATTATCTTGCGCATTGTATTAGCGCGGATTTTGGAATGGGGAAAGGAATTGTTATAGAATTCAACAAGCGCTTCGATATGAAACATATTCTTCAGACAAAATATCCCGATTACGTTAATCAATTCCATCGACAGAAAAGATTGTTTGACTGCATTCTTGAGGGTCGAGTTTTCAACCTGATTACGAAAGAACGATATTTTGAGAAGCCAACATATAACACTCTGACGGGCGCGTTGTGCAAAATGAAGGTTTTGTGTCAGTCAGAAAATATTCATAAAATCGCAATGCCGATAATCGGGTGTGGATTAGACGGACTGGAATGGGATAAGGTTTCCAGAATCATTAAATATGTTTTTCAAGATGAAGATGTCGAGATTTTGGTTTGTAGACTATAAATGAAAGAGAGGTTTTAATATGACTTGCAAAGACTGTATTCATTATGAAGCGTGCGACCGTCTCGCGGTTGGCTATAATATTATGCAGATTAAAGCTTGTGTGTGCAAGTGTTTTTCAGATAAATCTGAATGGCTTCATCTTATCGGTAAAGATTACAAAACCGCATATTACCCTGTCGGGTATGGTAATGATGCTCAAGTAATAGAAGAACCGATATGCGGCTGGGGAATCAAGAACGGGAAACTATATGTTATTGACGAGTGTAGTGACTTTTACGAGCTTGGGGTTATGGTTTTCCTGACGAGGGAAGAAGCACAAAAAGACGTTGAACGGAGGAGAAAGATCAATGATTAAGATTATTAAAGATGGTCAAAAGGATTTTATTGCCAAATGCCCGACCTGCGGATGTGAGTTCTCATATCAATTGATTGATATTGGGTTAGGAGGTTCGGTTGTGTGCCCCTGTTGCGGTGGTTATGTTGCCCACAAGGAGTTTAAAGAGCCGCCTTTTGTCACTGACACACACGAAATTCCGTGTACGGTCACCCAACAAACAACAGCAAACTGGATTGCGCCAGATGTAACAATCGCATCTTCTAATACTCATTCACAATTTGATTCTCTTCAAATAATTCACGATTTATGTATCGATTATGATGGCTTCAACACGGTCGATGGGCTGAAATCGTTAATCGACGACATTCGAGCAATTACGGAGGAAACACTGAAATGACTAATGGTTCTTATTTTGTCGATGGATCTTATTTCGTAGATAACAGAGCAGTAGAAGGACAAAAATTCATCGTTCCGAAAGTAATTGCTAAAATTACTTTTTGCGGCGTATTCGCAATGGACGTTTACGATTATATGAACTGGAATCCTCCGACTCCGGAACAGATCAAAAATCTGAAAGAAATGTTGAACATTGATGTGAAACTGATTGGAGAAGACGATGAATCGTGAAGTTTTGTTTAGAGGAAAAGGGAATCCGGAATATAATGACGGAGATTGGTATTATGGATATCTGATTTTTGATGGCGAAGATTACCAAATTGTCGAACCGAAATACGGTTCTTTCCGTAGAACTGTTTTAAAAGAAACGGTAGGTGAATTCACCGGAATAACAGATAAGAACGGAATAAAAATCTTCGAAGGAGATATCGTTAGAACTCAACCGTTTTATGATCGTCCATATTCTGAAAAACGAAAAGGAAAACAATTTTTAGGAGTTGTTAATCTTCATATTCACACATTTAAAGGAAATAAAATATTTCCTGAACAAAAATATAATTCTTTTTGGCAGGTAGACATTATCGAAGATACTGAAAAGTATAATCATTATAGTTGGAGTCGGTTTTGGAATTGTGAAGTTGTTGGGAATAAATTCGACAATCCTGAACTTCTGCCGAAAGAATAAAAGGAGGATTTTATTATGATTTGGACAAAAGAAATATCTTTCGATGGATTTGGCGAGAAGACGTCGGAATGGTGTAAAGAGCACGGTTTCATTGGAAATCCTCCAATCGACGCACAGTTCGCTCTTGATTTAATTTTCAAAACATTGGTTGATGACAAGAAACATTTCGAATATCTGACAACAATGCCGGAATCGACAGAACAAATAAATAGTATAAAACTCGATCTTATTTTGTGGGAATATAGTCCAGAGTATAGAAAGTGGATTAAAGGAGGAAAGAAATGAATAGGTGTGATTGTTATCAATTTGAAACCAAAAGACGCTATTTATCAAACATTGACAAAATAACTTACACATTGGCCACTGAAAGGCTTGCGCCCGAATATATTGATGAAGAAGTTGGTGTTTGTTATGGCACTAAAGAAAAAGATGTTTGTAATTGCGACGGAGACAGATCTAAGTGTAGTTTTTACGAAAGCGTTCGGGAAAAGGCAGCCGAAAAAGAGAATAGTCTTTCAACAACCAAAAATGTTCTCGAAGAAATTGAAGATCTGATTGGAGAGCATTGGGGAACAGACCCGATTTATTATACTGACTCTAAAAACGAGGAAGAAGCTGGCGCGGCGAAATTGTGTTGTAAAATTCTGGAAGTAATTCGAACTGCGCAGGGAGGAGAAAATGATGAAGAAGATTCTTGAAAACACGACCGAAACACGAGAATATCTTGCATCGCTTCCGAAAATTTATATGATTGCTTGCTGGGCCGGATATGGTGTTCGAGAATTTCCATTCGCTGGAAAGTATACGACAGATGGTATTCCGCTTGTATGGGATTACGACGATCAAAACGGGACCTGTGATCGCTATTTCCTGCGCAAATTAACTAACACAACAACCGGCTGGATTTACGCTTGGACGATAAGTAAGAGTCGCGCTGAAGAGATTGCGGCGGCGCTGAACGAGAAGGCTGGAGAGAGCTGGAGAAATTCGTAAGACAATTAAATTATTTTTCAAAAAGCCCTTGACAAGCGGGGCTTTTTGTGGTATAATAGTAATAGAAGGAAAGGTAGGGATTATTATGGACAAAAATTTTTATGGCGAGAATGTGTTTTTCGACCACGGTAATATGGGAGACCCAAACGAGAGCAAGAAGTTTCTCGAAGGTCTTGCTAAAAACGAAAGACTTCTAAAAAATCAGGAACAGATTATTGAAGATGCACAGGAGTTAAAAAGACTTCTGACCTTGAACTACCGGACCAAAATCATTTCATATAAAACCATTTATGACATTTCAAGACCGATGATTAAAAAAGCACAGGAAGAACTTAACGAAAAAGACGGTCGCAAGAAAAAGGATAATCTCCATTGGCTTGAAAAACAAATTCGAGACGATTTCGTTCCGACGTGGAGCGGAATTAAAATTACCGAATTTGCAACATATGGAGTCGGATCGGTTTCGGATATTGTTTATTTTACGAACCTCGACAACGGAGGAGAATATTTCCTCTATATTCCAAACAAAGCAAATATGACCGCTAGTGATCTATACTGGGACGATCTTTATGGAAAATTCTGTTTTGGAAAAAGAACAAACAGTGTTCATATGAATGTGTTTGAATTCGGGTATACAATTAACGAAGTTAGAGACGGCGTGTTCAACTATCAGCAAGACCACGTACTGGAGGAGTATGTCAGCAACAAATAGAATTATTGTCGAGGGATTTGTAAATAAACAAATCTTCCCACGGACAAAAGTAAAAAGCGGAGATTTCGCTATATTTACGTTCTCTCCGGAAAGCGTAATCGGAGAAATCGACAGTAGAACAAAAAATCCAAAATATAAAACGGACGACATAACATTTAAAGGGCGCGTTCCAGAACTCGATGGCGGAACTCGATATAAAATCACTGCTGATCTAAAGCAGGATGCGAAATATGGCTGGCAGTATGATATCGTCAGCATTAACTCCGTTGTTAAACTCGACACAGAAGCAGATGTCAGAAAGTTCCTCGGTTATGTTTTTACGGAAAATCAAATCAACGCACTGTATGAGGCATATCCGAACCCCGTTGAGATTCTGGAGCGCGGAGACATCGAGGCGCTATGTAAAATTAAAGGAATTAAAGAGGCAAAGGCAACAAAGTTATTAAACAAATATAACGCCTCTAAAGATAGTAGTAAGGCATATACTGAACTGTCAGAGTTTGGGCTGTCAAAGGCAACAATAGACCGATTGGTTGAACATTACGGCTCCGCAGATATTCTTGCCGAAAAAGTGAAAAACAATCCATACGCGCTGATTGGAGAAGGTGTCCGAATTGGTTGGTCGAAGGCGGACAGTATGGCGCTACGAAAAGGAATTCCGACAAACTCGCAGTTTAGAATCAATGCATATGCGTTGTATTATTTGAGAAATCTTGCAGAGGTCGATGGACATACTTGGGTGCCACTGGAAGCCCTTGGTTCTGGCATCAAAGGGCTGTCTAAAGATATTTCTACTGAAATGGTAAAAAGAGAACTCCGACGAATGGTCGAGAACAAAACGCTGTTTTATGACAAAGAGACAAAGCGAATTGGACTGATGAAATATCGAAAGCTCGAAGAGATGATTTGTCGTGAGCTTTTGAGACTTCGGGACGCAGAGTGTCGCAAAATGGAGTTCGTCGAAGAGACGATCGCGGAGTGCGAGGAGACCGTTGGATTTCAATATACCGAAGAACAGAAAGATGCGATACGAAATTTAGTGAATAAAAACGTCATTTTAATGACGGGAAACGCAGGTTGCGTAGACAAAGACACCGAGTTTTTCGACGGAACAAAATGGAAAAAGATTTCAGAATATGAGTCCGGTGATTTGGTTCTTCAATATAACGATGACGGAACAGCTAACTTAACGAAACCGTTAATGTATTTCAAAAAGCCGTGTTCTGAGTTCTATCATTTTGAAACTAAATATGGCCTTAACCAAACGGTCAGCGAAGATCACGATATGCTTTATTGGACGCAGAATGGTGTTAAAAAAACAGACACCATAAAAAAAATAATAGACACTCAAACCCGAGATGGGAACGGCTTTATCGGAAGATTCAACACCTCTTTCCGATACAGTGGTGCCGGAATACCCCTAACCGACGAACAAATACGGGTTATGTGCGCCGTTATTTGTGATGGATCTTTTTATAAAAAGATGGAGAATAGTCCAAGCGCACCATCTTTTAACAGGTGTCGATTCCATATTAAGAAAGATAGAAAAAAAGAAAGACTTCGTCAACTCTTTACCGACGCCAATATTCCATGGAAAGAGTCCGCCTCCGCTGCGCAAGGATATACAGACTTCTATATTCAGGCTCCAATCAAAACAAAAGTATTTGACAAATATTGGTATAATTGTGACAACCACCAGCTTCAAATAATCTGTGATGAAATTATGTTCTGGGACGGCAATGAGGGTGTTACAAAAAACGGCGTAATTCGTAAAAGATTTTCTAGTAATGTAAAAGAAAATGCAGAGTTTATTCAATTTGCTTATTCCGCTTGTGGATACAGGGCATCTATTTATATAAATGACAGAACGGGGCAAAAATATTTTACCTGTGGTAAGCTATATGAAAGAAAATCTGTCGAATATAACGTTTCGGTAACAAATAGGAGTTTTGTTAGTCTTTGTTACGATAAAAGAAAATCACATTGTAAAACAGAAATATCTAAAGTCCCGTCAGAAGATGGCTATAAATACTGCTTTATGGTAGAATCCACAATGCTTGTTTTGCGTAGAAATGGATGTATTTTTATTTCTTCCAATTGCGGAAAGAGTTCTTTAATGTATCCGGTGTCTCGCATCTTCAGAAAGAACGGATTGGACTTCGAAATTTGTGCTCTTTCTGGCAAAGCCTCGCTAAATCTTCACGAGATCACAAAGGAAGATGGTAAAACAATCCATCGTCTGCTGGGATGGAATCCAAAATTTGGCGGTCCAACATTCACAAAAAAAGACCCTCTTCCAACAGACGTCGTTGTTTTGGATGAGGTTTCAATGGTCGGAGGCGAGTTGTTCTATTCATTGATTTCGGCGATTAAAGATGGTGGAAGATTGATTATGCTCGGAGATCCGGGGCAGCTGGAGTCGATTGGTTTATGCAATTTGATTTCCGATCTAAGGAATTCTGGAAAGATTACCTGTGTTCATTTGTCTAAGATTTTTAGACAGGCTAAAAAATCTGGTATTATTACCGATTCTTTAAAAGTAAACGCGCAAACCCCCATTATTCCACCGAAGTTTCGCGGAGAGGAAATTCACGGAGAGCTAAAAGACCTAAAAATCATCGCAAAGTCTTCTTCTGAAGAATGTCTCGAAGCAATAAAAAAAGAGTTCAGACGACTTCGTTTCGACGAGAATATTCCAATCGAAGATATTTTGATTCTTTCCGCAAAGCGTTCAATGGGAGATTTGTCTGGAAGGTCAATTAACCGCGAAATTCAGAGTATGATTAAATTTGAGGACGAAAACCCGCTAAAAATCACATATTCTGACGGAATCAAATATGATGTATTGTATCATGTTGGCGATAGAGTAATTGTGACAAAAAACAATTACGAAGTAAAAACGCCTGACGGTGGTTTGACAGAAATTTTTAACGGAAATATCGGAACGGTGGTTGCAAAAGATAATTTTCGAAGACAATTGATTGTTCGTCTCCCACAAGGAGATGTCATCATCGAGGGAGATATGCTCCTCGAGCTTCAGCTCGGGTATGCTATTTCGACGCACAAGGCTCAAGGGTCGGGTTTCCCATATGTTATCGTGGCGTGCGACCCCGGAGCATACCAACTTCTCACAAAGCAGTGGTTGTATACGGCGTTGTCGAGAGCAAAGAAGTATTGCGTTCTTGTTGGAACAGACAAATCAATTAATCAGTGTATTAAGACAGACAGAGTAACAAGAAAGTCAACTTGGCTCTCGGAGTTACTAATGTTTCCCGAAAGAATTTGTTGTATCAGAACGACCGATACGACACAAGACGAAAATATTAAAATAGATATGGAGGATTAATTTATGAAAAACGAAAATAAAACAAATGTTGAGAAATACCCCATTGATGAGCTTTATTATCTTCGATACGATCTGCGCATCGCCGAAGACGCCGGAGAGAGAAGACACCCATCTGAAGTAATCAAAGAACTTGGCGGCAAGAAACTCGTGTTTTATGGTTGTCCGATAGCGGATTGTGATTTTATTCTTGCCCAATTTAGCACCGCGCCCACGTTGCCGGAGTATATTCTCGATAAGTCAACAGATACATTCTCTGTCATAAAAGAGCATAAGGGCAGAATCAGGGAAGAATTTCCGGAATTTATTTTGGAGGAGTAAGATTGTGGCTAAATTTTTAGTTATGGACCCGGGCGAATTTATCGCCATCGATCCAAAAACCGGAGAAGAAAAGTTTAGAGCGAAAACTAATATTGCCGATGCTAACGGGGAATTAGCTAATAATTTCGTGAAAGAAATTGATCGCTCAATTGGAAAAGCGAACGAAGAAAACAATGTTAAAGATGTTAAAAAGTATCCAATTAACGAACTTCATCATTTGCGATATTGTTTACACACCGCAGCAGTGGATGGCGTTCGCAAGCATCCGGCGAAAGAAATAGAAGATCTTGGTTTGGAAATTCTTGCTTTCGACGGATGCCCGCCCATCGAGTGTGATTTTGTTCTTGTAAGAGCCGAAAAGCTTCCGTCGCTTCCAAGATATATTGAAGACATATCCATCGATAAAGACGGCAAGAACACAATTAAAAAATGGTTTCCAGAGTTTATTTTGGAGGAGTAAACGATGTTCACAATTTATCAGATTCACGAAATGTCCGGTGAGTACGAAGATTATCGCGATACCATCATTGGTTCATACCTTCGTAAAGAGAGGGCGGAAGAGATAATTAAAACCCTTCGAGACGAAGAAAACAAAAGAAAAGCTCAAGTTATCAAATGCCAAAACTGTCCGGTACACGATTATAATTGCGACTTTCGTTCGGTAATCAACGAATATTGTGAAGATTTCGAAGAAGAACGCGAGCTGGATGATGGAGAAGAACAGACGTTCTGCAAAAACGAATATTATTTATATTCTTCATATGATGCTGTATATTATGAGATACAAAAAGTGGAGGTCGAAGAATGACAGAACAAAAACACATTCCCGGCAAGCCGATGTATTCCGTTGGAGATAGAGTTTCGTTTCAAATGACTTTCGACGAAAACGTCGAAACCTTCGACGGAACTATCGAAATCGTCGACAGATTTGGGGCGTGGGAGATTGATAACCCTCGTGAACCTTCGTATGACATTATGGTTGAAAACTGGAGGGACAGCGGAGAGCCTGCTCTTGTAAAGCATATCAGAGAATCAAATATCGTAAAAACTACGAAAGGATAATAATTATGTTGTCAGATATCGAAATTGCGCAAGCAACAGAGCCGAAGCACATCAATGATGTTGCTAAAATAGCCGGAATTCCAGAAGAATATATCGAACAGTACGGAAAATATAAGGCAAAAATAGATCTTAAATTTCTTGAAAAATCAAAAAAGGAAAACGGAAAATTAATTCTCGTAACAGCAATGACTCCAACTCCTGCAGGAGAGGGAAAAACAACGACGACCATCGGACTTGCTGATGGACTACGCAAAATCGGCAAAAAATCTATTGTCGCGTTACGCGAGCCGTCTCTCGGTCCTGTGTTTGGCGTAAAAGGCGGTGCTTGCGGTGGCGGGTATGCGCAGGTTATTCCAATGGAAGATATCAACCTACACTTTACGGGGGATTTTCACGCCATCGGCGCCGCGAACAACCTGCTGGCGGCAATGTTGGACAATCATATTAAACAGGGAAATGAGCTTGGTATCGATCCACAAAAAATTACTTGGAAACGGTGCGTTGATATGAATGACCGACAGCTGCGGAACATCGTAGATGGACTGGGCGGTAGCTCCAATGGGGTAACTCGCGAAGACGGATTCGATATCACGGTTGCTTCAGAAATTATGGCTGTTTTTTGTCTTTCAAGTTCTATTAGCGATTTGAGAGAGCGCCTTGGAAGAATCATTGTTGGTTATACTTACGACGATAAACCCGTAACGGCAAACGATCTTCACGCCACCGGAGCAATGACGGCGCTGCTTAAAGACGCAATCAAACCAAACCTTGTTCAAACTCTCGAAGGTACGCCTGCAATTATTCACGGAGGACCGTTTGCAAACATTGCACACGGTTGTAATTCAATTCTTGCGACAAAGATGGCGATGAAGCTTGGAGATTATACAGTAACAGAGGCTGGATTTGGTGCCGATCTCGGAGCAGAAAAGTTTATTGATATTAAATGTCGAACAGCCGGTTTTCATCCAGATGCGATTGTCATCGTGGCAACGATTCGTGCGCTTAAAATGCACGGAGGTGTTGCGAAGTCCGATTTGGGCAAGGAAAACCTCGAAGCCATAGAGGCAGGCATCGACAATCTAATTCGGCACGTTAGCAATGTTCGCAGAATTTATGTGCCGTATGTTATGGCAATTAACAAATTCGCAACAGACACAAATAAAGAAGTTGAATTTTTAGAGAAATTGTGTAATGATCGGGATATCAATGTCGTTATTTGTGATTCTTGGGTAGAAGGCGGAAGAGGAGCAGAAAATCTCGCAAAGGAAGTTGTTCGGCTGTGCGACGAAGACTCGTCCGATTTCACGTATTGGTATCGAGCGGAAGATTCAATTGAAAAAAAGATTAAAACCGTGGTGGAAGATGTTTATCATGGTTCCGATGTTAATATTCTTCCTTCGGCAAAAAGACAAATCGAAAAACTTGATAGACTCGGATTTGGAAATCTCCCAATTTGTATTGCTAAAACACAATATAGTTTTTCTGATAATCCGATGCTTCTTAATGCTCCAACCGGATTTACCGTAACGATTAAAAATGTTAAAGTCTGCGCCGGGGCAGGATTTATTGTTGTATTAACAGGAGATATTATGACGATGCCCGGACTTCCAAAACACCCGGCCGCCGAAAATATTAATATTGACGAAGACGGTAAAATTATTGGATTATTCTAAAATATTTTTCCAGAAACCCCTTGACAACCAAGGGGTTTTGTGGTATAATAGTAGTAGAAACGAGGTGAATATTTATGGCAACCAATTATTTGTTAGAATTCATTCAAAATCATCCTAACGATTGGGAAGAAAAGTTGTCGTCTGACCCGTATAACCTGAAAATTTCTCGAGATGGTCCGTATGTAATGTTTAAGTATAACCAACTTTCTTCGGACTTCTCTAATCCAATTGTGCGCGAAGCCCGCGGAATCATCTTCCGAGAAGACAATTGGAAGTGCGTTAGACGGGCTTTTGATAAATTTTTCAATTACGGAGAACCGAATGCCGTGGAAATCGATTGGAATACGGCAAAGGTTCAAACCAAAATAGATGGCTCTCTTGTGAGTGCGTGGTTCGATGACGAAAAATGGCACTATTCAACCAACGGAACTATCGATGTCTATAAGGCTCCGACTGGAGATATCAAACTTCCAACCTTCGGAGATGTGTTTGAAGAAGCTTTTCATAACAATGATATTACGAAAGAGAGATTCGAACGGATGGCTTCCAGAATCGTTTGCTATACTTTCGAACTTGTATCTCCGCAAACCCGTGTCGTAATTCCGTATGAGAAGCCGGATTTGTATTTCATTGGACAGCGGGTAATGCCAACGGAATGCGAAATGAATCCAGAAGAGTCTATTATTTCTTCATTTTTAAAAACTCCGAAAGAATACGACTTTCATTCCGCGCAAGATGTTATCGATGCGGCAAAAGAACTTCCGTGGGACGAAGAAGGTTATGTTGTTGTTGACAGCGATTTCAATCGTGTTAAAATCAAATCTCCGGCGTGGCTGGTCGCACATTACACGAGATCAAATAATTCGATTTCCAAAGAGTCGCTAATTCAGGTGGTTCTTGATGGAGAACAGGAAGAATTTCTCGTTTATGCCAACGATTATCGCGAAGAACTCGAATCTGTCGAACGGGAAATGGAAGATTTTGTTAAAGAGCTGAACAGCGCCGCAAGAGAAATGAAGAAAAAATACGCGGCGGAAGTTCTAAAGTATCCAAAATCAATTCAACCGTATCTGTTTTCAAAGATAACCAACCAAGATGCGGGCGATTGGGTAAAAGAAAATATGACAGCGTCCAAGTGGGTGAAATATTTAGAAGCAAGAAAGGAGCAGTCCAATGGCGAAGAAAAATAAGTTAGAGAGGCTGGAAACAATCGAACACGACGGACATCACTATTCAGAGTTTGCGCTGTTTGTTGTGAAAAATCATGTCGGTTTTGGTGATGGAACCGAAGAAGATATTTCAATTCAGGTTGTTGCAGAAACTGACGCTGACGCAAAGAGAGTTGCGCGAGATGTTTTGTATGACGAAAATGGCTTCCGGGTGAACGATGTGTTCGAGCAGGAAGTAACAGAAGCAGAGAGTTTTTGGATGGAGGAATGGGGAAGATGACGAGTGGAATTCCGAAGTTGGAAATTTTGATTGGTCTTCCGGGAAGTGGAAAATCGACCTATGCTAAAGAAGAACACGAATCAAATAGCAATTCCGTTTATCTTTCTTCTGATAAGATTCGCGAGGAATTGTATGGCAACGAATCGATTCAGGGAAATCCGGCAGAAGTATTTACCGTGATGCAGAGTCGAGCAATTGAAGCACTAAAAAACGGAAGAGATGTGTTTTATGACGCAACCAATCTAACCAGAAAAGATCGCGCTGGAATTTTGGTGGCAACTCCAAGATATGTCTATAAGCAGGCAACCGTGGTTTTCGCTCCGTATGAGATGTGTGTTGAAAGAGACGCAGCTCGCGAACGGTCTGTCGGGAAAGAAGTAATTGATAGAATGATTCGTAGATTTCAACCTCCGTTTTACGACGAAGGCTTCGACTTTATCGATGTATATCAAAATTATTCTGACAAAGAATATGAACAATTTGTGAAGAAATACGGAAGCCTTTTGGAGCGTATGATGATTCTCCACGAAAATCCACATCACTCACTTCCTGTTTGGAAACACTGCCAAGAAGCGGAGGAATATGTGAAAAATCATTTCTTTGGAGATCGTTTAGGAGATGAACTCGCGTCTGCGGCTTGTCTTCACGATTGCGGGAAATATATTGTAAAAGACTTTCACGATTCGAAGGGAAATCCGAGCGATCACGCACATTATTATCAACACCAATGTACTTCGGCGTGGCAGTGTATGGAAGAAACTTTTAACGGATTTGTGATTTGGCTCGTTGGAGCTCATATGGATCCATTTTTGGACACAAAGTATTACCGCAACCTCGATCCGTGGATGAAAGACGCTATAGATATTCTCCACGAAGCAGATTTGGCGGCGCATTGAAAAAGGAGAAAACAAAATGATTTGTATTGTTTGCGGAAAAGAGTTTGACGGCAAGACATATTACGGTGAGTATTCAGATTGCTGTTGCAGCGAATGTTTTACGAAGAAGTTCTGGAACAACATTATTTCAGAAAAAGATGAACACATTATCGTAGACGGAACCTGTTACGCGATTGCCCCGGCTCCAATTAACGGGTTTTATGGATTTGGTGGAAGGCGGTTTAAAATTAAAATGTTCGATACCGGAGAAGTTATCGAAACCAACAACCTCTGGTGTCAAGGGAAAATTCCCGAAGAATATCGATATCTGCTTCCGAATACGGCACAGTTCATTGTGTGAAAGGAGGGATTTTCGTGAAAAGAAAGGTTTTCAAAATTATCGCCAGTATCTTGCTTCTTGCATCGCTTTTCGCTTTCGGCGGATGTGCTTCGTGTAATAGAAGTTTGAAAAGTTGTAACTCAAACATCAGCGGCGGATTGTATCGCACCGTAAATGTTTATTCGTTGGACGGCAAGTTATTGGCGACATACGAAGGCAAAATCGACATTGATGACAACGCCAATGGTTCCGTTATGTTCGACCTCGACGGAAAACGATATGTATATTACCACGCAATTGTAGAAATTATCGAAAAGTAGTTCAAAATTTATTAATATTTAAAAGGAGAAATAAGCAATGTCAAAATTGATTGCAACGCAGAAAATTCTCGAAGACGCAATGGAGGTCGTTGAGTTGGAGCTTCGCATCGTATGCGATTGTGAATATTCCGACGCAGAGTTTGACGAAAAAACTTTTGACCGGCTTCGTAAAATTCACAGATATCTCGAAAAATCCATCAAGCTTGCGGAGGGGAAAAAGAGAAATGTTAAAAACTAACAAAGAACTCGTTGAAAAAATCTTGGCTTTTGTTGCTTTCGTACTTATGTTTGTATGTGCAACAATGGTTTTTATCGCAGGATTTATCGTCGAAAACATCAGCGCGAGAATTGTCGGCGGTGTTGTGTTGACAATTTGGTTGTTTATTTCGGCAATGTGGGTTGTTCGTCAAATTAAAAATAAAAAAGAAAACAAGTAAAAGGAGAAAACAAAATGATTACTAAAGAACAAATTGAAAAGATTATCGAGGAAAGCTATTCCAATTATCCAAAGTTTCTTTCATCGACAATTGAAAAGATTGAGATAAGATTTAAGGCGCAGGCAACGCTCCACAGAGCAAGAAAGATTGAATATATTGTCACAAATCCCGGTCCAGTTGCTGACCGTCTGCGCAGAGACCTTGCGAATTATTTTACGGCGCTCGGATTCTTCGGAGGTCTTGGAATGAACGAAAACGGCGATATTGTTGTAAACCTGTCAATCGATCCTCCTGCAGAAGCAGCTCCGGCGGTGCCAGTAGAGACTCCTCCGACACCCGTTGATGCCGATGCGCCAGCAGAAATTCCCGAAGAAAATCAGTAAAATTCCAAAGAAATTTCCCAAAAGCCCTTGACAAACGGGGGCTTTTGTGGTATAATAATATCAGAAGGAGGAATCCTTCAAATATATTTATGAAAGGAGAAAGTATTATGAAAAAGTTCTTTCAGAAGGTTTCCAAATTCACAAAGAGGTTTCGTCTGCCGATTTCGACAATTGCTATCGCAATCGTTGGTGGAATTTGCGGCTTCTTCTTCGACTCCGTTTTATTCGGGATCAATCCTGTATTTGCGGCATCAATCGAAGCACTTTTTCTGGCAATGATTTATATTGCACTGGAGACAAAGGCGCCGAAACTCAATTAATCTTAAAGGAAGGTGACTTGTGTTGGAAAATTTAGGTATTGTTATTCCAAAAAATGTGGAGAATCTTCAGCTCCCCGATCCCGATCTTCTTCACCAGTATGAAGATGAGGAAGCGAGAAGAATTTATCTCGAGGGTGCGATTGGAACTGAAGACGATCCAATGAACGACAACTCAATTGGAATTGTCAAAAGAATTCTCCGGTATAACCGGGAAGATAAAGGGCTTCCTCTTGAGGAAAGAAAGCCGATTATGCTCTATATCGACAGCCCCGGAGGCGATGTAACAGGCGCTCTCGTGTTGTGCCACATCATTATGATGTCGAAAACACCAATCTATACCGTAAATATGTGTGCGTGTTTCAGCGCTTCTGGAGTCATTCTCGCCTGCGGACACAAGAGATATGCGCTAAAGGGTTCGTCCGTTTTGATTCACAGCGGTTCAACCTACCTTGGCGGAACGCGTGAACAGGCAGATTCTGCAAAGAAGTTCGTTGATAAATCAGACAAGAAATTCAACGACATCCTCTTCAAACAAACAAAGATTGACCAGAAGACCTATCGTTCGAAAGCTCCGAAGGATTGGTTTCTCGATGATGAGGAGTGCCTGAAATACGGTGTAGTTGACGAAATCGTCGAAGATATTGATTCAATTCTCTAATCTTTTGTTCAAAATAACCAAAAAATAACCCCAAACCGCAAGGTTGCGGAGGACGGACTTTTCAAATAATCTGTTCGTCCTCCGTTTCAGAAAGGACTTTATATGAGCAAAAAGTCTAAAAATAAAATTAACATCAAATTCTGCGGCGGAAACTCTTGGGATGTAACCGGTTCGATGACATATATCGAAACACCAAATCGAAAAATTCTTTTGGAGTGTGGTTTGTGGCAATCGACTGGAAGTACTCTTGAAAACTGGAAAATCAATTCGAGAAGGTTTGATTTTAAGCCAAATAAACTTGATTATGTGTTTTCCTGCGACCGTCACGTCGACCACATCGGTTTGATTCCTCGGCTGTATTCTTCTGGAGCAACCTGCCCGATTATCGCTCCTCGCGGTTCTAAACCAATCGCAGAAATCTTGATGCGAGACAGCGCAAGGATTATCGCAGGAGATGCCGCTTCGCTTTCAGAGAAACTTGGGCGAGAGTATGTTCCGTTTTATCTCGATTCCGATGTGGACACGGCGCTCGGATATTGGACGGAGTATGATGATGAAGTCGTTACGCTGGACGAATTCGTAAAATTTAGATTTGTTCCATCCGGGCACATTCCGTTCGCAAGACAGCTTGAATTGTGGATTACGGAAGGAAATGTAACGAAGAAAATCGTTTATACTTCCGACCTTGGAAACATTCATTTGCCAAAACCGTATACGAAACCGTTCAAATCGGTTTTTGGACAAAGAGCAGATATTGTTATTGCTGAATCGACATACGCGCACGAAGAAAAAATTGCCAACAAAAAGATGCGCAAGAAAGACCTTGAAAAACTTCGGATGGTTGTTGAACAGACTTGTGTTGAACAACAGAGGCGAATTTTGATTCCGAGTTTTGCGCTGGCAAGAACGCAAGAAATCGCAACTGTTCTATATGATCTATTTTCAAAAGAAGATTTCGACATTCCGGTGTATATCGACTCTCCGATGGCACAGAAAATTAGCCGCGCGTATTGCGATGTTCTCGAAGGGGAAGCCGCAGAAGAATGGCGAGAGGTCCTTGCTTGGAAGAATATTCATTTTGTTGGGGATTATATCGAAAGCAGAGAACTTCGCGATTCTGGGAAACCCTGTATCGTAATTGCTTCTTCCGGGTTTATGGTGGCTGGACGCTCCGTTGCTTGGTGCGCAAGTCTTCTTCCGAACACGGACGACAGAATTGTTACGATTGGTTATGCTCCTCCTGGTTCGATGGCATATACGATCAAACAAGGTGAACAGAAGACGATTTCAATCTCCGGAAAGAGATATGCAAACCGTTGTCAAATCACAAATCTCGGAAGTTTCTCCTCGCACATTCAAAGAGATAGCATTGTCAAAGAATATGGAAAAATCAACGCCGAAAAGCTGTTCCTTGTTCACGGAGATATGGACGGCAGAATTTCGGTAAAACCCGAAATTGAAGCAGAACTTTCAAAAAATAACCTTTCAACTAAAGTTGTCATTGTTCAAAAAAATATGGAGGTTGGACTGTGACGCCCGTATGATTTAGAAAGCATAAAACAAATCGAAGGAGGCAAAGAAACTGTTAAAGAGTTATAAAACCGAAATAAATCCAACGCTTGAACAGAAACAAATAATAAACAATACAATAGGAGTTTGTCGATATGTTTATAACTTTTATCTTGCTCACAACCAAGAAATATATAAAACCGAGAAACGTTTTGTATCTGGAACGGATTTTTCCAAATGGTTAAACAATGAATTTATCCCTAATAATCTCGAATTCCAATGGATAAAAGAAGTTAGCAGTAAGTCTGTTAAACAAAGTATAATGAATGCTGAAAGAGCTTTCAAAAATTTCTTCAAAGGAAAATCTCATTTCCCAAAATTTAAGAAGAAAAATAAATCAGATGTTAAAATGTATTTTGTGAAAACTGACTCAAAAACAACTATTCGATGTGAAAGACATAGAATTAAAATTCCTACTCTTGGTTGGATAAAATTGAAAGAAAAAGGTTACATTCCTACAAACCCTAATACCCATATAATTAAAAGCGGGGCCGTTTCTTATAAAGCAGGAAGATATTATGTATCGGTTTTAGTTGAAGAGTCAGGGCAAAAAAGACCTACGTTAAATGATTTCGGAATGGGAATAGATTTGGGGGTAAAGGATTTTGCAATATGTTCTAATGGCAAAGTCTACAAAAATATAAACAAAAACTCTCAAATAAAGAAACTTGAAAAGAAAATTAGGCGAGAACAGCGTAGTCTTTCAAGAAAATATGAGGGCTATAAGAAATTTAACAATAATTTGAAAGGAGTGGCTGCTCGACAAAATATCCAAAAACAAAAGCTAAAGGTACAGAAACTTTATCAAAGACTTGATAATATAAGAACAGATTATATCAACAAGGTAATTTCCGAATTGGTGAAAACCAAGCCAATGTGGATTACTATTGAGGATTTAAATGTATCAGGTATGATGAAGAACAGACATCTCTCTAAAGCAATTGCGCATCAGAAGTTCTTTGAATTCAGAACAAAATTAACTACTAAGTGTAAAGAGCGTGGAATTGAATTAAGGATTGTTAGTCGTTTTTATCCTTCGAGTAAGACCTGTCATTGTTGCGGTAATATCAAAACTGATTTAAAATTATCAGATAGAACATATCATTGCGATGAATGTGGTTATACAGAAGATAGAGATTATAACGCAAGTCTTAATCTTAGAGATTGTCAAACTTATAATATAGCACAATAAAGCTAACATAAGTATGTACCGTAGGCTATACGGGAATTTACGCCTGTGGACTATACAAGAACTTGTGAGTA